>Ga0182747_1000142_pt1 | contig 75600 bp, 75 predicted proteins | sample eDN3rd30CBELigBY_FD_128526 | JGI IMG/M metagenome (GOLD analysis project Ga0182747, IMG submission 128526) | Enriched backyard soil microbial communities from Emeryville, California, USA - eDNA 3rd pass 30_C BE-Lig BY (version 2) (version 2) | ecosystem: Environmental > Terrestrial > Soil >... | reverse complement strand
CGACAGCATCAACAGCGGCTCAGCCGCTCACACCCGACAGCCCACTACCCGCAACGACTGAGAACCCGATGCAACGACCGACCATCACCGCCCAATCAACCGATTCGGACCCACGGTCCTAGTGCCGTGACCACATACGTTCGCGCGTTTCGCGGCGCGGCGGGGATGTCCCCATCGGCGTTGTTGTTCGCTGCGGATGCGGGCTCGGTGGCGTCGTTCGGCGTCGAGGATGCGGGGGTCTCGAGTGTGGGTGTTTCGCCAGCGCAGGTAGCTACGTATAGCGCGTGCGAGGGCGGGGTGATCGGCGTGGTCGCTGTTGGCGATGACGAACTGGCGTGGTGGCCCGAAGTGGGCTTCGATCGGGTTGGCCCATGATGCGTAGGTCGGGGTGAACACCAACTCGACGTTGTTCGCGTCGCACCAGGCGCGCACGACGCGGTTCTTGTGGTGGTTCAAGTTGTCCAGGATCACGTGGATCGGTTCGCCGTCATCGATGCTGGCGCGGATCGACTGGATCGCCCGCATCGTCGCTGCTGATCCTTTGCGGACTTCGAGGTTGCCGTCTAGGCGGTCACCGCCGATCGAGTACCAGGCGTAGAGCTGTCTCGATCCGTGCGGCTTGTGATAGTTCGCCCGCAACCGAACCGGTCGGCCTCTACAAACAGACGCGACCTGAACCGACGACGACAGGGTCCAAATCAGTGCCTACCACGTTGTACTCACTCAGAACGCGGCCGTGGCGAGTGCCTGGCGAACTGCTTCACCTGTGGCGTCGCCCGCGGCGATTGCCTTGGCTCGGCGCTTCGCCTCTCGTCGTTCGAATCCTGTGAAGTCGAGGACTTTAGCGGTGCCGTCGATGGCGTGGAGCAGCGAGATGATCGAAGCGTCTCGGGGTGTCGGTGATCGCTCGCCGGTGAGGACGTGGTGGAGTTCTCTCTTGAGTCCCTCGGTGGGCTGACCATCGCGCGCGGGCCACGCTCGTGCAGGGATGAGGCCGGCGAGCTGTGCCTGCTTGAACCGGAGCGTGCCCTGCTCGGTGAGGCGTTCCAGGACTTCGCTGCGGATGCCCTTGGCGATCTTGGAGACGATTACGTGCGCGCGCTTGGAACGGAGCTGCGAGATGCGGTGCAGGGCCTCGTCGAGCACGGCGTCGCCGGTCGGAGTGGGATCGTTGACAACGATGGTGCGGTTCTTGGTCAGCCGGTGGGGGTCGGTGAACTTGATCCGCTGTCGTTGGGAGAGTTCGGCCAGGAGGGCTCCGGCAATGGCGAGGTTGGCCTTGTCGGACGAGACCAGTTGTCGGCCGGTCTCGGCGTGGTGGAGGAGCATCAGTAGGTCGTCGGCCAGCATGTCTGGGTCCTCTCGTTCGTCGTGGTGGCGTTCACCGACGGCCGGCTCCCTGGCGGGGGCCGGTCGGTCTCTCGGATTGGGGATCGGGTTCGGTTGACGGGAGAAAGATCTCTTCGATCGGCAGGGTGAAGACCGCAGCGATCCTGAATGCGAGGGGAAGGCTCGGGTCGTAGCGGCCGTTCTCGATCGAGTTGATCGTCTGGCGCGACACGTCGAGGCGGTCCGCCAGGTCGGCTTGGCTCCATCGGCGGGCGGCCCGCAGCTCGCGCAGTCGGTTGTTCACGACATCCGCCGCTCGAGAGCCACCAAGGCGACGACCCACGCTGCGATCCCCAGGCCAGTGGTGACTTGGAGCTGCTGGCGGGCGCCGCCGATCTCGGCGGCTTGCAGCACGCCAACGACAGCGAGGGCGGTGACCACCACGCCGAACCCGATCGCCATCGCCGACAGCTCCACTGCGCGCTCGCGCTCGTCGGAACGCCTCAGTATCCTGATTTGCGCCCATACCAACAGTCCGATGCCGACGAGCGGCGACAGCGCCCACAAGAGATGCCAGGCGCTCGCTGAGGCGTCAGGGCTCGCAGCGGTGAGGGATGCCTGGCTCACGATGAGCACCGCCAGCCCGGGCACGAGGTCGCCGGACGCGGCGCGCCGACGCGCGATGTCGCTGCTGCTCTGACGCTGGGCGCGTTCCGATGCCATATTCGGGAATGTAAAGGTCGTTTGTCTGAATGTCAAGCGACTTTTACCGTCGAAGCGGTCGACACATGCACACCTCACACGACCCGGCTCTACGGAACAGTCACTCCCGAACCCGACCCCACGCTCATCACACCCCGCCACGCACCTAATCCGACGCGCAATCGACACCCCGAAAACACCCCGGCTTGACACAAAGAGGATTCGGTTTGTGCGGCCGCCGCAAGCGCCGACCTCGGCCGATTCGACCGCTCGGTTTCAGAACGCATAATCACTGCTGCTTGGTCCCGCAGGTGGACGAGTGCGGCCCAAGTCGCACGTCCCATAATCCCCGGGCGACAAGCCCCGCCCTGAGCGTCACCTACCGTCGGTTCACGGCACTGTTTGTCTGCAGCTACTGGAGGAGCTCGATGATGTCATCCGATGACATGAGGCCACCGAACGGGTTGGTTCCGCTACGGACGTGCTTTGTGATCTCGTCCCACGTGATGCCGACGCAACCCAGCGTTCTCGCAATGCTTTCGTGCACCGGCAGACCACTGCTTTCGATTCTTGTGAAGCCGGCCCGGTCCAGTCCGAGTCGCGGCTCCGCATTCGGACCCCCCAGATCTCGTCCCAACCGGGCTCCGCAATGATCTCCCCGCTTCGAGTCCGGTCGAACACTTCCTGTGCCGACGAGGGCCTTCGCCCGGCGTATCGCAGGCGTCGAATCATCGGATGCGTCCCGAGCGCTCCGGGGTCCGACGCCACGACCGCCCACAGCGTCGAAACACTCTCGGTAGAGAGTTCGAGCACGTCCCCCACCTCAAGGTCAGTGTGATGCCGCCACTGGAGCTTGACCTCCTGACGCTCGGGCTGAGGCCCGGTCAAGGTCTGTCGCAACCTCGCGAGAGCGCGCCGACGACCTCGACGCTCCTTCGGCTCCGTGTCCATCCAGTGTTCGAGATCTTCGTCGGTGTCGATGACCTCAAGCGCTCTCGCTGCCACGGTGGGATCGAGACGGCCGAGCTTGCTCTGCGCTGCGGCGAGTGCCAGCCACACGACCGTGTCGTCTGGCGTGTAGGTCCGCAAGATCTCCCGCATCGCATGCGCGTCATCGACGCCCGACTCGAGCAGCGACCGGTAGTCACTCCGCACATCGCTCGCAGTGTCATCCGAGAAGATCCCAGTACCCCAAGCACCCACTGCATCATTCTGCCCCACGTCCGTAGTCACGCGGCGAGCAGTCGGCTCGACCCAGCCACCAATCGCACCCGGTCCAGTTCCCACCGGAAACGTCGATACCGGCGCGGCATACGGAATGCGGAATCGACTTCGACGACCCGTCGCTCGCCGGCAACTGCAACCAAGGCAGGGAGTCCCTCACAGACTATTACCCGATTGGTGAACGTACCGTTACGTTTCGTTACCATGAGGCTGTGACGATTCCTGGCAAGGGTGGTCGGCCACGAAAGTGGCGGTCGGATACGGACCGAGTTCGGGCGTACCGGGCTCGGCAGCGCGGCGGGTCGGAACCGTCCACGATGGAACAGGCCATTGATGACGGCGATCAACTGGCGAAGTCGCTCGAGCGCGAACGTGCGCTGCACGAGCAGCTGGCAGCGGCGCAGTCGGTGGAGCGTGAGCTGCGTGCCGCCATTGCGTACGCTGAGCGGGAGCTGGCCCGTCAGATCAAGCGGACCGATTGGCTGGAGGTGAGTCACGCCGACGTCATGGCCGATCTTGCTACAGCACGGGCCGAACTGGACAAGCTTCAACAGCACGAAGCTGGCGGTTCGTCGGATGGGCAGCGCCAGACGGCGACCGTCGATCAACCGTCCAATCGAGCGGAACGACGACGGGCGGCGCGCCGACGCCGGCCCTGACCACATGTCGAGGCTCCCAGGGACTCCCTGTCCAGTCCCTGGACCACTCCCTCGATCGCTCCCATAGCCAGAGCATCAGACCGAGGAGCTATACGGAGGGTCAACTCGACGCTGTTCATCGATGTCGCAGCACCGGCCGACACGCGCTGTCCAAGTCTTGCCGCCAAGGACGAGCGCAGCGGTTGGCGCCGAAACAGCCTCGAGTCGGCGTCCGCAAAGAACTCGCTACCGATGATCACCAACCGTTCCATCGACCTCCGACACGCATCCCGTACACCGTCATGGAACTGGCGACGTCTACCGCGACGAAGGCAAGAACCAGTGGCCTCGCACCGACGCGACCATTGCTCGTCTCGGCACAGGAGGCGGCGCGGCTGCTGGGGATCGGACGCACCACCTTGTACGAGCTGATCAAGCTCCACCTCGTCACGCCCGTGCACATCGGCCGATGCGTCCGCTTCTCGCTCGTCGAACTCGAGCGGTACGTCGAAGGCTTGATCGACGAAGCCTCCCGCTCGACGATGCCGCCCGACCTGGGCGCGCCCAAGGACGCGCCGACGAAGCGGACATTGTTCTGATTGCGACACCTCTCGCCTCTAACGCGCAAATCCCGGCGGCTCCTCAGATACGGGGGAGAACGCCGGGATCATCTTCCTCGCCGAGTGGCTCGGACTTCTTCGTTCCTGCATCTCCAACTCGAAGGTCAAGCAGCCCGCTGAGACGGTGGCGTGCGGGGTCAGCTGGTTTGTTGGAGCCGGTACTCGCGAAGCAGACGCGGGTGAATCGCTGCTACCGAGGTCTGGTCTCCGTGCAGGACATCTGGGTCGAGGTCAATCCCGTTCGACCAGCACACTGTTCCTGCAACGGAGTCGACCGATACGTCCGCGAAGACCTCGTCATCATCGATGGTCGCGAGCACGCCGGGGAGCTCCCCGGCAAAGTCGAGTTCCCGTACGAGGCCGTCGGAGAACGTGACACGAAGCGCGCGCCCACCGAGATGATCCACATCGGTGACTCGTGGGAGCGCAGCCATGTCCACAGGCTACTGGAGGGGCTCGATCGGTGACAGAGCGGCTGGTTCCTGGGCTGAGGTCCAGTTCGCCAGCAGCTCGTCGTGATGCAAGAGTCGCCACTGCTCGACGAGTCGCATCGCCGTCCTCGGGAGGTCACCTCGAATCGTCGTGCCATCGTGTATGCGAATCAAGACTTCATGTTCGGCGTAGATCGCGTGGAAATGCGGCGGATTGTGGTCGGCGAAGTACATGTAGATCACGATCCCGTAGAACTCGCTCAGCCTTGGCATCTGGCACCCAGCGATCTGCTCACGTGACATCGGGCAACATTCAGACGTCCGCGGAATCGATGCTCTGAGACGATCACCGTCACGTCGCTCCCAGCAAGGCAGCGGCTGCGGCCGCTGCTTCGGCTTGTTGGCCGGGCATGACGTGGGCGTAGGTGTCGAGGGTGAAACTCACCGAGGCGTGGCCGAGGCGTTCACTGACGACCTTCACGTTGATGCCGGCCATGAGCAAGTGTGACGCGTGGGTGTGGCGAAGGTCGTGGAGACGAATCGGGCGCACTCCCGCCGACGTCACCAATCGACCGAATGCTTGACCCACCGAGTGCGGCCGAATCGGATCACCGATCTCGTTCGTGAACACACGGTCGCTCGCCGACGCGGTCACGCCGAGCCGCAGGAACAGTTCGCGCTGCCTCGCACGATGACGTTGCAGCAGCGCCGTGGTGTCTCCGTCGAGATCGATCACTCGCCGACTGCGACGAGTCTTGGGCACGTCAACGGTCTCGAGGCCTGCGTCGACTGTGGCTGCTTGGTTCACCGTCAGCCGGTGCCGATCGAGTTGCACGTCCGACCAGCGAAGGCCCACGACTTCGCCGCGCCGCAGACCAGTCATCGCCATCAGACGGAACAGCGCTTCGTTCCGGTTGCCCTCGATCGACGCCAAGAACTTGGACAGTTCGGCCGGCGTCCACACGGTCATCTCTGGCCCTCTCCCCCGGGCCGTCGTGAGCGACGGAGCGTTGGCCAAACGGGCGACGTTGCGTTGCACCAGCCCTTTGCGTTCCGCGTCGTGCAGTAGCTTGTTGATCACCGCGTGGACGTGATGCACCGATGTCATCGACAGCCGACCGAGCAGCGCGGCGTACAAGGAGTCGAGGTCGGTCGCTCGAAGGTTTTGGAGCGGCACGGAACCGAGTACGGGCACCACGTGTCGTTCGAGACAACCGCGATAGCCCTTCAACGTCGTCGGCTTGCGGCCTTGATTCACCAGACCGGCGAGCCATGGCTCGACGAACTCGGCGAGCGTCACTCGGCTCGGTGCCACGAAGGTGCCCGACTGATGAGCGGCGAGCAACTCGGTGAGTGCAACCTGAGCGAGCTTCTTGGAGGCGAACGAACGCTTCGACTGACGCCGTTTGCCGCCCTCCTGCCACGTCGCATGAGCGACCCACGATGCTGCCCCGGATGGTGTCACCCGGCGGTAGACGGTGCCACTCGCCATGAATCGACGTTACCACGGCGTTACCACGAGCGAAATGGGTAGAACCGCCCAAGATCGAAATGGCCGCTGAGCTGGGCTTATGTGGGTGCCCCAGGCAGGGATCGAACCTGCGACTCACGGTTTAGGAAACCGAGCGAGCGGGAACCGCCGCACCCCCAGCGACGGGTCGACGTCGTCAACGAACGATCCGCTGTTCGGCCAACGGCGAAGGCGTTGACGAACGGCTCGCGTCGCCCGCAACGAAGTCCTTGCCGAGTCCACGCACCTCGCGCTCGTAGCGCGCGGCCGCGGCGTACAGCTCTGCTTCCGCCTCAGGTTCCAGGCGGACCCGGCGACTCACTCGTCGGCGAGCCGAGCCAGGATTCGCGCTTCGGCGACCTCCCAGTCATCGGCCGTCGACTCGCCCGCCAGTACACGTCGGGCACGACGCTCGATCTCCACAACCCACTCCGGCGAGTCGACCTCTGGGGCGTCGTCTGGAGCGGGGTAACGCGCGATCAACTCGGCAACCAAGTCGTTGCGTTCGCCGTCGGGCAGCGCCATCACCTGCTCAAGCAAGTCGGCTGCAGTGACACCCATGAGGGAAGGGTACACCGCCAGGTCGACCGCCGTTCCGTGCGCCTGGACACAGTGGAAGCAATCCCCCGGTGTCGCCAGTGCCGTCGGGCATGCGCCGGGTATTGACTTCTCGAGCGGTCCGTGACTCGGCACGGCCAGGTTACGAGTTGCCGAGCGAACCGCCTGCCACACTCGTGGACGTGAACCGCGATGCCACCGCTGCCGACGTTGCCTCGGTGCTCGCTCATGTGACCGCCGGGCTGCCGGGGCACGAGGACCGGCCGGGGCAGGTGCGCATGGCCGAACTCGTGACCGAGGCGATCCAGTCCAAGCGGCACCTGATCGTCCAAGCGGGCACCGGCACCGGCAAGACGTTGGCGTATCTGGTCGGCACGATCGGCGCCGGTAAGAGGTGCGTTGTCGCGACAGCGACGAGGGCGGTAGGTACGCGCGGCTACCCCATCAGCTCGGACGAGGACCGTTCAGCCTGGTGATCGTTGCCCAGGGCCGGCCGTCTCGTACGACGGTGACGGTGTTGTCGGCGTCGATCGCCTCGGTCACGTCCTGCCACAGCGTGGGCATCTCGTGGGCATCGATCTCGAAGGCGCCGCTGGAGCCGAGTGCGTCAAGGGTCTCGGCGATGATCGCCTCGCGCTCGCTCCGTTCGGTGGTGGCGTCGTCGGGATCGGCGTGGCCCTCCTCGACGAGCCAGTCGATCGCGCGGGCCTCGCTCGCCGCGACGGCGAAGTCGTGCCAGCGCGAGCGCAGGTCGGGCAACTCGGACAGCGCGTCGCGGAACCGGCGGAACGCTCCCCGTCCGCCGAGCGCCTGGGCAAGCAAATCGGCCGCGTGCGAGTCGGCGACCGCATCGGCGAAGTGCTCCATGTCCCGGTACGCCGGGCGAGAGCCTTCGGGCTCGATGCGTACGAGGCCCCGGTCGAACGGGCGGTCATCGTCCTCGTCACCCACCTCGAGGCGAGTCCAGCGCGGCAGGTGTGGCTCGACTTGCCCGCTGGCCGGGTCGTACCACCACTCGGTATCACCGCTGGCGTCGCCGAGCGCCTCGGAGATGCCAGCCAGGTCGATCTCGCGCACCGGCCGCTGACCGGGGCCGGTACCCCACGTGGCGTCACCCATCGCCGCCACCGAGCGCCCCAAAGGCGGGTGCGAGCAGCTCCGTGACGGGCTGGCCGCGGACCTCGACGGCGAGCGGGCCGAGCCGGGCCAGCGGATCGGCCCGCCCGGATTCGCTCCACGAGTGGCTGCCGGCGTCGCCAGCCGGTAGCGCGGCCCCGGGAACGAGCGGCCACCAGGGGGCGATGTCGGCGGGTGCCGCAGCACCGCGGCCGAGGTGGGCGAGCAGTTCGGCGCGGGTACGGCCGCGCCACAGCAGGAGCAGCCACGGGTCGTCGTCGAGTTGGTCGGCGAGCACGTACAAGACGGCTGCGACGTGCTTGCACGGGCTCTCCCAGTCAGGGCACGAGCAGGTTGCCCGGAGTTCGGCCCAGCGGCGCGGCAGGAGCGGTACCCCGGCCGCATCGAAGACCGCCTCGAGCTCGGCGGGGACCTCGCCGGCGAGCAGTCGGGCGGGGATCTGCAACGAACCCTCGATGCGCGCCTGCACGGCCTGCCAGCCGGCCTCGTCGGGCATCCGGAACCCGACGCTGACCATGTACGGCGTGCGGCGCGACCCCTGCACCTGGGCGAGCACCTGGCCGGGCTGCACGGCGAACGACACGATCTGGCCCTGGCGGGCGTAACGCCGGCCGCGCTGCATCCGGGCACCGAGCCCATACGACGCGAGCAGTTCGACCAGCCGGTTCGACCACCACGTCTCGGCCATCTTGCCGCGCTGCTTGCGGGTGGCGATGCCGCCCTCGGTCGCCCGCGGCTTGGATGCGGGGTAGCTCCGCCACGGGTCGTCCCACGGTCGCCGTGCTGGCATGTCAGCCCTCCTCCCCCGACGCGTCGTACACGAGTAGGTCGCGCAACTCGTCGTTCGACAGGTCGGTGATCCACGTCTCGGCAGTGCCGACGACCTTGCTCGCCAGGGCGCGCTTGGTGGCGATCATCGCGTCGATCCGCTCCTCGACGGTGCCGGTGCTGACGAGCTTGTGCACCAGCACGTTGCGGTGCTGGCCGATCCGGAAGGCCCGGTCGGTCGCCTGGTCCTCGACGGCGGGGTTCCACCACCGGTCGAGGTGCACCACGTGCGACGCGGCCGTCAGGTTGAGCCCGGTGCCGCCGGCCTTCAGCGACAGCAGGAACAGGGCCGGGCCGTCGCGCTCCTGAAACTCGGCGACCAGTGCATCGCGGCGGCGCCGCGGCGTGGCCCCGTGCAGCCACAGCACCGGCACCCCGTACCGGCGACCCAGGTATGGCACGAGCAGCTCGCCCCACTCGGTGAACTGCGTGAACACCAACGCCTTGTCACCGGCCGCGAGCAGCTCCTCGAACAGCTCCTCGGCGCGGGTGAGCTTGCCGGAACGGCCGTGCAGCGCGCTGCGGTCCTTGGCGAAGTGGGCCGGATGGTTGCACACCTGCTTGAGCTTCATGATCCCGGCCAGCACCAGCCCGGAACGCTCGATCCCCTCGGCTTGCTCGGCCCGCTCGAGCAGGTCGTCGACCACCGCCTGGTACAGCGACGCCTGCTCGCGGGTGAGCGGGCACCGCTCGGTGACCTCGACCTTGTCCGGCAGGTCGTCGATGATCCGCTTGTCGGTCTTCACCCGCCGCAGCACGAACGGCGCCGTCAGGCGCTGGAGCCGGGCCGCGGCAGCGTCGTCGCCGTCACGCTCGATCGGCGCGGCGAAACGCTGCTTGAACGAGTTCAGCGACCCGAGCAGCCCCGGGTTGACGGCCTGCATGATCGCCCACAGCTCGGTCAACCGGTTCTCGACCGGGGTGCCCGTGAGCGCGATCCGTCGTTTGGCGGGCAGCCGCTGAACCGCCTTGGCCGCCGCCGTGTACGGGTTCTTGACCTGCTGCGCCTCGTCGAGCGCGACCCGGCCCCAGGTGACGCCCTCCAGCAGATCGGCATCGCGTGCCAGCAACCCGTAGGACGTGAGCACGACGTCGTGTGTCCTGCACGCCTTCTTCAGCTTCGCCGCTGTGCGCTGGCGCCCGGCGCCGTGGTGCAGGTATACCCGTAGCCCCGGGGCGAACCGGGCGACCTCGCGCTCCCAGTTGCCGAGCACCGACGTGGGGCACACCACCAACGTCGGCTCGGGGACCGGGTCGGCGAGCACGGTGGCGATCAGCTGAGCGGTCTTGCCCAACCCCATGTCGTCGGCCAGGCACGCCCCCAAGCCCAGCAACCCGAGCAGGCGCAACCAGCCCACCCCACGCGCCTGGTAGTCGCGCAGCACACCGGCGAACCCGTCGGGCGCGGCCACCGGTTCGGCCCGCTCGTGGAGCGTGCCCGCCAGCAGCTCGCCGAGCCGTCCCGTGGCCTGCGCCCCGACCACCCGCACGCCACCCGGCGCGGCGACCGACGGCAACCCGAACCCCGTCCGCACCAGGTCGCCGACCGTCGCCTCCCCAGGCGTGCCCGCCGCGCGCAACAATGCCTCCAGCTCGGCGGGGTCGAGCTCGACCCACTGGCCACGGATCCGCACCAACGACCGTTTGGCCGCGGCGGCGCGCTGCAAGGCGGCCAGGTCGGCCTTGGTCAACCGCTGATCGCCGAGCACGGCCTCCCACCGGAAGGCGACCACGTCGTCGAACCCGAACCCCGCCGACGTCACTGACCCGGCGGTCTGCGTCGCCTTGGCACGCACCCCGAGCTGGCGGCGGTTGGTCCACCACGACGGCACCAACACCGCCACGCCGACGTCGGCGAGCGGGCCGGTCCGCTCGGCCAACAGCGTGACCAGTTCGGCGTCGCCGATCGCGACCGGCCCGGCATCGGCCCGGTCGAGCACGCCCGCCAGCTCAGGCGCCACCCGCACCGCCCGCCCGAGCGCGGTGAGAATCGTCTCAGCCGCATCGGCGGCGAACGGCGACGCCGGCCCGAGCGCGGCGCCCACCGGCGACACCAGGCTCGGTTCGTCGACGTCGAACGCGAGCGCCTCGACCGACCAGGCATGCTCGGGAGCCCCCGGCTCGCCCGGCTCGACGATCCGCAGGCGCACGCCGACGCTGCCGATCCCAGCGACCGCCTCGCTGACCCACTCGGCGACCTCGCCGGTCAGCGCCCGGGCCTTGCCGATGTCGGCAGACGGGGGCAGCCACGGGTCGGGATCGCTCAACGACCGCAGCCACACCTCCGGTACCGCCCGCCGCCCCGGGACCCGACCGACCAGATCGACGCCGGCGCCGGCGAGGCGGGCACGCACCTGCCGGTCGACCTCGTCGGCCAACGCGGCTGCGGCCGCCCGGTGCGACTCGATGTCGTTGGCCGGGCCGATCAGCGTTGCCAGCAGCGCCCGGTCGGTGACCGCCGGCAACGGCCACCACCACGACCGCGGCCGCCCGTCGGCATCGACGGTCAGCCCGGGCACCACCCGGCCGGCCCGCACGAACCACCGAGCCACGTCGGCGACCAGGTCCGGATCGATCCCATCTCGCACCGTGCGATCAGTCGTGTCGTCGATCGACTCGGCCGCTGTCGTAGGCATCACGACAAGTGTGCCTGACGCACCACCCGGTCCGGAAGCAAGCTCGCACGAACCACGTCCCGGTCGGCACCCCTCCTCGACTCCTCCGGACCTGAACCCGTGAAACGCAGATTCAGGCTAGGCTGTCGCCATGATCCTCCCGTGGCCCCTCACGACCTCAGCCGAGCTCGCACAAGTGCTGCGACCCGGCGGGCGTCTGCGCCCTGACTCCGCGCTTCGCCAACTCCGCGACAAGGGCCTCGGAGCGGCGGCGATCACCGTCGTCCCCCGGTCGGAACTCGGCGCCCGAGGCAAGGCGGTCTGGTACTCGTCGCTGATGCTCGACGCGGCTCGGCTCGTACGCGTCGGCGACACGGACGCTGCCGCAGAAGTACACGCCGCCGCGACCGAACTCGCCACGCACCGCGCCGCGCAGTTCGTCGCCGACTGGCTGGTCGAGCACGCCGGCACCGACCCGAGCCCCGCGGATCTGGACGCCGACACCGGCGGCGCCCTGACGCGGCTCGGCCTGCTCACCGCCTCGGCCCGGTCCCGGTTCGCCGACCGCCTCGGGGTCGAGCAGTTCGCCGGACGTGTCCTCGAAGTGTCCGGTCGTACGGCCTTGCTCGTCGACGAGCACTGCAACTCGCTCCCGATCCCTGTCGACACGAGTCGTCGTACCGTCGCACCGGGCGCGCTGATCGCGGTCGATACCGAACAATTCGACAGCGGCGCGGCCACGATCTGGGTGCGGGCCGCGTTCGCTGTCGACGACGACCCCAACACCCGGCACCCGGGCGGCGTGCGATTGCTCACCGATGCCGAACGGCGCTCCGCGCGAGTTCCTACGCCTTCGCCGCGGTGATCCTCCGACCGTTCGAGACTGCGGCCGGCGACACGCAGCGGCTCGCCGAGTTCGCCTGCTCGACAGGAACGAAGCACGAGGACGAAGTCCAGCACTGGATTCGCGACCAGGCAGTCGCGTGGATCAACGATGTGCCGCGCGCCGAGTTCCAGCGACGGTCGCTCGCTCTCATTGAGGACGGCGACGCGACGCTCGCCGCCGTCGCAGGGTGGCAGGACATCGTTCGGGTCGATGTCGAGGGAATCTGGATCGAAGTCCTCGCCGTTGCCAACAGCCACCAGCATCGGGGAACCGGCCTCGCCGTCTACCAACTGGTGACCGAGCGCCTGCGCACAGCAAAGCGGCAAGGCGACCACCTCGCCGGGCTCGTCCACGGCGACAACGCCTGCAGCAAGCGCCTACTCACCGCCATGAGCTGGCACAGCGCTGCCACGTGGGATGAGCACCACGAACTCTGGCTCGGTGGACTGTGACCCTCGACGCGCAGCCGCGTGGTCATCGCTTTCGCCTGCCACACTCGTCGGCGTGAACCCGGACGCCACCGCTGCCGACGTTGCCTCGGTGCTCGCTCATGTGACCGCCGGGCTGCCGGGGCACGAAGACCGGCCGGGGCAGGTGCGCATGGCCGAACTCGTGACCGAGGCGATCCAGTCCAAGCGGCACCTGATCGTCCAGGCGGGCACCGGCACCGGCAAGACGTTGGCCTATCTGGTCGGCGCGATCAGCGCCGGCGAGAGGTGCGTTGTCGCGACCGCGACCAAGGCGCTTCAGGATCAGTTGGCCACCAAGGATCTGCCGTTCCTGTCGGAGCGGCTGGCCGAGCTGGGGCACGAGTTCGAGTGGGCGGTACTCAAGGGACGCAGCAACTACCTGTGCCTGCAGCGGCTGCGCGAGGCCAACAACGCCAGCGGGCAGGAGGCGCTCGACCTCGGCCTCGGCGACGACGCCCGCGGGCACGTGCTGCGCGGCGAGATCAAGCGGCTCGGCGAGTGGGCCGGCGACTCCCCCACCGGCGACCAGGCCGAACTCGACTGGAACCCGAGCGACCAGGCGTGGAAGGCGGTCAGCGTCGGCTCCGACGAGTGCCCCGGGGCAACCCGCTGCCCACTCGGCGACCCGTGCTTCGCCGAGCGGGCGCGTCGCCAGGCGCAGGTCGCCGACGTGATCGTCGTCAACACCCACCTGTACGGGCTCAACGTCGGCTCGGGCGGGGTGATCTTGCCTGAGCACGACGTGGTGGTGTTCGACGAGGCCCACGTGATCGAAGACGTGATGAGCGACACGGTCGGGGTGCAGCTCGCGCCGGGCCGGTTCGGCGCGGTGGCCGCCGCGGTGCGCCGGATCATCAGCGATCCGGCAATCGAGACCGAGTTGTCGGAGCTGGTCCCGGCGCTGCGCGACGCGCTCGCACCGGTTGCCGGGTCACGCCTGACCACGCCGTTTCCCCCGGCGATCGACCAGGTACTCGAGGACGCCGAGCGACGGCTCGGCCGGGCCGGGGGCGCTCTCGCCAACATCTCCACGAACGACGAGGACGCCAAGCAACGTCAGCTGCGCGCACAGCAGCTCACCACCCGGGCGCTCGAAGCCGTGCAGGCAGCTCGCAACGTGGGCGACACGCAGGTGCCCTTCGTCTCGGGCCGGGCCGAGTTCCCGGTGCTCGAGATCGCCCCGCTCGATGTCGGGCCGACGATGGCGGCCGGCGTGTGGGGTGCCCGGACGGCGGTGCTCACCAGCGCGACGATTCCCAACCGGCTGGCCGAACGGGTCGGTCTGCCCGCCGAGCGCACCACCGTCGACGACGTCGGTAGCCCGTTCGACTACGAGCACCAGGCCGTGTTGTACTGCGCGATGCACCTGCCACGCCCGAACGCGCCTGGGTTCCGCGACGGCGTTGCCGACGAACTGGTCGCGCTGATCGAGGCCGCCGGAGGGCGCACACTGGCGCTGTTCACCAGCTGGGCGGCGATGGACGACGCCGTCGCCAAGGTGCGCGACCGCGTGCCGTACGAAGTGCTCACCCAGCGCGACCTGCCCAAGCCGGCGCTGGTCGCCCGCTTCGCGGCGTCGGCCGAAACCTGCTTGTTCGCCACCACCGGTCTCTTCCAGGGTGTCGACGTTCCTGGCGAGACACTGTCGTGCGTCGTCATCGACAAGCTGCCGTTCCCGCGGCCCGACGACCCGCTCCTGTCGGCCCGGCGCGAACAACTCGGGCCGCGTGCCTTCTCCGAGATCGACGTGCCGCGCGCGGCCACACTGCTGTCCCAGGCCTGCGGCCGGCTGATCCGCACGCGCACCGACCGCGGCGTCGTCGCCGTGCTCGACCCACGGCTCGGTTCGGCGAACTACCGGTGGGACATCGTCAAGGCGTTGCCGCCGATGAAGCGCACCCGCCAACGTGCCGACGCCGAAACACTGCTGCGTGACATCCGCGACACGGCGTGATTGCATAGCTGGATGGACCACGCCGACGACGGCGACCCGGGGCTGCCGCTCAAGCTGTGGCCCTGCTCGAACGGCGAATACCTACCGCCGCAGCTCGACGACCTGCGCCCGGGCGTTCGAGATCACGCCGGCCTTCCAGGAGCGTTACGGCTACCCCGAGCTGACCCCGGCGGTCAAGCAGCGGATCTTGGCCGGCAACGCGATCGACCTGTTCGGCATCACGATGCCCACCACGCCATGTCGCCCGGTCACCGGCCTGCGCACGACGAACCGCACGTTCGGCCCCCGCTCACGCCGCGACGTGGTGACGACGTTCCTGACCGAACACCCCTGGGTGCGTCGTTGAGCGATCCGGTACGTCACCGGGCTACGTTCGCCGCTATGCCGGACCAGCTCGTCCACTTCACGATCGACGCCGACGTGGCGACGATCACGCTCGACTCGCAGCACAACCGCAACGCCTTGTCGACCCAGCTGGTCGGCGAGGTCAATGCCGCACTCGACGCCGCCGAGGCCGCCGGCCCGCGGGCGATCGTGCTTCGGCACGAAGGACCGGCATTCTGCTCGGGCGCCGACCTCAAGGAACGCGCCGCCCAGGGCATCCCCGACTCAGGGCCGATGATCCGGATCATGGAACGCCTGATGGACGCCGAATGCCCGACCATCGCCGCCGTCGACGGCGCCGTGCGGGCCGGCGGCATGGGCGTGATGGCATCGTGCGACCTGATCGTCGTCAACCCGTCCGTGACGTTCTCGCTCCCCGAGGTGCGCATCGGCGTCGCCCCAGCAATCGTGCTCGTGCCGCTGCTGCGGCGGGTGCCGGCGAGCTTGCTCGCGGCGACGACGCTGACCGGCGAGCCGATCGACGCCCCCACCGCGCAGCGGATCGGGCTGGTGACCCATGTGGCCGACGACGTCGCCGGAGCAGTCGCCAACGTCGTCGCCAACGTCAAGCTCGGTGCACCGACCGCGGTGGCCGAGTCGAAGCGGGCGCTCTGGGACGTCCCCGGCCGCGACCGCTCGGACGCGTTGGCGGCGATGAAGGTGCTCAGCGAGTCGCTGTTCAGCAGCGCCGATGCCCAGGAGGGCATGCGCGCGTTCGCCGAAAAGCGCGCTCCGGCGTGGGCCGCCGGCTGATCCGCCAGGCGGCCGGGTCAGGCCAGTAGCCGATAGCCGATCCCGCGGACGGTGACGATGAGGCGCGGGTCGTCGGGCTGATCCTCGATCTTCAACCGCAGGCGCCGCACGTGGGCGTCGACCAGCCGCGAGTCGCCGAGGTACTCGTAGCCCCAGACGCGTTCGAGCAGTTGGTCGCGCGACAACACCGCGCCCGCGTGATCGGCGAACTCGGTCAGCAGTCGGAACTCGGTCTTCGTCAAACTCAGCTCGACGCCGCCCTTCAGCACGATCCCCTGCTCGCGGCGCAACTCGATATCGCCGAACCGGGTCGGCCGCGGAGCTACCGACACCTCGAGCAGGTGTACCCGCCGCAACAGCGCCCGGATGCGGGCTGCGAGTTGCTTGGGGATCACCGGCTTGGTGACGTAGTCGTCGGCGCCGGCCTCCAAACCGGCCACCATGTCGTACGTGTCGGTCTGCGCCGTGATGATGATGATCGGCACGATGCTCTCGGCTCGCAGCGCCCGGCACACGTCGAACCCGGACATGTCGGGAAGCCGCAGGTCGAGCAGCACCAGGTCGATGTCGTTGTCACGGAAGGCGGTCAGGCCGTCGACGGCGTTGGCGGCCTCGACGACGGTGTACCCCTCGTCCTCGAGCGCCAGGCGCAACGCCAGCCTGATTCCGTCGTCGTCCTCGATGAAGAGCAAGGTGTCCATCAGCGTTCCGAGTGTCGCACATTGCCCACCCCCGAGCGAATGTGTCGATTGTTACAGAAATCGCACAGATGCGGAGTCAGCGCGTCACACGGCGTCGGCATCATTGCTCTCGTTCACGCTGCCCCGGTGGGGTGCCTTCCTCCCCCTGGCGCTCCACCGGCAGCGGTGAACCCCCCGAAGATCTTGGCGGGGTTCCGGCGCGGGAACGTTCTCCGGGCCTGTCACACTAGCTAGCCATGGCTCGCCGCTCGCTGCGCCTCACCACCCGTGTGACGCTCTTCTTCGGAGCGATCGCCCTGCTCGGCGGCATCCTGCTCACCGTCGCGACGTTCCTGTTCGCCCGCAACTCGCTGGTGAACCAGCGCATCTCCACCGCCAAGACGGTGGCCATCCGCCACGCAGGGGAGGTCCACGAGGCGCTCGCCGCCGGCAACACCAGAATCATCGAGACCACGATGCGCAACCTCGACGTCGATGCCGACGATGGCTATGCCGTGGTCCTCACCGAACCGCGGCCGTGGGCCACCCGCGCAGCGCGCAATGTCGATGCCTTCTCGCCGCTCTTGGTCGATACGGCGCGGGGCGGCGAGTCCGGCCAGCAGATCTTCATCGGCCCGAACGACAACCCGTACCTCGGCATCGCGATCTACCTCGCGGCCTATGACGTCGGCTACCTCGAGGCATTCCCGCTCGAGTCGACCGAACGGACGCTCCAGGTACTCGCCACCGCGCTCGTCGTCGGTGCCGTCGCGGCCGGCGTCGTCGCCACGTTCTTCGGCTGGTCGGTCAGCCGCCGACTGCTGCGCCCGATCTCGCGCGTGGCCGACGCGGCCGGCGAGATTGCTCACGGCGGGCTGGGCGCCCGGCTCGAACCCGAGAGCGACCCCGACCTCGGCCGCCTCGCCGGGTCGTTCAACGAGATGGCCGATGCCGTGCAGGAGCGGATCGAGCGCGAGCGCCGCTTCGCGTCCGACGTCAGCCACGAACTGCGCTCCCCCATCACCGCCCTCACCGCCGCGGTGGAGGTGCTCGACGCACGCCGCGACGACCTGCCCGAACGCACCCAACAGGCGCTCGACGTGGTCACCAGTCAGATCCGTAGGTTCGACCAGATGGTGATCGACCTGCTCGAACTCTCGCGCATCGACGCCGGCGCCACCGACCTCAACACCGAGCCGGTCGACCTTCCCGAACTGTGCGAACGCGTGTCGAATCGCTACGGGTACTCCTCGCTTCCGATCGAGGTGCAGCGGCGCGCCCGCCGCGAGGCGTACGTCGACCGGTTGCGCTTCGAACGCATCCTGTCGAACCTGCTCGAGAACGCCGCGACCCACGGCGACGGACCTACCCGGATCTCGATCGAGCCGGCGGGGGGCCGTAACGGGGTGTTGATGGTGGTGGAAGACAAGGGGCCCGGCGTGGCCGTCAGCGAGCGCACCCGGATCTTCGAACGCTTCGCCCGCGGCAGCGCCGCCCGGCACCGCATCGGCACCGGGCTCGGCCTGGCCCTGGTCGCCGAGCACGCGGCCGCGCTCGGCGGCACGGCGTGGGTGGAAGACCGGCCGGGCGGGGGCAGTCGCTTCATCGTCCGCTTCCCGACGGAGCCATCGCTGTGAATGCCTCGACTCGCCACGCGTCCGTCCGAACGCGGGTCACCGTGCTGTGTGCGATCGCCGCGGGACTGGCCGCCTGCGGGATCTCCGCCGACAACGACGTGACCCGCATCGCGCCGAACGAACTCGGTCCGGCCCTCGCTAACACGACGACCACCACGACCACCACGACCACGGTCGTCCCCACGACCCCTCCGACGAGCAGCCCTGTCTCGCCGCCCGAGACCACCACCACGACCACCAGCACCACCACGACGACGATCGAGCCGGTCGAGTCGACGCAGCTCGATCTGTACTACGTGCCCCGCGGAGACAGCGAGTCGCTGCGCCGGGTCCCTGTGCGAGCCGTTCCGGATGCCACGCTCGACGACGTGATCCGGTTGCTCTACGAACCGCCTGAATCGGTGGCGCAGTTCAACCTCACCACAGCGGTCACGCCTGAACTCGTCAGCATGACGCCCGAGGTGCAGCCGCTGAGCATCGTCGTCGACCTCGACCAGGCCACGTTCGAGGCAATGACCGACGCCAATCAGAACGTGGCGATCGCCCAACTCGTGCTCACCCTGGGCTCGTTCACGATTCCCGACGAAGGCCAAGTCGGCGGGGTCGCGTTTCGCGTCGGTGGTGAGCCGATCTCGGTGCTGATCCCCGGGGAGGGGGCCTCCGACCCCGGCGAGCCGGTGGGTTTCCGTCAGTTCCGGCCCTGGGTCGAGACGACGACCGGCGACACGACCACCACAACCGCGGCGCCGACGACGCCACCGTTGCCGACCGAACCGCCGAACGCATCGCCGACGTCGACCGAGCAGCCGGCCTGAACGTCAGAGTGCAATCGGGCCCGCAGAGGGGCCGGGCGCAACCGGCGGGGCCGGCCAGTCGCGTTCGCCGACCGCCAAGCGCGCCGCTTCGAGTTCGGTGCGCAACCACCCGGCTGCCGTGTCACCCCAGCAGAAGCTGACCAGGTCGAGATAGGCCCGCCGGTAGCGCGGGCCGTGCCCCGCTGGTACACCGGCCAGCACGTGCGCCAGTTCGTGCACGAGCGTGGCTGGCGTGCACTGACCGGCCGCCAGACGTACCACCGGCCCGGCCCGCCCGCGCTGACGGGTGGACGATGACTCGGCATCGGCGCGGGCGGCGACGACGCCAACAGGCCCTACCGGCCACCAACCGGCTCTGAAGATCTGTGCCGCCAGGTCGCGGAGCTCGGCGAGCGGCACGATTGCCTCGTAGGCAGTGCCGTCGAAGGCAGCCAATTCGGCTGCGTACAACGCCTCGCGCCCCGCATCGTTGTTGCGCTGAGCGGTGTGGACGGCCTCGCTCGTCATCGCCCGCTCCCCAGCGCACGCTGCTGTGTTCCGACTCGCGGGCGACCGAGGTCGGCGCTCGCCGCGGCCTGACGTCCTGCATCCCACCCGGTGGCGACGGCCGCCCGCGGGCGACGGGCCGTGACCACTCGACCGAAGCGCTGCCGGGCGAACTCGTCGACCTGGCGCTGACGAGCGCGCAACGCCGGCAACGCCGACGCCGACGGATGCGACTCGGCGCGCTCCACATGGGCAGTTTGTGCGGCGGCCGTCAGCATCCGGTCGATTTCGGCTGCATACCCGAACAGGAACGCCCGCCGCCACTGCTGGGTGGCCGCTGGCGTGCCGCGCCGTTCGTTGGCCATTCGCCCGGCGGCCTGCGTGTGCAGCGAGTGGTAGAGCAGGTCGGTCGCGTCGAGGTCGGTGCGGAACCCGGCCACCAGCGCGACCGTGCCGTCGGTGCGCTGCTCGAACACGACTCGGCACCCCTGGGCGCGGGCGACCGCGCCGAGCAGCGACAGGCGACCCCGGACGTACGCACCACGCCCGATGACCACTTCGAACACGGCGAGCTCGCCGGTGGTACCGGCCCGAAGCTGTTCGGGAGCGATCCGGTGGGCGGCGATCAGTTCGGCGGCCTTGCGCGAGAACGCGTCGGCCTCGTTGACGTTGGTGGTGCCCTCGGCCATGGCCAACAGCTTGCGCACCCGTGCGATCAGGTCAGGGCTGGCCGGTGAAAGCGGCTGGGAGGCGGCGGACGTCATGGGGTTCATCTTGCCTGGAGGGTGTCACACTCACCGCCGGTGGGGCCGGGGAGTTCTCCCCGTCGGGCCCATCCGGTAGCGTTGGCCACGCCCAGTGGGCACCCGCGGATGTAGTTCAACGGTAGAACGTCAGCCTTCCAAGCTGATCACGAGGGTTCGACTCCCTTCATCCGCTCTCGGCAGCATCCCATTCGACCTGCAAGGTGTCGGGACCGCGGAAGGTGATGTTGGGGAAGTACGTGAGCTGCTGACCATCGACGAGGCGCAGGCTGGGGACTCGTTCGGTGAGCAGTTCGAGCACGACCCGGGCCTCCATCCGGGCCAGGCCCGAGCCGAGGCAGAAGTGGATGCCCTTGCCGAAGCTGATGTGGCGATTGGCGTTGGGGCGCATGATGTCGAACGTGTCGGGGCCGTCGAACACGTCGGGTTGGTGGTTGGCGGCGGCGAAGTTGAGGAAGATCCGGGTGCCCGCCGGCAGGTCGACGCCCCCAAGCGTCGTCGGCTGGGTAGTGACCCGGCGCCAGCCGATCTGGCTCGACTCGAACCGCAGCGTCTCTTCCACCGCGTTGGCGGCCAGCGACGGGTCGGCCACGAGCGCGTCCCACTGGTCGCGCCGCGGCAGCAGGCACCGCAGCGTGTTGCACAGCAGGGCCGTCACCGGGTCGTGCCCGGCGAAGCTGATGCCGTACACCACCGACTCGACCTCGCCGTAACTGATGCCGGTGCCGTTGGTCGGGTCGGGGTCGGCGTCGTGGGCGTCGAGCAACTCCGACGTGAAGTCGTCGGCGCGGGCGAGTCGGCGCTTGGCCACGAACTCGCGGCAGTAGCGCCAGTAGTCGACCATCCCCCGGGCGATCTCGACTTGCTGCTCGGGCGTCGGCTGGCCCCACGAGAACGCCTTGCGGTTGACGCACCACGACTTGATCAGGGCATCGTCGTCCGGCGGGAACCCGATCAGCCGGAACACCACCTCGGCCGGCAGCGGGAACGCCAGCGCCTCCACGTACTCGGCTGGTGACCCGGCGGCGAGCATCGCGTCGAGCAGGTCGGTGGCGCGGGCGCGGATGTAGCCCTCGAGCGACTTGAGGCGACGGTTGCCGAAACCCGGGCGGGTGTAGGTGCGGATCCGTGCGTGGTCGGGCTCGGAGCGGTTCGACATCACCGCGACCGGGTCGAAGTCGGGTGTCGCGAGCACCTGCGCGGCCTCGTCGACGAGCGGGAAGATCGGGTCCTGCACGTTCGTGGAGGCGAACACGTCCGGGTTCATGAAGACGTGTTCGATGTCGTCCATCCGCGTCACCACGACGTACCCGAGTTGCTCGGCGTAGAACACGGGCAACTCGTCGCGCATCCGGGCGGCGATCGGGTACGGGTCGGCGAGGTAGTCGGCCCCGAGCGGCGACCAGGTGTGCTCGACGGGGCAGCCGGTGGGCGCGCCGGCAATCGCGGTGGGTGCCTGGTGGTAGGTGTTCGCCATCGGCATCGCCTGTTGGCTGCTACGTCAGCCGTTCGAGCATCGACTGCATCTGGGCGTGGACGAGGTTGACGGCCTGAAGCGGGCGGATCATCACCCGGAACTCCACGATCCGGCCGGCCTCGTTGGCGCGGATGATGTCGACGCCGTTGACGTACTTGCCCTCGATGCGCGTCTCGAACTCGAGCACCGCGGTATCGCCGGCGAGCACCTCCTTCGTGTACCGGAACGCGGTGCCGCCGCCGAACGCGCCGTCGGTAGCTGCCGACCCTTCGGTCCCTTCCTCGGTCGAGCCTGGAAACGTCTGCTCGGCGGCCATGAGGTACAGCTTGGTGATCTCCTTGCCGGCCTGAGGCGTGTAGACGATCGGCGAGTAGAACACGACATCGTCGGCCAGCAACTCGTCGAGCGCGGCCGGGTCGTGGTCGCGCAGGTGCTGCTTCCAACGGCTGATCACCTCGTCGATGACGGCCATCTCGTCTCCCCTCCGGTCTCGGCCCCGCGCGGGACGGTAGCCCGCCGCCGTGCTGGCGGCGCACCCGGACGGATCGCGCAGGTGTTCACACTTCTGCACCGACGTCCATGCAGAATCCTGAACACCTCGTCAGGTGCCCGCGAGGTAGCGCTCGAGCATCCGCACCAGTTCGCCCGTGAGCGCGGCAAGGTCGCCATCGGCCGGGTCGCGTGTCACGAAGCGATGGACAAGCGACTCCACGGTGGTGACGACGATGCGGGCGGCGAGGTGCGGATCGTCGACGGCGACGGCGGGGTCGTCCGCCAGCAGCGCCGCCACGACCTCGACGAGCGCGTCCTCGGCCGCCCGTAACTCGTCGACGACCTCGGCCGGACGCGGCGCCTGCTCGAACAGGACCTGATGGAGGCGATGGCCACCCGTGTGCGCCGCAACGGTGGCATCGACGACGACACGGAGGCGTTCGGTGAGGCCGGTGGGCAGCCCGGCTGCAAGCACGGCGTGGAGCTGAGCGGTGCCGTCGGCGATGTGGGCTCGGGTCAGTTCGACGATGATCGCGTCCTTGTTCGGGAAGTACTGGTACAGCGACCCGATCGACATCCCCGCCGCCGCCGCGATGCGGTTCGTCGTGCCGGCCGAGTAGCCGTGCTCGGCGAAGATGCGAGCAGCCGCATCGAGGATCCGCTGGCGCGTCTCGTGCGAGCGGGACTGCTGGGGACGTTTGCGGGGTCGTAGCCGCTGATCGACCGCCACGACATCACCTCCAGAAAGCGAGTAGACACAGATGCGAGCAATTGCTCAGATTATGGCATGCCGCTCCTCGCCCTCGCGCTGTTCGCCGTCTACCTGCTGATCGCCTTCGTCGCCCGCAGCGTCATCCAGCATCGCCGCACTGGCGACACCGGTCTACGGTTCGGCACCGAGCGGCGCTGGTCGGCCCAATGGTGGGCCAGGCTCGCGTTCGTCGCCGCGCTGGTGGCCGGCGGCGCGGCCCCGGCGCTGGCCGCGGCCGACTGGCACGACCCCATCGCACTGCTCGACCACCGGTGGATCGCCATGGCCGGGGCAGTCGTCGCGATCGCTGGAATCACGGCCACGTTCGTCGCCCAGCTGGCGATGGGCGCTCAATGGCGGGTAGGTGTCGACACCGGTGAGGCCACGGAGCTGGTCGTGACCGGCCCGTTCACGCTCGCCCGCAACCCGATCTTCACGGCAATGGCCACCACCGCTGTCGGCCTGGTGCTGGTGGTGCCGTCGGTGCTTGCGCTCGCCGGTCTCGCCGTGCTCGTGTGGGCGCTCAGCTACCAGGTTCGGGCGGTCGAAGAGCCATACCTGCGGGCCCTCCACGGCGACGCGTACGCGCGCTATGCCGCCCGCGTCGGCCGCTTCGTGCCTCGCCTCGGCCGGCTCCCCGACGCCCCCAACCCACCGCGGCGACAGGCGTGACCAGCCGCGCGGTCATCCCTCATGGGCCTCGATGAGGAAGGGGGCGAGGATGTCGAAGGCCGCGTCGGCGGCGAACGTGGCGGCATCCTGGCGAAGCAGGTCGGGGGCCTCGTAGGCGCCGTATCCGGCAGCGGTCATGACGGTGACGGTCTGTAGACCGAGGCGGCGTTGCAGGACCGACTCGCGGATGGCCACGGTACTGACGGCGGATCGCCGGAGCGCGGTGGTGGCACGGTTGGTGAGCCCGGACCGTACGACGAGGTAGTCGCCGTCGATGGCGTGGCCGAGTGCCCGGTAGGCGACGACCGCGGCGGCGAGCGCGACCGGCCACACCGCGGCACCCACAGCAACGGCGACGGGTGAGACCACCCCGGTCGCCGCCAGCCAGCCGAGCACTCCGACCACGGCCGCGCTGGTCGAGGTGGCCCACCAGACACGTCGCCGCAGGGCCGCACGCGGATGCGCGCGCAGGTCGATGTCGAAGGGGCTGGGACTCGTGTCGAGGACCGCGGCGGCGACGGGCCGGGCGACGCCGATCGGCCCGCGAGGCAGGATCGCCGCAGGTTGCGAGAGCGCAGCCATGTTCAGGCCGGTGGTGATGACGGTCGTGTCGGCTACGCCCATCCAGCGCCACCAGAGCGGTTCGGAGATCTGCACGCCGCGCAGCCGCTCGTCGTCGCGGGCGACCTCGCGGGTGGTGAGCAATCCTTGGCGGGTACGGAGTACCGAGCCGTCGTCGTCCGTGGGCACGCGGGCGAGCTCGAAGTTGCCGTATTCGAAGAAGAAGTGCACGCCGAGGCCGACCACCCCCACCACGGTCACCACGGCGACACCGATCGCGATCGTCCATCCGACTCCGAGCGCGTCCCAGTCGGCGACGCCACCGACGATGTCGCCCGGGTCGACGTTCACCGCGGGCAACAGCCACCACGCTCCCCACAGCAACCCGAGGGCCATCACGTACGCCCACACGTTGAACACGTTGTAGACGACCCACCCTGGCCTGAACCGGGCCAGCACCTGCGCGTCACCCCGGTCGGCCACCACCGGTTCGTCACCGACATCTTCGTCGCTCGTGAGGACGACCGGCGACTCGCTCGACGACGAGCGGTGGAGCAGCAGCGTGCGCAGTGCGCGGGCGTCGGCGAGCGAGACGGCGTCGAGGTCGAACGCCGCTTCGCCGGTGGTGCTCTGTTGCCCGGCGCCGATCTTGACGACGCGCAGCCCGGCCAGGCGGTGGCGCAGCTTGGCGTGGATGTCGACGCTACGAATCCGGTCACGTTGCACCGACCGGTGGCTGCGCACCAGCAGACCCGAGCGTCGTTCCACGATCTCGTCGGTCACCCGGTACCTGGTCACCGCCCATCGATAGGCGTCGACGGCCGCCGCGACCACCCCGGAGACCGCCACCGCCACAACCGGCCACATCCCGCCGCCTCGGCTCCCGCCGAACACGAACGCCGCAAACGCCAGCAGCATGAACGACACGAGTACCTGGACGGCGTCGACGACGATCATCCGGCGGTCCAACCGCTGCCACCCCTCACTCCCGGTCGCGACCGCTGGCCCGACCGCCGACGTGGCTGGGCCGTCGAGCCCGGAACCGCTTGTCATGTGGCGTCACCAGGGGTGCGCTGGGTGACCTCGGTCAGCCGCTCGGCCACCGCCGCGGCAACCGTATGATCGACCCCGACGATGTCGATCGCCCCCTTCGACGATGCGGTGGTCACCCGCAACGTCGCCAGACCGAACAGCTGCTCGAGGGGGCCACGGACCGTGTCGACGGTTTGGATCCGCGAGATCGGCGCGACCCGCCACTCGAGCACCCACCATCCCGACAACGCGTACACGGCCTCTTCGGTGACCTCCCACCGATGCACGCGGAGCCGCCACCACGGCTCGACCGCCACACCGACGACCGTCATGGCGACCGTCACTGCGAGCACGACGCTCAACCACGGGCGCGCCGACTCCCACAGCATGAACGCCGTCACCGCACCGGCCAGCAGTGGCACGCAGAACGCCACGCCCTGCAACGTCCACCACCACACCGTGCGCCGCTCGACCCGATGTTGCGGAGGCCGCAACCGCACGACCGTGCCTGGCTCGACCGCGCTCACCGCGGGTCTCGCCGATCGAGCGGCCCGGCGCCGAGGGCGTGGAGCACGAAGTCGACCAGCGCCGTCGCCTGCGTGGCCAGGTCGACGCGCTCGTCCATCGCCCACGACCCGACCACGCCCTCAGTACAACGCACGATCATCACGGCCATCTCGCGGGGGTCGCAGTCACGGAACTCGCCGGCCGCCCGGCCGGCGGCGACGATGTCGGCCATCCCGTCGATCTCGTCGGCCTCGTCGTTGGCGAACGGCCGCGACCCGTCCGGCGCCCGATGGTTCATCACCACCTCGCTCATCGCCAGAAACCGGCCACGGTGCGCAGCGAAGTACTCGAACTCGGCGGTGATCCACGCCGCCAACTTCCCCGCCGCCGTCTCGGCGGCGTCGATACGCGGGGCCATGTGCTCCCACGCCTGCTCGAAGAACTCCCCCGCCACCTGCGCCAACAACTCGTGCTTGCCGTCGAAGTGATATGAGATCACGCTCTTGGAGATGCCGGCCCGCTCCGCGATCCGCGCCAACGATGCCTGCGCATAGCCCACCTCGGCCACCGTCTCGGCCGCGGCGGCGACGATCTGCGCCCGCCGCGCCTCCTCGATGAACGACCGCCGACCGATCGTGTCGTTATCTGAACGCACAGACTGATTCTAGACCGATCGGCCTACAATCGCTCCCGTATGGCCGTCGCGTTCCCATCAGCCGAGCGATGACCGACAACGGGCTACTCGCGGCCGGCATCGTCGGTGCCGCCGTCTTTGTGGTGACGTTCCTGATCGACGGTGCAACACGCCCGGGATACCGGCCTCGCTACCACCCCGTCAGTGCCCTCGCGCTCGGTTCGCGCGGTTGGATCCAGACGACCAACTTCGTTGTCTGTGGCGCCCTCATCACCACCGCAGCCGTGGGCATCCACCGAGCCGGCCTCAACTCGTTGCTGGCCGCCACCGTTGCGATCTTCGGCCTGAGCCTCGTCGCCTCGGGGATCTTTCCGATGGACCCGATGCGCGGCTACCCGCAAGGCACACCGGCCGACACGCCCACCACGACCACCCGCCGCCACCAACTTCACGACGGGGCCGGCGTCGCCGTGTTCACATCACTTCCCGTCGCCGCCGGTATCGCGGCGCTCACGCTCAACTCCACCGGATGGGCGATCTACTCGGCGCTCACCGCGATCGCAGCAGCTGGCGCGTTCGTCGCCTTCGGCACAGCATGGGAACACGACCACCCCCTCACCGGCCTCGTCCAACGCGCCGCCATCGCCGTCGGATGGACCTGGCTCGCCACCACCTGCTGGCACATCGCCACCTGACTTTCGAAAGCGTCCCTCTCCAGGGCCGGTTTCCCGACGTTCCCTATCTGCCAGACCCGAACTCCTGGCCCCAGCACTACCGCAGTTGGGGGAGGTAGGTGCCGGGCGTTTGGCCGGTGACCCGGCGGAACGCGGCGATGAACGCGCTCGTTTTGCGATAGCCGACCGCTCGCGCGGTGGCATTGACCGACACGCCGTCGGCCAGCATCGGGATCGCGGCGCGGATGCGGACGTGGGCGCGCCAGGTGGCGAAGTTGAGCCCGGTCTCGGCGCGGAACAGCCGCGACAGGGTGCGGACGCTGGCGTGGACGTGAACAGCCCAGGCGGTGAGTTCGCGCTGGTCGGCTGGGTGGGCGATCAACTGTTCGGCGATCGCCCGGGCTCGCGGGTCGGCGGGCATCGTGGCGTGGATGTGATGCGCGGGCAGCGGGGTGAGCAGGTCGAACATCAGCGCCTCGGCGGCCGGACGGCTGTGGTCGCCGGGAGCGATGTCGTGCAGGTGGGTGATGATCTCGCGGAGCAGCGACCCGACGGTGAAGCAGGTGGGCTCGGTCCACGGGATGGGGCAGCAGTCGGGGGCGAAGGTGATGGTCAACATCTCGCCAGCGTGCAGCACGGCGCCGGCGTGCTCGACGCCGCCGGGCATCCACAACCCGTAGCCGGGCGGGATCAGCCAGTCGCGACCGGCGACGGTACCCACCAGCGTCGCGGTCGAACTCCAGGTGAGCATCGGTTCGGGGTGCGAGTGCAGATGCAGCAGTTCGTGGTCGTGGGCGGTGTCGCGGTCGATGCACAGGATGGGCGAGGCCACCGACTCCACCAGGTTGGCCGGTTTGGGGTATCGATCGGCCTCCGAGCACACAACCGCCAGCGTAACTTAAGTGTGCCTAACGTGAGGAGTGCGCAGGTGATACATGACGTGATGATCGAGGCCGAGGGCCTGGTGAAGCGGTACGGACCGACCGAAGCGGTGGCCGGGGTGAGCCTGCAGGTGCCGGCCGGAACGGTGCTGGGGGTGCTCGGCCCGAACGGCGCGGGCAAGACGACCACGGTGCGGATGCTGACGACGTTGACCAGGCCGGATGCCGGCTGGGCCAGGGTGGCCGGACACGACGTGGTGCACGAGGCGAAGGCGGTGCAGGCCACGATCGGCGTGACCGCCCAGGACGCCACGGTGGACGAGCGGCTGACCGGCCGGCAGAACCTGGTCATGATCGCCCGCCTGAGTGGGCTGCGTCGCGTCGATGCACGGCGCTTGGCCGACGCGCTACTGGATCGGTTCGTACTCACCGACGCCGCGAGCCGTGTCGTGAAGGGCTACTCGGGAGGCATGCGGCGCCGCCTGGATCTGGCTGCCGGGTTGGTGACCCAACCGCCGGTGCTGTTCCTGGATGAGCCGACCACCGGTCTCGACCCCGTCAGCCGAGCCCGGATGTGGGGCGTGATCCGCGAGCTGGTAAGCGCCGGGACCACCGTGTTGTTGACCACGCAGTACCTCGATGAGGCCGACGAACTCGCCGACCAGATCATCGTGGTCGACCACGGTCGGGTGATCGCAGCCGGCACGGCGGCGGAGTTGAAGACCCGGACGGGCGGCGCCCGCGTGCAGGTCACCCTGACGACCGCCCACCCCGAAGCAGCCGCAGCGTTGAGCGGCTTCGCTGTCGGTGACGTCACCGTCAGCCAGGACGGACGCCGCCTGCGCGCCCCGGTCAGCGGAGGAGCGGGCCTGGCCAGCGCCGTGGTGCGCACCCTCGACGCGGCCGGGATCAGCGTCGACGACGTAGAGGTCCACCCACCCTCGCTCGATGACGTGTTCTTCGCCCTCACCGGCCACCCAGCTGTCGAGCCTGCGGGCGCCGATGCCCAAGCCCCCGCCACAGAGGGAGTGCAGCCGTGAACGCGACCACCTCGACCTTGCCCACAACCGCATCAGCACCCGTACCAACCGCGGCTCCGCTGGCCCACGGTCTACGGCGCAAGGTGTCCGACGTACTGACCCTTGCCGGTCGCAATCTCGTGCACATCTCCCGCGAGCCGATGCAACTCTCGGACGTGACGATCCAGCCCGTGCTGTTCACGCTGATGTTCGTCTACGTCCTCGGCGCGGGTGTGGTATTGCCCGGGAATGCCAGCTACAAGGACTTCGCTCTCCCGGGCATGCTGGTGCTCAACTTGGTGACCATTACCGTCGGCACCGGCGTCGGGTTGAGCATGGACGTCAACTCCGGGGTGATCGACCGGTTCCGCACCTTGCCGATGTGGCGGCCGGGGATTCTGGTCGCCCGCTCGGTGACCGATCTTCTCACCGCGCTCGTCTGCGCCGCGATCGTCGCCGCCACCGGCTTCGCGATCGGCTGGTCACCGAACAACGGCGCCGCCAAGGCGATCGCCGCGTTCGCGCTCGTGTTGCTGTTCGGCTACGCGGTCTCGTGGATGTGCGCCTGCCTCGGGCTGGCGAGCGACGGGGTGGAGACCACGCACGCGTTCGGTCTGATGGTGTTGTTCCCGCTGGTGTTCGTCTCCAACGCACTCACACCGACCCAGGGGATGACCCCCTGGCTGCGTGACGTCACGACGTGGAACCCGGTCAGCGCCGTCTCCAGCGCCGCCCGGGAACTGCTCGGCAACCCCAACCCCTCGGCGACGATCGACTCCTGGCCGATGCAACACCCCGTCTACGCCACGCTGATCTGGTCGGCCGGGCTGCTGATCGTGTTCGCCCCGATCGCGACCGTGCTCTACCACCGCCGCACCGCCGATTGACCCGAGAGCGCGCTGCCTATCCGGCCGTCCTCGATCGGGATCCGGCGGGGCGCGATCCACACATCGCATTGCACTGCGGCGCCCGGCGTCCACACCAGCCGTTCCGGCCGCAGGCGGGTTACGTCAGTGGTCGTGGGCGCTGGTATCGATGTGGTCGGGCGGGGTCCTGCCAGGTTCGATGACGAGGAACTGGCCCATCATGCCGTCGTCTTCGTGCTGGAGGATGTGGCAGTGGTACATGTACGGGACGGTCGGGTCGGGGTAGCCGTCGAAGCGGGCGATCACGCTGACGGTCTGATCTGGTGGGATGTAGACGGTGTCCTTCCAACCCGTGAGGTGCGGCGGCGGGGGGTCGCCGTCCACGGCGAGGATCAGGAAGTGGATCAGGTGAGGGTGGAAGCTGTGTGGCCGCCCATGGTCGTTGGTGATCTCCCAGATCTCGACCGCGCCGTTCTCGACGACGAGATCGACACGTCCCATGTCCATCTTGCGGCCGTTGATCGTGTCGTTGCCGAGCTCGAACCGGCGGGTCTCGACGACCTCGGAGAGCTCGGGACCGTCGAGCGTCGCCAACTCGGCGGGCACTGGTGGCGAGGCTTCGAGTTCGGCCGCGGCACGAAGTTGGAGGAGATCGAACGAGTCTTGGCTGCCGTTGTCGCGGTCACCGAAGCTGCCGACGCCCATGTCGGGTTTGACGCTCTGGAGGATTGCCTGCTCGCCGGGTTGCAGGGCGACGACCAGTTCGGCGCGTTCCCCGGGTGACAGGAGTAGCTCGGTGAGTTCGACCGGTGCGGGGAGGAGTCCGCCGTCGGTGCCGATCAGCTGGTAGGGACGGTGGTCGTCGAAGCGGAGGTTGTAGAGGCGCCCGTTGGATGCGTTGAGGACGCGCAGCCGGACACGTTCGGTGGTGGCGGTGAAGTGGGGGTCGTGGGTGCCGTTGATCAGAATCTGATCGCCAAGGAATCCGGTGTTGGAGGGTTCGCGGCGGGCGAACTGGTTGTTGCCGCCGAAGCTGCGGTCCTGCACGATCACGGGGATGTCGTCGACACCGTAGGTATCGGGCAGGTCGAGATCGCGGCTGTCGGGGTCATCGAGGATGAACATGCCCGCGGCGCCGCGGTAGACGTGTTCGGCGGTCTGCCCGTGGAGGTGGGGGTGGAACCACAAGGTGCCGGCGGGCTGGTTGATCGTCCACGACGGCGACCAGGTGCCGCCTGGTTCGATCATCTGGTGCGGTCCGCCGTCCTCGCTGGCGGGCAGGTGCATGCCGTGCCAGTGCAACGTGGTGGTCTCGTCGAGGCCATTGGTCACGTTGACCGTGACCTGATCGCCGCGGGCGGCGCGCAGGGTCGGCCCGAGGTAGCTGCCGTTCAGGCCCCAGGTCTCGGTCGGGTCACCGTCGAGGAACGGTGTATGGCCGGCTTGGAACTCCAGGTCGTACACGACGCGGTTCCCGTCGCGTTGGGGCTCGGCGAGGGGTGGGATGCGTAGCGGGTTGGCGAAGTCGAGTTCACCGACCGTCGACGTTGCCGACCCGCAACCGGTGAGCACGATGCCTGCGGCAACGGCGATCGCGGCGAGAGCCGGCGCCCGCCGACGTGCAGCGCCGCTGGTTGAGCGCCGCCATCGACGCGGGAGCAACCTCATCGGGTCGACGGTACGGAACTGCGTCTCAGGTGTCGTCCGTCGTGACGCGACACTTCGCTCAACATCTGACGTACGGGCCGGGCCGCGGCGTACGGCCGGTGCTCAGCAGTACTCGGGCGACATCGGCGGCTGAGCGCGGGGTCAGGCCGTGACGAGTCCGGTCTCGTACGCGGCGATGACAAGCTGGGAGCGGTCGCGGGCGTGCAGCTTGGTGAGGAGCCGGCTGACGTGGGTACGCGCGGTGGCGGGGCTCATGTGCAGCTGGGCTGCGATCTCGTCGTTGGACCGACCGTGGCCGACCTCGACGAGCACTTCGCGTTCGCGGTCGGTCAGCCGATCGAGCGGCCAACGTCGCGCGTTGACAGCCGGGCGGTGGGCGGCGAGGGCGGTCATGACGCGGCGGGTGACCGACGGCGAAAGCAGCGCATCGCCAGCGGCGACGGCGCGGATCGCGTGACGCAGCTCGTCGGGTTCGCTGTCCTTGAGGAGGAAACCGCTGGCGCCGAGGGCGATCGCATCGTGAATGTGGTCGTCGGTGTCGAACGTGGTCAGGACGATCACCCCGACACCGGCGAGGGCCGGGTCGGTCGTGATCCGGCGGGTCGCGTCGAGGCCGTCGATGCCGGGCATGCGGACGTCCATCAGCACGACGTCGGGGCGTTCGCGCTGCACCACGTCGACGCCGCGGGCACCGTCGTCGGCTTCGCCGACCACGGTGATGTCGTCGGTGCGTTCGAGCAGCGCGCGGATGCCGGTACGCACAAGGTGCTGATCGTCGACGAGCACGACCCGGATCATCGCCGGGCCTCGACGACACGGTGTTCCAACGGGATTTCGGCGTGGACGCGGAAGCCACCGGCAGGGGCCGGCCCGGCGGCGAGGGTGCCGCCGAGCAGGTGCGCCCGTTCGCGCATGCCGACCAGTCCATAGCCGGCGACCGCGACGCCCGTGGGGATGGGACCGGTGCCGTGGTCGGTGACGGTGATGCCGAGGGCGTCGGGCCGGTAGCAGAGGTGCAGTAGCGCGTGATCGGTGTGGGCGTGGCGCATCACGTTGGTGACGGCTTCCTGGACGATCCGATGCGCGGCGGCGTCCACGACCGCGGGCAGCGGAATCGGTGTACCCGTCGTGGTGACGTCGAGGACGAGACCGCTCTCGGCCGCGACCGTGACGAGCCGAGCGATGTCGTCGATGCCGGGCACGGGTCGGCGGGCTGCGCTGCCGGGCTCACGGACCGCGCCGAGCGCGGCCCGCAGTTCCTTGCCGGCTCGCCGGCTGGTCTGGCGGATCGTGTCGATCGCACCGCGAGCCTGCGGCAGATCGTCGTCAACGGCCTCGGCAGCGAGGTCCGCCTGGATCGAGATGACCGACATGGTGTGAGCGAGTACGTCGTGAAGTTCGCGGGCGATCCGCACCCGTTCCTGCTCGACGCGCCACTCGGTCTCGCGGGCCCGTTCCCGCTCAGCAACGACGCTCCTGCGGTGCCCGTCGGCACGGATCGTACGCCGGGACCGCACCGCATCACCGAGCGCGATCACCGCTGCCAACAAGGTCACCGCGCTGGTCAGCTCGTAACCGAGCAGATACGTGAGGTCCTCGTCGCCCTCCCCGATCCGGTAGCCGAACGACACCGTGACAATGCCCAGCGCAGCGCCGATCGCCACCCGCAGCCGACCGGACTCGGCCACCGAGTACACCGCGGCAGCTACCGGCGGGGCCACCCCGACCGGGGGGAATCCGAACGCGTAGTAGACGAACAACGTCGCCAACGTCGCTGCCAACACCAGCACCGGCCGATCACGGCGCCACAGCATCAACCCACCGAGCACCACCGCGAACGCAAACGCGAACCACCGCGATGGGTGCGGCTCGCCTTCGACGTCCGCCGCGATCGCGGCGACCACGACCACGATCACGAATCCCGCCAGCCCGGCGTCGACCACACGCGGCGAGAACCGCGCACGCTCGCCGTTCACGGCTCGGGCGTCCATCCCTTTAGGGTACGAGGCCGCCGCACTCATGTCGTCCGCCCGAACGCGCTGACACCATCGACAATCGACGTAGCGAACGCCACCCGGGCTACGTCAGATGTTGAGCCGCACGTCGCGCACGGGCCGACGACGCTGCTGGCGACGTGACGATCGGACGCCGGGGTGTACACCCCGGCGTGGTCAGTCGGCGGGCAGCACTGTCGGCGGTTCGGGGATGTCGGTCGTGCGGGTCAGGCGAATCGGGTTGCTGGGTGCCTCTTCGAGCGCGAACGCGAGCGTGTGACGATCGCAGGTGTAGCTCCCGGCGGTGCTCTGCCCACCGTCGATCGGCACCCCGACCGTGCCCTCCACACCGAACACGTTGACGACGGCCTGGCCCGGCTCAAGCGATGCGCCGACGGGCAGGCCCGGCATCTCCATCCGCGACCGGTAGTCGTCCACGATCGAGCTCCACACGCTGAAGTGCTCGCCGTCAGCGCCGTACTCGAACGACTCGATCGACGAGATCGTGTGGATGATCTCCATGGTCGTGCCTCCGGCCGACCCACTGCTCACGATCTGCCAGTCCTGGCGCCAGGCGTTGCCAGCGCCGCTGCCGTCGAAACGAACGTAGTAGGGCCCGACGAGTTCCATCGTGAAGCCCATACCCGCCGGAATGCCGGCCGAGACGAACGACATGATCGTCTCGCGGAACGAGTCGTTGTCGACCAGCCACGTGCCGCCCAAGCAAGGATCGCATCCGTACTCCTCGGCCAGGTCGACGCTCCAGTCGACGATGTGCCGTTCGGGGCTGATCGTCGTCGCGGCCATCGCGTAGTTGACGTCGGCGTCGCACGACGAGCGGACCTCCGGTGGCAGCCCGCGCCAGGCTCCGCGGTCGAGCCGTTCCTCGACGACCGCCATCTGCATCAGGCCGTCCGTCGTGGTGTGGTCCGTCTGTTCGAACAGATGCCGCTCGGCGTAGGCCACGCCGAACCGTGCCGCGACGAAGCGGTCGACGCCGTAGAAGTTGGTGCCGACCGACGCGATCCGACCAGCATTGATCGCGTACGGGACGGGTGCGATCGGATCGCCGTGAGTCGGAACACCGACGGTCAGGAGGTCGATGGTGAACGACTGCAGCGTCTCGGCCATCCCGGGCACACCGGCGAGCACATCGACCGGGTTGCCCTGCGACATGCGGTGGTGGAGGTCCCAGACGGCCGGTGGCGAGGACAGGTTGCTCAGGTGCTGCCACCACACCCACGCCTCGTAGCTCATCGTCGGAAACGCGGACCACAGCGAGGTCGCGAGGAACAGGTCGACGGTGTCTCGTTCGTTGCCACCGTCGGGGTAGATGACGTGGGAGAAGTACTCAGCGCCGCCCTCGACGTACCAGTCCTGCAACACGTCACCGAAGTCGGCGTACTGGAGGCAGTGGATCTGCTCGTGGGCGACCATCTGCTGATAGGGGCGACCGAGCGCGGCGTCGACCCCAACGGTCACGGCGCAGTGCCGGTTGCTCACCGGCGTCGCCGCGCCCCACACCTCGTCGCCCTCGTCGCTGACGACGTCCTGGGGGATCACGAGCACGGTCGTGTCCGGGTTGGCGTCACTCCAGGCGTGGCCGGCGCGGACCGTGGTGATCAGCGCCTCCATCGTGGTCTCTGCCTGCCGATCGCGCCCCTCGGGGTAGACGACGCGCAACCGGGAGTGGCCGCTGCCGGCGCCCCGGTGCTCGTTGTGGACGATCATCTTCCAGCAGTCGACCGCAACACGATCGACGAACGGGAACGAACTCACCGTCGGTCGCACGCAGTCGTCCGCTTGGGCCGTAGCCGACCCTGGCGCCGCCCGCCGGAACCCGGCCGGCTCCGCCCGACCGGCATCGTCGCCGCTCTCGTCGCCGAGGGTGGCGAGCTCGTCGAGCAGCTCAACCGACGGGATCAGCTCGGCCAACAGGCGGTGGAGTTCGGCGCGCTCGTCGGCGGCGACGGTGCTGTCGTCGGCAAGCTGAGCGGCCAACCGCAGCAGTGCCGACCCGCTGTGCGCCAGCACGAGATCGAGACCCTCGATGCTGGACCGAGGGATTTCCCCGAGCCGGGCCCGCAGCAGAGCGATCACGCCCTCGGGCTCGGTCCACACGCCGAGTTCGACGCCGTGATGAACGAACGCCACATGGCCGGCGAACCGCTGTGCGCCGACCAGGGCAGCGTCGTCGAACTCGATGAAACCATCGTCGAGTTCCCGAGGGGGAATCGCATAAGCCACCGGGGCCGCTTCCGGAGTGCTGGTGTCGACACTCATGCCCGCCGCCGGGACATTCGCGTCGGCGGTCGTGTCCGGCGCCTGGGCCGTCGCGTCGGCGGTCGTGCCCGGGTCAGCGACGGTGTCGGCTGGTCGCCGGTCGCCGGCGTCGACCGCGGCAGGCTCGCCGGCAGCGCCGGAGCACGCGGCCGCCATCAGCATCCCTCCGGCGAGCAGCAACGCCGTTCGGGCGCGCGTCGAACGAGTGAAGCCGAAGGGTTCCGCCATGACAGCGACCATATGCGGGGTTTCGTCGGATTCCGCCCCCGACGCGGAACGACCACCATCCACCCTGCGACCCCAAGACGCCGATCGGCGAGTTCCCGATCGACTGCTCGTGCCCAGAGAGGGGTTCGAACCCTCACTCCACTTGCGTGGAAGGGGGGTTTAAGCCCCCCGTGTCTGCCAGTTCCACCACCTGGGCCCTCCCGTCAGGCTACGTCGCCTAGCGTGCGTGGGATGAGTGAGTCGGTCGATCTGCCGCCGGAGGTGCGCGACGGGGACGAGCGGGCGACTCTGGTGGCGATGCTCGACTACTACCGGGCGGTACTGGCACGCAAGGTGGCCGGGCTCTCCCCCGAGCAACTTCAGCGGACGACGGCGGCGTCGACGTTGACGCTCGGTGGGTTGGTGAAGCACATGGCGATGGTCGAGCACACGTGGTTCCCGGTGCGGTTCGCCGGGCACCCGCCGGCGCCGCTGTGGGCCGATGCGCCATGGGACGACGACCCCGACTGGGAGTTCCACAGCGCGGCCGGGGCCACGGCCGACGAGCTGCTGGCGCTGTACCACCACGAGATCGCCGAGGCACGAGCGGTGCTCGACGCCGCGCCCGACCTCAACGCCCGAACCCCCGAACCTGGCCACCACGGCCCGTACAACCTGCGTTGGATCGTCGTGCACATGATCGAGGAGTACGCCCGGCACTGCGGGCATGCCGACCTGATCCGCGAGGCGATCGACGGCACCGTCGGCGACTGACGCGGCGTCAGGCGTCGGGGCTCATCAACGCCACGGGGAGACCGAGCCCGGCACTCGATCGCACCGTAGCGATCAGCCGTCCGGGCTGTACCGCCGGCTTGGGGCGCCCGATCAGGTCGGGGCCGAGTTCGGCGCAGACGGCCTCGATGTCGTCGACGATCACGACCAGCCCGAACAACGCGGTCGGTCCCTGCGTGCGCGGGCTCTCGACGATCTCCACGATGCAGCCAGCGGTGCCGTCGGCCGCCGGGGCGAACCGGTGGAACGCCTGGCGCACCTGGGTGGCGCCTTCCCCCACCTCGCGCAGCCGCCGTTGCGGCAGGCCAAGCTGCTCGGTGACCGCCGACGAAGTGCGTTCGAGCGAGTCGGTGACGAGTACCACGTGGTCGATTTCACGCGCCCCGTTCGGGTGGACAGCACCTGGGCCAGCCGTGCCGGGCACGACGCGCACGCCGTCGACCTCGTCGGGGACGGCAACGTCCGAGCCCGCTGGATCGACCACCAGTGCGCTCCCCGGGGCCAGGTCGATCGCCCCGTTGGCGAGCGCGATCGCTCCTGCCGCCGACACCGTGAACCCGAGCGCCTCCCACGCCGCGGCATCGCCGCCGATGCGGACTGCGGCCAGCAGCGGCCGGTTCACCGGGCTGCCAACAGCTGGCGCTCGATCCGGTCGAGCACCTCGTAGCAGGGCAGCACGTCGGCGGCGCTGGCGTTCGGTTGGCGGCCTTCGCCGATCGCACCGACGAACTCGCGGTCCTGGAGCTCGATGCCGTTGCTCGACACGGTCAGCCCGCTCAGGTTAATCGGCGCGTCGTTCCCGTCGAACAGGTCGTCGTAGCGCGCCACGTAGGTGCCGGTGTCGCCGATGTAGCGGAACACCGTGCCGAACGGACCGTCGTTGTTGAACGACAGCGACAGCGTGAGGATCGCACCCGTGTCGACCTTGAGCTGGATCGACATGTCCATGGCGATGCCCAACTCAGGGTGCAATGGCCCCTCGACGGCCTGGGCGGCCACCACCGTGCCGCCGGTCTGGTACTGGAACAGGTCGACGGTGTGGGCGGCGTGGTGCCAGAGCAGGTGATCGGTCCAGCTGCGCGGCTCGCCGAGCGCGTTCAGGTTCGAACGACGGAAGAAGTACGTCTGCACGTCCATCTGCTGGATGTGGAGGTCGCCCGACGTGACCCGCCGGTGCACCCATTGGTGGCTCGGGTTGAAGCGCCGGGTATGCCCCACCATCGCCACCAGCCCCGTCTCGGCGGCCTTGGCGACCACCGCTTCCCCGTCCGCCAACGCATCGCACAGCGGAATCTCGACCTCGACGTGTTTGCCGGCGGAGAGACAGGCCAACGCCTGCGAGGCGTGGAGTGGGGTGGGTGTGGCGAGGATGACCGCATCCACATCAGGGTCGGCGAGTACGTCGTCGAGCGACTCGCTCACGTGCGGGATGCCGAACCGCTCGGCCAGCTCGTCGGCCTTGCCGCGTGGCGTGCTGACGAGCGCCACCACCTCGGCGTCGGCGATGTTGGCCAGCCCTTCGAGGTGCTTGGTGCCGAATGCTCCGGCGCCGACCATGGCGATGCGAACGGTCATCGTGTCTCCTTCAGTACTGCAGGCCGACGTAGTTCTCGGCGAACGCGGTGCGCGCGGCCGCCGATCCGGCGAGGTAGTCGAGTTCGGCCTCTTGCACCCGATGACCGAACTCGCCCGAGTCGGGGAAGCGGTGCATCAGGTTCGTCAGCCACCACGAGAAGCGCACGGCCTTCCACACCCGTCGCAGGGCGGTGGCCGAGTAGCCGGTAAGGCCCGTCAGCGAACGGTGCGCGAGTGCGGCGTCGAACGCCTCGGCCAGATAGTGCACGTCGGAGAACGCCAGGTTGAGCCCCTTCGCTCCGGTGGGCGGCACGATGTGGCCGGCGTCGCCGGCGAGGTGCAGCCGGCCGTACGACAACGGCTCCGACACGAAGCTGCGCAGCGGGGCGATCGACTTCTCGATCGACGGCCCGGTCTCGATCGCGGCGGCCAGCTCGTACGGCACCCGCGCGAGCAACTCGTCCCAGAACCGCGAGTCGGGCCATGCATCGAGCGTGTCGTCGAGCGGGCACTGCACGTAGTAACGCGACAGGTCCATTCGGCGCATCGAGCACAGGGCGAAGCCGCGCTGCGAGTGGCAGTAGACGAGGTGCTCGAGCGGGCGGGTCTCGGACAGGATGCCCAGCCAGCCGAACGGGTAGACCCGCTCGTACTCGCTGCGCAGGTCGTCGGGGATCGACTGCCGCGACACCCCGTGGAACCCGTCGCACCCGGCGACGTACTCGCACTCCACGCGGTGCTCGACGCCCGCGTGCCGATACGTGACCGACGGTGTGTCCGACGCCAGGTCGTGCAGCGCCACGTCGTCGGCCTCGTGCACGATTGGCACGCCCGCCGCGTCGAGCGCGTCGTACAGGTCCTTGGTCACCTCGGTCTGCCCGTACACCACCATCGTGCGACCCGTCAGCTCGGTCAACTCCATGCGGATCTGCCCGCCACCGAAGGCGAGCACCACGTCGTCGTGCGGGAACCCCTCGGCGTCCATGCGTTCCCCCACACCGGCCTCGCGGAGCATCTCGACGGTGCCCTGTTCGAGCACCCCGGCACGGATGCGTGACAGCACGTACTCGCGGGTCTGGCGTTCGAGCACCACCACGTCACGCCCGGCCCGGTGCAGCAGCAGGGCAAGCATCAGCCCGGCTGGACCGCCCCCGATGATCGCGACCTGCGTGCGCGTCGTCCCCACGACAGCGGACACTACGCCGGGGCCCGAGCCGACGCGCACGCCGAGTGGTGTGCGATGCTCCGATCGTGACGATCGACCCGCTCGGCATCCCCTGCATGTTGATGCGCGGTGGCACGTCGAAGGGCGCGTACTTCCTGGCCGACGACCTGCCCACCGACCCGGTCGAGCGCGACGACCTGATCCTGCGGATCGTCGGTTCGCCCGATCCGCGCCAGATCGACGGAATCGGCGGGGCCAACCCGCTCACCACCAAGGTCGCCGTGGTGAGCCGCAACACCGACCGGCCGGACGTCGACCTCGACTACCTCTTTCTCCAGCCATCGGTGGACCGGCCGACGGTGTCGCTCGACCAGAACTGTGGGAACCTGCTCGCCGGTGTGGCCCAGTTCGCGATCGAGCGTGGGCTGCTGACGGTGCCCGAGCACGGGTCCGAGCAGGCGTCGGTGCGGATCCTGATGCTCAACACCGGCAGTGTGGCCACAGCGACGTTCCCGCTGTCCCACCGCACGCCCGCCTACGGGGGCGACACGCTGATCTCGGGAGTCCCGTTCCCCGCTGCCGCGGTGCGGCTCGACTTCGACGACATCGCCGGTTCGTCGTGCGGGGCGCTGCTGCCCACCGGCCGCGCTGCCGATGTGATCGGCGGTGTCACCGTCACGCTGGTCGACAATGGGATGCCGGTCGTGGTGCTGCCGGCCGACGAGCTTGGCCTGCGCGGGGACGAGTCGCCGGCCGAGATCGAGGGTGACACCGGCCTGCGGGAACGCTTGGAATCGATCCGTCTTCAAGCGGGGCCGCTGATGAACCTCGGTGATGTGACCGCCACGACCGTGCCCAAGCTGACGATCGTGTCGCCGCCCCGCGCCGGTGGTGCGCTGTGTACGCGCACGCTGATCCCCCACCGGGTACACGAGGCGATCGGCGTGCTGGGGGCGGTGTCGGTGGCTTCGGCCGCGCTGTTCCCCGGGTCGCCCGCCCATCGCGTGCTCGACCCCCAGGTCGCCGCAGCAGCCGCAGCCGGCGGCGACCTGGTCATGACGATCGAGCATCCCACCGGCACGTTCGACGCCGCGCTCACGGTCGCACACGGCGACGATGGGCCCGCCGTGACCCGGGCCGGCATCATCCGCACCGCCCGCAAACTGTTCGACGGCACCGTGTACCCACGAACCACCTCATGAAGACGATTCCACCGCCACATCCCGACCCGCATCGTCCGGCGCTCGCGCTGCCGCCGAACGCGTGTGACGCGCACTGCCACATCTTCGGGCCGGGCGACCGGTTCCCCTACTCCCCCGACCGCGCCTACACGCCACCCGACGCACCGCTCGAACGGTTCGAAGCGCTCCAGGAACGGCTCGGGTTGGAACGGGCCGTGTTCGTGCAGGCGTCGTGTCACGGCACCGACAACGCGGCGATGCTCGACGCGCTGCGGCGCGGCGACGGGCGCTACGCGGGCGTGGCGATGATCGATCCGTCGTTCACCAACGCGGCAATCGGCGAGTTACACGAGGCCGGGGTGCGCGGCACACGCTTCAACTTCGTCGCCCACCTCGGTGGGGCACCCGACCTCGACGAGTTCAGGTCGGTCGTGCACCGGGTCGCCCCGCTCGGGTGGCACATCGTGCTGCACTTCGACGCGGTCGACATCCCCCAGTACGTCGACCTGCTCGACCGGATGCCGTGCCCGTACGTCATCGATCACATGGGCCGTGCTCCCGTGACGGACGGCGTCGACCAGGAACCGTTCCAACGCCTGCTCGGGCTGATGGCCGACGACCGTTGCTGGGTGAAGATCAGCGGCGCCGAACGCCTCACCGCCGACGGCGCCGCTCCCTACGACGACGTGGTGCCGTTCGCCCAGGCGCTGATCGAGGCCGCCCCCGACCGGGTGCTCTGGGGCACCGATTGGCCACACCCCAACGTCCGCGTGATGCCCGACGACGGCGACCTCGTCGACGTGCTGGCCCAGTTCGCCCCCGACGAACACGTCCGCAACCGCATCCTCGTCACCAACCCCGAAGCGCTCTACGACTTCGGCTGACTACCGGTCGTTGCCACCGGTGCGCCGTGGGCGACTCGGCGCAGGTCGCCCAACAGGCGGTCGAGCAGCTCACCCGCCTCGTCGAGGTGCGCTGCGGTCACCGGGTCGGGCGAGTCGCCGAGGCGGCCACGCAGCATCCGCAGCAGGAGGGCCACGCCCACCACGCGCTGCTGCGCCCCGTCGTGCAGGTCGCGCTCGATCCGGCGGCGTTCTTCCGCCGAGCGGGCCGCGAGGCGGGCTTCGGACGCGCGCAGGTCGGTCAGCTCGGCGCGGGTGGCCGCGCGCAACCGGGCGTTGTCGAGCCACAGGCGGGCGGCCGGTCTGAACGCCTGCTCGATGTCTCGGGCGTCGACACCGGCCCGGTGCACGACCACCGCCACATGCTCGTCGCCGCGTTGCACCGGCGTGATCACGTGCCCGGGCTGCGCCTGCACGTCGGCTCGCGAACCGTCGGCGGCGAGGTACGTTGCCCACTCCGCCGACCAGTACGCCACGCGCAACTGAGGGTCGGCCAGCGTGCGCGCCAGGCTCGCTTCGAGCGCGCCGTCGACCGGGGCGTCGGACAGGTCGTCGATCAGGCCGGCAAGCGCAGCCCGCGCGCGCAGGCGCCGGACGAACACGGCCACCGCGGCGACCGCGAGCGCCACCCCGCCAGCACCCGCGAGCATCGACGTCGCACGGGCTGCGTCCACCGAGCCCGACGCGACCGTGACGGTCGCGGCCGCCACCAGACAGCTCACGCCGAACACTTGGAGCACCTGCACAGCACCCCGGCCGCCACGACGCAGGGCGGCGGTCAGGGCAACCAGAACCAGCGTTCCCGCCGCGAGCACCGTCGTCACACCGAAGGCCACAATTCCCGCCCGGACACCGTCGGCAACGGACGCCGGCAGGTCGACCGCGACCGGGTTGGCGACGCACGACCGCCAGCAGTCCGGGTCGCCGAACGGATCGGCCAGGAACAGCGCGTGCGTCCCCCCGAGGACGCTTGCCCCGGCACCTGCCACGACGACGGCTCGCCGAACATAGCGGTGTGAGGACGCGCCGACGATCGCGACGACAGCGATCGCGGCGGCGACCGGCGTCGCCGCACCCAGGCCAGCGGCGAGGGCCCGGGCCCACCCCGGCCCGCCAGGCCAGCCCGCCCACTCGCCCGCCGGCCACACCGCCGCGACCGCGGCCAACGCCAACCCACGGCGCGCGTCACCGTGGAGTGCTGCGGCGACCAGGAGACCTGCGGGGACCACGGCCACGAGCCACACGTAGCGGGGGTCGCCCACCACCGTTGCGTAAGGGCTGGCCGATGCCATTGCCAGCGTGGCGACCAGCACGATCGTGGCGGTCGCCACCGCGGCGAAACGACCGCGGTTCCACTCCTCCGGCGAGGCACTCACGCCAGCGGTACCCAGGCACGCACGGTGGTGCCCTCCCCCGCCGCGGACGACACGTCGAGCCGCCCGCCGACCGCTCCGACCCGGTCGGTCAGGCCCGCCAGCCCTCCCCCGCCACGTATCACCGCGCCACCCGGGCCGTCGTCGGTGACGACCGCCCCGAGTTCGCCTGCCGCCAGGTCGGTCGTGACGTCGATGTCGACCCGGTTCGCACCGTGCTTGAGCGCGTTCGCCGTCGCTTCGGCGCAGACGTACCACACGGTGTTCTCGATCGTCACCGGGAAACGTGCCGCCGGCGTGTTGCCGACCGTCACCGACGGGTTCCGGCGGGCGAGGTCGCCCAGTGCGGCCGCGATGCCGTCTTCGGCGAGCACACTCGGCGGCAGGCCGTGAACCAGCCGGGCCAGTTCGTCGGGGAGCGCTGCCAGTTCGGCTTGCATCCGGGCGACCAGTTCGCCGGCCCGCTGGTCGGTTCGCTGGGCGAGCCGACCGAGCACCCCGGCAAGCGCGTCGATCGTCGGCGCCGTGCCCGCGGTGAGCAGTCGTTCGACCGCGCGTTCCTCGGTGTCGGTCACTTCGACCAGCCGTCGCCGGGCGCTCCGCGCGGCGTCGACCTGCGCCGCCAGCTCGGCGTCCAGCCGACGATGCTCGGCGAGCAACCGGTGCGCCGTCGCCCGGCCGGACGCGAACCCTGCCGCGTCGCCCGCCCGATCACCTCCCAGTACCAGCTCGTCGGCGTCGGCACCGTCGAGGTCGACGACGGAGTCGACCAGGTCGGCTCGGCTCCCGCGTCCCGCGATCGCGGCGCCCAACAGCAGGGCGATCGCGGCTGCCACCGACGCCGAGTAGACGAGTTCGACCGTCTCCGCGTGGGTTCCTGCCGGGTCACCGAAGTGGGCCGCGGCGACCGCTCCGCTCGCGACCGCCAGCAGGCCCGTCGCCACCCCGACCGGCACGCGCACGCGCCGGGCGCGCGCCCGCAGCGCGTCGAGCGTTGCCCACGCCAGTGCCGCCGTCAGCCCGGTGGCGACCGCCGGGCCCCCAGCGATCGCTCCGACCAGCGCGACGACACACGCGACGGCAGCAGGACGGGTGCGCAACCTGCCGTCCGGGAAACCGACGGCTACCAGCACCACGAGGGGCCGATGGATTGCGGCGAACGAACCGGTGGCACCGAGCAGCCACGCACCGGCCGCCGCCATCGCTATCCAGCGATATCTCAGCGCTCCCGTCCCGGCCGGGTGGGCGGTGAGCGCGAGGCCGACCAGCAGCACGGCCGGCGCGAGGTCGAACACCACCACCGAGTCAGCCGATCAGGTCCCGGATCGCGGCCGCCGACAGTTCGTCCTTGCGGATGAAGCCGACACCTGCCCCCGGCAACCGATCGACGAAATCCGCGGGATCGTGGCTCGAGATCAGTACCACCAGCGGTCGCGGCGCCAGCCCGCGGAGCTGTTCGGCCACGGCGAAGCCGTCCTCGTCGGCGAGGTGCACGTCGACGAGCACGACCTCCGGCCGGAGCGCCTGGGTGCTGTGGCGCGCTGAGCGGCCGTCGGCGGCCTCGCCGACGACCTCGAGGCCCTCGCTCTCCAGCAGTTCGCGAGCGAGCGCCCGATAGCCGACATGGTCGTCGACGATCAGAACCCGCGGCGCCGGCATCACCAGATCGTCGCGCACCGCCAGCACGGCGTGCATCAGGGCGCACCCCGAGACCGCGGGCGCCCGATCTCCTGGCTCGCCCGGACGACACGCCGGCGTCGATCGTCGATGCTGGCAGCATGCGTCGAGAACAGGCCCGCGGCCGCCGTCACGTTGTCCTCTGGCTCTGCATCGCCGCGATCGCGGGATGCAGCTCGGCCAGTGAACCCGCCGACGGCGAGGCCGTGTCGCCGTCCTCGGCTGGATCGGCTACAGCGGCTTCGCCCGCTCCGGAACCACCGGCCGAAGCGACCACGACGCGCCCGTCCACCGCGACCAGCGCTGCGGAGCCGCCAGCCACCGACGACGAGGCGCCCGCGATCGACGCCGAGTTGCTCGACCGGCTGGCGGCGCTCGGCATCGCCGTGTTCGCCGACCCGCTCGACCCGGCCCCACTCGTGCCGGTCGGCGACCCCGACCCGTTGCGCCTGACGGCATGGCAGGTGCACTCGATGGACACCGAACGCGAGTCGGGCGGCGGTCTGCCCGCCGACGTGCTCGACGCCAGCGAGGACGACCCCGACCTGGTCGCCCCCGAAGGTCTGCTCACCCCGTCGGCGATGGTGATGGCCTGGGCGCGCGGTGGCGAAACCGATGCCGCCCGACTCGCCGCCGACGCGTTCGGCCCGGCGATCGACGACCCGGTCGAGGGTGTGCTGATCCCGCGGCTGGCGCTGACGTTGTTCACGGTCGAGATGGTCCGCGCGTTGGAGCAGGTCGAGGTCGAGCCAGGTCCGTCGACCACGTCTGTCACGCCGGGCGGGTTGCGCTCGACACTCGCCCACGAGCCGACAGTGCACAGCCCGCGCCTCAGCTCGGGGCCGTGTTCCACCCTGATCGACTTCGTCAACGACGGGGTCAGCTGGGTGCTACGCAGGCTGCGCCACCTCGCCGCACCGGAGTACACGGTGACCGTTTTCGGGGCGGACGTCTCGGGCGTCGTCAACACGGTCGTCAAGGTGGCGGTGGGCGGCGTGAACTTCGTGATCGACACTGCTCACGTCATCATCGAGGGGATCGCGCGAGTTGCCCTCAGCGTGCTGTTCGGCTACGTAACGAAGATCGCTGCCATTGTCGGCACGGTCTCGCTGATCGCCTCGCAGTTGCGCGCGTGGACGCTGCACTTCGACTCCGACCCGTTGAAGGTGGTCGCACCCGACAGCGGCACCGTGAACGCACGAGTGAGCCTCGGCGGTCTCGATCGTTGGCCGGGCTGGTTGCAGGATTGTGCGACTCGGGCGGGTCGCCCGCTTCCGCCGCTGCAGCCCGAGGGTCACCCGGTCACCTGGAAACCCGATCCGAACGCGTTGATCCTCGCCACCACGCACGACCGCAGGTTGCGGACCGGCGGCGTCGCCGACTTCCACTTCGACGTGGTTGCCGAACCCGAAGGGCCGGGGCGCCACACCGTCACCGGCGACGTGTCGGTGCGCGTGACGGTCCAGCGCGACGACTTACGACGGATCGACGAGGCGTTCGAAGCACTGATCCAGTCCCAACTCGGCGCCACGATCGGCAAGTTCCTGTCAGCCGTCGTCATGCCGTACTTCGACCAGGTCAAGAACGCCGCGTTCTCCAAGCTGTCGCGCCTGCGCGACGTGCGGGGCACGACACGCATCACCGTGCAGTACGGCGCGATCACGCCCCCCGAGCCGGTCACCGGCCCGATCGGCACCTGCGACCTGATCCCCGACGACGACATCGCCCTGCTGCTCGGTTGGGAGGTGGCAGCCACGACCACCAGCGCCGACACGGGCGATGGAAGCGGCGCATCGACGTGCGGCAAGTTCGACCGCGAAATCCAGGAGTCCGACTGGGACGTTCACGCGACCGGCGACCCGCAGGCGCCCGTCTTCGCCGGTGTCGACTTCCGAGGTGTCACGATCGTGCGCGAGACCATGACCGAGTCAGCGGCGGGCGAGTTCGCAGCAGGAATCTCCGACCTGCAGGCGGGGGCCAACGCCGAGGGCTGGACACTCGACCCCACCGAAGGAATCGGCGACGAGGGCTATCTCCTCCACGCTGGGCCGTATGCCGGGCCCATGATCCTGCGTGTGGGTGATGAGCTGGTGTGGATCACGGTGCACGCGGGGCTACTGGGCGCGATGCAGCCGGTTTCGGCGAGCGACTACCTCGAGATCGCCCGGGTGGTCGCCGACCGCCTCGCCGCAGGCGGGTAGGCCACCCGGCTACGTTCAGTCCCAGGAGGTTGCCCGATGGGCAGTGAACCAACGTTCGTCAGCCGCACCGAGCCCGGTGACGGCGCGCCGTACCCGCAGGCCGGGCGCGACCGGGTGATCGCGCCGTCGGCGGTCGCCCAACTCGGCACCGATGAACAGAGCGCGCCAGCGGAGTTGCTCGCTACGGTCGGCGATGACCGGGTGTTCATGATGGGCGACAACCCGCGCTTGGCACGGATGCCCGCCGAGCCGACGCTGTTCGACTTCCTTCGCTTGCGGGTCAACGACTTCGACCGCAACCACCTGCTGCGGAGCGCCGCGCTCGCCTTGCGCGCCGGTCACCCTGACAAGGTGGTGATGGCCTGCCTGCTCCACGACATCGCCGTCGGCGCACTGCTGCGCGCCGACCACGGCTACTGGGCTGCCCAACTGGTTGGCCCGTATGTCGACGACGAGGTCGCCTGGGCGATCCGCTACCACCAGGCGTTGCGCTACTTCCCCGACGAGTCGGTGGGCTACGACTACCCGGCCGCCTACGAGCACTACTTCGGCGCCGACTTCGAGCCGCCCGAGTACCTGCACCGCGACGCCGACGAGGCCCGCCGGCACCGTTGGTACATGACGTCTCGGCTGATCACGCTCTACGACGTGTACGCGTTCGATGACTCGGCCGAGGTCGCCCTCGACGACTTCACCGACATCGTCGGCCGCACCTTCCGCCAACCCCGCGAGGGTCTCGGCTTCGACGGCTCGCCCGTCGCCCACATGTGGCGCACGATGATCTGGCCCAACAACTTCCTCTGAGGCGACCCCGCGGCCCACTACGCTGCGATCCGGCCGGCGGGCTGCCCCCATCCAGAAATCGCGAGGTACCAGATGTCCGACCATGATGCTCCGTGGCGCCCGCCCGGCCAGACCGACCCGACGCCGAACCCCGGCTTGCTGCCGCCTCCCCCCGTGGCTGCACCGGTTGCCGGCGAGCCCGAGGTTGTCGTCGATCTGAGCGAACCGGCCGGCAAGGCTCGGCCGTCGCGGGTGGTCGTCGCGGTCGCCTCGCTCGCGGCCGTGGCGCTGCTCGTCGTCGCGCTCGTGCTCGTGACACGGGCCGGTTCCGAGCAGGCAGGGGCGAGTTCGCCCGAAGACGCCGCCGCCGCGCTGTTCGCGGCGATCGAGAACGAAGACCTCGTCACCCTCGCCGAGTTGCTCCACCCCGGTGAACGGCGCACGCTCGCCCAGCCGGCGTTCGAGATCGTCGACGAGTTGGTCCGACTGGAGGTGCTCGACGCGTCGATCGACTTGGCGTCGTTGAACGGCATCGACATCGTGATCGAGGGTCTCGAGTACCGGCTCGACGCGGTCGCCGGCGCCGACGACCTACGCGAGATCATCGTCGAGCGGGGCACGATCAGGTCGTCGGCGAACGGCGCCGAACTGCCGATCGGGCCGACGCTGCGCGAGCGGTTCGGCGACGAGATCGACGAGCTCGACACCACCGAGACGAACGAGATCGATCAGGCCGCCACCGCCGGCTACGGGCCGATCCTCGTCGAACACGACGGTCGCTGGTACTTCTCGATCTGGTACTCGGTCGCCGAGGCGGCCCGCCGCGACTTCGGCGACGACGCCGTGCCGGCGCTGAGCGAGCTGCCGGCGGCGATCGGCGCCGACTCCCCCGAAGCGGCGATCGACGCGCTGATCGACGTCGCGTCCGACCTCGACCTGGCCCGCATCATCGGCATGCTCGACCCGGTGGAGGGCGCCGCCCTGTATCGCTACGCGCCGCTGTTCCTCGACGACGCCCAGCGCGAACTCGACGACGTGCTCGCCGGCCTCGACGCGTCCGACGTGCACTGGAACATCGGCCAGATCGACTACACCACGCGCACCGACGGAGACGTCGCCTACGTGACCGTCAACTCGTTCACCGTCAACGTCCAAACCGAATGGTTCACCCTCGACCTCACGTACGCCCCCACCGCGGTGTCGGTCGACGTCACCGCCGACGGTGCAGTCTACCAGGTCGACGTGACCATCGGCGACGACAGTGTCGCCGTCAACGGTGTGCTCGATGGCGACCCGCTGCGGGCCGAGGTCACGTTCGCCGCCGATTCGGTCTCGGGTTGGGGCGAGTTCCAGGGCAGCCGGGTCGACGGGTCGCTCACGATCGACCCTGACGGCGTGTGCTCGCCGTTCGAGATCAGCTTCGACGGCGAGGTCGAGAGTGGTTGCCTCGAGGATATGGCGCCCGGTGCCAGCGGTATGGCGGCCTATTCGTTGTCGCAGTTCGACGACCTCAGGTTGCCGACGCCCACGCTGGTCGCCACCCGCACCGACGGTGTGTGGTACTTCTCGCCGTTGCTCACGCTGTCGGAGGCGGTCCTGTCGTACCTGCGCAGTACCGACGCCGAGACGGTGGCGATGCAGATCGACCAGTTCGAGCAACTCATGTCCTCGGGCTTCTGACCGGAACCGTGGGCACGCCGCGGCACCCGCCCGCTCGGGCTTGGGTCGCGGTGGGCGTCGTCGCGTCCACGCTGGCCGCGGCCGCGTTGCTCAGCCCCTGGGTTGCGCTCGGCAGCCGCCGGTTCTCAAGCCTCGACCTGATCTCGTCCGCGTCGGCCCTCGAACTCGTCGAGGGCCGACGCAAGCTGATGGTGCTCGCGGCCTGGATGATCGTCCCGGTGTTCACCGCGGCCAGCTACGTGCTCGCCGCGCTCGGCCGCTGGCGTCTCTGGGCGTGCGCGCTGCTCCCGATCGGCCCGACCTACGCGCTGGGCCTGGTGGCCACGGCGTCGCGTTCGCCGCTGCGCACGCAGTGGGGCCTCCACCTCGGCACCGCGGCCGGGGCTACGGCCACCCTGGTCGGCGTTGTGCTGCTGGTAGGTGCGCGGGCACGCCGGCGACACTGCTGACGTCGCCGGCTACTCGCCGCAGGTTGCGACATAGTCGGCCCGGTCGAACCGATCCCGAGTCCAGTCGAACAGGTCAGGGATCAGCGGCGAGTCGGCCTCGACCAGGGGGACGTGGCCGAGTCCCGGGTACGTGCGGTAGTCGATCGCCTGGCCGTCGGCGCATCGGGCCGCGACGTAAGCGCCCTGCATGGCCGGCACGATCAAGCCGTCGGTGTCGCCTTGGGCGAGCAGGAGTGGTGCGTCGATCGGCAGGGTTGGCACGTTCTCGGCCAGCCGATCGAGCAACGGACCGCTGGCGAGGTCGGTCGAGAACATCTGTTGACCGGTAGCGAGCGACTCGATCACCGACAGCAGCGCCGCCGGTTCAGCGAGGCAACGCCCGACGACCCCGTCGAACGATGGCCGTGCAACGGGGTTCACGTAGTCGGCGACGGCGACATCGTTGTAAGCGTCGGCGTATCCCTGGAGGAGGAAGCTGGCGAAGATCGAGCCACCGATCACCTCGGTGAACGTGTCGGCGAGCCCGACCAGGTCGCTCGCCGGGGCGAGCGCGGCCACACCGATCACACCGACCTCGGGCGCGTAGGTGCGCGCCAGGCCGCCGGTCCACAAGGCTGCCCCGCCGCCCTGCGAGTGGCCCCAGACAACGGTGTCGTCGGCCAACTCGATCGCGGGGAGTTGGCGTGCCGCGCGCACCGAGTCGAGCACGCTGCGGCCGGCGGCTTGGCCGACCATGTACGGGTGCCCACCCTCGGTTCCCAGCCCGACGTAGTCGGTGGCGACCAACGCCCAGCCCGCGTCGATCACCTGGTCGAGCGCGTAGAACGCCCCGGCCGCGAACGGGCCGGGAAGCACCGATGGGGCGCACGACCGGTCGATACCGGTCGTTCCATGGGCGAGCGCGATCACCGGGAGCGCGCTCGCCGACCGATCGGCGGGGACGACCACGAGCGCACTGGCGACGGCCGGAACGCCGTCGGAGCGGGTGGTGGTGTAGAGCACCCGCCACGCCTCGGCATTGGCGGGGATCGTCCGCGTGAATGCTTCGAACCGGAGCAACCGGCCGGGCTCGCTGGGCAGGCTCGCGGGAGTGTCGTAGAACGCGTCGACGACCGGCTCGCCCCGGTTGAACGTGGCGCTCAGCCCGGCCAGCGCCAGCGCGACGGCCAACCCGGCGACGGAACCGACGAGGTGAGCGAACCTTCGTACCCGGCCACGCGGCTGCGTCGCTGCGGGTTCGTGCATACGGCCGCGGTCGCGTAACGACGACCACGTCAGCCGGAAGCCGAATACGACCAGCCGGAAGCCGAACACGACCGCAATCACCAGGACGGTGACGCTCGGCCAGCTGAGCGCAAGCACGCCGAAGATCGCACTCGTGACACCGCCGACCGCGGCGGCCAAGCGCTCGTCGATCGAACCCCGTACCGCGGCCGCCACGTCGAGGACGCCACCGACGATCAGCGCCAACCCGACCACCACGGCCAGCGAACAGGTTGTGATGTCCGGCCAGACCAACACCAGCACACCCACCGCCAGCCACACCACGCCGGTCGCGAGTGCGGTCGACCGATGCTCCGTGTGCCGACGGCCGGCCACGCTCGTGAGCCCCATCAGGAACGCCCCGGCGGCCACCAGCGCGATCAGGACCGACAACGACGTGAACGGCCGGAACGTCAACACCGCCCCGAGCACCGCGCAGGCCGCGCCCAGCAGCGACCGCCCCCACCACGGCACCCGCTCCAACATCAGCTCCCCCTTCGGGATGACTCGCGCCGGCTCAGGCGGCGTGGTCGGGTTCGATGGGGAACTGCATCTCGGTCCGCCACTGGGCGATGTCGTCGGGGCATTCGAGATACTCCTCGCGGGAGTACCCGGTCGTCCGGAACCCGTGGGTTCGTATCCAGTCGTAGACGGCTGGGACGGTGTCGACGTCGACGCGCTCCATGTCGCCGTGGTGGATCGCCGTGGCTGCCAGGGCAATCTCGGGCAAGTCGACGACGTCGAGGCCGGGAACCTCGGTGACCGACTCGTCGATCGGGAAGCCGGCGTACACACCGACCCCGCCGTCAGCGGTGTCGTCGTAGTAGGCGATCGATGGCCCGACGATCTCGACTCCGGCCGCGTTCAGCGCGTCGCATAGCCGTGGGTAAAGCGGTTGGATCACCGGCCCGATGTCGGCCGACGCGAAGCTGGGGCTGACCCCCGAGGCGACCGCGAGGTGCACGGCGGGAAGCCGCTTGGTGGTGACGGTGACGTCGCGGGTGGGTTGTCCGTTCATCTGGCTCTCCAGTCGGTGGATGTGTGATTCGACGCGTCCGAGGCGGCTTGCGGCCTCGTCCAGCTCAGACTCCAGTTCGGTGCGGCGCAACAGCAGCATCCCGCGCAGTTCGGACGCGCCGATACCACCGTCGGTGACCCGTTTGATGTCGGTGAGGGCGAACCCGAGTCCCTTCAGCGCCAGAACCTGGAACAGATCGGCGAGCTGCGACTCGTCGTAGCGGCGGTAACCGGTGGCGCCGTCGACGTCGGCAGGAACGAGGATGCCGAGTTCGTGGTAGTGCCGCAGCATGCGCGGCGTGACCCCACCGAGCTGCGCCAGGTCACCAATCGAGTACATGCGATGGACCGTACGACCTGACACCGCGTCAAAGTCAACCCCTGCCCGGCGACGCGCCCGTTGTCAATGCCACGACGTACTCGGCGGTGGGTTACCGCTCGTGGTCGATACCGCCCGCGCCGAGCGCGCGGACGGTCATGTCGAGCATGCGTTCCAGGTCGTTCTCGGAGACGTCGCTGTTGTCGACGATGCGCTGTGAGATCAGCGGGCCCTGGATGATGTGTATCGCCATGTCGACATCGATGTCGGCGTCGACCTCACCCCGCGCGATCGCCCGCTGGAGTGCCACCGTGGTCGGGCCACGAGGCTGAACGCGGACACGTCGGAACAGCTCCCGGTTCTCGGCGTTCTCGATCGACTTGGCGACCATCCACGCGAACAGTTCCCTGCTCTGTTGCGACGAAGCCACGTCCAGATATCGCCGGTGAATCGCTTCGAGGTCGCCTCGCAACGTTCCGGTGTCGGGCGGCGCCTGGGCGGTGACACTGTCCGCGACCGCTGCGAACACCAAACCATCGGTACTCCCGAAGTGCCGATACAGCGTCGTCTTCGCCACCCCCGAGCGTCGAGCGACCGCATCCGCGGTGACGGCCGTGACGCTGTCGGTTGCGACGATCTCCAGCGCAGCATCGAGGAGACGCCGGCGCGCCGCTTCGTTGCGTGGACGAGCCATATCGATCCACAGGGTAGTGCCTGCACCCGGCACAGAAGCCAGCGATCTGTTGGCTCTACATTTCGCTACGCTTCGTAGCGTATCCTTGTGTCATGATCACCGTCTCACAGCTCTCCAAGCGGTACGGCAAGCACCTCGTCGTCGATGACATGTCGTTCGAGGTGGCCGCCGGCCATGTCACCGGGTTCGTCGGGCCGAACGGCGCCGGCAAGTCGACCACCATGCGAATGATGGTCGGCCTCACCCGACCGGACCACGGAGAGGTCCGCTACCGAGGTGTCCAGTACGCCGAGCTGCTCCGCCCGGCTTGCGTCGTCGGCTCGGTCCTCGATGCCCGCTGCATGCACCCCGGCAGGACCGCGCGTCACCACCTCCAGGCCGTCGCCCAGCTCAGTGGCATCCCACGTCGTCGGGTCGCCGAAGTGCTCCACGAGGTCGGCCTCGACGCCGCCGCCGATCAGCGTGCCGGTGGCTTCTCGTTGGGAATGCGCCAACGTCTGGCCCTCGCGGGTGCGCTGTTGGGTCAACCCGACGTACTGCTGCTGGACGAACCATCCAACGGGCTCGATCCCGACGGGATCCGCTGGCTCCGCGGATCGCTGCGTACGTTCGCCGACCAAGGCGGCACGGTGTTCGTGTCGAGCCACCTGATCGCCGAGCTCGCCATGTTCGCCGACGACCTCGTCGTCGTCGGTGGCGGCCGGCTGCTCGTCGCCGAACCGGTCGCGACGACGATGGCCCGCGGCGACACCACCGTGCACGTGCGCACCCCCGACGCGGCGGAACTGGCCGCCCTGTTGGGCCGCGCCGACATCACCGTCCACACGGCAGGTCCGACGTTGTCGGCGCACGGCACCACCACCGACATCGTCTCCCAGATCGCGTTCGACCACCAGCTCCGAATCGTCGAGATCAGAGAAACCTCCCGATCGCTCGAGGAGATCCTGCTCGACATCACCGGTGCCACCGCCGAGTTCGCATCCGCCTGATCCCTCACCTCCCTCATCCACTCGCATCCAATGAAGGCCACGACCATGACCAGCACCACCACCATCGAGACGATTGAGACCCTTGAGAGCCCCGGCCCGCCGGTGGCACCCCGCGGCCGCTCCACCGCCACGCGCTCACACCGCGACAGCGTCGCGGCGATTCCGAACGCGTTGGCCAGCGAGTGGACCAAGCTCCGATCCGTACGCTCGAATCTGGCGATTCTCTGCGGAACCACCGCGATCGGCGTCGTCCTCGTCTGGGTGCTCGCCGTCTTCGTGAAGACCGACCCGGACACGCTCGAGGCGTTCACCGTGGGGAACTCGTTCAGCTTCCCGGCGTGGCTGTCGACAGTGCTGGCCGTCGTGACGGGCACACTCATGTTCACCTCGGAGGTGCAACACGGCACCCTGGCGGCGGCGATCACTGCGCAACCCGCTCGATGGGTCACCGTCGCAGCCAAGTCGGCGATCGCGGCCGGTTTCGGGCTGGCGATGGGCGTCGCCGGCATGATCGCCGGCCTCTCGGGCGGGTTGCTCGGGGGCCTCGACGCCGGCGACACCTCGGGGATGCTGGTGACCGCGGCGTGGGGGCTGATGCTCACCACCGTCGCCGCCGTCTTCGGACTCGGCATCGGTATGACCGTCCGACACAGCTCAGCTGCAATCTCGATGACCCTCGTCTGGGTGTTCGTGATCGAGAACCTGGTTCGCGGCTTCGCACCCCCGACCGTGTATCGCTACCTACCGTTCAACTCGGCAAACGGACTGTTGGGCATCGAGACGACATCCAACCCCGAACACCTCGCCGTCGCCTTCTCACGAGTGCAAGACGCCCTGCTGTTCAGCAGCTACACCGTCGCCGCACTCACCATCGGAACCCTGCTCCTCTACCGCCGCGACACGACCTGACCCAGCTCTCGCCACCCGGAGAGACAGACATGCGTGGGGCGGGTGGGGATCGAACCCACGACCCGGGGATTATGAGTCCCTTGCTCTAACCACTGAGCTACCGCCCCGAAAACAAGAACAGGGTCCCACACGGGGACCCTGTTCGCGTGGCTCCGGGGGTGGGGCTCGAACCCACGACCCTCTGATTAACAGTCAGATGCTGCTGCCAACTGAGCTACCCCGGATCGGCGAGGGCCGAGCTTACCGCCGCGATCATCGCCATCACACGGCGATGCACCGTGCGGCTGTGGTACACGACGGATGCGCAGCCAAACACATGCCGATTCGTCCGCATCGTGTCGTCGACGACGGCCCGGTACGGCTTGTTGAACTGGCTCGGAGGGATACCGGTCAGCACGCTCCAGTGTTCGATCGCAGTTTCAACGTCGAGGTCCGCGTGCAGGTAGAGCTTGATCCGGAGCTTGGACTCGTCGATCTCGAACTCCGAGCGGAGCCAGGCGAGGAAGATTCGGATGAGTTCAGGATCCGAGTTCGCAAACACCAGTGACGCGTCGCCCTTGGTTCCCTCACCGGCGTAGAGGGCCAACGCGAACATCGTCAGGTCGCGGGCTGTCAAGTCGCCGACCCACTGTTCGGCTTCCTCCTTGCAGCGGGCGATTTCGGCTTCCTTCTTCACGCGCATGGGGTGTTGGGGGCCGGCGGGGTGGCCTCGATTGCGTGGGCGGGGAACAAAGTCGACGTCGCGCACCCACACCGACACGGACGCCTTCGACACGCCGAGTTCGCGGGCGATCTCGACGAGCGTCCACGACTGGGCGCGCAGCTCGCGGGCCCGCTCGCGTTCGGCCAGCTTGCCTCGGTACCCCATGCCCCCAGTGTGACGAAGGGGTGTCGCGGAGTTACTCGACCTCGAGGAACTCGCGGAGGCGTTGCGAGCGGTGCGGGTGGCGCAGCTTGGCGAGCGTCTTGGCCTCGATCTGGCGCACCCGCTCACGGGTGACACCGAACTCACGGCCGACCTCTTCCAGCGTGCGCGCCTGCGAACCGTCGAGACCGAACCGCATCCGCACGATCTCCTGCTCGCGGTCGGACAGCTCGCCGAGCACCTCCTCCACCGCTTCGTGCAGCATCGCCCGGGTGGCCGCGTCGGCGGGGGTGTCGACGGTGGAGTCCTCGATGAAGTCGGCCAGGTTCGACTCGTCCTCCTCCCCCACCGGCGAGTCGAGCGACAGCGGGTCGAGTGAGATCCGCATCAGCTCGCGCACTCGGTCGGGTTCCAGTTGCAGCTTCTCGGCCAGTTCGTCGACCGTGGGCTCGCGTTCGAGTTGCTGGTGCATCTGGCGGCGCATCCGCATCAGCCGGTTCATGTGCTCGACCATGTGCACTGGAATGCGGATCGTGCGCGCCTGGTCGGCGATCGATCGGGTGATCGCCTGGCGGATCCACCACGTGGCGTACGTGGAGAACTTGAAACCCTTCGTGTGGTCGAACTTGTCGACCGCCCGCATCAACCCGAGGTTGCCTTCCTGGATCAGGTCGAGCAGTTGCATCCCCCGGCCCGAATAGCGCTTGGCGATCGACACGACCAGCCGCAGGTTGGCCTGCGTCAGCTCGCTCTTCGCCCGCTCGCCGCGCTGCACCGCCCGCATCAGCATCCGCTCGCGGGTAGGGTCGTCGACACCTGCGTCGATCTGCCCGGCAGCGACCTGCCCCTCCTCGATCAGCTGGGCGAGACGGCGCTCGTCCTCGGTGGTGAGCAGGTCGACCTGGCCGATCTCGCGCAGGTACAGGCGGACGGTGTCGGACGTGCCGGCATCGCCACGGGCAGCCGGGCGTTTCGCGCCCCGCCGGCGCCGGCGGCGAGCGAGCAGGCGCTCGACGTCGTCGTCGTCGAACACCACATCGACCGCGACGTCGCGCTCGCGCTCGGCCCCCAGCGGCGGTGTGGAGTCGGGCGCCTCGTCGGCGACCGTGTCGTCGATCTCGATACCTACCCGCCGCAACGCCTCGATCGCCGACGACAGCGCCTCACTCGTCAGCTCGACGTGACGGAGCACGACGGCGATCTCGTCGGCGCCGAGCTCGCCCGTGGCGCGGCCGCGCGCCACCAGGGCATCCCACTCCGCACCGTCCAACCCGTCGATCGGCGGGGGGACGGCCGGCCCGGTCGTCGCGTGGTCACCCACCGGTTCGTTCATCCTGCTCTGGCCTGTCCGGGATCGGACCGCCGTTGCAGCCAACCTAGCAACCACCCTGCCGCCGCGACCGCACGCGCCGGCTCGTGCAGGTCTTCTGCCTGGCGCTTGGCCTCGGCGTCGTCACGGGCACGGTCGAGGTCGACGACCGAGCGGCGCACACCCAACTCGCGGCGTACCGCCGCGGCGATCAGGTTGCGCGCCTCGGCGGCCGGGTCGCCGGACACCTCCACTACCGCGGCCCGTTCGAGTACCTCGCGGGCCTCGGGGTCGGCGGCGTCGAGCGCCGCGGTCAGCTCGCCTCCCGACTCGGCGACCGCCAGGAACGCCCGGCGGTACACCTCGTCGGCGAACAACGCCTCGTCGAGCCACGACGCGATCGCGTTCCAGTCCTGCACCAGCAGGGCGATCGCGGCGAACTCGGCGTTCTCGCGGCGGGGTGCCTGACGCACGGGGGCGACGTTGAGATGTGGGCGCCGCACCCCCCGCTCGGCTGCGCGAACAAGGTCGTGCACTGGCATCTCAAGGTGAGCAGCAACTTGGCCCGCGTAGTTGGTGCGTACCCAAGCGATCGGGTGCTCGTTGATCACGGTGAGCGCCGCTTCAGCCAGCCGGACGCGCCCCTCGGGCGAAGCCGCAACCCGACCCTGCAGGACGCGGTCCAGGCGGAACTGAAGGAACCGCTTTGGATCCTGCACCGCCGCCGCCAGCTCCGTACGGCCCTCGTCGGTCTGTGCGAGTTCTCCGGGGTCTTTTCCACCAGTCAACTGAGCCACGTAGACCTCAACCTGGTACTTGTCCTCCCATTCGTAGAACCGGGCCGCGGCCCCCTGGCCGGCGGCATCGGCGTCGAATGCCAGCACCACGCGGCTGGCGAACTTCTTGAGTAGCCGCACGTGGTCCTCGGTGAACGCCGTGCCGCACGTGGCCACCGCCCGCGGCAGCCCGGCCCGGTGGAAGCCGATCACATCGGTGTAGCCCTCGCACACGATGACCTGGTTGGCGGCGACGATGTCGGCCTTGGCCCAGTTGAGCCCGTACAGCGTCTTCGACTTCGAGTAGATCGGCGTCTCTGACGAGTTCTTGTACTTGGCGGGGTCGGGCGAACCGGGCAGGATGCGCCCACCGATCGCGACCGGTTCACCGTTGTCGGTGAAGATCGGGAACAGCACCCGGCCCCGGAACGCGTCCTGCACGCGACCGCCGCGGTTGCGGAAGGCGAGACCGTTCTCGTGCAGCATCTGGGTGTCGATGCCGGCGCCGCGCGACAGAGCGTCCCAGTCGTCGGGCGCCCAGCCGAGCTTGAACTGGCGGGCAACCTCGCCGCTCAGCCCCCGGCTGCGCAGGTAGTCGCGGGCGGCGCGGGCGTCGGGGCCGTGCAGCAGCCGCTCGTGGTACCAGTCGATCGCGGTCTGCATCGCTTCCACCAGGCGCTTGCGGCGGGCACGTTCCTTCGACTGCGTGGTCGACGTGTACGTGAGCGTGATGCCGGCCTTGGCGGCGAGATTCTCGACCGCCCCGGCGAAGTCGACGTGGTCGATCTCCTGCACGAACGTGAACACGTCGCCGGCCTTGTCGCACCCGAAGCACTTGTAGCGCCCGGTCTGCTCGTTGACGTTGAACGACGGCGTGCGCTCGGCGTGGAACGGGCACAGACCCACCCAGTTCTTGCCGGTGCGCTTGAGCTGGACGTGCTGGCCGACCACGTCGACGATCGACGCCGCGGCCCGTACCCGCTCGATGTCGTCGTCCACGATCGCCACACCCCGAGAGTACTCGGGGGTACCCAACCCGGTCCGCGGGCGTTCGGCGCGCGGCCTCGTCAGTGGGTGTCGTGGAAGGCGTCGCCGGCTGGCTCGGCCTCGTTCGCGCTGCGCTCGACCTTGAGCGAGAAGCCGATCGAGGCGGCCAGCACGATCGCGATCACCATCAAGCTCAGCCAGGTGGGGATGTGATACCAGCCGTGGATCAACATCTTCACGCCGACGAACGCCAAGATGATCGCCAGGCCCTGCTGCAAGAACGCGAACCGGCCGTGCATGTCGGCCAGCAGAAAGTACAGCGCCCGCAGGCCCAAGATCGCGAACGCGTTCGAAGCGAATACCAGGAACTGCTCGTGGCTCACCGCCAGCACCGCCGGCACCGAGTCGACCGCGAAGATCACGTCGGTCGCCTCGATCAGCAGCAACACCGAGAACAGCGGCGTCGCCACCCGCTTGGCGTTCTGTTTGGTGAACAGCTTCTGCCCATCGAGCTCGTCGCTGGTCGGCACGAACCGGTTGACCAGCTTCAGGAACTTGCTCTCACCGGGGTCGACGTGGTCGTTGTCGGTGAACACCAACTTGCCCGCCGTGTACAGCAGGAACGCCCCGAACAGGTACAGGATCCAGTCGAACTTCTCGATCAACGCCACCCCGGCGAAGATGAAGATCGCCCGCATCACCAGCGCCCCGAAGATGCCCCAGAACAACACCCGGTGCTGGTACTTCCGCGGCACCCGGAAGTACCCCATGATCAGCGCCCACACGAACACGTTGTCGACCGAGAGGCTCTTTTCGATCAGGTAGCCCGACACGTACTCGCCCGTCGCGGCCCCACCGAACCACCACCAGATCACGAACGAGAACGCCAGGCCGCAGCTGATCCACACGGCCGATTCGATCGCCGCTTCCCTGGTGCGGATCTCGTGCGCATCCTTGTGCACGAACACCAGGTCGATCAGCAACATCGCCGTGATCAGCCCGAGCAGGATCGTCCAGTGCCACCAGTGCACGTGCAGGTCGACGAAGTTGGACGTCTGGTCGCCGGCAGCGAGCAGGGTGAACATATGTGGCCACGCTAGCGGTGACCCCGGTGGACACCCCGGGCGGCCGTGCGCCGGTCAGCCGCCGACCCGGGCCGGTCCGCCCGTAGAGTCTCGGCATGTTCCGGCTGCTCGGGTTCGACGTGCACGTGCGCGCCGGGTTCGTCGTGTTCCTCGGCCTGATCGTGCTGCTCTACCAGGACGAGTTCGGGGTCTGGCTGGCCGGCGGCATCGCCGTGTTCACCCTGCTGCACGAACTCGGCCACGCGCTCGCCGCCCGGGCGGCAGGCGCCCAAGCCTCGATCTCGCTCGATTTCCTGGCCGGCTACACGTCGTTCCAGCCCACGGCCGGCAGGCCGATCGGGCGCAGCGCGCGGGCCCTCATCACCGCCGCCGGGCCCAGCGTGCACATCGCCGCCAGCGTCGCCGTACTGGTGGCCATGGGCGTCAACCCGCTCTCGTTCGACAGCGTCCGCGAAACCCACGCCGGTGCCGCGTTGTGGTGGGCCGGACCGATGATCGGCCTGCTCAACCTGATTCCGGTGCTGCCGCTCGACGGCGGCCACATCGCCCTGGCCGGCCTGGAAGGGGTGCTCGGCGAGCGTGCCCCGCGGGCGATGGTGATCGCCAGCCTGGTGCTCACCGGCGGCGGCGCGGTCGCCCTGTTCTGGTTCGGTCAGCGCGGCTTCAGCATCTTCGTCGCGTTCCTGATCTTCAACCAGATGCAGCTGCTCGGAGCGACCAAACCGCGGAAGGGAACGGGCTCGCCACTGGAGCGTCTCACCACTGCCGAGGCCACCGCGTGGGCCACTGGGCGGCCCGGCCTGATGGAGCCCGGCCAGCGTGTGTCACCGTGGTTCGAGGCGCACCGGGCGCTCAGCGGCGGCGACACCGACGGCGCGCGGCGAGCGATCGTCGACGACCTCGCGGCCGATCGACCGGCCCGCTGGGCAGCCCCGTCGGCCGCCACCACCCAGCAGCTGCGAGCGGTGGTCGAGGTACTGCCCGACGCGCTCCCCCACGGCAACCCGTACAGCGAGCGGGTGCTCGCCGACGTGCTGCTGGCCACCGGCGAGTACGCCCGGGCCGGCCAGTACGCGGTCGAGAGCTACCCCAGCCGGCGCTCGTCGACGCTGGCGGCCGTGGTGGCCCGCGCCGCGGCGGCGATGGGCGACCACGCCACAGCGTTGCAGTGGTTGGCGTCGGCGGTCGACGACAGCGACCACGAACCCGACCATCTCGCCCACCTGCTCGGCGTGGTGATGGACCAGGCCCACGAGTTCGCGCCGCTGCACCGCACCCCCGAGTTCCAGTACCTCCGCGCCCGCCTGCCGTAGGCACCGCCCAAGGTGGTTGAGCCTGTCGAAACCACCACCGCGTGCCGCGACCGGTGGTTTCGACAAGCTCAACCACCTTGTGGGTTGGCTACAGGAACTCTTTGGCGAGGAGTTCGAGGGTGCGTTCGCGGGCGGGGCTGCGATGAACCGGTTCGTCCTCGCGGGCACCGGCGGCCGGCGACACCATCACCTCGTCGACCCCGAACCGCGCCGCCAGCTCGCGCACCCGGGCCGCAGCCCCAGCCGCATCGCCGATCACCCAGCGGGAGCGCATCGTGTCGACCAGCAACTGCTCGGCGGCGTCGCGCTCGTAGCGCTCGGCCTCCTCGACCCGCTCCAGCGCGCCAAGCGGCTTGCCGGTGCGCAATCGGGCCATCTGGTTGAGGTTCGGCAGCGCGCGGGCCTCGGCCTCGTCGGCGCTGTCGGCCACCGAGGCGTTGACGGTGAGGAACGTGCGCGGGGCGTCGAGCCAACTCGACGCCTGGAAGTTGGCGCGGTACAGCTCGAGCGCGCGCTCGGTACCCTCGCCGGCGAAGTGGTGGGCGAACACGTACGGCAGGCCCATCTGGGCGGCAAGCATGGCCGAGTAGTCGCTCGAACCGAGCAACCACACGTCGGGCCGGCCCGATGCCGCCGGGGTGGCGTGCACCGCGTAGGCGCGGCCCCCACGCAGGTTGAGCTCGGCACCCTCGCGCCCGAGCATCGCCAGGATGTCGGCGACGTGGCTGGGGAACCGGTCGACGTCGCTGTTCGTGCCGTACTGGTTCAACAGCGCGGTGATGACCTGGTCGCTGCCGGGGGCCCGGCCGAGGCCGAGGTCGATCCGGCCCGGGGCCACACCTTCGAGTGCGGCGAACTGTTCGGCAACCACGAACGGCGCGTGGTTGGGCAGCATCACGCCACCCGATCCGACGCGGATCTGCGCAGTCTGGGCGGCGACCACGCCGATCATCACGGCGGGTGACGTCGACGCCACGGCCGCCATGTTGTGGTGCTCGGCGAACCAGTAGCGCGTGTAGCCGAGCCCGTCGGCGCGCTGGGCGAGCGACACGGTCGCGGCGATCGCGTCGGCGGTGGTCTGGCCCCGGTTGACAGGGATCAGGTCGAGCACGGACAGACGCAGAGCGGAGGGCATCACTGCATCGAACCCCGGCCGGCCCGGTGGCATTCCGACGTCAGAACTCGACCGGCTCGCCGAGGTCGTTGCCACGCTTGACCCAGGCCAGCGCGGCGTCGCCGGCGACGCTGGTGACCTCCACCGCAGGGTCACCCAGCGCCGGGTCGCCCGCGGCGAACTTGTGCAGCTTGCGCGGTGCGTCGGCGCCGCGGCTGTCCATCCGTTCCACTAGCTCTTGCCCGGGGTAGCAGCCCTTGGTGAAGCTCACCGCCAGGCGGCCCAGCCCGGTGCCGGCCACCAGCGTCTCGCCCGGCACGACTTCGGCGCCCAACGCCGGCCAACCCAGCGCGACCCGGGCCGCGTCGTCGCGCGCCGGTGCGTCGGCGTCCGCTGGGGTCAGCGAGGTGTCGGCCTTGACGCGGATCTTGAATCGGTCGATGCGGGCGAGCAGGGCCTCGCCGAACCCGGCGTCGGTGTCGAGTTCGAGCCGCTGCTCGGCAACCCGCACGATGCGGGCCAGGCCGACCACTTTGCCGGTCGGTTCGAGCACGAACGTCCAGCGCGTCTCGCCGACCGCCATCGCGGCAACGTCCTGGGTGACCTGCGAGTGCACGTAGCTCACCGCGTCGGGGCCTTCGACCACCACGGTGTCGCGCGGGCCGAGCACAGCGGGGGAAATCTCCACCCCGCCAGTCTGCCGCGCCGATGACGAGTTGCGTCTGACACAATTCGTCATCGTGGACCCGCAGTTTTCGATGGCCGAGCTCGACACCTACTCCAGTCGGGCGGTGGCGCACGTCACCGTGCTCGCACGGCGGGCCTCGCGATTCGCCGCGCTCGTTGCCCTGTTCGCCGTCGTCTCGTGCGTGGGGGGCTTCCTGCTCGGCCTGACCGCGCTCGACGGCGGCCGCAACGCATGGGAGGTGATCGGCGGGTTCTTCGCCGTGGTCGGGGCCGGCGCCGCGCTGCTCGGCTGGTGGCGGGTGGGCTCGATCAAGCGGCATGTGCCCGAACTGGCGACCGAGGTACGGTCACTGCTGGCCGAGGGCAAACGGGCTACGGAACTGATCGACACGTTCCAGGTCACCGACGACGACGGCACGCAGCACTTCCAAGCGCGGATCGACTCGTCGGGCGCGGTCGACGTCACGCGCACGCTGTGGGGTCTGAAGGGCGTGGTCGGCACCGGCACGCAGACGTTCGCCCGCCTGACATCGACCATCACCGCCCTCACCAGCTACCCCTTGCAAGCGCTGATGGCCGTGTTGATCAGCCTCGTGTTCCTGGGCTGCAGCGCGATCTTCGCCCTGATGCTCCTGTTCTGACGCTCGGTGGTTTCGACAGGCTCAACCACCTTGGTCAACGCCTGTCCAGGTGGTTGAGCCGGTCGTTACCACTCCGCCTCAGCGGCGGTCGTCGACGAGGCGCATGATGTGCCACATCAGCGTGCCGCCCGACGCCGCGGCCACTGCGACCGCGGCCCACGAGTGCGCCGATGGGGCGCCCTGCGCCGCGCACACCACGATCGCGGCCAACGCCAGCGTCCAGGTTGCGGTGGCGACCCATGTGGCGATCCGTTCGACGCGGGTGAGGTCGGTGTCGTTGGCCACGCCCGACCGAGTGGCGCCTTCGGCCCGCAGGATCTGCTCGACCCAGCGCACGGGCGCGCCGACGGCGAGCGTCACCCCGGCCGCCCACACCACCAGGATCACGCCCACCGACAACTCGTCGGTGGGGCCGACCACGGCGTTGCGACCCTCCACGGCGCTCATCGCGAACACGGCCAGTGCGGTCGCCATGAACGCCACCAGCGCCTTCACGTAGCGCAGCACGATCACCTGGAGGCGCAACACGTGGCGGGCCATGCCGGCTTCGATCTTGGCGACCTCTTCCAGCAGCGTGCGCTCGCCCGACGCGGCCAGCGCGTACAACCCGCCGGCGCGGGCGACGTCGGAGCCGCCCGTGTCGATGCCGTACCCGGCGAGCCGCTCGTCGAGCTTGGCCTGCCCGCTGGGGTTACCCGGCACGAGCAGTTCGACGGTGGCGGGGTCGTTGCGGGCCCGTTCGAGGTCGGCGGTGGCGGCGGCGCCCAGTTCACCGGCCGGCAGGCGCAGGCCGGTCAGCGTGAAGCGTGGGAGGAACAGATTGTGACCCCCGGTGCGCAGGTGTTGACCGTGGAAGTAGAAGCGGGTGAGGTCGCGGATCAGCAGCCAGAAGGCGATCAGCGGTAACGCCAGCGCCAGCGTGACGGCGGCGATCAGTAACACCCGCACCGAGTCGACCGTGCCCTCGGTGAGCCGGGTGATCACGGTGACGATCGAGTCCTTGGCGATCGGCGGCAACAGCACCATCACGCCGGCACCCGACAGCAGCGCCGAGGCGACTCGGTGCAACGTCGACAGGCGCACGTCGCAGCGCTGGAGGAACGCCCGTACAGCGGCGCGCTCGTCACCCGTCAACTCAGCATCGGTCACCGTGGTTTCGACAGGCTCAACCACCGTGGCGTCGGTCGCCGCGGGTTCGACAGGCTCAACCACCGTGGGCGCTCATCCGGCGGGCGGCCGGTACTGCGGCAAGCAGGGCCGCGGCCTTGTTGCGGCATTCGAGATCTTCGTCGTCGGGGACGGAGTCGGCGACGATGCCGGCCCCGGCTTGCACGCTGGCGACGACCCTGCCGTCGGCGCCGGCGGGGCGCACGAACATCGTGCGAATCGTGATCGCCGTGTCGAGGTTGCCCGACCAGTCGACGTACCCCACCACCCCGGCGTACGGGCCGCGCTTGACCGGTTCGAGCGCGTCGATGATCTCCATCGCCCGCACCTTCGGTGCCCCGCTGACGGTGCCCGCCGGCAGCGTGGCGCGCAGCACGTCGATCGGGCCGAGCCCGTCGCGCAGCGTGCCCGACACCTGCGACGTGAGGTGCATCACGTGGCTGTAGCGCTCGAGCGTCATCAACTCGTCGGGGTGCACCGACCCGTATTCGGCGACGCGGCCGACGTCGTTGCGGGCCAGGTCGACCAGCATCACGTGCTCGGCCCGCTCCTTCGGGTGCTCGATCAGTTCGGCCGCGAGGCGCCGGTCGTGCTCGTCGGTGGCGCCGCGCTTGCGGGTGCCCGCGATCGGCCGCGAGATGACCGTGCGCCCGAGCAGTTGCACCATCGGCTCGGGCGACGAGCCGACGATCGTCACCTGCGGGTCGCGGAGGAAGTACATGTACGGGCTCGGGTTGATCTGGCGCAACACCCGGTACACATCGAACGGGTCGGCGCCCAGCTCGAGGTCGAACCGCTGGGCCAGCACGACCTGGAAGATGTCGCCGGCGAGGATGTGCTCCTTGGCGACCTCGACCGCTCGCTGGTACGTGCCGCCCGCCATCGACGAACGCACGTCGGGCAGGGTCTCCCCGACCGCGGGAGGCGGTACAGGGGCGTAGGGCAACGCCTGCGACAGGCGCTCGGCGGCCGCCTCCACCCGTGTGGTGGCAGCGGTGTACGCGGCTTCCAGGCCGCGCGCGTCGAGGCCGTGGGTGGGCACGCTCTCGATCAGGTAGATCCGCTGGCGCCAGTGGTCGAACGCCGCCAGTGAACCGATCACGCTCATCACCGCGTCGGGCAGGCCCGAGTCGTCGGCAGGAACGTCGGGCAGCCGCTCCACCTCGCGGATCACGTCGTAGCCGAGGTACCCCATGATCCCGCCGTGCAACGGTGGCAGGTCGGCGAACGCGGGGCTCGTGTACGCCTTGGTCAAGGCTTCGATCGCGGCGAGGATGCCCTGATCGGTGGGGATGCCAGCAGGGATCTCGCCGGTAACGGTCAGCACGCCGTCGCGCAACACCAGCGTGGCCGACGGGTCGCGGCCGACGAACGAGAACCTGCTCCACCGTTCGCCGTGCTCGACCGACTCGAGCAAGAACCCGGGGGCGTCACCGACCAGTTTGGCGAACGCCGACACGGGCGTCTCCAAGTCGCCGAGCACCTCGGCCCACACCGGCACGATCGTGTGCTCGGCGGCGTACGCCTGGAACTCGGCGAGCGAGGGCTGGAACTGCACGGCCGGACGCTAGTTGGCGCCGCCGAAGGCGCTGAAGAAGCACGTGCGGGCGCCGGTGTGGCAGGCCCCCGCACCCTCTTGGTCGACGAGGAACAGCAGCGTGTCGCCGTCGCAGTCGTAGAACGCCTCGCGGACGAACTGTCGGTCGCCCGACGTGTCGCCCTTGCGCCACAGTTCCTGGCGGCTGCGCGACCAGTACACCATGCGGCCCTCGGCGAACGTACGGGCCAGCGACTCGGCGTTCATCCACGCCATCATCAAGACGTCCTTCGTCGTGGCGTCCTGGGCGATCGCCGGCACCAGCCCGTCGGCGTTGAACCGCACCGCGGCGAGCTGCTCAGGGGTGACGGCAATCGTGGTCGCGCTGAACATCGGCTCGACGTTAGAACCGGTCACAGGTACAGGCCGGTGTTGGTTTCGTTGCGGGCTGCGGCCACGGCGTGCAGGTCGCGCTCGCGCAGCATCGTGAACTCCTCGCCGCCGACCTCGACCTCGTAGCGGTCGTCGGGGCTGAACAGCACCTTGTCGCCGGCCTCGGCCGCACGCACGTTCGGCCCGAGTGCCACCACCTCGGCCCAGACCAGGCGCTTGGCCATCTTGGCGGTGGCCGGGATGAGAATGCCACCAGCCGTGTGGCGCTCGCCTTCGTCGTTCAACTTGACGAGCAGGCGATCGTTGAGCATCACGATCGGGGTCTTCGACTCGGCAGCCATCCCCGTCGAGGCTACCGACGTGCTCACGTCCGCCGCGGCTACGGTCGGATAGGTGGGACATATGATCCTGAATCCACCGATCTGGCGACTCGTTCCTCGCCGCCATCACGGTGAATCCAGTCTCCGTAACACTTTTGCGTTCAAGCGCCACGCAGGCTGGGCTTCACTGGCCGCGCACGAGGGTCAACGCTTGCGGGTCCCCGCGTCCATCGGTGGATCCAGGCTGATGCGCCGCGCCGCAGTCGCAGCCACCCTGATCGGCGTGCTCGCCGCGTGCGGCGGGGACGACGCCACCGACGACCCGCCCGCTACGGCGACGCCCGCCGAGACGACGCAGGAGCCCCCATCCACCCCGTCGGCCGGCACCCAACCGCCATCGGCGACGGCCACGCCGGCCACACCACCGGCTCCGTCCACCACGGTGCCCGACACGATCCTGTCAGTAGCCCATGAACACCTGGCGTTCACGCTGGCGCTACCCGAGGAGCACGCGCTGCGGGCGTCGGGCCACGACGACTTCGCCGGCAACGGCTCGTGTGTCTACTACTGGTGGCAACTCGCCGGCGGTGTCGACATCGAGGCCTGGCCGGCCAACTGCGACCCGGCCAACTCCGAGCCGGGCAACGGTTCGTTCGGCCACTACCGCACGCTCGCCGACGCACCCGGCCTCCAGTCCGCCGGCGAGGCGCACACGGTGCTCGGCCCAGCCACGCTCGGCGAGCAGGTGTACTACGAGTGCACGAACTCGTGCGTCGAGTGGCCGCTCGACATCGCCGTGATCGAGCTCTCGGAACCGGTCGACGCCGAGTACCCCACCCTGGCCATCGTCGCCACCGCTCGCAACGCCACCACCGACGACCTGCGCGCCCTGCTCGCCGCCTTCGGCGCCGGGTAACGCACCTGCGCCACCGGTGGTTTCGACAGGCTCAACCACCTTGGGAACCGGCGGGTTTGGCCGGCTATGTCAGGCGGCCCGACTCGAGCCGCAGGACCCGAGTGGCGGCGTCGAATGCGACCGCTCGGTGCGACACGGCCAGCACGGTCATGCCGGCCGCGGCGAAGTGCTCCCACAGGCGCAGTTCGGTCTCGACGTCGAGCGCGCTCGACAGGTCGTCGAGCACCACCAGTTCGGGCCGGTGGTACACCGCTCGCGCGGCGGCCAGCCGCTGGCGTTGCCCGCCCGAGAGGCGCAGCCCGCGCGGCCCGATCAGGGTCGCCGTTCCACCGACGAACGCGGCGACGTCCTCGTCGAGCTCGGCCAGCCCGAGCGCCCACGCCAGCCGCTCATCGTCGGCGTCGCCGAAGGCGACGTTGTCGGCCAGCGAGTCGGAGATCAGCTGCGGCACCTGCGGCAAGAACGCCGCCTGGGGCGGCACGAAGAAGGCTGCCCGGTCAGCGACCGGCGTGCCGTTCCAGAACACCGTGCCCGACGCCTCACCGTCGGCCTGCGTTTGCCAGGCCAAACCGAGCACGGCCCGCAGCAGGGTGGTCTTGCCCGACCCGATCGGCCCCGTGACCACCACGAACTCGCCGCGGCGCACCGTGAACGACACATCGCTGACCCCTCCGCCGGTGTCGAACCGCGCGGTCAGATCTTCGACGCGTAGTTCGTCGAGCGGCACTCGTTCAGGCCGCTGCACGAGGGGGCGCAGGCGCCGCTCGCTGGTGCCGATCGGCAGTGAACGGGGCGCGGCGACCAGGCGGGCCGGGTCACCTCCGGCGACGAGGCCCCGCATGCGCGTCAGGGCGACGCTCGACTGGCGCACGCTGGCGAGCACGCGCCCGACCATCCGCGGCAGGAAGTTGAGCCAGCCGAGGTAGGCCACGAACAGCGCCAGCTCGCCGACCCCGAACGAGCCGCTGGCCAGTGCCCCGGCGCCCACGAGCAGCACGAGGCCCAGCCCGATGTCGGTCGAGCCGTTGCTGACCGCCATGATCCCCTCGTCGAGCACCCGGTCGCGCACCGCTGTGTGCCGGCGCCGCTCGGCCAGCACGCCCAACCGGTCGAGCACGTTGCGGTCGGCCCGGTTGACCTTGACAGTGGTGGCAGCCGACATGACGTCACCGATCAGGCCGGTCACCGCGGCGGTCGCCTCGCGGTCGGCCGCGCGGAGACGCTTGAGCGTGGTGCCGAGCCGGGCGGTGACCAGGGCAACCACCGCCAGCGGCAGCACGAGCACCGCCGCGGCCGCCAAGTTCGTGTAGCCCAGCACCGCCATCGCGATCGAGAAGAACACCAGTCCACCCGACGCGTCGACGAGGTTGTCGACGAACGTCACCACGTCCTGCACGTCGTCGCGGAAGTGGGTGATCGCTTCGCCCGCCGACGCCACCGGGCGCCCGGCGGTGGGGCCGCCGCTGGCGAGTTGCGCCGACAGCAGGTTCGCCTGGAGGAACGCCTGCTGATGCACCCATACGCGGTGGTACGCCGCAACGCCGGCGTGCACCACCGCCATTCGCAACGCCTCGACCGCGACCACCACCGCCGCCCACACGTACACGCGGTCGGTGTCGCCGGCATCGAGCGCGTCGAAGGCGCGCCCGAGCACCCACCCGCTCAGCGCGGGCAGCGAGAAGAAGAAGCACCACAGCGCCCAGGCCCCCCAGAACAATCGCCGGCGGTGGTGGGCGACCCGCAGGGCCAACCGGAACGGGTTCACGTGAGCACCTCGGGCAGGGCGTCGAGCCCGCCGGTCAGTTCATCGTCGAGTTCGTCGAGGCTCTCGGCACCGACCGTGCCGCTCAACGACAGCAGCCGATGGAAGCGGCTCGCCGGGTCGGCGGCCAGCTCGGCCCGCGTCCCGAACTCGAGCACGCGCCCACCCCCGAACACGACCACGTCGTCGACCTCCTGAAGCGTCGACAGGCGGTGGGCGATGATCAGAGCGGTGCGACCTTGCAGCAGCCGGCGCACCGCGGCGGCCAGGCGCACCTCGGTTTCGGGGTCGACGCGTGCGGTGGCCTCGTCGAGCACCACCAGGTCGGGGCGGCGCAGCCACACCCGGGCGAGCGACACTAGCTGAGCCTCGCCGGCCGACAGCCCGGCGCCGCCCGGTCCGAGCTGCCGGTCGAGCCCTCCGTCGGCGAGCGTGTCGAGCCCGGCCGCCCGCAGCGCGGCGTCGACATCGGCGTCGCTCGGCGACGGGTCGAACAGGGTGACGTTGTCGCGGACGGTGCCGGCGAGCAGCTCGACCTCCTGGGGTACCAGCGCCACCCGGCGGCGCAGCTCGGCCATCGGGATGTCGGCGATCGGCACGCCGCCGAGCGCCAGCGTGCCGGCGGTGGGTTCGACCAGCCGCAACACGAGCCGGGTGAACGTCGTCTTGCCGCTTCCCGTGCGCCCGACCACACCGACGGTGCGCCCGGCGCCGATCGCCAGGTCGACGTCGCGCAGCACCGGCGGTACGTCACCGTTGGCGTCACGATCGCCGTAGTCGAACCCGACGCCCGTGCACGTGACGGCGAGCGGCCCGGCAGCCGGCGACGTCGTTCCGGCGTCGACCACGGTTGGCCGTACGTCCATCAGCTCGGCCACGCGGATCATCGCCCCGTTGGCCTTCTGCACGGTCTGGAGTTCCTGCACCATCTCGTCGAGTGGCTTGCTGATCAGCAGCACGTACTGGAACAGCAAGAACGCCGTGCCGATCGTGATCGAGCCGCGCTCGACCAGCCAGGCGCCACCGGCGATCGACCCGGCCATCCCCAGCACCACCGCAGCCTCGACCGTCCACCACATGCCCATGAACGCCATCGCCCGGCGCAGGCTCTGGCGCATGTAGTCGGCGGCTTCCTCGACGAACCGCCACATCGCGTGCCCACCGGCACCGTTCGCACGCAGGTCCTCCGAGGCGTTAAGGCGTTCTTCGATGCCGCCGTAGAGCCGCCCGAGCGCACTCATCTCGTCGGCCGACTCGTTGACCGACCGATGCCGCGACACCCGCACGGCGGCGACCGCCACCAGGAAGTACACGAGCATCGCCGCGCCGAGCCGCCAGTCGACCACCGCGAGCACGCCGATGATCCCGAGCACCAGCAGCAGCGAACCGGCGACCTTCGGCAGTACCTTGCCGAGGAAGTCGCTGACCGAGGTGACGTCGCCGTCGACGCGGCTGATCAGCTCGCCCGGAGTGTGGGTGCGGTGGAACTCGTGGTCGAGCCCGAGCACGTGCTCGGTGAGCTCGAGCCGGAGCCGGTTGGTGACGCCCCACGCGGTGGCGGTGGCCCACCACACCACGAGCACGCCGAGCGCCTGACCGACGGCAACGATCGCCAGGAACGCCAGCGCCAGCCAGCGCACGTCGCCCGCACCGGCCCCATCACCGACCTGGTCGATCAGCTCGCGAATGACGAGCGGCCCCCCGAGCGTGCACGCCGAGCCGGTGGCGACCAGCACGGCGAGCGCGGCCCAGCGCCCGGCGGACCGCCGGGTCAGCGCGATGAGGGCGCGCAGACGACTCGCCGAGGGCGCAGGGATGGGGCGAGTCTCGCAGCCGAAGGGAGCGCGACTACGGGCGGTTTCGCCGCGCCCCGGTTGCGGGTCAGCCGGCGAGGGCGGCGTCGATCTCGGCGCGGACGTCGTCGGTCAGCAGCGGGATCACGTCGAGCGCGGCGAAGTTCTCGGTGACTTGGCCCGGGCGGCTGGCGCCGGTGATCACCGTCGACACCATCGGGTGCAGCGTCGCCCAGGCGAGCGCCAGCTGGGCCAGCGAGCAGCCGAGTCGCTCGGCGATCGGGCGCAGCCGCTCGACCCGGGCCACGCGGGCAGCATTGCTGACCTGCGGCGCCAGCCATTCGTAGCCCTTCACAGCGGCCCGCGAGTCGTCGGGGATGCCGTCGCGGTACTTGCCGGTGAGCAGGCCCGACGCGAGCGGGCTCCAGATCGTGTTGCCGTAGCCGGTGTCGGCGTACAGGCGGGCGTAGTCGACCTCGACCTTGTCGCGTTCGAGCAGGTTGTACTGCGACTGCTCGGTGGCCGGCTTGCGCAGGCCGTACTTGTCGGCGATATCGATGGCCGTGCGGATCTCGTCGGCGGTCCACTCGCTGGTGCCCCAGTACAGCGCCTTGCCGGAGGCGACGATGTCGCTCATCGCCCACACCGTCTCCTCGATCGGCGTGTCGGGGTCGGCTCGGTGGCAGTACACGACGTCGACGAAGTCGAGCCCGAACCGTTCCAGCGAACCGTCGATCGCCTGGGTCAGGTACTTGCGGTTGAGCGTGTTCTGCATGTTCGGCGTGTTGCCATGGATGCCCCAGAACAGCTTGGTGGTGACCAGGTACGACCATCGCGGCCAGTCGAGCCGGCGCAGCGCCTCGCCCATCACCGTCTCGGACTCGCCCTGGGCGTAACTCTCGGCGTTGTCGAAGAAGTTGCACCCCGCGTCGTGGGCGGCCTGCATGCACTCCAACGCCAGGTCGGTGTTCATCTGGTTGCCGAACGTGACCCAGCTGCCGAAGCTGAGCACGCTGACGCGCACTCCGGTGCTTCCCAGCCGCCGGTACTCCATCTTCTCCTCAGGAATCGCCATGCCGGCGACGCTACCCGTGCGAGCGCTACAGCACGCCGCCGTCGCGGAACGCGGTGGCTTCAGCTTCCAGTTGGTCGAGCATCGCCCCGCGCAGCAGCCGCAGCGTCACCGCGTACGCGCGCGGGTCGATGGTGGTGGCCAGCCCGTCGGCGACCTCGATCGCCCGGTCGAGTACCTGCTCGGGAGCGACGACCTCGTCGAGGTAGCCGACCGCGACCGCCTCGGTCGGGTCGTAGAGCCTGGCGGTCATCAACGCCTCTTGGAGCCGCTTGCGGTCGAGCCGCTCGACGAGGATCGTCAGCGCCCACGCCGGCAGCGCCATGCCGATCGCCAGCTCGCTCATGCCGATCTTGAACTCGCCGGCTGCCCCGACGCGCACGTCGCCGCTGAGTACCAGCATCGCCCCCATCGCGATCGCGTGCCCGGTGCAGGCGATGACGACGGGCAGCTTGGCGCTGTACAGCGTGTGGACGAGCATCGCCCCGCCCGCTGCCAGTTCGGCGATCGCGCCGACGTCGTCGCCGCGCATCACTGCCAGGTCGAACCCGCCCGAGAAGCGACCTGGGCGCCCGTGCACGACGAGTGCCTTGATCTCCGGATCGGCCTCGGCCTCACGAACGGCCGATGTGATGCCGTCGAGCAGCTCGTGGGTGACCGCGTTCGCCCGCCCGTCATCGAGGTGGATGACGAGCACGGCCCCGCGACGTTCGGTGGTGACAGACATACGCGCCAACGTACCGAGGCGCGCTCAGACAGGGCGAACTGTCACGCCCGCTGCGCGCAGCGCGGCTTTGGCTTCGGCGACCGTGTACTCGCGGAAGTGGAAGATCGACGCGGCCAGCACCGCGTCGGCACCGCCCTCGACGATGCCGTCGACGAGGTGGTCGAGCGTGCCGACTCCCCCACTGGCGATGACCGGCACGCCGACGGCGTCGCTGATCGCCCGCGTCAGCACGAGATCGAACCCGATCTTCGTACCGTCGCGGTCCATCGACGTCAGCAGGATCTCGCCGGCACCCAGCTCGGCCGCCCGCACCGCCCACGTCTCGGCATCGATGCCGGTGGCCGTGCGGCCGCCATGCAGGTACACCTCGAACCGCTCCCCGCCCTGCTTGGCGTCGATCGCGCAGGCCACGCACTGGCTGCCGAACTCGGTGGCGATCTCGGTGATCAGCTCGGGGCGTTGCACCGCGGCCGTGTTGACGCTGACCTTGTCGGCCCCGGCGCGCAGCATCCGGCGGGCGTCTTCGAGGGTGCGGATACCGCCACCGACGGTGAACGGGATGTACACCTGCTCGGCGACGCGGTACACCATGTCGACGGTGGTGTCGCGAGCATCGGAGCTGGCCGTGATGTCGAGGAACACCAGCTCGTCGGCGCCCTCGGCGTCGTAGCGGGCGGCCAGCTCGACCGGGTCGCCGGCGTCGCGCAGGTCGACGAAGTTGGTGCCCTTCACCACCCGCCCGGCGGTGACGTCGAGGCACGGGATCACCCGGGCTACGCGCATGCGGCCACCGCCTCGGCGACGGTGAAGCGCCGCTCGTAGATCGCCTTGCCGGTGATGACCCCGGCGACGCCGAGCGCGGCCAGGGCGCGGATGTCGGCCAGATCGGCGACGCCCCCGCTGGCCACGATGGGGGTCGTGGTGGCCGTCATCGCGTCCGCCAAGCCGTCGACGTCGGGGCCCTGGAGGCGGCCGTCGCGGGCGATGTCGGTGATGACGAACGCGGCCGCGTCGGGGAACCAGCCGAGCGCCTCGGCCAGCTGTACGCCGCTGCCCTCGGTCCACCCGTGCACGGCCAACTCGCCGGCACGGTGGTCGAGCCCGACCGCGACCGGCACGGTCGCTGCGACGCGGGCCACCAGCGTGGGTTCGGCGATCGCCGCCGATCCCATCACCACCCGGGTGACCCCGGCCGCGGCGAGCGCCGCCGCATCCGCCTCGGTGCGGACGCCGCCCCCCGTCTGGAGTTGCGCAGCCCCGGCCAGCGCGGCCGCGATGCGGGTGATGATCGGCCTGTTGACCGGGTCGCCCGAGCGGGCCGCGTCGAGGTCGACGACGTGCACCCACGGGGCGCCCGCGGCCGCGAACGCCAGCGCGGTGTCGACCGGGTCGTCGGAGTACTGGGTCTCGGCGTCGTAGTCGCCCTCGACGAGCCGCACCACGCGGCCGCCGCGCAGGTCGATCGCCGGGTACAGCTCGGTCACGCGGGCACCGGGGCGCACAGGCCGACGAAGTTGTTCAGGAGGCGCAGACCGTCGCGGCTCGACTTCTCGGGGTGGAACTGGGCGGCGAACACGTTGCCGAGACGGAACGCGGCATTGAGGGTGACGCCGTACTCGCAGCGCGCGGCGACCACCGCCGGGTCGCGCGGCACACCGTGCAGCGAGTGCAGGAAGTACACCCACGCCTCGTCGCCCGTGTCCTCACCGAGGCCGGCGAGCATCGGGTCGCCGGGCTGGTCGACGATCAGCCGGTTCCACTGCATCTGCGGGCGCTTGACGCCCGGCGGAATCCAGCGCACCGTGCCGGGGATCACGCCCAGGCCGCGGGCTCCCGGCGTCTCCTCGCTGTCGTCGAACAGCATCTGCGCGCCGACGCAGATGCCAAGGAAGGGTCGGCCCGAGGCCACCGCGCCGAGTGCGGGCTGCTCCAACCCGGCCGCCCGCAGCGCGTCCATGCACGCACCGAACGCGCCCACCCCCGGCAGCACGACGCCGTCGGCCCCGGCGATCACGCCCGGGTCGGTGG
>Ga0182747_1000139_pt1 | contig 75901 bp, 74 predicted proteins | sample eDN3rd30CBELigBY_FD_128526 | JGI IMG/M metagenome (GOLD analysis project Ga0182747, IMG submission 128526) | Enriched backyard soil microbial communities from Emeryville, California, USA - eDNA 3rd pass 30_C BE-Lig BY (version 2) (version 2) | ecosystem: Environmental > Terrestrial > Soil >... | reverse complement strand
CAACACGCCGGCCTTGGCGAACGAGATGGCGCCGTTCGGCGGCGTCAAGCAGTCGGGGCTTGGCCGCGAGGGCTCGAAATACGGCATCGAGGGCTTTCTCGAAATCAAATACGTCAATGTCGCCATGTGAGATGCATCGGCCGCGCTTACATTGAGACGGCACCGCCCATGGGGTTCGGCAGATAGCCCAGAAAGCCGGCGATGCGCCACCGGCCTTCGATCCGCCGGCAGAAATAAAGGGTCTGCCAGCGCAATATGGCCGGTTCCGCTCCTGCGAGCGGAATCGTGCCGTCAAACTTCTTGCGCGCCATCGCGAAGTCGTTGACGATCTCGATCTCATGCAAGGTCGTCAGCGCAAATAAGGCCTGTTTCAGATCCTTGGGGTCGATGCGTCCGGCAAATTCTGTGCCGCCTGCAAGCCAAGCCGCGCGATAGCGCGCGATATCGGCGAATGTCGCGCGCCATGATCCGGGATCGTCCGAGAATCCGCCGTCGATGCCAAAGAAGCCGTCCGGCGCGAAATCCGCATAATGCGCGTTCCAATCGCCCGCGACGAAGGCCTGAATGTCGCGGCGAACGAGCATCTCCCAAACCGCGTGCCGGTCGACGTCGCTGGACGGAAAAGGATTGTTGTCGGACATCGTGTGAAAACTCCGTTGGCAGTGATCGTAGTGGCGAAATCCGCGTTGCGGAACCGTTCCATGAGACTTGTGCACGGCTCCAGAGCCGCTAAACCTTGGGAGTGGGAGGCGAGGAATGAGCGAGACTGTGCTTGTGACCGGCGGTGCCGGCGATATCGGTCGGGCACTGGCCCGGCGCTTCCTGGCCGGGGGGCATCGAGTCGTGCTGTTCGACCGGGATGGAACCGCTCTCGAAGGGGCCGCCCGGGACATCGTGGACGGTGATCGCCTCGTGTGTATCACAGGCGACGTGACCGACAGCGCCTCTATCGGTGAGGCTGTCACTCGAGCGGAAGCAGCCTTCGGCCCAATCGGCGTCCTCGTCAACAATGCGGGTGGTGTGATCGCGCCGACGCTAGCGTCGACCGATGAAGCCGCGTGGCTGGCCGATCTCGATCTCAACCTGAACGGTGCCTGGCGCTGCGTGCGCGCCGTGCAGGACGGCATGATGATGCGACGCAGGGGCATCATCATCAATATCTCGTCGGCCAATGCCACCGGGATCTACGGCTATCCGGCCTATAGCTCGGCAAAGGCCGGCCTCGAGCACTTCACCCGCTTCCTGGCCGTTGAACTGGGGCGACATGGCATCCGCGCGAACGCCATCGCACCCGGCAGCGTGAGGACGCAGGCCTGGAACGAGCGCGTGGCGCAGGATCCTGAGATCCTTGAACGGGTGAAGCGCTGGTATCCGCTGGGTGAGGTGTGCGAGCCGGAAGACGTGGCGGGTCTGGCGGCCTTTCTGGTAAGCCCGGACGCACGGATGATCACCGGTGCGGTCATCGCTCTCGATGGCGGCCTCACGGCAGGCTCGACGACCATGGCCCGTGAATTTTGCGGCGCGGAATTCTAGAGCATTGGATCCCAAAAGTGGAATCCACTTTTGGGTCCGATGCTCCACTCTTTGAAGAGCGCATCGTTCGGGGCGGAAAGCCGGGTCCACTTTTCGCACGATGCGCTAAGGTGACTTGCGTCAGTTCCGGGCGTCGGCCTCAGAACTTTACGCCGAGATAGGTGCGATCGTCAGTCCAGTGCGTGGCTGTCGAGCCTTTGGGCGAGGGGTAGAGGATCACTTTGGCAGGGTCCTCCTGCTCCACCTCGCGAAAAGCCTCCTCCCATGAGGCGACACCGAAATCCCCGCCTGGCTTGAAGTATCCATCCGAGAACAGCTCGATCGTGTGGACTTCAGCCCGTGGAAGCCGCTCGAAATGCACCAGGGACAGAGGGACCTCGAAGCCATCGAGAGCCGAGTAGCCGAGGATCGTGCTCGTGTTGTTCTGATAGGCGCCCTGCGCATTGACGATGCCGCCGCGCACGAGCGTTTCGATGTCGCCTTGCGGCACGTGCGGCAAGGCCCGCACGCATGCGGTGACGGCCTGCTGCTCGATCAGCACGAGATCCTGAGGATCGAGAATCTCGGCAAGCGCTTCATGCGGTTGCCGGGTGCCGAACCAAGTTACCCGGCGCGACGTTTTCTCCTGTATCACCGGGTCACTCGTGCGGGCGCCGATGACCGGCCAGGCCTTCTGGCGGAGGGTCGACGTGATCAGGTCCAGGTCCTTGTCGATCTGGAGGATACGGCTGCCATTGATGCGGATCCCGGTATCGCCCACAAGCGCGATATCGATGGTCTCATCGCCTATCAGGGCGACGGTGAGGGTTGAGGAGAACCGATAGTTGACGTCCGACCGTGCGGCGTCCAGCGTGCCGTGAGTTCTATAGGCATCGGCGATAGCCTGGGTCAGAATGGGGATCAGGAGCTTCGTGTCTGTGGGTCGGTCGGGGCGCGTGAGCGCGTATTCAAGTGCTTCCTTGACGATCGTTGCCGCATATTGGCCGGACAGCATGCCGTTATAGCGCGTGCCAAGGCGGTCCGTGACGCCATCGATCACGGCATAGGCGCGTCCAGGAAGAACGACGAAGCGGTCTTCGTTCGTATCGGGCGCAGAGGGATCCTTGGCCTCGGAGAAGGCTTCGATGAGCATGGAACAAACTCGCTTTCAGGAATCAGGCGACACCTACTTGACTTGAACGATGTGTGTCGCATTGAGGATCGCCGGGTCCTTGAGCTTGGTCCTGGGATCGCAATTGGTGATGAGCACCGATGCATGACGCAAATGGCTGATGGCGTGGGGCGCGCGACCGCCGAACTTATCCGCCTGCACGACGAAGATCACCTGCCGGGAGGCGGCAATCACCTCCTGGACAAACGAGACCTCGAGAGGGTCGTGCGCGAGCACCGCGCCATCTTCGTCGATGGCGTTGGCGCCGAGGATCGCGAGATCGAACTTGAAGGTGTTGCCGACGCCGCCGCCCATGGCGGCAAGAATGGCTGTGTCGTTGCGTCGAACATAACCGCCGAACAGGTAGAGCGTGACCGTGGTGTTGAATGTGCACGTGTAGGCAACACCGAGATTGCTGGTTGCGACGATCAGACGGGAGCGGTCGCGCAATACCTCATGGATCGAATTGAATGTCGTACCGAGCCCGACATAGATGGTCGAGCCCGGTTGAATGAACTCTGCAAGCGGCGCCATCAGCCGGCGTTTCAGCTCCGTCTGATGGGCATTCCTGTCTTTGTAGGCGATGGCTGTGGAACCAGGGCCGGGAAGCGCAACGCCGTGGCCCTTTTGAATGAGGCCGCGCGATTCCAGTTCCTGCAGATCGCGCCGAATGGTCTGCGAGGTGACCCCGTGTTCCTGTGCGAGGTTCATCACCGGAGTTCCACCAAGCCGCGCGATCGACTCGATGATGTGCCGCCGTCGTTCTTCCGCCGACAGTTTCGTGACTTTCGTCGATAGGGACGCGGGCATGGTTCCGGACGGTTCTTGAAGGAATGCGGCCGCGGCTATGAAACCGCGGCCGCAATGTTGACTATTGGCCGACGGCCTTGCGCCACTTGTCGAGCACGGCCTGGGTGCCGCCAAGCTCGTCGATGGTCTTCAACTCGACGAGCTTCAGGCTGCTGAGCGGGGGAAGGTCGCCTGGGCCGGAGACATCCGTGCGGACCGAGCGGCGTCCCGCTTCCTTGACCAGCAGTTCCTGGGTCTTCTTGGAAAGCGCCCAGTCGATGAACTTTTTGCCGTTCTCGGAATTGGGGGCGCCCTTCACCAGAGCAACGCCGTCCGGAGAGGCGGTCGTTCCATCGGCGAGATAGGCGATCTTCACCGGCGCGCCGCCGACTTTGTACTCGAGAGCATTGTCCTCGAGCGTCAGACCGAGCGGAGCCTCGCCATCGGCGACATAACGGGGCACCGAGCCGGAGCTGTCGGTCAGCACGAAGTTCTTCGCGATCTCGCCGTACTTGTTCCAGCCCTGGTCGCCGAAGACGGTCAGAACCGTCATCATCTGCTGGAACGCCGAGCCGGAATTGTCTGCTCGGGCAGAGGCGACCTTGGCCTTCCACTTCGGATCGGCCAGATCGGTCAGGGTTTTCGGCGTATCCGTCTCCGGGATCATGCGGGTGTTCTGCATGAGCACGTAGATGACGGCCGTATAGGGCGTCCAAGCCGGGCTCTTCACGAAGCGCGGATCGATGCCGCCGGCTTCCTTCGACTTGTAGGGCTCGAGAAGGTCGGCATTCTCGGTGAGCAGGCTGCCGGTGGTGCTCCAGATCACGTCGGCCTTCGGAGCCTTGGCCTCGGCGCGCACACGGCGGGTGACCTCGCTGGAGCCGAGCTGGATCACCTCGGTCTTGATTCCGGTCTCTTTTTCGAAAACCGGGGCGAGCGCCTGCACGAGGGATGTCTTGTGGGCTGTGTAGAGTACGACCTTTTCCTGAGCCGAGGCGGCTCCAGCGAATGCCGCCATCGAAACGGCGGTCACCAATAGGCCTGTCAACGCTTTCATCCGTTCCTCCCGAACCACGATGACGTCAAAAACGGCCTTTATGTTGTATATGCAAAGACCGCATGTTGCAAAGTAAACACTCCTGCTTATGCTTGTAAAGCAGACAAGCAAGAGCGGCCCGGGGGGACGATGAGTTATCTAACGGTGAAGGATGCATCGAAGCAGTTCGGCGGATCGGTTCGAGCCCTCGATGGGGTGTCGTTCGCGGTAGAGCGGAACGAGTTCTTCACGCTTCTGGGGCCGAGCGGCTGCGGGAAGACTACCCTGCTGCGCTCCATCGCCGGCTTTGCCGACCTGACGGCAGGCAGCATTAGCCTTGCCGGAGCAGCGCTCGATGCCGTTCCCTCACACAAGCGCGATATCGGCATGGTCTTTCAGGATTATGCTGTCTTCCCGCATCTGACGGTGGCCGAGAACGTCGCCTTCGGCCTCAAAGCCAGGAAGGTGCCGGCGACGGAGACCGCAACTCGGGTTGCCGAGGCGCTTAACACCGTTCGGCTCGGCGCCATGGCCGCTCGCCTTCCCGCAGCGCTCTCGGGTGGGCAGCAGCAGCGCATCGGCCTTGCCCGTGCCATGGTGATCCGCCCGAAGCTTCTCCTGATGGACGAGCCGCTCTCCAATCTCGACGCCAAGTTACGCATCGACCTGCGCGACGAGATCCGCGACATCCAGAAGAGCATCGGGATCGCTGCCATCTACGTCACGCACGATCAGGAAGAGGCGCTGGCGATCTCCGACCGCATCTGCGTGATGAATGCGGGTCGGATCGAGCAGATCGGGACGCCGCAGGAAATCTATGCCGATCCGAGGACGATTTTCGTCGCCTCTTTCGTCGGTACCATGAACATTCTGCCGCAGGAAGCGGCTTCTCATCTCGGTCTGGAGTCCAGCCGCGTTCATCAATGGGCGATCCGTCCCGAGCACATCCAGCTCGACCAGGGCAATGTCGCTCCAGACAGCGTCCGCCTTGCTGGGCGCGTCGAAAAATATACCTATCTCGGACGTGAAGCCCATGTGCTGGCCCAAACGCCGGCCGGCAAGATCGTCGTGCAGCTCGCCGATCCGGCGCCAAGCCTGCGCATGGAGCCGGGGAGCGCCATCTCGCTTGCTTTCCGGCGTCAGGACATTCTGAGCTTCGATTCCAATGGCGTGCGACTCGAGGGTAGGGGCAACTGATGCGGGTCAGCTTCTGGACACTCGTCTCGATCTTCGCCTGGCTGATCCTGATTGCTCTCCTGGTGGTGCCGCTCGGATCGGTGCTTCTCTCGAGCGTCCAGGATCAGGCCGGGAGCTTCACCCTCGAAAACTACGCACGTTTCATCGAAACGCCTCGGTTCCGCACGGCTTTCCTCAACACCCTCATCATCGGATTCGGCGGCCTCGCCGGCTCGCTGTTGCTCGGCAGCGCCATGGCATTCTGCATGGCGCGCATCGAGATCCGCGGCAGCCGCATCGTATCACTGCTCGCGATCCTGGCACTCGTCTCGCCGCCCTTCATCGGCGCCTATTCCTGGATCGTGCTGTTCGGGTCGGGCGGTCTCGTCCGCCAGACCCTGATGTCATGGGGCATCTTCATTCCACCGATCTTCGGCCTATGGGGTATCCTCATCGTCTTTTCGTTCAAGTTCTATCCTTACGTCTATCTCCTTGCTTCCGGCGCGCTCGCCAACATCAACCGATCCCTGGAGGAGGCCGCGGAAAGCCTTGGACTCACGCCGTTCCAGCGCGTGATGAAGATCTCGTTCCCGCTGGTTCTCCCAGCTCTCTCTGCCGGCGGTCTGCTGGCACTGATCCATTCGATCGCCGATTTCGGAACGCCTCGTCTCATCGGACGCGGCTTCAACGTGCTGGCAACGGAAGCCTACACGCTTTACTCCGCGGAGGTCGGGAGCAATCTCAGCATGGCGACCACGATCAGCATCGTGCTGATCCTGCTGTCGATGTTCTTCGTGTTCGCACAGCGCTATATGTCGCGCCGGAATGTCTATCACGGCAACCTGATCAACAAGCCGGTGAAGAAGAAGCTCACTGGTTTCCCGAACATCGCCGCCCATGTGGTCGTCTATGGAATCGCCTTGATCGGGGCGATGCCCGCCTTCATTGCCGCGATCTACTCGGTCAGGCGCACGAGCGGCCCGGTCTTCCATCCGGGCTTCGGCTTGGATAGCTACCGCCGCATTCTCTACAATCTTGCAGATGTGGTACAGAACTCGCTCACGTTTTCCTTCGCGACCGTTGCGCTTATCGTGACCATCGGAACGCTCATCGGATGCCTTGTGGCGCGGAAAATGAGCGTCAACAACTCGCTTCTCGATGCGACGCTCATGGTGCCCTATGTGATGCCTGGCATCGTCGTGGGCATCGCCTTTGTCGCCGCCTTCAACTCGCCTCCGCTCGCGCTGACCGGCACGGCCGCCGTGATCATTCTGTCGATCTTCATCAGGCGACTTCCCTATTCAGTCCGTTCCTCGGCCTCTGCCCTGCGGCAGGTCAGTCCGAGTATGGAAGAGGCGGCGATCTCTCTGGGCTACAGTCCGGCAAGGGCCTTCATGAAGGTAACCGTTCCGCTCATTCTACCGGGCATCATCGCGGGCGGCATGCTGAGCTTCGTCACGGCCATCAACGAATTGTCCTCATCGCTCGTGCTGTACGTGGGCAGCACTGCCACCATGCCCGTGCGCATCTACATCGCGATCAATGACGGCGATTACGGCACCGCCGCAGCACTTTCCACCGTGCTTCTCGTGTTGAGCAGCACTGCCATCTACATCGCCTTCCGTCTCATGGGACGGGACGAGCGAGCGTTGCTTTGAGACCTCCCATGGATATCCGCATCGAAGCCGACAAGAAATCACTCGGTACCCATGCCGCCGCAGAGGGTGGCGAGGCCATCAGGGCGGCCATCGCCCGCGACGGTGCCTGCACGATCATCCTCGCGACCGGCGCCAGCCAGTTCGAGATGCTCGACGCGCTGGTGCTCGAAAAGGGGATCGACTGGGCGAAGGTTACGGTCTTCCATCTCGATGAATATGTCGGCCTGCCGCTGACCCATGGAGCGAGCTTCCGCCGCTATCTGAAGGAGCGTTTCGTCGCGCGCGTTCCGACGTTGAGAGAGTTCGTTTTCATCGAGGGCGACGCTGCCGATCTGGAGGCCGAAATCTCCCGGCTCAACAGCCTCATTGCAGAGAAACGCATAGCGGTCTGCTTCGCCGGAATCGGCGAGAACTGCCATCTTGCCTTCAACGATCCTCCGGCCGATTTCGATGTCGAAGCACCCTATATCGTTGTCACACTCGATGAAGCGTGCCGGCGGCAGCAACTCGGCGAGGGGTGGTTCCCGAGCCTGGAGGCCGTTCCGGACCGCGCCATCTCCATGAGCATCCGCCAGATCCTGAAGAGTGAGCGCGTCGTCCTGTGCGTGCCGGATGCCCGTAAGGCGGTTGCCGTGAAGAACGCCGTAGAGGGCGCAGTCAGCCCCGATCACCCGGCGTCCGTACTGCAGCAGCATCCACACTGTACTCTCTATCTCGATCCGCCCGCAGCCGCTCTCCTGTCGCGCAAGGCAAGCTGAGGCTTAGATGCGGACGAGCGGGCTCTTCGACCTTCAAGTCAATGGTTTCGCAGGCATAGACTTCAACAGCGAGACCATCGATGCCGATGCTCTCGATCATGCTCTCGAGGCGATGCTCGCCACCGGCGTCACGGCCTGCCTGCCGACCTTGATCACCGCGCCGGACGATGTGCTTGAGGCTCGCTTCGCAGCCTTGGACAGGGCTGTCGCGCAAAGCCGGCTCGGGCCGCTCATGGTGCCGGGCTATCACCTTGAGGGACCATTCCTCAATCCGGGCGACGGCTATGCCGGGTGCCATCCGCCGGGCGCTATGCGGGCGCCCGATCCAACCCTCATCGAGCGGCTGAACCGGATTTTGGCGCGCCCCATCCTGCTCGTCACGATCGCCCCCGAGCTTGCCGGTAGTGAGACTTTTATCCGTGCTGTGACTGCCGATGGAATCGTTGTCGCCATCGGCCATTCGGCTGCGGGCTCTGCGACGGTCGCAGCGGCTGCCGACGCCGGGGCTCGGCTGTCGACGCATCTTGGCAATGGCCTGCCACAGGTTCTGCCGAAGCTCGACAATCCTCTGTTCGCGCAACTCGCCGAAGATCGCTTGTCGGCCAGTTTCATCGCCGACGGCATTCATTTGCCGCCGCACGCTCTCAAGACCCTGCTCAGGGCAAAGGGAAGTGACCGGGCAATCCTTGTGAGCGATGCGGTATCCGCTGCCGCCGCACCTCCCGGGCTTTACCCTTTCGCGGGGATGATGGTCGAGCATGCATCGGATGGTTCCGTGCGCCTGCCCGGAAGCGCATACCTCGCCGGTTCGGCGCTTGTCCTCGATCGGGCTGTTCGCAATCTCGTCGGCTGGGGCCTCGCCACGGCCGGCGAAGCCGTGTCCATGGCATCCGACAATCCGCGCCGCCTGATGGCGACGGCGATTGCGGCTTTGGCTGCGGATCTTCCGGACAGTGAAATCCTTTGGTCTGATGATCTATATCCCCTTGCTGTCAGGGTCGGAGACATCGAGCGGCGTTACGCATGAAACAGGAGGTCCCTAGACCATGACGTTTGATCTCGTTCTGAGGGGCGGCCGCGTCATCGATCCATCGCAGTCCATCGACCGCGTCACCGATGTCGCCTTCACGGGTGGCCGCGTAGCGGCTATAAGCGACGGTCTCGCCGCGGATGCCCGGGTCGTCGAGGATGTCGCCGGGCTTATTGTCACGCCGGGCCTGATCGACCTGCATACCCATGTTTATTGGGGCGGAACGTCGCTTGGCGTGGACCCTCTCATTCTCGCGCGCGGCGGATGCACCACGCTCGCCGATACCGGCAGCGCCGGGCCAGGCAATTATCGAGGGTTCCTGGAGCATGTCATCCGTCCGTCGCCGGTGCGGATCCTCGCTTACCTCAACGTTTCCTTTGCCGGCATCTACGGCTTCTCGAAGCGCGTCATGGTGGGAGAGAGCGGCGATCTGAGGCTCATGGCGCCTCTCGATGCCGTGGAGGTTGCTCTCGCGCATCGGGACACGCTCGTCGGCATCAAGGTGCGAGTCGGCTTCAACGCGTCCGGCAATTCCGGTCTCGTGCCGCTCGACATCGCCCGCCAAGTCGCGGATCGGGTCGGTATGCCCATGATGGTGCATATCGATGTGCCGCCTCCAACACTGCCGGAGGTGCTGGCACGCATGCGGCCGGGCGACATTCTCACTCATTGCTTCCGGCCTTTCCCGAATACGCCGGCGACATCCGATGGGAAGGTGCACCCGGCCGTGACCGAGGCACGTGAGCGTGGCATCATCTTCGACATCGGCCACGGCATGGGATCGTTCTCGTTCGACACGGCGCGCGTCATGCTCGCCAACGGATTTCTCCCGGACTGCATCTCAAGCGATGTGCATGCCCTTTGCATCGACGGCCCGGCCGTCGACCTCCTCACCACCATGTCGAAGTTCCTCTGCCTGGGCGTGCCCCTCTCCGAAGTGATCCGTGCCGCGACCGAGCGCCCGGCTGACGCCATGCGGCGCCCCGATCTTGGCACGTTCAAGCCCGGCAGTGCAGGAGATGCCACCCTGCTGGCGCTCGAGGAGGGCCAGTTCGCCTACAGGGATTCCACGAATGCCGAGCTGCTCGGACGCCAGCGCCTCGCTTCGCGGGGCGTGGTGATCGGCGGGGCGATGTGGCACCGAGCTTGACGCGGTGATTGCATTTCGTGGCTCGACGTCCATCGAGCAGAAACGATGCCAAAGGCACGCGCGGGAGAAGCGGCGTCACATGCAAGATTGCGAATGTCCGATATGGACTTCGTTCTTCTGCCATTCTGGGAGATCCGGATTTCGGTGGTAGTAGTCGCCAAGGAATCGATTGTGTAATGCCTCTGAATGGCTAGTTAATCTATACTGGAAGTTTTCTAAGGTAAGAAAACATCATAATTAGAATAATTAAAAACTTGAAATCTCTAGATCAGAGTTAGCTTTTAATCGTGACATCTTCGGGTCGCTCTGTTACGCAGCCGCAGACGCGAGATAGAACGATTTGATGGACGACGCTTCACTCAACTGGTCCCTCAAGGACGACATTCGTGAATACTGGAGCAAACGCTCGGAAACGTTTGATCTCTCGCCTGGCCACGAGATCTTCAACGATGAGGAGCGTGAGGGCTGGCACGCATTGTTTCGACGGCACCTCGGTGATGGAGCGGGCAGACCCGTTCTCGATCTTGCCAGTGGCACGGGTGTCATCTCACATCTGCTGAACGATCTCGGTTTTCGCGTCACGGGCCTCGACTTTTCGGACGCCATGTTGGCTCGGGCCCGCGCCAAGGCAGATCAGCGCAAGGCAAAAATCCGCTTCATCGCCGGCGACGCCGAGCAGACCCTGGAGCCGGATGCGGCCTATGACGCAGTGGTCACCCGTCACCTGGTCTGGACGCTCGTCAATCCGCCGGAGGCTTTCGCCGAATGGTTTCGCGTCCTCAAGCCGGGCGGAGCTCTCCTCATCGTCGATGCCGATACCGGTGCGCCGAGAACATTGAAGGCGCGTGCTCTGCGTTCTGCCGCCAGGCTGCTGGCCAAGTTGTCGCCGCCGGCGCCGCGCCCCGGAATGGATATGGAAACGCACAACCGCATCCTGAAACAGGTTTACTTTTCGGACGGCGCCCGCCCTGACCGGATCATTGAGCTTCTCCGGGCGTGCGGCTTCCAGGATGCGACCGTTGACCGGGATCTGTCCGCCATTCATCGCGGCCAATGGCGCAACATGCCTCTGCGCCAGCAACTCGAACGGGCAAGCCAGGATCGTTACGCGATCCGAGCCCGCAAACCCTGAAGCTCCCGCCGGCTTCGGGACTTCATTCAACCAGGGGCCTTGAACCCCTTGCTTGAGGATATGACGCAGATGCCACACATATTCCTGACCCGGCTGGTGCAGCGCATGGCTTTAGCCATGACGCTCGTGTTGCTGACATTGGGGTTGATCGCCCCCGGCCACGCCGCCGATACGATGATCAAGGTGACCGACCTCGCGGGCCGTACGGTGACGGTGAAGAAGGGCGTCCAGCGCGCGATCCTCGGCGAGGGCCGCCTGTTCTATGCGACAGTGTTGCTCAACAAGGAAAAGCCGTTCGCGCAGCTGGCCGCCATCGGTGACGATCTGCCGAAGTTCGATCCGGATACCTGGAACCAGTATCTTGCGAATGTCCCGGACGCGAAGAACGCGACGCTCGTGAGCGCACTGGCATCGAGCGATTTCAGCGTCGAGAAGGCGGTTGCGCTCGATGCCGACCTCATCGTCCTGTCGCTTGGCTTCTACGACAAGGCGAAGGAGACCGGCATCCTCGATAATCTCGAGAAGGCCGGCATTCCGACGATCTTCATCGACTTCCGCGAGCGGCCCACTCAGAACGCGGTTCCGAGCATTCTTCTTCTGGGCCGCGTCTTCGACCGGCAGGATCAGGCGCAGGAATTCGTCGATTACTATACCCAGCAGATGCGGCGCATCTACAACGTGACGAACCGGTTGAAGCAGAACGAGCGGCCGCTCGTTTTCGCCGAGCAGGCTGCGGGCCTTGAGCCGGATACCTGCTGCCGGTCCTTCGGCAACTTCAATTTCGGCGAGTTCGTCTCGGAAGCCGGCGGCTTGAACTGGGGCTCGAAATTCTTCTCGGGCGCCAGCGGCATGGTCAACCCGGAGAAGATCATCGTCGAGGATCCGGCCTATCTCCTGATGACCGGCGCGAACTGGTCGAAGTCCAATCCCGGCAACAAGGCAGTCTGGCTCGGTTACGAGACGCAGCCTGAACGGGCTCAGGAGCAGCTCCGCGGTCTCGTGCAGCGTCCCGGCTTCGCCGAGCTCTCCGCCGTGAAGAACAAGAAGGTGATGGCGATCTATCACCAATTCTATCAGAGCCCCTACCACTTCGTCGCCATCCAGGCGCTCGCAAAGTGGATGCATCCGGACAAGTTCAAGGATCTCGATCCTCAGGCGACATATCAGGAGCTGCATCAGAAGTTCCTGCCCATTCCGCTGACCGGACTCTTCTGGACCGAACTCAAGTGACGCCTTCGGCGCGGGCCAATTGAGGCTCGCGCCTCTTTCACGAAGGGAATTTCATGTCCGACTTGAGTTTGAGCACCGGCGCTGGAGCGCGGTATCATCGCCGGACGCTGCAAAGATTGGGCTACGTCGCAGGCGCGGTCCTTCTTCTCGCGCTTGCTCTTGTTGTCGACGTATCCGTTGGCCCAGGCAATTTCTCGCTGAGGGAGGTGACGGGCACCATCCTCGATCCCGGCTCCTATGGCAGCAAGCTCGATGTGGTCGTGTGGAATGTGCGCCTGCCCGTGGCGATCATGGCCGTGCTCGTCGGTGCCATGCTGGGCATCGCCGGAGCGCAGATGCAGACGATCCTGAACAATCCCCTGGCCGATCCCTTCACCCTCGGCATCTCGTCGGCGGCAAGTTTCGGGGCGGCCCTCGCCATCGCGCTCGGCATCAGCTTCGTCCCCTTCGCCGGTCCCTTCCTCGTCACGGCGAATGCCTTTCTCTTTGCCCTCGCGACCTCCATTATTCTGTTTCTTTTCACCCGCATGCGTGGCGTCACGATCGAGACATTCGTGCTGGTGGGAATCGCGATGTTTTTCACCTTCAATGCGCTTCTCGCCTTTATCCAGTATCAATCGTCCGAGACGCAACTCCAGCAGATCATTTTCTGGATGATGGGCAGCCTCGCCCGCGCCACCTGGACGAAGATTTCCGTCTGCCTCGCTCTCCTGGCGCTGGTCGTTCCGATCTGCATGAAGCGCAGCTGGATGCTGACCGCCCTGTCCATGGGAGACGAGCGCGCCTCGAGCCTGGGCGTTCCGGTGGCGCGCCTGCGACTTGAGATGCTGGCCTGCATTTCCATCCTCGCCTCGACGGCCGTCGCCTTCGTGGGAACGATCGGGTTCATCGGTCTCGTCGGTCCCCACATCGCCCGCATGCTCGTGGGCGAGGACCAGCGCTATTTCCTCCCCGTCTCCGCGGCCTCCGGAGCGATCATCCTCTCGGTGGCGTCGACCCTGTCGAAGGGCATCACGCCCGGCGTGATCTATCCCATCGGGATCATTACGGCCCTCGTCGGCGTGCCGTTCTTCCTCAGCCTGATCCTGTCCGTACGCCGGGAGAGCTGGCGATGAGCCTGACGATCAAGGGACTAAGCTTCGGCTATCGACATCTGCCCCTGTTCGAGGCGATCGAGGCGACGGATATTCGGCGCGGTGAGATCACCGCGGTCGTCGGCCCGAACGGCGTCGGCAAATCGTCTCTCTTCCGCCTTGTCGCCGGGCTCCTGAAGCCGCAGGCGGGCGCGATCGTGCTGGACGACGTCGATCTGGGCGCGCTCAGCAGCAGCAAGCGACATGAAACCGTGTTCTTCCTGTCTCAGCATGTGGGGATGCGCGCAGCGCTCAGCGTCTTCGACGTGGTGCTGCTGGCTCGCAAGAGCGGCCGGGGCGGGCGGGCATCGGCCTCCGACATCATGAGGGTCGAGGAGGTGCTCGATCAGCTCGGCATCGGCATGCTCTCCGACCGACCGGTGACGGATCTCTCGGGCGGACAGCAGCAGCTGGTCGGCATGGCCCAGGCCCTCGTGCGCGACCCGCAGATCCTGCTGCTCGACGAGCCCACGAGCGCGCTCGACCTCAGGCGCCAGCTCGAGGTGATGGAACTGGTGCAGCGGGTCACGGAAAGCCGGGGCATCGTGACACTGGTCGCCCTGCACGATCTGGGTCTCGCCAGCCGCTTCGCCAAGCGCTTCATGCTGCTGGGCGATGGCCGGATCGCAGCCGATGGAGTGCCGCACGACGTTCTGTCCGGAGATGCCATCGAGGCCGCCTATGGCGTCGGCATCCACGTGGAGCGCGTGTCGACCGGTACGCTCATGGTGGACGCGTACCTGCGCCGAGCCTGAAGAGGGACCCGCTGCGCAGTCGGCATGGGGCTCAGCATTATCGTTTGACAATCATGGTGGCGCGCCGATGATCGCGTGCCATGAGCAACGATCCCAAATCTTCTCCAACCGGTTTGCGCCGTAACCTTGCCAGTTACGGCGACCCGGGCTTTTCCCTTTTCCTGCGCAAGGCGTTCATCAAGGCCGCCGGCTTCTCCGACGATGCGCTGGACCGGCCGATCGTCGGCATCACCAACACCTTCAGCGACTTCAATCCCTGCCACGGGAATGTGCCTCGCCTCATCGAGGCGGTGAAGCGCGGCGTGATGTTGGCAGGCGGGCTTCCGATGGAGTTTCCGACGATCTCCATTCATGAATCCTTCGCCAATCCCACCAGCATGTTCCTGCGCAATCTGATGGCCATCGATACGGAGGAAATGATCCGGGCCCAGCCCATGGATGCGGTCGTGCTGATCGGCGGCTGCGACAAGACCGTGCCGGCCCAGTTGATGGCGGCGGTCAGTGCCGATGTGCCGGCGATCCAGCTGATCACCGGGCCGATGCTTGTCGGCTATCATAAGGGTGAAATGCTCGGAGCCTGCACGGATTGTCGTCGTCTCTGGGGGCAGCACCGGGCCGGCGCCATGGATCATGACGAGATCGAGGTCGTCAGCGGGCGTCTTGCTCCGACCCAGGGCACCTGCATGGTGATGGGCACCGCAAGTACCATGGGCTGCCTCGTAGAGGCGCTCGGCATCGCTCTGCCGGGCTCAGGCTCGATCCCGGCAACCCATGCCGACCGGATCCGCGCGGCCGAGGCGAGCGGCCGGCAGGCGGTCAAGCTGGCGAAGGGCGGACCGCGGCCGAGCGAGTTGCTGACCGAGGCGGCATTTCGCAACAGCATGGTGGTGCTGCAGGCCATCGGAGGCTCTACCAACGGCTTGGTTCATCTTGCCGCCATCGCACGCCGCAGCGGTATCAGGATCGACCTGGAGGAGTTCGACCGGATCGGGCGCCAGGTCCCCGTCCTTGTCGATCTGAAGCCGTCCGGTGCCAATTACATGGAGCATTTCCATTGGGCCGGCGGAGTTCCGCGCCTCCTGCAGGAGCTTCGGGATCATCTCGCTCTGGATGCTGCAACGGTCACGGGTGAGACCATCGGCGCCATTGCCGATCGTGCCGAGGATATCCCGGGGCAGACGATCATCCGAAGCCGGGCCAATCCCGTCAAAGCCACCGGCTCCATGGCGGTCCTGCGGGGCAATCTGGCTCCTTCGGGCGCCGTGATCAAGCACGCGGCGGCATCACCCGAATTGCTTCAGCATACCGGTCGGGCGGTCGTGTTCGATTCGGTCGAGGATCTCGTAACCCGGATCGACGATCCCGACCTCGACGTGGCCGCAGACGACATCCTGGTCCTGCGCAATGCCGGTCCGAAGGGAGCGCCCGGCATGCCGGAGGCCGGCTACCTGCCGATTCCGAAGAAGCTCGCCCAGGCGGGTGTGAAGGACATGGTGCGCATTTCCGATGCGCGCATGAGCGGCACTGCATTTGGAACGATCGTTCTCCATATTGCTCCAGAGTCCGCCACCGGCGGGCCTCTTGGCCTCGTCCAGAACGGCGACCTGATCCTATTGGATGTGAGCGAGCGCCGTCTCGAGCTTCTCGTCAGTGAGGACGAGCTGGAGCGTCGCGCGAGAGATTGGCGGCCGCCAGCTCATCTCTCCGAGGAAGTGCGCGGGTATCGCGGTCTCTATCTGAGGAGTGTGCTGCAGGCCGACGAGGGCTGCGATTTCGATTTCTGCTGACGGTTGATCCCCGCTCGCCCAAAGTGCGAGCGGAGCTTCGTTCGACCGACCTCGTCAGATGAGGCCGATGGAGATGGCCGGTATGAGTGCAATGGCCACGAGTCCGAGGACGAGTGCTCCGAGATAGAACCAGACCGTCTTCATCGCTGCGTCGGGATCGACCTTGCCGATGGAGCAGGCGATGTAGTGGCCGATGCCCACGGGAGGTGCGAACAATCCGATATTCATGGCGACTACGACGACCATTGCATAGTGAACGGGGTGAATCCCCAGATCCTTCGCGATGGGGAACATCAGCGGAGCCAGCAGAACGATGGCCGGCAAGCCCTCCAGCAGGCACCCGAGCAGGAGGAAAGTGATGATCGTGACCGCCATGAAGACGATCCAGCCTCCCGGCAACTCCTTCATCACGACGGCAAGATATTGCGCGAAGCCGGTCTGCGTCAGCGCCCATGCAGCCGCAGAGGCGGTGCCGAGGATCAGCAGAATCGCTCCCGTCATCGCGGCGGTCTCGATGAGCATGCGGTACATGTCGCGCATCCTGATGCCGCCGTAGAGGACCATGCCCGCAATCGCCGCATAGAGGACCGCAATCGTCGAGACCTCGGTCGCCGTCGCAACGCCCTCCGTCACCGCACCGCGCACGAGGAAGGGCAGGACGAGAGCGGGCGCCGCGAACAGCAACGCCTTGCCGATGATGTTCATCGGCGCACGGCGAACACCCTCCAGGCTCTCGGTGCGGGCCTTCCAGCGCGCTGCCACCGCAAGGATGATGAGCAGGAAAAGAGCGACGATGAAGCCGCTGGCGAACAGGGCCGCAATGGAGATGCCGGCCACAGAGCCGATCACGATGAGCACGATGCTGGGTGGGACCGTATCCGCCATGATGGCGCCCGTGCCGAGAAGCGCCACCATCTCCTCCGGCTTGTTGCCGCGCCGCTTCATCTCAGGAAACAGAGCCGGCGCGACAGTTGCCATGTCGGACACCTTCGAGCCAGATATGCCCGATACCAGATAGAGCGAGCCGAGCATCACATAGGACATGCCGGCGCGCACATGGCCGAGCAACGAGCCGAGGAAATCGACGATGGCCTTGCCCATGCCGGTAGCATCGAGAATGCAGCCGAGAAGCACGAAGACCGGCACAGACAATAGGATCAGGCTCGACATGCCCTCGTCCATGCGTCCGACGATCACCGTCAGCGGCAGCTTGGTCGAGAAGAGCAGGAAGGCGAGGGCGCCCGAGCCGAAGCAGAAGTCGATCGGCACGCCGATCGCGAGGCAGATGGCGATCACGCCCACTAGCAGCACGAGGATGTTGGCCTTGCCGATCTGGGCGAAGACGGGCGTCATCAACCACAGCAAGGCCACGGCTGCGGCAACGATGGCGACGCTCACCACCATGTCCCTGACGCTCGTTTCGCGCAGGAACTTCGCCACGAGCGCAATGAGCATCAGCACAATGCCGAGTGGGATGCCGGCAATACGCCAAGCCATGGAGATCTCCAGGCCCGGCGAAACGACATCGCCTTCGAAGTAGGTGTGCTCGATCGCTGCTGGCAGTAAGGCGCCAAGGAACGCAGCCATGATCATGAGACCTGTTGCCTCGAGAAGCCGCCGCGCCCGCGGCCGCACGGCATTCAGCACTATGGCAAGTCGCATGTGCTCGTTGCGGTCGATGGCGATCACGGAGCCGAACATCACGATCCAGAGGAACATGAATGATGCGATCTCATCGGAAGCGGTGATCGGCGAACCGAGCACATAGCGCCAGAACACGCTGGCCAGAATGAGACCGATCAGGCCAACAAGGAGCACTGCCGAGATCGCCTCGATCGGGCGTATCAGGAAGCCGAGGTGCGAGCGGTGCGACATGCCGGGCTCGTCCACGCCGACCGCAGAGGTCGGCGCGTGGGAGTCGAGAGTCGAGAGGTTGGGAGTGAGGGCGTCGACCATAGGCTGCTTCCTTCGTGCCGGAGCGCATCCCGCCGGTGCCGCAGCCCATCTTGCAGGCCACGGCATCGTTAGGTTTTTCACTGGGCTCGGCCCGAGCCAGACGGTAGCCCGGACCCCATGGGTTGAGTGCGAATGTTTAGGCCAGCTTGCCGACCGATTCCTCGAGCAGACCCCAGGCCTCGTCGCCGAACTTTCCTCGCCATTCCTTGTAGAAGCCGGCTTCCGAGAGCTTGGTGCGGAACGGGGTCGGGTCGACGTCGTTGAAGGTCATGCCGGCCGCGGCGAGATCCTTGCGCAGGGCGATGTTCTGCTGTGCCACATCCTCACGCTCTGCAAGGCAGGCGTTGTTGAGGATCTTGGAGACGGTCTCCTGCAGATTCGTCGGCACTTGGCTCCATGCGCGGCGGTTGATCAGGAACCACCAGCCGTCCCACATGTGGTTGGTGACCGAAGCATATTTCTGCACTTCGTTGAGTTTCGCGGCCGCGATGATCGCGGGCGGATTCTCCTGGCCATCGACGACCTTGGTCTGGAGTGCAGTGTAGACTTCCGCGAAGTTCATCCCTGTCGGCGCTGCTCCGAAAGACTTGAACAGGGACAGCCACAGCGCGCTCACCGGCACGCGGATTTTCATTCCGCGCAAATCGTCAGGCTGCACGATGGGCTTGGCGCTGTTCGTGATCATCCGGAAGCCGTTGTCCCAGATCTTGTCGAGCACCACGATGCCGCCCTTGGTGATCTGACCGCGCAGGTTGGCACCGAGCTTTCCGTCGAGGGCGTTCCACACGGCCGGATAGTCCTTGAAGGCGAAGCCGACGCCTGAGATGGCAGCCGCGGGGATCAGCGTCGACAGTACGTTCACGCCGGAGTTCAGGAAGCATTCCAACGCGCCGGAGCGAAGCTGGGACAGCATATCGGAATCGGCACCGAGCTGATTGTTGGGGAAGAGCTGAAGCTCGAACTGTCCGTTGGTCTCCATCTTCACCTGCTCGGCGGCCTTGGTAAGGTGAACATTGAGCGGGTGTGAGGCCGGCACGTTCGTGCCGATCTTGAAGGTGTATTCAGCGGCGTGGGCGTAGCGGATCGGCAGGGCAGCGGTGATGGCCGTGCCGCCGACAAGGGCAGCGAAGCTGCGGCGTGTGATGCTCTTGGACATGGGTTCCTCCTGGTTTTCTCTGTAAGGCTTTGCCGATCGGTACCGATCAGCCCGCGGGCGCGGCCTTCCCGCCGCGGAACATCAGGCCGGCAGCTCGGAAGCCTCCGTCGACATTCAGGGTGTGGCCGTGGATGTACCGGCTCTCATCGGAGCTGAGGAAGACCGCTGCATCGGCGATCTCCTCGGGCGTTCCGTAGCGCGTCATGGGGATCAGGTAGTTGTAGGCGGCGCGCGTCGCCTGGTCATGCGCGAACTTCGCCATCTCGGTCTCGATGGCGCCGGGTGCGATGTTGTTGACGTTGATGCCGAACTCCGCGAGTTCCACGGCCATGACCTTGGTCAGGAGCTCGAGACCGGCCTTGGCGGCACCATAGGCCCCACGGCCATGTCCGCCACGCTGGCCGGAAAGCGAGGCGATGTTGATGATCTTTCCGCTGCCGTGTTTCACCATCTCGCGGGCGCAGGCCTGAGCCACGAGGAAAGCGCCGGTCAAGTTGATCGCGATCGTCCGGTTCCACTCCTCGAGCTTAATGTCGAGGAAGGGAGTGTTGCCGCCGATGCCGGCATTGTTGACGAGGATGTCGATGCGGCCGTAGCGGGCAACGATCGCCTCGACCATCGCGTTGACGGAAGCCTCGTCGGCTACGTTCACCCCGAGCGCCAATCCGTCGGAGGCGCCGAGCGTGCCTAGCGCTTCCCGGGCGCCCTGTTCGTTGATGTCAGCGATGACCGGTATCGCGCCCTCCGCAGCCAATGCCTTTGTAACGGCAAGGCCGATACCGCGTGCACCGCCCGTCACCAGAGCGACTTTTCCCTGCAGTCTCATTCGTCCTCCTCGCGGGCTCTACCCGTCATTCATGGTCGTCACGATGCGCCGTCGCGCACCGCACAGAAGAAATCATCCCCGCCGACCTGTCCGCCCTTGAGCGCGATCTGCAAACCGTCGCGCGCAGGGTCGGTGGAATGGGCACGGCACAGGGGCGAGCCCGGTGCCACGGGAGCGATGGCGGTGAGCGCATCGATCCCCAGCATCGAGGCCGCATGGCTCGACGTGTCGCCTCCCGAAATGACGGCCCGCCGCAGCTTCGCTTCGCGCACCACGGTGTCGAGGGCGCGCCCGAGGCCTGAGCCGATCCGGTCGTTCACGCTTTCCGTCGAAACGCCCGCAGTCACGATCGCCTGCCGCAGGGCGGAAACAGCCAAATCGTCGGGACCGGTTGCCGTGAACACGAGCGGGTTGCTGCCGTCGGCGAGCACGCGCAGCGCCTCCTGCGTCACGCGCGCGATCTCCTTCTCCCAGGCAGCCTCGTCCACGGCGCTTGCCGCGTCGATGCGGATGCCGGTGAAGCCGTTTTTGACCGAGTAGGCGATCTGGCTTGCCGTAACCGGGGAAACCGAACCGGACACGCAGGCGATACGGTCGACGCCACCCACACGCGATGCGGATTTCTGCTTCGGCAGCAGCCCGCAGGAGCGCCAATAGGCCACGAGCGCGGCCTCAACCCCCTGCGAGCCGATGCTGAACACCTGCTCGCCACCGCGTTCCCAGACGAGACGGCCGGCTTCGAGCAACGTCTCCTCGTCGAGCACGTCGAGAGACACGACCTTCGCTCCGTCAGTGAGAGCCGCCGCGAGGCGCGCATCGGCCTGCCCGTGCTTCATCGCGACGAAGTCGATGAGTCCTATCCCCTTGTTCGTCTGCTTCGCGAGGTGGAGACCGAGGTCGGATTCATCCATAGGCGTCACCGGATGCTTCGACATGGTCGGATGCCGGTCGAGCCGGTATCCCTTGCCCTGCGCCAGCGCGAAGAGGTGGCCGAAGCTCTGGAACCGACCCATGCCCGGGTCGGCGACGATCATCGGGATCCAGCCTTCGAACAGCTCTGCCGCGATGTCGGCGGCCCGTCCGATGGAGCCGATATGGGGCGCGGAATCGAAGGTCGAGCAAACCTTGTAATGCACGACCGGCGTGCCAAGCGTGCGCAGCAATCCGAAGAGCGGCGGCAGGTTCCGGTCCATCCATTCGGGATCGCGCGAGCGCGCCACCCCGGCAATGCCGATGCCGCGATAGGCGCCGAAATATCGCAGGCGTTCCGGCGTCGGCGGCGCAAGGAACAGCACGGTGTCGAGCCCGGCAAAGGCGAGCGCCTCCATCGCGGCCGACGATCCCGTGTAGTCGTCGCCGTAGAACGCGACGAGCGGCCCCGGCGGCAGTGGTCGAGACGGGCTCATGCGGCCATCTCCAGAGCGCGCCCAAGCTCGGGATGCGTTCGTGCATGCACTTCGAGTGGGATCCCGGCCAGGGTTGCATCCCATGCCTCCCGCAACGCCCGGACCCCCGCTGCGGGCCCGTCCGGGTGAGCCATGATGCCGCCGCCAGCCGTCACGATGAGGTCGGTGGAGTTCAGGCCCGCATAGGTTCCAGGAACCTGCCGCGCCGACTGGCCGGACGAGAAGACCGGCATCACGGTGCACGGTTTGTCATCGAACATCGGCGTCAGGCAGGCTCGCGCCGAGGCGATCACGCTGTCGTCGTCCTCGGAGAACTTGTTCTGCAATCCGTTCACATGCATGTGGTCGGCGCCTGCCAGGCGCCACAGCTTCTGCCAGGCGACATAGGACCAGCCGAGCAGCGGATGGCGGGTGAGATAGCCCCAGCCGTTGCGGTGTGCGTGGATCGGCAGCTCGGTGAAGCGTCCGAGCTCGATCATGCCTGTAAGACCAACCGAGTTGAGGCTCGCCATGATGCATGTGCCGCCGAGATCGCGGACGAGGTCGTGGCGTCGCCGCATCTGATCGAACTCGCCGGTCAGGTTGAAGGCATACATCACCTTCTTGCCGGTCCGGTCCGCGTGATTGTTGATGACGCGCATCACGGCGCGGGCCCGTTCGTCGAACGGGCAGTCGGGCCCGTCGGATTGCAGCTCGTCGTCCTTCACGAAGTCGATCCCGGCTTCGCAGAGCTGCTTGACCATCGCTGCGGTCGCTTCGGCACCGAGGCCCACGCTCGGCTTGATGATGGTGCCGATCAGCGGCCGGCCGTAAACGTCCGCGAGGCGGCGGGTGCCTTCGATCCCGAAGCGCGGACCGGGATAGGCATTCCCAAAGGCCTCGGGCAGGCGGATGTCGAGGAGGCGCAGGCCGCTCACGTCCTTCAGCTCGAACAGGTTGCCGGCGACGGTCGCTACGAGATTCGGCAGGGAGGGGCCGAGCGTCGCGAGCGGCCACGACAGGGTCATGAGCGCGCGGGTGATGCGCTCGCCTGGCTTCGGCGCCGAAGCCGAGGGAAGTGAGCGATGAGGGACCTTCTCATCAAGGACCACGAGCCGGATCACGCGGGCGGCCGAGCGCTCCTTGAGTTCAGGAGTCTCGCCAGGAACGGCGACGAAGGTGCCGCTCGATTGCTCGCCGGCGATGATCTCCGCCGCACGCTCCGGGGCGATGGGTGTCTCGAGCAGGTAATCGGCTTCGATGCGATCGGTCAGCATGGGCGTTCCTGATAGAAAATGCTTGATGTGCGGGTCGTGGGTCGGGCTTCAGGCCGCGCGGCAGCTGAGGCCGCCATCGACCGGCAGGCTGACCCCGGTGATGTAGGCGGCATCGTCGGATGCAAGGAACAGAGCGGCTTTGGCGATATCCCAGGCCGTGCCCATCTTGCCGGTCGGGCAGGCGGCGTCGCGGGCTGCCACCATGGCCTCTGCATCGGAATACTGCCCGGAAATCTGCTGGAAGATCAGCGGCGTGTTCATCAGCCCGGGCATGATCGCATTCACGCGGATCCCGTCCCTGGCATATTGCAGGGCAAGCCCCATGGTGAAGTTGTTCACCGCTGCCTTCGCGGCATAGTAGGCGGCATAAGGGTAGCCCGTGTAGCGGATCGCGGCGATCGAGGAGACGTTGACGATCGCGCCAGATTTCTGCGCCAGCATGTGGGGCAGCACATGCTTGCAGGTGATGAAGCAGCTCGTGACGTTGAGGTCGAACGTGCGCTGCCAGGCGGCCTCGTCCAGCTCGATCGGGCCGCCCATCGTGGCATAGCCGACATTGTTGTGCAGCACATCGATGCGACGGTGTTCTCGCACGACGTTCGCGACGAGATCGGACACGGCGGCAGAATCGGTGACGTCGCAGGAATAGGCCGAAGCGCGGCCACCCTCGCGGGTGATGATACCTGCCGTCTCCTCGGCGGCGATCCTGTTGATGTCGACGCAGATGACGTCCGCACCGTTCTGAGCGAACAGCGCTGCCGTCGCCTTGCCATTGCCCCAGCCGGGTCCTACGGAGCCTGCCCCGAAGACGATGGCAACTTTGTTCTTCAACCGATCGGTCATGGCGTAACTCCCGGTGAGACTGGCTCGATTTTCTTGATTGGGAGCGACCCTATATGCCTCATCCTAACGGCGACATTGCAAATCGGCGCAGGGTGGTGTGAGATTTTCTGACACCAGGGGATTCCCGAGACAGATTCCATGCCGCTGCCACGCCTCCCCTTGAATGCCCTTCGCGCCTTTGAAACGACGGTGCGGTTGGGCAGCATGTCGGCCGCGGCTGTCGAGCTCGGCGTCACGCACGGCGCCGTCAGCCGGCACGTCCGGGAACTGGAGGCGCAATTCGGCGTGCCGCTGCTGGTTCGACTGCCGAAATCCGTCGCGCCGACGCCGGCCGGATCCCAGCTTGCCGTCAATCTCGCGCAGGCCTTCGAGCTCATGCATCAAGGCGTGTCGCGGCTCGCTCCCGGACCCCTGACGCTGTCCTGCTCGGCCACCATCGCGATGAATTGGCTCATCCCACGACTGAGGATGTTCAAGCGCGACAATCCCTCCATCGAGGTGCGCCTCAACATCAATTACGGCGAATTGGATTTCGTCCGTGACGAGGTCAGCCTGGCCATTCGCTCGACCAAGTTCCGCGCGCCGGAGGGGGTGATCATCAAGCCGCTGCTGCTTGAGGAAATCGGGCCCATCTGCCACCCCGACTATGCCGCAAGGATGGAACTGAACAAACCGGAAGATCTGATACTGGCGCAGATTCTCGGCACCGCGACCCGCCCTGCCGCCTGGTCCGAATGGCTGGCTTCCATCGGGCGGTCGGACATTGAACTTCGCACCCATGAGAGCTACGAGCACTTCTATCTGCTGATCCAGGCTGCCTCATACGGACTCGGCATGGCGCTCGCGCCACGCATCCTCGTGGCGGACGAGATCGAGCGCGGGCATCTGGTCGCGCCCTTCGGCTTCGTCCCCGGTCCGCACGAGCTGAACCTCTGGATCGCGCCGCATGTGCGCTCGCGTGACGATGTACGGCGCCTGTCCAGTTGGATTCAAGCCGAAATGGCTCTTCAGGACCTCGCGCGGAAATTGTAGGAGACGAGCGCCCTGCAAGTCTTGGAGCTGAAGGCAGTTCCGCATAGGCGGAAATGAGAGAGCGCGTCCTCTTGTCACCGAATCTCAGCGCTTTTCAAAATCGAGCCGCACGTCCGCATTCTATCGAAATGCGGACATTGCTTTACTCCGATCGGGTCTGATCGCCGATGTCGAGAAGAGACTGCGCATTGGCTGCCCCGGACATCCCAGTATTGCCTTAATTCCCTTCAATCTCGTTCCGTAGAATCTCGGCATAAAGAGGCTCTGAATCGGAATCCGTTGCCGGGAGGCCGATGCCGACCACCATTGGCGGTTGATCTGGGAGGGGCGGGAGAGCGCGCGCGATAACGGCAGCGCCGGGCGTCGCCATTCCGATCGTCATGGCATATCCCTTGGATCGGATGGCCGCTACTGCCTCTAAGACCTCATCGGTGTTGACCCTCGACTCGCTCGGCTCTCGTTCTGAGTTGATGCGGCGGATGATCGCTCGAATCTCGGAATCGGATTTAAGGCTGAGCAGCATCTGGCCGACGGCCGTTGAATGGATCGGTCGCAATGAGCCTGGCTTCATGTAGAACCGAATGGGGTTCGTTGCCTGGATCACCTGGATATAGAGGACATCGATGCCGTTCTGGACGCCCAGCACGATCGTATGCCCGGTCGCTTGAGAGACCTTCTCCATGATGTGCAGGGGGCTGATCCCGTCCGCAGCCTCATCCAGCAGCCACCTTCCGACCGTCGCGATTCTCAGCGTCGGGTGGAATGTCCGCGCCTGCTTGTCATAGGTCAGATAGCCAAGTTGAACCAAGCTGTGCAGCAGCATGGATGTGGAGGATTGAGGATAGCCGAGGGCCTTGCAGACGTCGTTGATATTCGATCTCGTGCGACGTTCGGCAAAGAACTCGAAGATCTCCATCACCCGCTGGGCAGATTTGACGACCCGGTTCATGGACCCCATCGACAAGCGTTACAGGCCGGCCGAATCGGCGCGCTGCAGGATATCCTGTACCATCCTGACGGTTGCGGCGTCGACCATCTCTCCATCCATCGCGATGGCTCCCAAACCGTCCTTCTCGGCCTGCGCATAGACCTCGACCATCCGCCGTGCTTTGGCGACGGCCGCCGGATCGGGAGTGAATACAGAAAGAGCGGGCTCGATCTGCGCAGGGTGGATCGCCCACTTGCCAACGAACCCGAGCAGGAGACCGCGCCGGCACTCTTCGCTATAGGTTTCGGCATCCCGGAAATCGGGAAATGGACCGTCGATCGCATCGATCTTGGCGGCGCGCGCCGCCACGGCGATCTTCCAGCGACCGTAATGCCAAGCGTCGCCTGGATAGCCACTCTTTCCAGCAATGACCTTCGGGTCGATTCCCTGCGATGCCGAGTAGTCCCCCATCCCAAAGATCAAGGCTTCGAGACGTGGTGTCGAGAAGGCGATTTCCTCGACATTCAGCATGCCCTCGACCTCTTCGATCAGGACCTCGATGCCTATGCGGCGTTCGAGCTTCAGCTTCTTCTCTATCTGCGAAAGGAGGGTGTCGACAAAGAGAACATCGGAGGCCGAGCGCGCCTTCGGCAGCATGATCGTGTCGAGATGCTCATGCGCCTCCTCAACCACCGAGATGATGTCTTCGTAGGCCCATTGCGTGGTCAGATCGTTGACCCGCACGCATCGCGTCTTACCGGTCCAGTCAAGCGACTTCAGTGCATCGATAATCTTCCGGCGGCTGGCTACCTTCTCTTTGGGCGCCACCGCATCCTCGAGATCGAGGAAGACATGATCCGCCTTGCTGCCCGCCGCCTTGGACATCATCTTTTCGCTCGATCCAGGCACAGCCAGCTGCACGCGGCGGCTTCTTCGAGAACGTTGGGAGATCATGTTGATTTCCTTCTATCTGATGATGTTACGCGAGCGCAGATCGCCGATAGTGTCACGCGCATATCCAAGCGCCGTCAGAAGCTCGTCGGTATGCTCTCCGAGAAGTGGTGCGCGATGGCGCACACTCCCGGGCGTGCGGGAAAGCTTCACGGGAACGCCAGTGATCGTGACAGGTGCTTTCGAGCCCGGCTGCTCTACATCGACAAGCATCTCTCGGGTTCGAAAATGCTCGTCGTCAAAAATTTCCGTCACGTCATAAACCGGTGAGAACGGTACATGGCCTCCGAATAGGGACATCAATTCCTGTTTGGTCCTGACCGACGTGAAAGCTTCGAGAAGATCGTAGACCTCGTCGCGAATCTCGAGCCGCGCGGCATTCGTAGCATAGCGCGGGTCTTCAGCGAGCTCCGGCCGCTCGATGACGCGGCAGAGCTCTCGCCAGAATTCCGGCTGAGGCGCTCCGAGAGCGATCCAGCCATCCGCTGCGGGAAAAAGGCCGAAGGGGCAAAGCAGGGGATGCCGGTTGCCCTCAGGCTGTGGCGTGGATCCCGCAAAGCTGTGCTGATGAACGATCCGTTCGCAGATTGCCATGATGCTGTCGACCATGCTGACATCGACGAACTGGCCTCTGCCCGATCGCTGTGCCTCGATCAGCGCCGAAAGAATTCCGAACCCTGTCAGCACCGCCGGAATGAGATCACCGACGCCTGGACCGACTTTGAGCGGCGTGTCCTTTTGTCCTGTTATCCCTATCATTCCCCCCATCGCCTGGGCGACGACGTCGAAGGCCGGCCAATCCACGTAAGGGCTTTGCCCGGAGCGTGGATCGCCGAACCCGCGAATGGCCGCATAGACGAGGCGTGGATTGCGTTCGGAAAGGGTTTCGTAGGAGAAGCCGAGGCGGTCCATGACACCGGGGCGGAAATTCTCGACGACGACATCGGCGCCGTCGATCAGCTGCAGGAGCATTTCCCTGCCTTCCGGTGACTTCAAGTCGATGGCGATGCTGCGCTTGTTCCTATTCACGCTCCCGTAGTAGCCACCGTAGCTGCGCAGCTGATCGTCACTTCGGTAGGGGCCCAGATGACGCGTGCTGTCTCCCTGCAACGGCTCGACCTTGACGACATCGGCGCCATGATCCGCCAACAGCTGGGTGCAGAAGGGCCCCGCAAGCACTTGCGTCATGTCGATGACACGCAGCCCTCTGAGGGCGCCCGTCGATGCGTCCCGATTCTGATCCAATGATGCAGCCGCCATCAGTTGTCTCTCGCTGGACGCCGCGCAATCAGCACGGTTCGTTCAAGTTCGCATACGATTTCATCGCGCTGGTTGATGCCGAAATGGCGGAAGGTCACGACACCCGCGTTCGGCTCTTCCGATTCCGAGCAGGACAGAATCTGGGTGGCGCTATATAGCGTGTCGCCCTCGACAACCGGCACTTTCAGGCGAAGTTTATCGAGGCCGAGTTCGGCGATGGCATTCTCGCTCGTGTCCTGACTTGCGAGGCCAACGACGATGGATGCGGTAATGCCGCCGAAGGCGACGCGTACGCCGAATTTCGTTGCGGACATGGCGTGGCTGTTGAAATGGCCCTGGGCCGAGTTCATGACGAGGTGAGCCAATTGGACGACCTCGAATTCTCCGACAGTCTTGCCGCGCATGTGGCGCATGAGCGTTCCCGGCTCGAAATCTTCGAAGTATGTATTTCTGGATGTCATACCGTCGTTGGTCATGCGGCTGCTCGCCCAAGAAGGTGATCAGATATGATTTTCATTTGAATCTCGGACGTTCCTTCGAAGATTTTGGTGAGCCGCGCGTCGCGCCAGTGTCGTTCCACTGCGTAGTGGGTCGTGTATCCGGCACCGCCGTGGATCTGCAGAGCCTCGCTCGTAACGCGCTCGGCCATCTCGCTGGCGAAGAACTTCACCATCGACGCTTCGAGGTCACACCGCTCGCCGGTATCGATCTTGCGGCAGACGGAGTACAAGAGCTGGCGGGCTGCCTCGATCTGGGTGGCCATTTCGGCGATCTTGAAGCGAATCGCCTGGAATTCTCCGATCGGACGCCCAAACTGAATGCGTTCCTTCGCGTATCGGATCGCGTCCTCAAGGCCTGCGCGCGCAAGCCCGATCGAGCGTGCTGCCGTATGTGCCCGCGCAGTTTCGAGACTATGAGTCGCGAGATAGAAACCGCGCCCCTCCGCGCCTACCATATTGGCGGCAGGTACCCGGCATTGATCGAAGGCAAGCTCCCAGGTTTTCCAGCCGAAATAGCCGATCTTGGGGATCGGGGCTCCTGCAACCCCGGCCGGCAGCTTGCCCCGTTCCTTCTCGACCAGGAAAGCGGAAATGCCCTGATGCGGCTTGGTATCGGGCCTCTTGGGCTCGGTGCGGGCCAGAACGAGAATTGCATCCGCACCATCGGCGAACGTGCACCAGTATTTATTCCCGGTGATGAGCCAATCGTCTCCGTCGCGCTCAGCCCGGCAGGACAGGCCCGAAATGTCTGAACCGGTCCCGGGCTCCGACATCGAGAAGGCGCATAGCATCTCTCCGGCTGCCATTCTCGGCAGATACCGTGCCTTCTGCTCGTCCGAGAAAAGGCCATATCCCATCATGGGCCGGATGATGCTCGATACGCTCATCCAGGCACGGGCCAACTCCTCGGTCACGAGGCAATACTCGAGAACTCCCAGTCCAAGGCCGCCATATTCCTGAGGGATAGTGATCCCGAAGAAGCCCATCTCCGCGAGCTTGCGGCGCAGATCGGCCGGGATGTCTCGCCGCTCCGGATCGAGTTCGTTCGCAACGGGAAGCACTTCGTTCATCGCGAAGGTCCGCGCGGCATCCTGGATCATGCGCTGCTCATCGGTCAGCGTGATGCTCATGCCGCGAATTCCTGTCTGATGACTAAGTTGGAGCGCTTGAAATCGACGACGCGTTCTCCGTCCTGGTTGAAGCCTTCCGTATGCCAGGTCGCAATGCCGTGCCTCTCGTCGCTGCGGGATTCGCGTAGGGACACGACGGTCGAGCGTGCAGTCAGGGTATCCTCCGGATAGACCGGCTTGTGGAAGGTCAATTCCTCGACACCCAGAAAAGCGCCCCCGCGCTCGCTCAGATCCTCGACGGAAAGGCCGAAAACGGTCGAGAAGACCAGCATCGGCGCGACGACGATGTCGCGATGCCCAAGCATCTCGGCGTGGCGGCGATTGAAGTAGATCGGGTTGATCTGCAACGTGGAGGTCGAAAACAGGATATTGTCGGCGGAGCCGATCGTACGACCCCAATGATGGTTGTATGTCTTGCCGATCTCGAAATCTTCGAATGTTCGGCCGCGCTGCCTCACGGAGGCGCTAAGGATCTCTTCTCTTGTGGGGGTCATGGCACGGTCTGATGCATGTTGCTTCGAATAGTCATTAGGCTTCCACGAGATCGAGCGTGTTTCCACTCATTCATCATACTGACGTTCACATTTCACATACATGATGTGCAGCGCACGTGAGATGATGCCCTATGCTGTCACGTCGTCGAACGCCCGATACATGTCTGATGGGCTGGCCAGATTCTTAAGCTCCATCGTCCGCTCGAAGAGATTCCGCGATCCCTCCTTACCGAGCACCGCTCGGGTGCATGTCTCGAATTTGTCCCATAGCATTTCATCCGAAGCAGGGTTCTTGGCATGCCCGCGTGCATGACGAACCGGGTCACTGCGAAGTGTTTCGCCATCACTCAGCTGAATCGAGACCCAGTCCGCCGGCGAGAAAAGGCTGTCTTCTGGATCGCGTCCGTCAAGCAGCTCGAGCGACACGTTGCGCATGAGAGACTGAACGTCCTGACGCATCACGAACTCGTCGCGAACTTCATCGATTGTCACACGTCCGGCAATGAGTGCCGCAGCAACGGCGAACTCCCCACTGAACCGCGCATCGACCTTCGTTGTCGGCTCATGGCATCGAAGTGGCGACGCCTGTGCCCTGCCGAGCGATGCCTTTACTGTCCGGATCCGTGTCGGATCGACCTTAGAGACTTCTCGCAAGTCCAAGGCCGCGTCGATGATCCGGTGAGCGGCGTAACAGATGGGATAGAGCTTGATGTTCAGCCCTTTTTCGACGATCGCCCAGTCGCTCCCGAGTTTTGTTTGCGGATCGACATTCACGCGTCCCTCCGGCGAGAAGGCTTTGAGGAAGCCGAGCCGGTGCTCCAGCGCATCTTCCGCTCCCGTGTAGCCGTTGGCTGCGAGCCTGGCCGCGCGGATGCCGCTTTCCGCGGCGTGGCCAGTCTGCAGAGGTTTCGTCATCGAGCCGAAATTGGCGACGAGACCGCTCGCGAAGGAAGCTGCTATCGCCAAGGCGTTGCGGGTCTGAATGGCATTGAGCCCGTAGAGCGACGCTGCACATGCCGCCGCGGCGAGCGTACCGAGCAGTCCTGTCGGGTGGAAACCTCGGGCGTGGTATTTGTCGGTATCGCGCTGCAGGAGTTCCGCCCAGATTTCATAGCCTGCCACATAGGCCGTCAAAAGATCCCTGCCGCTAGCCCCCATCTCTTCCCCGACGGCCAGCGCGACGGGAACCAGAACGGCGCTCGGATGCCCCTCCAGAGTCGCATCGTCGAAGTCGACAGCTTGCGCGGCGGTGCCGTTGATGAGGCCTGCCATTTCCACCGAACTCTGACCCTGGTCGAACAGAATTCTTGCAGGCCCGTGCATGCCTCGCGCGAAAGCCCGTAACCGTGTCACGGCTTCCTCGTCTCGCCCCAGAAACATTACAGCGATACAATCTGCGAACCCGCGCCCGACGATGGGATGGGCATCGGACGGTATGTCCGTGAACGACAGGCCGCTCACGAATTCGGCAAGAGTTTGCGTCAATCCCGTCATTCGACCTCCGCCTTCAGGACATCCGACAAGATTAGTCGCTTTTCATCGGGTGTCTTCCTAATGGGAGGTCGGGGACCAGCGATAACACATACGTGATATAGACGAGCGTGATGACGAGAATGCGGAGCTTTACTTTGACATTTTTCGCGGGCGTCTCGTACCTTTCCATCGTCATAATATGATTTCTCGAGCGGAGCCGCGGGAGGATCCGGTTGCACGACATCTGTCTCGCCATAGCCAGGACGCTGAGACACGCGCCGCCTGTTCTCGCGGAGGATGCCGCCCGACAGAAAATGCGGGTTCTGCTTGTCGATACGCTCGGATGCCTTGTCAGTGGCCGCAGCCATCCCGCCCTCGGCAGAATTGCTGCCGCCTCCGATAGTTCGGGGCCCGCCCTCGCTCTCGGAACATGGCAGCGTCGGTCCACATATGATGCAGTGGTCGATTCCGGGTCTGCGATCCGCGCTCTCGACTACAATGATTTCTATTGGGGGCCTGGAATGGGCGGACATCCCAGCGATGTATTCGCCGCTGCACTTGTCGTTGCCGAGCGGCTCGACAGGTCGATGGCGGATATGTTGGAGGCCGCCGCTGTCGGGTACGAACTCTATATTCGGCTTCTCGATCTCATGGATGCCCGCGCGCCCTTCGATCACACGACCGCTGGCGGCTTCGCGTCCGCCGCAATTGCCGGGATCCTGCTTGGCCTCGACGACGATGCATTGGCGCACGCCCTGGCGATCGTGCTGGCGCGAGGGCCGGCACTTTCCGCGCTTCGTCAGGGGCAGATCGCGGAGATCAAGGCAGCGGCCGGCGCTCTGGCCTGCGCCGGTGGCATCGCCGCCGCGCAGCTGGCCGCAGCAGGGCTGACAGGGCCGCGCGCCGCAATCGGAGGATCGAACGGCCTCGGCGCCGTGATCCGTCCGGACGCCACCTTGGACGGGCTGCTGCTGACCGACCATAGTGAACCGAAGCTGCTGGACGTGGCGATCAAGCGGTTCCCCTGCATTGGAACGGCGCAGGCCGCCGTCTTCGGTGCGATTGAACTGAATAGAATGGCCGATGGGCAGGACATCCGGAGCATCACCGTCCGCCTGGCAGACAATCCGGTCGTCAGTCATCAAACCGGCGATGCTTATCGCCGGCCGATGAATCGGGAGACGGCCGACCACTCATTCTACGCTCTGATCGCAATGGCCGCTGCCGATGGCGATCTGACTCTGGCACAGTTCGACAACCGGCGATGGCTCGACCGCGATGTGCTTGCGATCATCGACCGCCTGGTACTGACTGCCGATCTTCCTGGTGCAACTGAAGGTCAGTTCGCAGCTCAGTATGAGGTCGATCTGTCCAATGGTACACGCCTGTCGTTCGAAGTTCCTTATGCTCCGGGCCATCCGAGAAGTCCTTTGACATTCGAGGGTGCGATGAAAAAGCTTCGAGATTGCGCTCCCTGCCTGTTGCGACCTGACGCAATTGACGGGCTGGAGGCTGCATTCGACGATATGATGAGGACGCCCGTCCGGAGCATGTTGAAGAGTCTCACGCCTGCGGGGTTGCTGCATTGACCATGAGTGACGAGTTGGTGGGAAGGGTTGCGCTTGTTACGGGGAGCGCCAGGCGGATCGGACGTCAGATCGCGCTGCATCTCGCCGCACGGGGCGCAACCGTCGTCGTGCATGCCCGCGAGGGGAGGGCCGATGCCGAACGCGTCGTCCAGGAGATCCGTAACGACGGCGGCAAGGCCGAGATGGTGATGGGGGACGTCGCCGATCCGGAGGCCGTCCAGCGCTTCGTCGACGAGGCGGTCGGTTTGTGCGGGCAACTCGACATCCTGGTCAATAATGCAGCCATTCGGCGGGCCGCTCCATTGCAGCAGATCGACTATGAGGAGTGGCGTGCGATCACATCCGTCATCCTCGACGGCACGTTCTTGTGCTGCCGTTCGGCTGCTCCGCATCTGAAGAAGAGCGGTCGGGGTCGTATCATCAACATCGGCGGCATTACCGCCCATATCGGTGCCGATGAGCGCGCCCATGTGGTTGCGGCCAAGGCAGGAGTCGTAGGGCTCACGAAAGCGCTCGCGGTGGAACTCGGTCCTTATGGGATTACAGTCAACTGTCTCGCGCCCGGCCTCGTCGAGGATGAAGGTGACAGTGCAGAGCATACAGCCTTCCGTCGCAAGCATACACCGCTCGATAAGATCCCGCTGAGGCGCATCGGCCGTCCTGCCGATATTGGAGCAGCGGCGGCAGCGCTCTGCGGCGACGAGTTCGCCTACGTCACGGGCCAGACCCTTCACCTCAACGGAGGTTCGTTCTTTTGCTGACCCAGCGTCTTGCCCAACATATCGCGACGGCCATGTCCCGGCCCCTCCCACCCGAGATCGCTCTGAAGGGCCGCCAGCACCTGCTCGACACGGTCGCAGCGATGGTCTCAGGATCGCATCTCGCGGCCGGACGGAGGGCGCTCTCCTATTGCGCGGCGAACAGGGGCACCGGTGGCGCGTCGGTGATCGGTTCGTCGTTGGTGACTGGAACCGTACAGGCTGCTCTCGCTAACGGGATGCTCGCACATGCGGACGAGACCGACGATTCGCACGCCCCCTCCCTGACGCATCCCGGCTGTGCCGTGGTCCCGGCCGCTCTGGCCGTCGCCGAAACCCGCGGAATGTCCGGCGAAGCGCTTCTCCGTGCCGTCGTCGCCGGCTACGATGTTGGCCCCCGAGTTTCGATGGCTCTCGGCGGAGAGAAGTTTTTCGTCCAGCATCACTCGTCCCACGCCGTCGGCGGGCTCTTCGGTGCCGCTGCCGCGGCAGGGGCGCTGTTTGAGCTGAATCAGGACCAATGCTGCTCCCTTCTCGGCTATGCTGTGCAGATGGCGTCGGGCAATGCCTGCTGGCGTCGAGATCCCGACCATATCGAGAAGGCCTTCGATTTTGGCGGCATGCCTGCCATGAACGGAACTCTTGCGGCGGAAATGGTGGCCTCGGGCTTCACTGGGGTTCGAGACGCGCTTGAAGGAAATCCTGGTCTTTTCAGCGCTTTTCCGCAGGATGCCGAACCGGCGCTGGCTATAAAGGATCTGGACGAGGTATTTGAAATCTCCCGAACGGCCATCAAGAAATGGTGTGTGGGGTCGCCGATTCAGGCGGCGTTGGACGCGCTTCAGATCCTGATGAAGGAGCACCGGCTGACGCCTGAGGATATTGCCGAGATCGTTGTCGCACTTCCGGAGACATCCTCCCGAGTGGTCGACGACCGCGACATGCCGGACGTCAACTTACAGCATCAGCTCGCGGTTCTGCTGCTCGATGGCTCGATGACCTTCGCCACAAGTCATGACAAAGGCCGTATGCGCGATTCGGCTGTCGTCGCCGTCAAGGGGCGGATCAGCCTAGATCCCCGAACTGATGAGGAGTTCCAGACCTATACGCGCCAAGCGCAGGTGACCGTGAGAACGGTGGACGGTCGGGAGCATGTAAGCAAGGTGCGCCATGTCCGAGGAACCCCGCATAATCCCATGGACACCGATGAGATCGTCGCGAAAGCTCGGGATCTGATGGAGCCGATCCTATCTAAAGATCGAACCGAGAAAGTGATCGCATCAATCATGGCTGTCGAAACCTTGCCCGATGTCCGGGCATTGACGGCGCTTCTCCGCGTTGCGGAATCTTAAATTGATCGCCTCTGGAGAGATCGATGCGTCACCTGCGGGCCCAGCAAGAGTGCAGAAGCCTAAGCTGTTTCATCATCTGGCATTGGGGAACCTGAGCCAACATCTGGTGAATAGGACGTGTCGCCTCTGTCACATATGTGATTTTTGGTCAGCCTGCGTGTCGGCGACTAGCATGCTGCGGAACGCCTGTCTTAACTTTCGTGGTCAATGAACGTGAAACGTATTGCTGCAAGCCCCGGATTGATACGCAGTAATCTGCCGAGGGCGGATAGGCTTCGCTTCGCCAGAACATGGTGCGGGTTATCGATGCAATGAGTATCCGGATAAAAGGTCTAAAAAAGAAATTCGGAAGCTTCGTTGCGGTCCATGGGGTCGATATCGAAGTGCCTGAAGGAAAGATGCTGGTTCTCCTGGGACCTTCTGGATGCGGTAAGACAACGACGATGCGCTGCATCGCCGGCTTGGAGGCGCCGACCGAGGGGATCATCGAACTCGGCGGTCAGCCGGTCTTCGACAGCGAGCGCAGGATCAACGTTCCTGTCAACCATCGCAATGTCGGGATGGTCTTTCAGTCATATGCCATCTGGCCGCATATGACAGTTACGGAGAATGTTGCGTTTCCGCTGAAGATGCAGAAGCTGCCTACAGCTGAGGTTGAGGAGCGGGTTGCCGAGATTTTGCGGATCGTGGGCCTCGAGCAGTTTCGGGACCGCGGGGCGACTTCCCTGAGTGGCGGGCAGATGCAGAGGGTGGCTCTTGCCAGGAGCCTCGTCATGCGCCCGGCGGTCCTTCTTTTCGACGAGCCCCTGTCGAATCTGGACGCACGGCTGCGCGATCATTTGCGCGTCGAGCTGCGTGAGCTGCAGACCCGGTTCAACATCACGAGTGTGTTCGTGACACACGATCAGAGTGAGGCTCTATCCCTCGCCGATCAGATCGCGGTCATGAATACCGGTCGCGTCCTGCAAGCGGATGACCCGGTCACGATTTACCAGAACCCGCACTCGAGCGTCGTGGCCGATTTCATCGGCTACCGCAACATCTTCCCGGGAGCCGTTCGGCAAGGCGGCGATGATGGAATTCTGTTTGCGCTCGACGAATCCTCATTTGAATTGACATCCGTCCACCCACCGCCGCCGGGCGAGGGGGGTATCTTCGCGTGCGTGAGGCCAGAGGATTTCGAGATCGAGGCCCATCGGCCCGATCAGCCGGTGAAGCCGAATACCTTTATCGGCGAGGTGACTTCGGCAAGCTTCATGGGATCCTACACGCAATACCGCGTCCGCAGCACGACCGGACAAGTCATCGACGTCTTCCACAATCGTGCGCCGCTCGATCTTCTGCCTGGATCACCTGCAAGATTGCACGTCGCGCCCAAGTCCGTCCTTCTCCTCCCGATGAGATCGGCATCATGAGAAGGGCGACGGTAGCGGAGCGGTCCGCGGTCCCGGTCCTCGTGCTGGTGACACTCTTCGTGCTCGTCGTCGTGCCGATCCTGATGGTGGTTTATACGGCATTCCGGGATGCGGTGCCCTTTTCGGGAAGCGAGTCGCATTTCACGCTCAGCAATTTCGGAGCGCTCTTCGAGGAGAAAACCGTCAGCGCGGCGATCAATACCGTGATTGTGACGATCGGCGGAACCCTTATGGCAACCGCCATCGGATGCATCCTGGCATGGCTTGCTGCCCGAACCGATATTCCGTTCAAACCACTCGTGCATGTGGTAGGAATCCTTCCTCTTTTCATATCGATGCTCGCGGCGACCGTGACCTGGGCGCTCCTCGGCGCCGGCAACAGCGCCTATCTCAACATCATCCTCGCCGATCTGGGTGCGCCATTCCGCATCGAGATGCGCTCGCTCGCGGGGTTCATCTTCGTCGAGGGTCTTTATCACGTCCCGTACCCATTCCTTCTCGTGTATGCGGCGCTCTCGCTGATCACTTCGGACATCGAAGAGGCCGCAGCGGTCCACGGCGCGAACCAATTTCAGACGACGATGAAGATCATCTTCCCCGTGGTTCTTCCCGCCATTCTAGGGTCGATGATCCTGAATGCCGTCATGATGGTCGAGAACATCGCCGTTCCTCAGATTCTGGGTGGTCCCGTAGGGCTCGAGACCCTGTCCATTCGCGTCTATTACCTGATGAATCGGATTCCATCCTCGCCGACCCAGGCGAGCGCGGTGGCACTGCTCCTCGCCGCCATTGTTTTTGCCCTCATCTACGCGCAGAATTTTGTGCTCAAAGGGCGAGACTATCGCACGATTTCAGGCAAAGGCGCGCAGCAGAAAGTTATGTCCCTCGGGAACTGGCGCTATGTCGCCGCCGGCTTCGTCGTCCTTTACTTCACGGTTGCGATCGTCCTGCCGATGCTGGCGCTCCTCCTTGGAGCGTTGAGAGCAAATGCATACATTGCAAATACGGCTGCGATGTTCGATGTCGCTCAATTAAGCAGTGATCGGCTGTTGTCCATCACCAGCGATTCTGAGGTCATCAATGGACTTAAGAACAGCTTGGTCGTCGCATTCGTGACCTGTGTCTTCGGAACGGGATTTTTCTTTATCCTGGCCTACATCGTTCATCGAACTCGCATTCCTGGCAGGAAAGTGATCGAATATATCGCCATGATGCCGCTGGCCATTCCGGCGACGCTTCTGGCGATGGGTGTACTTTGGGCTTGGATCGGGTCTCCGATCCCGGTCTACGGCACAATCTATATCATTATCCTGTCCTTCCTCCCCCGATTCATGCCGCAGGCGTTCAGGGCGCTTTCGTCCAGCGTTATGCAGGTCCACGAGGACCTCGAGAACGCAGCTCTTCTGTGCGGTGCCACTCGCGCGCAGACGGTTTGGAAGGTTTTCCTTCCACTCGTACGTGGCGGCGTCGTATCCGCGGCTTTCCTGCTCTTCGTCCTGAGCCTGCGCGAGGTCGGCGGCGCTCTGTTTCTGTACACGACGAACACGCGCGTTCTCTCCATCGTGGTTTTCGAGAGCTATGAGAACGGCAGCTGGGATTTCGTTGCCGGCGTGAGTCTGCTCTACACCGTCTTGCTGGGCGGAATTACCTTGCTGGGACTTAAGTGGCTCAGACCCTCATTGTGAGGCCGGACATTCCGGCCTCCTGGCACGAAACCCGGCCGCTCGTGCCGGGAGCAACAACAAAATGCGATCGTTCAGATGGGAGGAGATGCTATGAACATGTTCAGGATGGGTGCCGTCGCAGCCCTCGCCATGGCTGTTGCTGCCTTCGGCAGCATTGGCAGCGGGAAGGCAGAAGACCTCGTTATTGCAGGCGAGAAGATCGCCACCGAGGCCATGTGGGAGAGTGCCAAGAAGGAAGGCGTTCTCGTCCACTATGGAACCTACGGAATGGACTTGATGAAAATCATCCATGCCGGCTTCACGAAAGATACCGGAATCAAGGTTGAGTATGTACGTCTGAGCGGCGCGAACGTATATCAGCGTGTCCTGAGCGAGAACAGTGCCGGAAAGCTCGCTGCTGATCTCGTTGACCTGACGGATCTGGTTCAGATCAACGATTTCGTTGCGAAGGGAATTCTGGCGCCGCACAAGGTGCCGGGCTTCGACTCGATCGCCGCGGATCTCAAGGATCCTCAAGGGTATTGGTATGGTCTCGTGCGGCCGATCTCGCTGCTTGCAATCAACACCGCAAGGATCAAGGAAGCCGATGCGCCGAAATCATGGAAGGATCTGCTGGACCCCAAATACGATGGGCTGGTCGGAACCAATAACATTGACGGCGGATCGGCTCTGTCGATGTTCAGCTTCCTTCGGCAGAAGGTCGATGAAGATTATTGGAAGAAGTTAGCTGCACGGAAACCCAAGATTTACGACGGTATCGCTCCACTGACGACCGATCTCACCCGCGGTGAAATCGGTGTGGCCACCGGACCCATCTCTGAAGTTGTGCTGAGTCAGATGGCAGCGGGCGCGCCGGTCAAGGTTATTTTCCCCAGCGAGGGTATCCCATCGTTCCAGATTCCGGCGGGGATCACGAAGACGGCGACGCACCCGAACGCAGCAGCACTGTATCTCAACTGGGCAACCAGCAAGCGGGGCGGCGATCTCATCGCCAGCGTCGGCGCATATCCTTTGAATGCAAACTCCAACAGGCCGGTTAAGAGTGGCGTCGAGTACCCGCCGTACTCGGAGGTGTGGACTCTCAGCGCCGATGCCTGGAAGACCAACGCCGACAACTATCGCAAAACATGGCTCACAACCTTCGGGCGGTAGAGATGCTCAGGAGCGCTGTCCGATGACGGGCGGCGCTCCATCCGCGCGGCGGGAGCATGATACAGTGGCATCCTGCCATTGCCCTGATGCACCCTGGATGGTCCGATGAGCCCGATCCAGACTCCTGTTTCCCTGATGTCACTCTTTCTCGTGTTCTTCCGTGTGGGGCTGTTCAGCTTCGGCGGCGGGCTCTCGGGCTGGATCTATCGCGAGGTGGTGACCCTGCGGGGTTGGATAAGCGACGAGGACTTCTTCTCCGGCTTGGCGCTGTCTCAGATTCTGCCCGGAGCCAACGTCACGAATTTGACAGTTTATATTGGCCAGCGCCTGCGCGGACCTGTGGGAGCTGCCAGCGCTCTCATTGGGCTTGTGGTCGGTCCGTTCTTTGCCGTGATCGCGATGGTTTCGGCCTATGCGCAACTCGCTGCGATGCCGTGGATCCAGGATGCCATGAGCGGAGCTGCGGCGGCTGCCATCGGATTGCTCCTGATCGTAGCCGTGAGGGGCGCCTATAGTTCGAGCCGCCGCCTCGTGCCGTTCCTAATCCTGATGACGACCTTCGTGACCGTGGGCCTTCTGCAATGGCCGCTGGTGCCGGTGGTGCTGGGGCTCGCGCCCGTATCCGTCGCTTTCGCCTGGTGGCGGGCCTCGAGCGATGCGTGAGAATGTTCTCTGGTCTCTGATCGTCGTCTTCGTGCCGTTCTCACTGGTCTCGATCGGCGGTGGTCCCAGCATCTTCGCCGGCATCCAGCATCAATCCGTCGAGGTCTATCACTGGGTCACGGCGCGAGAATTCGTCGACCTCTTCGCCATCGCGCGGGCTGCGCCAGGGCCCGGCTCAATGCTCGTGACCCTGCTCGGCTGGAAGGTGGCGGGCTGGACCGGCGCCATCGTGGCGACGCTCGCGCTCTTCGTTCCGTCATCGCTTCTCTGCTACGGCGTCACGAAGATATGGAACCATTACCGCGGTCGCCACTGGCACACAGCGCTGGAAAACGGGCTCGCACCCATCGGCGCGGGGCTGATCCTGGCCGGTGTGTTCGCGATCTTCCGCATCGCGGGGGCCGGCATCCTGTCCTGGGTCATCGCAGGCGTCGCGGCCGCGGTCTTGGCCTTGCGTCCGCAGCTGAACCCGTTGATCCTGCTTGCGGGCGGCGCCGTCGCCTTCGCGCTCTGGCACAGCATGGTTCCTCAATTCAATTAGCGAAGCGTGCGGATCCAGAAGGCCACGTCAGGCCTTCAGGTGAACCGTCACAAGGACGGTGCTTTCGGAGCCTGACGGGTAATCCGCAGCGACACGCAGCCAGTTGCCGAAGTGCTTCACGCGAAGGACCGCAATGCCGTCCTTGCGTGAAGGCATTGGAGCCTCGGTTCCTTCGGCCGCCCAGCGCATGCCGTCGGGCGAGATCTCGACCCGCGCCACGGGTTGCTCGCCCTTGGGCTCCTTCAACGCACGGATGAAGATGATGGCCTCGCGGGCCCAGCCTGCTTCGAAAGGCTCCGTTGCCGCGGCGCCCGTCCAGCGCTCGTTGCGGCCGACCACCAATGTGATGTTCTCGGGCAGCATCAGAAATCTCCCGAGATGCAGACGGAATCGACGTACAGGAAAGCACGCTTGTCCGTATCTGTTTCGGCGAAAAGGCAGAAGTTCAGCATGCACCAGAGATTCTTCATCGCCGGTATGCGGATGGACTCGAATCCAGACATATCGAAGGTGCGATCGTTGCAGCGGAAGGACAATGCCTTCATCTCTTCCAGATCGAAGTCGAAGGCGAGATAGGTCCAGTTGATCTTGGTCGGAATCTCGTTGTAGCAGAGGCGCTGGGCGCCTCCAGGCAGATCTTCCCAGTCTTCAGGCGACAGATGGTAATGGCTGAGGGTCTTGTCGCTGTTGCCGATCGGCTTCAGTTCGGTGGTCCGGCGCTTGAACTGCCACTTCTGTAAGTGCTCGCCGTCCAGCGCATTGAGGAAGCGTAGATGGGGCATCACACGCTGGCCGTCGGCGTCCTGGTCGCCCGACTGCAGATCGAACAGGAAGCCGACCGAGCGCACGTCGGTCTCGCTGAGCTTGAGCTCCGTCGCCTCCGGCTTGAAGGTGAAATAGATCTCGAACCGGATCCTGCCGCGGTGGCGGAAGGTATGACGCTTGATGGCGACGTTCTGTGCTCCTTTACGCGGTCGCGTCGCGATCTTCAGGGCGTAGGACGATCCCATGCCGCCGTGCGAACCGGAATCCCAATGCGGCAATGTCGAGAGCATGGCGCTCGTGTGCTGAGCATAGCCCGGCAGCATCGTGTCGAGATCGTTCTCGTAGTTGCCGACAAGCTGCGACCAGCCGCAATGGCCGGTGGAAAAGCTGTCGTGGCTGATGATGCGCGGCAGGGGATCGAACCGGCTGAGCTTGGGATCGGAGCGCAGAATCGCAAGCCGCATGGCCTCTGTCAGGTCGTTCGTCGGTACAGTCGAAGTCATCCTCGTCTCCATGCTCCGCTAAAGCATCGGACCCAAAAGTGGACCCACTTTTGGGGTCCGATGCTTGCTCTTTTGATGAGAGCATCGTTCTTTGTGGCAAACCGGGGCCACTTTTCGCCTGCGCGGCCCGCTGGGTCCGCACGATGCTCTATGCGCGAAGCCGCGCGACTGCATCCCAGTCGATCTCGATGCCGAGGCCAGGGCCGGTCGGTACCGGCAGCATGCCGTTCTTCTGCCGGTCCGCGCCGGGCGCGGCGCCCGTCAGCGCCGTCTTGAACGGACTGGAATCGGTCTCGCATTCCATGGCGCGAATGTTCGGCATCGCCGCGGCAAGATGCACGCTCGCGGTTTCGCAGATGATGCCGGACATGCCGATATGGGGCGCATATTGAACATCGTGCGCTGCAGCGAACTCGGCCATACGACGCGTCTCACTGATTCCGCCGGAACGGGCAACATCGGGCTGTAGGTAGGAGAGGGTTCGATTGGATACGAGGCGCATCGCCTGATCGAGGGTATAATTGCTCTCACCCGCCGCGAGCGGCGTAGCGCAACGGCGGTGGAGCTCCTCGTAGCCGGCCTCGTCCTCGGGCCGCAGCGGCTCCTCGAACCAGAAATAGGCGTTGTCGGACAGGGCGCGTCCCACTTCCACCGCCTCTTCCAGCGTATAGGCCCAATTGGCATCGACACAGAGTTCGATGTCGTCGCCAGCCCGTTTGCGCAGACGGGCGATGCGCCGGCACGCGTCCTTGACGGGATTCGCGATCTTCACCTTGATCCGCGGGAATCCCTTCGCCAGGTAGTTGTCGAGTTCGCGGTCCATGAACTCGTCGCTGCCCCAGTTCACGGAAGCCGCGTAGACGGGCACTTCGGTCCGGCCCATGCCGCCGAGCAGGCGATGAATGGGCAGGCCGGCCACCTTGCCGAGGATGTCCCAGAGGGCGATGTCGACGCCTGATATCGCCTCGAACAGCATGCCCCCGGAACGTCCGGAGAGCGCACGCCGCATGGCGCGCCAATGGGCTTGAATGTCAGTGGGATTGCCGCCGACGAGGCGTGGCTTCAGCGAGGTCTCGATCAGTTCGGCATAGGCCTTCGGCGAAAAGCGCGCCAAGGCTTCGCCCACGCCGGTGATGCCGGCATCGGTCCGCACCTCGATCAGCACGATCGAGACCTCGGTATAGGTTCCCCATGAGGTCACCGTCGGCCGCGGCAATGTCTGCTTCAGCGGATGGGCGATCACGTCGGTGATGCGGATCTCTGCGCTGTTCATACCTGTCGGCACCTGGCTTTCCGTCTTTCTCAAGCTGGTCATAGCGTGGAACGCAATTGCTTGGCAACTAAAAAGCATAGTTGCTATGTTTATAGCTGGTGTGGTAATGATCTGGAAAATCGGGAGCCCCATGAGCGTAGGATCGGCCAGAAAGCCTCTTTTCTCCTCGAAGCCGGTTGTGCCTGCCCGGCTCGCGGACACCGTTTCCGACGCGATTGCCGCGGCGCTGTTCGATGGCCGCATCGCACCCGGAGAGGCGCTGCCGGCCGAGGGCGAGATCGCCCGCGAGTTCGGCGTCTCCAAGCCCATCGCCCGCGAGGCGCTGCGCCAGCTGGCGGCGGCAGGTCTGATCTTCACTCAGCAGGGCAAGGTCGCGCGCGCCAAGGCGATCAACGGCGAGCCGATGGAGCGCATCTACGGCTATGCCGCACGGTCGAGCCTCGAGCGCCTGCGCGAGGCGAACGAAATGCGCCGTGTGATCGAGACGGGGATTGCCCGATTGGCGGCGGAGCGTCGCGATCCGGCGGGGCTGGCCGCCATGAAGCAGGCGCTGCATGACATGACCGGCTCCATTAAGGAGCCGGCAGGCTTCACCGAGGCCGATATCCTCTTCCACCTCGGTATCGCGCTCGCAACGGGCAACACCATGATCCGCGTCCAGATGGAGGGTATGCGCTCCGTCCAGCGCGAGGTCTCGGAACTCTTCTCGCGCCGCGCGAACCGCACCGGTGCCGACTGGAACGCGACCGTCGAGCGTCATCGTGCCATCTACGAAGCGATTGCGGCCGGCAAGCCGGATCTCGCCGAGCAGAAGATCATTGCTCATTTCGAGGCGGCGGACATCGCTTCGCTCGAGGTTGCCGAAAAGCTCGGCAAGGGCAGGGAGGCGCAATGATGACCGGTGCCTTCTCCCTCCTCGGTCGCCGCGCGATGGTGACCGGTGCCAATTCGGGCATCGGGCGCGCGATCGCACTGGGATTGGCGAGACAGGGTGCGGATGTGGCGGTCCATGGTCACGGCGATCGGGAAGGTTTGGCGTCGGTCCGTGCCGAGATCGGCGCCGCCGGCCGTGCCGCGATGGAATTCGAAGCGGATTTCCTGGATTCCTCTGCGCCCGAAGCGCTCGCGCGCCGGGTGACGAATGAATTCGGGGCCGTCGACATCCTGATCGCCAATGCGGCCATCGAGCGCCGTGCGCCCTGGCAGGATGCGACGGAAGATCATCTGGCATTACATTTCACCGCGAATTTCGCGTCGCTCATAGCGCTCTGCCGCGCGCTCGTTCCTGCGATGGCAGAGCGTGGGTGGGGTCGTGTCGTGGCCACCGGCAGCGTCATGGGGGCTCGGCCGCGTGCCGAGACAGTCGCCTATGCGGCGTTCAAGTCGGCGCAACTCACTGCTATTCGCGCCATTGCCCGTGAGGTTGCCGCACGTGGGGTTACCATGAACGTGATCTCTCCAGGCGCCATCGAAACAGAACGCACGGCGGACCGCTATGCCGACCCCTCGTTCCGCCATGCCGTCGCCGCCAAGATTCCCGTCGGGCGTCCCGGGCGGCCGGAGGATTGCGTGGGACCTGCGATCTTCCTGTGTTCGGAGGAAGCAGCGTATCTGACGGGGGTGGACATACCGGTCGATGGCGGTTGGACGATCGGCGATGCACCGGGCTCGCTCCCGGGCGAGTTCGTGCTCAGATAAACCCAAACAAACATAGCAGGGAGGAGAACGATGAAAACTACAATGAAGAGAATGACGACGACGGTGCTGGCGCTCGGAATGATGTCGGGCTCCCTTGGCGCCGCCGAGCTCCGCTTCACGATCTGGACGGGCAACGAGGCGCATCTCAAGATGCTCAACGGGTTCGCTGAGAGCTTCAAGGCGAAGCATCCGGACGTGACCGTCAAGTATGAGACGATTCCGCCGGGCGACTACACCCAGAAGCTGACCTTCCAGCTGGCCGGAGGCAATGCTCCGGATGCCGGGTGGTTGATGGAGGATGCCGCGCCCACCTTCGCCGCGGCGGGTGTGCTGGACAATCTCGCTCCAGCCTTGAACAAGGCTCAGGGTTACGACTTCGCGGACTTCTCCAAGCCTGCTCTCGGCCTGTGGACCGCGGGCGACAAGGTCTATGGGGTGCCGTTCTCGACCTCGCCCTTCGTGATCTTCTACAACAAGGACCTCTTCGACAAGGCAGGTCTGGAAGACCCGAATGCGCTCGCGGCAAAGGGCCAGTGGAACATGGCGAAGTTCCAGGAAGTGTCCAAAAAGCTGAAGGATGCCACGGGTAAATGGGGCTTCGAGTTCAAGGACGGTCAGGGCTACGACACACGCATCATGCATGCACTGATGCCGCCGATCCGCGCTGCCGGCGGAGACGTGTGGGCCAACAAGCAGTGCGGGTTCGACAAGCCTGAGGCGGTAGCGGCCGTCAAGCAGCTGCACGACATGGTCTTCAAGGACAAGTCGATCGTTCCGCCCGGCGAGCAGGGGGATTATTTCTCCGGCGGCTCTGCGATGACCATCAACCAGATTTCACGCGCCTCGCTCATGCCGAAGGCAGGTTTCAAATGGGGCATCGCTCCACTGCCCACAGGTGCTGGCGGCGAGTCGCCCGTCATCGGCCAGGCCGGCATCGTCGTATTCTCCGCCGGCAAGCAGAAGGAGCTCGCGGCCGAGTTCGTGGCTCACATGACCACCAAGGATAACGTCGCCGCTGCCGCGCAGTTCTTCCCGCCGGCACGCAAGAGCGTGCTCGACAGCGACGCCTTCACGAAATCCAACAACCTTATTCCCCCGGAGCAGATGAAGGTCGTCGCCGACGCCATTTCCAAGGGCAAGGTGCTGCCGGCCCATGAGAAAAGCCCGCAGATCCTCGCCGCGATGAAGCCGCGCGTCGACGCCCTGTGGCGTGCCAATGCAGACGTGGAAGCTTCGTTGAAAGCTGTCTGCACTGCCATCCAACCGCTGCTCTGAGGGGTCAGGACAGTGGCGGGGGCTCTCCCAATACGAGACACGGCGCGCCGCGAGGATGCGCCGTGGCTCACCTTGAAGATGCGTGAGGCGATGGAGGCATGGCTCTTCATCAGCCCCACGCTTGCCGGCTTCCTGATCTTCTTCGTCGGGCCACTGATCGCCGTGGTCTGGTATTCGCTGACCGAGTGGAACCTGCTCACGCAGCAGGCTACCTTCGTCGGTCTCGACAATTACAGTGATGCGCTGTTTCGCAATCCCGATTTCTGGCACGTCATCCGCAACTCGGTGATCTTTGCGATCGGGCTCGTGCCTCTCAACATGGCGCTGGCGCTCTCGCTGGCGCTTGCCCTGTCGGGCCGCTTCGCAGGCGTCGTCATCTTCCGCACAGTTTTCTTCGCACCGGTGGTGACATCCGCCGTCGCCTGGGCGATCGTCTGGAAATTCCTGCTTCAGGGTGAAGCTGGGTTCATCAACCAGATGCTCGCTTCGATCGGCATCGATGGGCCCAACTGGCTGCGCGAGCCGAACTGGGCAATGGCCGCCGTGATCGTGACTCGCGTCATCAAGATGGTCGGCCTCAACATGATCCTCTATATCGCCGCGCTGCAGGCGATCCCACGCGACTATGCGGCCGCCGCCCGGCTGGAGGGCGCGTCGGGCTGGCAGATCTTTCGCTGGATCATCTGGCCGCTGCTGGGGCCCACGACGCTGGTCATCATGGTCATCACCACCATCGGATCGTTCAAGGTGTTCGACCACATCTATCAGATGACCGGCGGCGGGCCGGAGAACGGCACCCTCGTCCTCGCGTTCTACATCTACCAGCAAGGATTCCAGTTCTTCGACGTCGGCTACGCGTCGGCGCTCGCCATGATCATGTTCGTCGTTGTCATGATGCTGACGATCTTCCAACTCGTACTGCGCCGGAGGGATACATGACTGCATCTCTCACAAGACGCCGGATCCGCATCATCAATCAGATCTGCTGGACGCTCGCGCTCTGCATCGTTGCCATTCCGTTCGTCTTTCCCTTCCTTTGGATGGTCTCGTCCGGCTTCAAAAGCGCTGCCGAGATTTTCGGATCGCCAAGCCTTGTGCCGCGCGAGTGGCAATGGCAGAACTTCATCGATGTCTTCAAGCATCAGCCGTTTGCGCGGCAGTATCTCAACTCACTCTATATCGCCGTCACCGTAACGGCATTGACGCTGCTCGTCTCGTCGCTCGCGGGCTATGCGCTGGCGCGCATGCGGTTTGCCGGCGCAGCGTTGGTTGCGCTCTTCCTGGTCTCCGCGCTCATGGTTCCCGAAGAAGTGACGATCATCCCCAATTTCTTCATGATGCGCTGGGCCGGCCTCGTGGACACGCATTGGCCTCTGATCCTGCTGCCGACCTTCGGGCCGCAAGGCATCATGGCGACCTTCCTCATGCGTCAGTACTTTCTTGCCTTGCCGAAGGAGCTCGAGGATGCAGGCAAGATGGACGGCCTGTCGCGGCTTGGCGTCTGGTGGAGCATCGCTCTGCCCATGTCCCGACCGGCGCTTGCCGCTGTCGCCATCATTACGTTCCTCAATTCCTGGAATCTCTTTCTCGAGCCGCTGATCTTCGTCTCGTCTCTGGACAAGTTTACGTTGCCGCTGGCGCTGTCGAACTTCACCGATCCCTACGGCATGCCGCTTTGGCACCTGCAATTGGCCGCCACCAGCCTTGCGGTCATCCCGATCCTTGTCGTCTACATCATCGCCCAGCGCCAGATCATCGAGAGCTTCGCCCTCTCCGGCGTGAAGGGCTAGGCAACACTCCCGACCGCATATCGGATTTGTCATGACCAGTCTTTCTCTCAATAACGTCAAGAAGCACTTCGGCCGAACCGAAGTCATTCGGGGCGTCGATCTCTCGGTCGATGACGGTGAATTCGTCGTCTTCGTCGGGCCTTCCGGCTGCGGAAAATCCACCCTGCTGCGCATGATCTCGGGCTTGGAGGACATCAGCTCCGGCGTGCTCAAAATCGGAAATCGGGTCGTCAACGAGACGCCGCCGGCCCGTCGCGGGGTTGCAATGGTGTTCCAGTCCTACGCGCTCTACCCCCATCTCAACGTGCGCGACAATATGGGGTTCGGCCTCAAAGTTCGGAAGGTGCCGACTGATGAACGCGCCCGCCGCGTCACGGAGGCGGCACGCACGCTCAAGCTCGAGCCTCTCCTCGACCGCTTCCCGCGCGAACTCTCGGGCGGACAACGGCAGCGCGTCGCCATTGGCCGTGCGATCGTCGGCGACCCGGAGGTTTTCCTGTTCGACGAGCCGCTGTCCAACCTCGATGCGGAGCTGCGCGTTCATATGCGCTCCGAGATCGCCTCGCTGCACAAGCGTCTCGGCAGCACGATGATCTATGTGACCCATGATCAGATCGAGGCTATGACGCTGGCCGATAAGATCGTGGTGCTGCGCGACGGTCTCGTGGAACAGGTCGGCACACCGCGTGAGCTTTACGAGAGGCCTGGCAACCTATTCGTGGCACAGTTCATCGGAAGCCCAAAAATGAACATCCTTCCCGTCGGTTCGGTCGCGAAGGCTTTGCCCGTCCGTCCCGACAGCGCGAGCCATGTCGGCATGCGGCCCGAGGATCTCAAGCTGACCGATCCCGGTTCAGGTCTCGTCAGCGGGAAAGTGCTCCTCAGCGAGTATACCGGTGCCTCCTCGCTGCTGCACGTGGAACTGCCTGACGGCGAGATTTTCCTCGTGGCGTATGACGGGCCGACAATCGATGCGGACACCACCCTGGGACTGACGATCGCGCCAGACCGGCTGCACTTTTTCGACAGCGCCGGCCAACGAGCCAGCTAGATTTCAACTGCCTGCGAGAGACAGACGGGAAAAAGCGGCCGGCTGCGTTGCACCGGCCGCTTTGGCATTGGGGTAGCTTCTCGCCGCCTGGACGAGCCTAGAGCTGTTTCCACTTGCGTGGAATCACCTCTCTTCTTTGGTTTCCCGCATTTTTTGACGGCGAACCGGATCCACTTCGCCGAAAGATGCTCTAGGCGCTAAGGCGATGGGGGACCGGAGCACCGGCAACTGCCGGCTCACCGACGGTGATGGTCAGGGTTCCAAGCCCGTCGATGCTTCCGACCATCACATTTCCCGGCATGACCGGGCCAACACCGTCCGGCGTGCCTGTCATGATGATGTCGCCTGGTTCGAGGGAATAGTAATTCGACAGCGTCGCGATGATCTCCGGCACACGCCAGATCAGCAGGCTGAGGTCCGAATCCTGTCGGGCCTCGCCGTCAACCTCCAGGCGGATACGGCCGCTGGAGGGGTGACCCACTCGCTCTACCGGGTGAATGGGTCCGCACGGCGCGGAATGATCGAACGCCTTCTTCAACTCCCATGGGATTCGCGGGCCATCGGGAGTGTCGAGCAGAGTGCGGCGGGTCATGTCGAGACAGATGCCGTATCCGTAGATATGCGAGAGGGCTTCGCTCTCCGGGATGTTGTAGCCGCCGGACTTCATGGCGACCATCAATTCCAGTTCGAAATGAAAGTTGTTCGTCTTCGGCGGATACGGCACGATGCCACCGTCCTGCACGATGGCATCGACAGGCTTCTGAAAGATCAGCGGAAAGTCCCGCGTCTCGTCACCGCCCATCTCACGGACATGAGCAACGTAGTTTCGACCGATGCAATAGATGCGTCGAACCGGGAAACGTTGGTCGGTGCCCACAATCGGCAAAGTCGGCGGGACAGGCGCCGGTATCACAAGATTTTCCGAATCTTTCATCTTTCCATTCCCGTAGGGGCCTTAAGGGCCAGATCGCGCCAGCATCTTATCTGCACAATTTCGCCTGTCGAGAATAATATGCATAAAATGTTTTTCATGGTGTAATTAGCCATTTTAATTGACAGCGATATTTGATGGTGCATCATTCCCGTTACGGCACATAAAAAGAGGGAACCGTAATGATCAAGCGCAGACACTTCATCGCCGCGGCGGCACTTGTGCCGCTCCTCATGTCGTCAGCCCAAACCGTCGCGCAGGAGCTGAAGCAACTGACGATTGCTTTCCCAAGCCCCGGCGGTCTCGGTTATTTCGGCCTCTACAACGCGATCGGGGAGGGATACTTCGCGGCCGAAGGACTCAAGATCCAACCCCAGAGTGTCAACGGATCGGGCCAGGTCATTCAGGCGCTGCTCGCGGGCCAAGCGAATCTCGGCCATCCCGGCCCCGGCCCCCTCATGAGTGCCCGTCAGCGTGGCGAGGATCTCGTCTACATCTACAATTACTTCACCCGCAGCCAGTTCAATCTCGTCGTCCCGGAGGAATCGCCGTTTCAGAAGCCGACGGATCTCAAGGGAAAGACGATCGGCGTCGGAACCGCTGACGGCGCGGAGGTTGCTTTCGTGCGCTCCATCTTCGACTCGGTCGGCATGAAGGAGGGAACGGATTACAAATTCATCACTGTCGGCGAAGGCGGCATGGCCGTCGCGGGCTTCATGCGCAAATCGATCGATGCCTATGCTTCCGACACCGCAGGCGCCGCAACTCTGCGCCTGCGCGGCGTGAAGCTTCGCACCCTGACCCCGCCGGAATTTCAGGCCTTCTTCGGCAATGGTTACGTTGTCACCCGCAAGTATCTCGAGGAAAACAAGGATACTATCGAACGGTTCGGACGTGCACTGGTGAAGGGCATGAAGTTCGGCATCGATCCCGCCAATCGCGCGAAGACTCTCGAGCATGCGAAACTGGGCAACCCCCAACAGCTCGAAGATATGAAGTTCGCCGACGCGCTCCTCGACATCTACTTCAACCTGACCGCGCCGATCGACCCGTCCAAGGGATATGGCTACAATAACCCGGTGGGTTGGGAATTGTGGCAGAAGACCCTGGTTGCCGCAGGCGATCTTCAGAAGCCGCTGCCAGATCTGACGCGCGCTTATTCCAACGAATTCGTAGAAAAGTGGAATGCTGCCAAATGAGGCCGTTTCCGGTGATCCAAACGGCCGGGGCGTTGCCCCGGCCAGTTTATGAACTGACCAATGTCTCCAAATATTACCGTGGCGGCGGCATCGTTGCCTTGGAGCAGGTGAGCCTTTCGCTTCGTCAGGGTGAGTTTCACTCCGTCATCGGATCAAGCGGATGCGGCAAGTCTACGCTTCTCAAGATCATGGCCGGATTGACGCCTCCCTCGAAGGGGCGTGTCATGCTTTCCGGCAAACCGGTTCTGGGCGCTCGTCCGGATATCGGCATGATGTTCCAGCAGGCGACACTGTTTCCCTGGCGCACCACATTGCAGAACGTTCTGCTGCCGATCGAAGTTCGGGATGGAAAAGCGGCGGCGGAGGCCGCGCGCCCACGTGCGCTGTCTCTCCTGGAGCTTGTCGGGCTTAAAGGCTTCGAAAGCGTCTATCCTTCGCAGTTGTCGGGCGGAATGGCGCAGCGTGCTGCGATCTGCAGAATGCTCGTATCCGAGCCGGATGTGTTGCTTCTGGACGAGCCGTTCAGCGCTCTCGATGAAATCACCCGCGACTTCATGAATATGGAGCTGCAGCGCATCTGTCTCGAGCGGGGTGCCACGGCATTTCTGGTAACCCACTCGATATCCGAGGCCGTGATCCTTTCCGATGTCGTACACGTCATGTCGGCTCGGCCGGGTCGCGTCGTGCAGACCATAGAAATCGACCTCCCACGCCCGCGCACGCTCGACATGGCCACTCTGCCGGAATTCGGCCGCTACGTCAGCACCATCCGCAACCTCCTCGACAAGGGAGCCTTCCTATGAGCGATCTTGCGCAGCCGGCAGTCTATGGCACAGAGGGAGAGGACACCGTCTGGACGGAGCGGGTATCCCTCATCTCGCTCATTCCGCGGTGGGTTTCGATGACGCTTCTGCTGGTGGCCTTCATCGGCATCTGGCACCTCGCGACCTCTGCAGGCATCGTGTCTCCGCTCATTCTGCCGTCGCCGACGGAAACCATCCTCGACCTCGGTTTCGTTGGGCGCGGCCTCCTTTCTGGCAATTATATGCTTGCCGCATTCTGGGTCACCACGCAGGAGGTGATCTGGGGCTTTGTCGTCGCATTGGTGATCGGCGTTTCTCTCGGCATTCTCGTTGGGGAGACATCCTTCGGCGAGAGAGCCGTCATGCCATACATCGTTGCGATCGATACAATGCCGAAGCTCGCTTTCGCGCCGCTCTTCGTGGCGTGGCTCGGATTCGGCATCACGTCCAAGGTTGCACTTGCCGCCTTCATTTCCGTATTCCCAATCGTCGTCGGGACGGCAGCCGGCTTGCATGCGGCCGATGAGAATGCGCGCATGCTCTTCAAGAGCATCGGTGCCTCGCGCCTGAAGACGCTTCTCAAGCTGAAGATCCCGACCGGCCTGCCCCAGTTCTTTACAGGCCTGAAGATCGCATCGATCAGCGTGGTCTCGGGAGCGATCGCCGGCGAATTTCTGGGGGGCGGCCAGGGATTTGGCGAGTTGATCCGCGTGGCAGCATCTCAGCTGAATACACCGCGCGTCTTTTCATTGATCATCTATCTGAGCTTGCTCGGCCTGTCGATGTTCGCCATCGTCTCCTGGATGCAGTACAAATTTGTCTTCTGGCATAGAACCGACAATGGTGTGCGTGCGCGGGCGGGCCATTAGTCGAGAATCCAAGAGAATTCCTTATGCCAAAGCAACCGGACAAAACAACTCTTACGACCGCGGTCTACCAGAAGCTCCGCTCCGATATCATTCGAGGAGCGTTCAACCCTGGCGAGAAGCTCCGGATCGAGGGTATCGCGTCTCAGTATGAGGTCGGGAGCAATGCGGTCCGCGAGGCTCTGTCGCGGCTGTCGTCCGAGCGTCTGGTGGAGCGGCACGAGCAGCGCGGCTTCTCCGTTCCGACGATTGCCCTCGACGACTGGCGCATTCTGGTCAAGACTAGATGCTGGCTCGAGACACGGGCGCTGCGGGAGTCGATGCTGAACCGGGACGACGCTTGGGAGGAAGCCATCGTCGTGGCCCTTCACAGGCTCTCTCGCTTCCGATCCGACAGTGCAGAGGATCGGGCCCGGTGGGAAGACGCGCATCGCAACTTCCACCGCGCGCTCCTGGCGAATTGCGGATCGCCCTGGCTGATTGAGTTTTGCGATATCCTTGCCGATCACGCAGTGCGCTACATTTCAATCTCGAACGCCTATCGTAAAGCAGGGCGTAACGGTCAGGCGGAGCACGAAGATCTCATGAAAGCGGTGCTTCATGGCACGCCTGACGACGCCTGCGACCTTCTGGTCAGGCACTACACGAAGACATTGCAGACAATCGAGGAGTTGTTCGACGATCATCGATTTCCCGTGCCGACAGACGAAGACTAGGGCACTTTCACCGACATCCCACCAACCTTTCGCTTGTTCCTGAAGGCCGAGAAATGCAGTTTCCTATCGACCCGCTCTATCCTTCCCGCCGCTCCCCGGTGCTGGCGCGAAACGTCGTTTCGACCTCGCACCCGCTCGCGACGGAGGCAGGCGTACAGGCGTTGCGCAAGGGAGGCAATGCCATCGATGCGGCCCTCAGCGCCGCTATCGCATTGACGGTGGTCGAGCCGACCGGGAACGGACTTGGATCGGATGCCTTCTGCATTCTTTGGGACGGCAAGGAGCTGCACGGTCTGAATGCTTCCGGCCGCTCGCCGGCGGCCTGGTCGGCCGATCGGTTCGCGGGGCATACGGCCATGCCGCGTCGTGGGTGGGAGAGCGTGACGGTGCCAGGTGCCGTATCCGCCTGGGCTCAACTTTCCGAACGCTTTGGAAGATTACCCTTCGAGGCCCTGTTCGAACCGGCGATTGAGTATGCGGAGCGCGGCTTTCATGTCACTGCGATCATAGCCGAGCAATGGCGCCGCGGGGCGGAGGAACTGAAGGTCCAGCCCGGTTTCGCCGACGCTTTCATGCCGGATGGGCGTGCTCCACGTGCAGGCGAGGTATTCCGGTCGGCAGGCTTCGCGCGAAGCCTGCGCCTGATTGCGGAGACGAAGGGAGAGGCCTTCTATCGCGGTGAACTGGCCGAGCGCATCGCTGCTTTCGCTCGAATGCACGATGCGGCGTTGACTGCCGACGATCTGGCTACCCACGAGAACGATTGGTGCGGCACGATCAGCAAGGATTATGGTGATGCGGCGCTGCATGAGATTCCACCGAACGGTCAAGGCATTGCCGCATTGATGGCGCTTGGGATCCTCAAGGAAACCGAGATCGCCGAGCTTGCGCCGGACAGCCCGGAAGCGCTGCACCTTGAGATCGAGGCCATGAAGCTCGCCTTCATGGATGTTCATGCTTACGTTGCCGACCTGTCGCATATGCGCGAGGTGGCTGACACGCACCTTCTCGACCAAGCCTACTTGGCGTCGCGGGCAAGGCTGATCGACCGGACGAAGGCGTCCTCATTTCCGACCGGAGCGCCGAGAGATGGCGGCACCGTCTGCCTCGCGACAGGCGACGCTGACGGCATGATGGTGTCCTACATCCAATCGAACTATGCGGGCTTCGGTTCAGGGATCGTGGTGCCGGAGACGGCAATAAGCCTTCAGAACCGCGGGTTCGGCTTCTCTCTTAAACGGGGGCATCCGAACGAGGTCGGTCCGCGCAAGCGACCGTTCCATACGATCATTCCAGGATTCATTATGGGCCGCTCGGGACCGCTCATGGCATTCGGCCTGATGGGCGGGCCCATGCAGGCGCAGGGTCACCTGCAGATGATGTTGCGGACGCAGCTCTGGAAACAGGATCCGCAGACCGCCGCAGATGCGCCGCGGTGGCGCGTCATCTCCGGTCTCGATGTCGCGCTCGAGAGCAGCATGAATCCGGCGACGGTCCAGAGACTGTCGGAGCTCGGCCATGCGGTGGTGTCCGAAGCGCCTGAGGCCAGCTTTGGCTTCGGCGGCGCCCAACTCGTCCAGCGTATCCCAGGTGGCTACGCGGCGGGCTCCGACCCACGAAAGGACGGGCAGGCCTCAGGCTACTGATGTCGCCAAGGGCCTGCCGCGTGGGTTGCAATATAGAAAGGCATCTATTTTTCGGCCGCGGTTCGTGCTTTCAGCGCATTTTCTCTAAGCGTGCGAAGGAGCGATCCGCGGCAATGCCGCATCCTCGATCACTCGGGTGAACATGGCGGAGAAGATGGGCACGTTCTGCTCCAGGAGCATGTTGTCGCCATCGCACCCTTCAGGACCAACGTACTCCTCACAGCGAGACGCGTGAGCGAACCAGGATCGTGCGAAATACTGCGAATCCGCCCAACCTGCGCTTGGAAGAAACAAGGATGTCCGACCGGAAAACGAAGAAGGCCTATAATGCGAGACTGCTGACACCGTTGCCTGCTCGACAAGGGTGCGACGTGTGAGCGACGGATCCTCCTCCGCGGCGCTGTCAGGCTCCTGCGATGCTTTCAACCTGCGCTTCGTGACAGACATTACCTTGTAGGCAGTCGTGCGTAACCCATCGATGTCGGCACTCGCACGCCGCAGGTTTTTCAGGACACGCTCCTTTAGTCGGTTATAGGGCCGGAAATACGCGGGGTGGGGGCTGCCGAACAGTGCCAAAAGGAGAACAGGAACGTCGATCCCTTCGAGCTGCCTGGCGAGTTCGAATGCGATCGTGCCGCCCGCACAAAATCCGGCGATGATAACGGGCTGCGTTGTCGTCTGACGAATCTGTCTTGCGAAATATCCGGCGATTTCCTCGACCTTTCCGAGAGGCTTCTCGCCGCCGTCGAGACCAGGCGGCTGAAGGCCGAAGAAGGGCTGCTGAGTGCCGAGATTTTGAGACAGGGCCCGGTAACAGAAGACGTCGCCGTTGTGGCCGGGGACCGCGAAGATGGGAGTTCCGCCGCGGTGCTTCTGAAGTGGAACGAGGCTCTTCTGCTCCTCGGACCGCTGCTGCACCGCCTTGAGAGACTCCAAAAGCTCGGCTTTGTGTTGTGCAAGAAGCGACCTAAGTTCGGGGGTTAGGGCACCCGTCGGAGCTTCACAGCGCAGTCGGTCGCCCTCGGCCCAGATCGTAATCTCCTTCTCTCTCAGCTCTGCGAGAATCGACCCGATACTCATATCTCGATCTCCTCGCGCCCGCTCTCTCCTGCCGATTTGGAACTCGGGCGTACCGACAGAAGTAGTCCTTCGACGAGCTCGCTTTGGCCCGCTATCGTTGGATTTTCGAAGATGTCGCGGAGGTTCAGATTGGCCTTGAGTTCATTGCGGATCCTCGTCAGGGCCCGCGTGACAAGCAGCGAGTAGGCTCCCAATGTGAAGATGTCTTCATCCGTGCCGATATTGTCCCTGCGCAGCAGCTCGCCCCAGATACGGCTGAGCACGATTGCCGAGTTTGGGATGGCCGGCCGCGACTCGTGCGAGGGCTTGGTCGCGCTGGATGCAAGCGCGGCGAGCGCGTTCCGGTCCACTTTGCCGTTGTTCGTCAATGGGAACAGATCCACGACCGCGAAGCGCTGCGGAACCATATGCTCGGGGAGACGGGTCGCAATGAATTCACGAAGGGACTTCTCTGTCGGAGCGCTGTCTCGGGCAATGACATAGGCCGTGAGGAACGGAAGGCCGTCCGCAGGCGCATCCGCAAGAACCATGCACGATTGAACCTCAGGGTGCTCGAGTATGGTCTGCTCGATCTCGCCAAGCTCTACCCGATATCCGCGAATCTTCACTTGGTGATCGATGCGCCCGAGATACAGAAGCGTGTTGTCGTCATTCATCTTCACGAGGTCGCCCGTCTTGTACAGCTTTGCTCCCTCTCGCGGGAGAAAGCGATTGGGTAAGAATCGTTCGGCGGTGAGGCCGGGTCTGTTCAGATATCCCTCGGCGACACCGTCTCCGCCAATGTAAAGCTCGCCAGCCTCTCCATCCGGAACGGGGTTGAAATCGTTGTCGAGTACATAGAGCTGCGTATTCGAGATCGGCCGTCCGATCGAAACCGACCCTTGGTGCGGATCAAACGCCTTCACTTCGTGAACACAGCAGCCCACGACAGTCTCGGTCGGACCGTATTCGTTGAAGATGCGGGTTTTCGGCGCGAATACACGCCACTTTTCAAGGATCTCGGACCGCAGGTTTTCTCCGCCGATCACCAGAGCATCAGCTGACGCCGCGATTTCCGTCTCTCCCAATTCCTGAGTTACCATCTCAAGATGCGCGGGGGTAATCTTCACCAATGCATAATGCTTCCCTTGGCGCATCGCCTTGATAAGTTCTTGGCCGCCCTCGCTCTCGGGAAGAAGCTCAACAGCACCTCCGACCAGCAGAGCAGGATACAAGCTGGTTACCGTCAGATCGAATGCAATCGAGGAATGCACCGGGACTATGCAGCCGCTGCGCACATCATAAGCGCTTATCGCCCAAGTCAGGTAATTGACCAGCCCGTGATGCGTGATCATCGCCCCTTTGGGCTTTCCGGTCGATCCGGAAGTATACATGACATAGGCAAGTGCGGCGGGCGTAATAGGAGCGGCAATGCTCGCCTCCTGCACGCCGGCGGCGTCGAGCTGATCGTCGTCGAGCAGAACTGTCGACACATTGGCCTCAAAGTGGTGGGCCAGCGATGTGATCGTCAGAACACAGGACACATCGGAATCGTCGACCATGAAACATAGCCGCTCGCGCGGATAGGTCGGATCTAGGGGAACATAGGCCGCGCCCGATTTCCAGACACCAATCAGCGCCGCAACGAGATCGGGGCAGCGCGGAAGGCAAACGCCGATCAGATCACCGGGCCGGACGTCGAGAGACCGGAGATGTCGCGCTATTCGGTTGGCGCGATCGTTCAGTTCATCGTAGGTCATCGTCTGGTCGCCGTACCGGACGGCTACCGCGTTCCTATCGCGATGCACCTGTTCCTCGAACAGCACATGGACGCATTCATTCGGGTAGGGCGATATCTCCCCCTTGATCCCGGTCATGCCCATGGTCATCGGGGCATGCGGTATTCGTGCGTGCGCGAGATGCATTTCTACCTGAACGGAAGAGTCTAGGTTCGCGACATCGGGTGTTTGATCATCCATCATGGCGCTTATCCCGCTAATTCGACCGTGCTCGGCTGCTAAAGTGTGGACGCAATGATCTCGTGCATGATTTCATTCGTTCCTCCATAGATTCGCTGGACGCGGCTGTCGGTCCAAATTCGTGCGATGGCATATTCAAGCATGTAGCCGTAGCCGCCATGCAGCTGAACGCAGGTGTCAACGACCTTCCACTCGGTGTCCGTGAACCAAAGCTTCGCCATTGCGGCGGTCAGGTCGTCGATCTTGCCCGTTACGCAGCGCTGGATGCAGTCGTTCAGGAACACACGGCCGATATGCGTTTCCGTCTTGCATTCGGCGAGCTTGAAGCGCGTGTTCTGAAAATCGATGATCGACTGACCGAAGGCGGCCCGATCTTTGACGTATTCCGTCGTCAGCGTCAGCGCTCGCTCGGCCGTTACAAGTGCTTTTGCCGAGATCGTGAGACGCTCGTAGGGCAACTGCTCACCCATCTGCATCAGACCGTGGCCCTCGGAAGGCCCTAACAGATTGGCTTTCGGAACACGGACGTCTTCGAAGAATATTTCGCAGGTGTCCTGGCCTTGCATGCCCACCTTTTCGAGTGGAGAACCGACCCTGTAGCCCGGCAAGCCTGCCGTCTCGACTATGATCATGGATATGCCCCGGAACGGGGCGACGTCCGTATTGGTCTTGGCGGCCAGGCAGACCAAATTCGCGAGGGTACCGTTGCTGACGAAAGTCTTGGAGCCGTTTATGACGTACTGATCTCCATCGGGTCGTGCGGTTGTCCGGATCGACGGGAGATCCGACCCGGTGCCGGGCTCCGTCATTGCAATCGCCGCAACGAGGTTGCCCCGGGCCATTTCCGGAAGCCATCGGCGCTTCTGTTCCTCCGTACCGTAGGACAGGATATATCGCGCTACGATGCCTTGAACCGAGCAGCCGAAATGGACGCCGGCGGATGCAAGTTCCTCGCAAACGATGATTTCATGAGCGAAGTTGCCGCCGCCGCCGCCATATTCCATGGGGACATCAGCGAGCAGCAATCCGGCCGAACCGGCTTTCCTCCAGGCTTCAGCACCGGGGTTTTTGCGTTTCCGCCATTCGTCCTGGGCTGGTGCGAATTCCGTTTCCACGAACCGTCGAACAGTGTTGCGGAATATGCGAGTTTCGTCAGTTTCCCAAAGCGGCTCGCAAAAAGACGACTCCATTGGCACAACCTTGCGCGAGGGAAGAATTCGTTTTTGTTGAATGACGCCCGAGCAGTATCAGTCACAATTTCGTGACTAAATATTCCACCGATTTACTGCTTTCGGTAATGATCTTTGGCTCTACCACTTATTAGGGGTCGCATTAACTCATATGGGCAGATTTACGATATCCGTTAAGATTATCGAGACCCAATTGATAGATACTCGACAAGCAATGCCGTGAGGAGGCCGGTATCCGAAGCGTAATGCTTCCGTGTCATCGATGGCCGACCGAGAAATCTTCTCGACAATGAATTGCGCATCTATGCTTGCGCGACTTCACGGTCGAACAATGCTGGGCTCTGCCAAGCACATATGTGATCGCACTCGGCCGACCGCGCACGATATCGTGGCGGTGAGGCAGCTTGCTTCAGCACACCGATCCTCGCGACGCCATCGTCAGAATGTCTCATGCAAGTGGCATTGCTTTCGACATGATATCATGTCGCATAACGTCTGGATTCGTCGATGACGCTTGGCGAGGGGCCTCGCAGCACGAAATCAAGCATCCACAAGCTGGTCCCGTGTCGGCATCCCAGGCTGGGCACCATGGGCCAGGCAAGCCAGCGATGCGCCGTCGCATGCTCGCTGAAGAGCCGTTCTCAAGGGCAGAGCTTCATCGAGCCCGCTTGCCAGGATGCCGACGAAAGTGTCGCCGGCTCCTGTCGTGTCGAGTGGGCGTATCGGCTGCGCATTCACGGCTTCATTGTGCCCATCGGGATGAAATGCGATGGCACCGCGTGCACCTGCCGTGACGATGCAAAGGCAGCCGCTTCTCGAGAGATAGGCGCCTGCTTCCTCGTAATTGCCGGCCTCGCAGCCGAGAAGCCGTGCCGCGGTGATCGCCTCATGCTCATTGACGACAAAGACGTCGGTCTCGTTGATGAGATCGGAGAGATCTCTCGGCGAGAAGGCCGGCGGAGCAGGGGCGAAGTTCCAGATGACGCGGCCGCCCGCGGCCCTCACATGGCGAGCGACATTGAAGGATGCCGGAAACGGCACCTCCATTTGAAGAACGGCAATCGTCGAGGCATTGACCGGGAAATCGAGAACCGGTGCTTCCGTCAGTGCGGCGTTTGCTCCGCTGGCAACGGTGATTGCATTCTCGCCGCGCTCATCGACGGTGATGAACGCGCAGCCGGTCGGCTCCGCGCTTCCTGTGACGAAATCGGCCACGACACCATTGCAAACGAGATTGTCGCGCGCCGACCGGCCAAAGGCGTCATCGCCGACGCAGGCAGCTAATGCCACCTGATGCGGCAAGGATGTGCGAGCGGCGGCAACCGCCTGGTTCGCGCCCTTGCCGCCAAACAGGGTTTCGTATCTCGGAGAAAGGACGGTTTCACCAGGACGTGGAATGGCCGGCACGCGGGCGACAAGATCGATGTTGATCGAACCGAAAACGACGATCATGTCACACGCACTCCCTTTCCCGGTCGATCGGCTTCAGCCTTCGGCATCCATGGCGTGAAGCTTCTCCACGCGGCGGCGGCAGTCCTCGTCGGTCGAGAAGGTTGCCGACAGGTAGGAGGCGACCAGGTCCTGCGCGAGCCAGGAGCCGACGATCTTGGCACCGATGCACATGACATTGACGTCATCGTGCTCGACCGATTGATGGGCCGAATGGATGTCATGGCAGACTGCGGCGCGGATGCCCTTGACCTTGTTGGCGGCGATCGACGCACCGACACCCGTACCGCACACCATGATGCCGCGCTCGGCCTCACCGGATTTGAGTTTCTCCGTCAGGGTGCGGGCGATGTCCGGAAAATCGACAGGCTTGTCATCGAAGGAGCCGACGTCGATAACCTCGTGGCCGAGCGAGCGGACGTGTTCGACCACTGCATTCTTGAGGGGCCATCCGGCGTGATCCGACCCGATTACGACGCGCATTGAGTAACCTTTCTTTCGTGAGTGCAGGTCGAGTGGTGCCGGAGCACCACTCGATTTCGTACAGGCTCAGCTCCGCATTTCCTGGGGGAGCTCGCTGCCATGGAACTTCTTGTAGATCTCGTTCAACTTGCCGTTTTTCAGGTTGATCGAAATCCACTCGTTGAGCTTCTCGATCAGGGCCGGCTCGCCCTTGCGCACGCCGACGGCGAGATCGAAGGTGCGGATCAGCACCTTGGGCTCGAAGGCACGCGACGGGTTCTTCACGCCGATCTGGTTTGCGATCGTTGCCGAGGTCGCAACGCAATCGGCCTGGCCGGAGACGGCCGCCGTCACCATCGTGGCGTCGTCATCGAAGCGGGCGAGGGTGAGGTTCCGATCCTTCATGTTGGACAATTCGGTGTCCTGGGTCGTGCCGCGGGAGACGGCGATGGTCTTGCCCTTCAGATCGTCCCAGCTCTTCGCATCGACGGTCTTCAGGCACGCGACAACGGATTGCAGAGCTGCATAAGCCTTGGTGAAGTCGATCACCTTGGCGCGTTCCGGCGTGACGGAGAGGGTCGAGATGATGATGTCCGCCTTGTTGGTCTGGACGTTCGGAATCCGGGTCGCGCCGGTGGTCTGGACGAACTCGAGCTCGAGCCCAAGGTCCTTCGCGAGAAGCTGGGCGGTTTCAACGTCCGATCCCGTCGGCTTGAGGTTGCCGTCCATCATGCCGGACGGCGGAATCGCCAGGTCGGTCGCGATGCGGATCTTCTTCGCCTTCATGATGTCGTCGAGAAGGTCGGCATGCGCGGCGGTCGTGCCGAGCGCCACCACGCAGCTCATGGCGATTGCAGCAGCGGAAAGCGTGCGTTTCATCATCGTCTGTGTCTCCCTGGATATTGCTTGTGGTTCAAAGCCCTGTACCAACGAACTGGGCAAGTTCCGGAGTTGCGGGCGATGTCAGGATCGCGGCGGGTCCCGTCTCATGGACCTTGCCGCGATGCATGAACACCACCCGGTTGGCGATGCCTCTGGCAAATCCCATCTCGTGCGTGACCATCACCATGGTCATGCCGTCCGCAGCGAGCGCCTCGATGACCTTCAGCACCTCGCCGGTCAGTTCCGGGTCGAGGGCCGAGGTCACTTCGTCGAACAGCATGACCTTGGGCTGCATGGCGAGCGAGCGGGCGATCGCCGCGCGCTGCTGCTGGCCGCCGGAGAGCTGTTCGGGATATTGGTGGAGCTTGTCTTCCAGTCCGACCTGGGCAAGAACCTGACGGGCCTGCTCCTTCGCTTGGGATTTCGAGATTCCCTTCACGGAACATGGGGCAAGCGTGATGTTCTCCTCGATGGTCAGATGGGGGAACAGGTTATAGCTCTGGAAAACGATGCCGACATCCTGACGCAGCGCTCTCAGATCGAGCTTCGGGTCGCTGACGCGATGGCTGCCGACGACGATCTCGCCGCTGTCGATGGTCTCGAAGCGGTCGATGCAGCGAAGTGCGGTGCTCTTGCCCGAGCCGCTGCGCCCGATGAGGACGAGAACTTCGCCGCGATCCACCTCGAAGCTGACGCCGTCGAGGACCTTGAGCGGGCCGAAGCTCTTGTGCACGTTCCTGAGGGAAACGACCGGCGATTGAGACGCTACGTTCGAAATCTTGTGCATGTCAGGCAGTCCCGAGTGAAAGGCGGGCAGGGCCGCTGCGCATCTCCAGGCGGCGGCTGATGCGCGAAATCGGATAGCAAAGGGCGAAATAGATCACGGCGATGATCGTGTAGATCAGGAACGGCTCGAACAGGGAGTTGTTGATGATCTGGCCGGACCGCGCCAGTTCCACGAAGCCGACGACCGATGCCAGCGATGTGTTCTTGATGATCTGAACCATGAAGCCCACGGTCGGAGGCGTCGCGATCCGCATCGCCTGCGGCAGGATGACCTTGATCATCCGCTGAGCCCGGCTGAGGCCAAGGCCTTCCGCCGCTTCCCATTGCGGCTTCGGAACGGATTCGATGCTGCCGCGCCAGATCTCGCCGAGATAGGCGCCGACATAGATCGTGAGCGAGGCGCCTGCCGCCGTCAGCGGAGAGACGGTCACGCCGAGCGTCGGCAGGCCGAAATAGGTCAGGAACATGATGACGAGAAGCGGCGTACCCTGGATCAGCTGGACGTAGCCGGCGCTGAGAAGCCTCACGATCCGGTTCGGCGAGATGCGGCAGAGGGCGATGATGAACCCTGCAATTCCGCCGCCGATAAGGCCGATGAGCGACAGGCCGATGGTCCACAGCGCTCCGTACCCAAGGAACATCAAATGATTTGCATTGAGGGAACCGCCCATCTTCTCCTCCTCACAAAGGGGTGCCGAGGCGTCGACGACGCGGGAAGACAACGAGGCCGAGAAGCCAGAACCCGGCGCGCATGATCAGCGACAGGACGATGTAGACGATCGCGACGAGGATGTAGGTCTCAAAGGCGCGGTACGTGTCGGACTGGACATAGTTCGCGACCGCCGTCAGTTCCTCCGCAGATATCTGCGAGGTCACCGACGAGGCCAGCATCAGCAGCACGAATTGGCTCGTCAGCGAAGGATAGACCTTCTCGATCGCCGGCCACATGACGACGTGCCAGTAGATCTGAGCCTTGGACAGCGCCAGCCCTTCCGCGGCTTCGATCTGCCCGCGAGGAATGGAATCGAAGCCCGCGCGGATGATTTCGGTCGTATAGGCGCCGACATTGATCGTGAGCGCTGCCGCCGCAACCGCGAAGGCGGAAAACTTCAATCCCAGGCTGGCAAGGCCGAAATAGACGAGGAAGATCTGGACCAGGAGCGGCGTGTTGCGGATGGCCTCGACATAGATGCCGCAGATCCGCGAAACGAGCGGATGGCTGCTGCGCCGCCCGATGGCGCCAAGGACACCGATGACCGTGCCGAGCACGGTCGCGATGAAGGCGAGCTGGAGGGTGAGCAATGCCCCATCCAGGAAGGCCGGCCACCGCTCGATGATGGCGGCGAAGTCCAGATTGAGATTCATCCCTCTCCGCTCCCCGTCACACGGCCGTCTGATTGGTCATTCGGTCGTAGACCCGGAACAGGGCCTGATTGCCGTTGGCGCCTTCGCCGTGGGCGCGCGCTTCGACATACTGGCTGGTCACCAGCGCCGTTCCCGGCAGCGGAATGGAAAGCGAGAGCGCCTGCTCCTGCACGAGGCGCAGGTCCTTGAGCATCAGATCTATGCGGAAGCCCGCGGACGCATCGCCCGCGATCATCGACGATCCCAGCTTGTCGAGCATCCAGGACGCGGCAGAACCACCGAGGAGGACGTTGCGGAGCTGATCGAGATCGACCCCTGAGGCGCGACCCAGTGCAAGCGCTTCGCAGATGGCCTGGAGGTTGATGGCGCAGACGAGCTGGTTGCAGAGCTTGACCGTCTGCCCGGCTCCGGCCTCGCCCACATGGGTGATCGTCGTGCCCATGGCCCGGAAATACGGCTCGGCACGCAGGAAGGCGTCTCCGTCGCCGCCTGCCATGATCGAAAGGGATGCATTCTTGGCGCCGACAGGGCCGCCGGACACGGGTGCGTCGAGAAAGGCAATGCCCGCAGCCTTGAGGTCGGCATGCATGCGCCGGACGGCGACGGGCGAGATCGTGCTCATGTCGACGATGAGCCGGCCCCTTGGCGGCGAGCTCAGAAGGCCGCCTTCGCCATAGACGATCTCTTCGACCTGCGGCGTGTCGGGAAGCATGGAAATGACGATGTCGGCATTCCGTGCAGCATCCGCCAGGCTTTCGGCTGCGTGCGCGCCATGGGGAACGAGATCGTCCGCGGCATCCTTGCGGACATCGTAGGCACGCACCGCGTATCCTGGCTTGAGCAGGTTGAGGGCCATTTCGCGCCCCATCGTTCCCAGACCGGCAAAGCCGACTGTACCCTTATGGTCGTTTCGCTCCATCACGGCGTCTCGCTCTTGATTTGTGTTGTTACCCGGCGCTCACGGATCGCGATCCGCCGATTGCGGCGCGACGGCGAAAATCGTCGCCGATCGCGAAATGCTCTCGCATGACCCTTTCGGCATGTTCTGGGTCGCGCCCGACGATCGCATCGAAGATGCGGCGATGATCCTCGATCAGGTAGGTCTTCATCGTGTCGAAGACCTGAAGCAGCTCGCGCCGGCCCTGGTGCGAGCGCATCAGGATTCCGGACATGGAATCGTGAAGGACCATGAGCGTTTCGGATTTTCCCGCCATCACCACGGCGCGATGGAATTCGAAATCGGCCACGCCGCCGCTGTCGGCATCGTCGATCGTTTCGACGATGCGGGAGAGGGCCAGCTGCAACTTCTCGAAATCGGACACGGTCGCCCGTTCGGCGGCAAGCCGAACGGCTTGGCACTCGATTGCGATACGCGCCTGCATCACGTCGTCGATGACGTCGGATTGCTGCGCGAAGGCGAAGGTGAAGAAATCGTTGAGGACGGAGAGGTCCGGACGGCGAACGATGGTCCCGACCCGGTCGCGGATTTCCACGACCCCGAGAACCGTCAGCGCACGCAGCGCCTCGCGCAGGATCGGTCGGCTCACACCGAGCTGCGCAGCGAGATCGCGTTCAGGGATAAGCCGGTCACCCGGTCGCAACGAGCCCGCGAGCAGACGCTCGCGCAGGAAGGCGAAGACCTTCTCGAACCCCTTGCCGCCACTCTCCCTAAGCCGCGTGATTTCAAGATCAGCGGTCATGTATCTTACCTTGGTCAGACCAAGATACATACCACGGTCAGCCAGTCAAGCGGCAGGGACCATCCTTCGCTGCCACTGGACGTGGCAGGCGCTTCCAGGTTCCTTTCAATTGGATCGTGGCGATGGTTGGCCTTTCAACGCTTACCGAGTCAGGCAAATGAGATCGGCTCTCCGTGATGTCTCACGAGGGAAATGCCCGAAACGGCACATCTGGGCTTGGCCATCTGCTCCCAAGCTGCCTAATCAACGGTGGGGAGCGCCTGTTTCAAAGATAAATCAAAAATATTACAAATACTTAGATAATGGCGACGCTTCGATGATCGGATCGGGCCAGTCGACGAGCCGGAGCGCGAAGGTCCGCGCCCCGGCTTCCTGGTGTCGTCAGAAGTCGTCGGACCCATCCCTGCATCGATAGCCGATGAAGCATTGCGGATTGTTGGAGCTCGGAACCCATGCCGGTTCGGGGAACTGGTCGACGAGGCATTCCGAGCCGTTCTTGACGAAACGGGCGTAGGTGGAGGGGCCGGTATCGAGGACGACTGCGCCTTCCTTCATGACGAGCTGGCGGTTGGCGCCGCAGGTCCGCTGGGAGGTCGGTGGCCCGACCTGGGCCATAGCGGTCGTTGCACATAGGGTGAGGACAAAGAACGTGAGCAGGCGTCTCATCATCATCATTTCCTCCTGTGGCTTGAATGGTAGGTATCGGCGGCCGGCTATGCCCGGTCGGCAGCCTTCTTGACCGGGGGTATGGTCCATGTGCCGTCGATGATCGACGGGTTGCTTTCGTTCGGCCAGTACATCCGCAACATCAGGATGAACTTGCCGGCCGGCGCGGGCAGCCAGTTCGACTCCTTGTCCGCTCCCGGCGAGTCCTTCTGGATGTAGAGATCGACCGACCCATCCGGATTGGCCTTCAGGTTCTGGCGTGCGCTGATCGAGTAGCGGTTGATCGGGTTGGGCACGAAGAAATAGGCGCCGTCATACATCGTCAGCGACCAGAAGCCCTCGACCGGTGGCAACTGGCCCTTGGGAAAGCGCATGACGTACTTGTTGGCGCCGTCATAGGCCTGGCCGTCACCATCCTTCTGCGACGTCGGATAGACGGCGTCCTGCGGGCGGTTGGCTCCAAGGCCGATCGCCGTGATGAGGGCCCGCATCAGGTAGTCGGTGCCGTAGATGCCGGTTTTCGTCGTAAATCCCCAGCCATTGATGTCGCGGACATCCTTGTTGATCTTGAACTGGATCATGATCCGATCGTTGGCGATCTCCGGAATGCGCTTGGCGAAATCGGCACGCAGCTTGCTGGCGTCGAAATCCTGGCCGGGGACGAGCCCGATCCGGGCGAACTTCGCGAGGGCGGGGGCATCGGCGGCTGAGGGAGGATTGGCCTTCATCAGCTGCGCCAGCAGGGTGAAGTAGGCCACCGCGTCCATGCTGTTCACCTGATCGCGCACGGCGGTCTTCATGTCGATCGAAGGATCGACCTTGCCGGGGGGCGGCGTGTACGGTTTGCCGTAGGCGCTGAGCGGCATCAGCTTGACCTGATCCTGGAGCGCATGCACCTCCGCATAATCCTCCGGCGTGCCGGTGCAATAGATGCGGCCGAGCAGCCAGACGATGTTGGTGGGCGACTTGTACTCCTTGACGCCCGCCGGCAGCGTTCCGGTCCAGCCGGGCCCCGTGATGGCATAGGTCTGGGCGCCGGTGCCGGTGGTGCGCTTGCCGGGAACCTGGAAGACGTTCGTCCAGCCGTCCAGCATCGGCATGAGGAAGTAGCGGTCCTTCATGTCCGGCAGGCTCAGGACCCAGGGTTCCTGGCCGACGTCGAAGAAGGCGGTGGTGTAGAGCGTATCCGCGTTCGGCGCGGTCACGTCCCGAAACGCGGCATCCGGATAGTGCCTCATCTTGATGACTTGGCCCATCGGCGCCCGGGTGCCTTCGGGGGCGGCCACGTTGGTAATGATGCGCCGCGTCATCTCCATGGTGACCAACGGGTAGCCGTAGACATAGGCGTCGGTTGCCAGCCAGAACTCTTCGAGTCCGTCGTCGATGCCTAGCATCTCGCCGAGATAGGCCTTGCTGGGCGTGCTCACGGAAGTCCCGGCAAGCAGGCTCAAGGCTCCGATCGCAGCCTGGCGACGGGTCAGATCGATTGTCATGACGAAACTCCCTTTGCGTTTCCGTTGCGAACACGGCGCGGCGTCCAGAGAGCACGCCTTCTGCGCACTGACCGGACGCTAGCAACAGGGGAGCGTCTGCGCCTGTAGCATCGTGTAATTTACATAGTGGCGGCGACCGTCAGTGTCGGGCTGCCGATGCCTGAAGGGCCATTTCCGCAGCCGTCCGTGCCGGGACCGGAAAGCCGGCCTTGCGCGCGCCCTCGGCGAAATGGGCCGCGTCCTCCGGCCGATAATTTCGCTTGGCCATCTCGTCGTCCCAGTGCTCGAAGATGGTCGGACGCATGCGCAGGAACGCGTCGCGCGCCTCGGCGGCTTCCGACGCCTTGCCGAGCTGGGCGTAGATGACGGCGGCGACGAAGTGGTAGAGGGGGAACTTCTCCAGCGCCGCCTGCCGGATCAGGCTTTCGGCGCGGGTGTAGTCGCGCTGCATGTAAGCGTAGACCGCCAGGGTCCCGCTATAATAGCCGGAATGGCCCGGGTTGCGGGCGAGGGCCTGCTCCAGCAGTTCGGCACCACGCCGCCAGGCTCCGGCCTGACCAAGACGCGTCCCGAATTCGCCGAGCAGCTCGGTGTCGTTCGGGTTCAGCGCCACTGCCTTCTCGCCGACCTCCAGGGCCTCGACCGGCCGTTGGGCGAAGAACAGCGCCATCATCAGGGACTGAAGCGCCCGCACGTTCTCCGGGTCGAGCCGGATTGCGCGGCGGGCGGCTTCGAGCGAGCGTTCGATTGCCGTCGCAGGCCCGGTCCTCGGATTGAACCCGAACCGATCCTCATCGAGATAGACGACGGACAGCATTGCCCAGGCGGTCGCATAATCTGCATGTAGCCCCACGGTCCGTTCCAGGCAGGCCCGGATCGCGGCATGGCTCTCCTCCGACAGCGCTGCCCTGTACTCGTAGAATCGCAGGGTGCAGGAATTAGCCTCCAGGTCGTTCGGCGCGCGCATGCCCGACTGGGCCTGGCGGGCCCGCTGGATGATGCCGTATGGCTGCGCCACCGCCGTGGCGACCTTGCGCGCGACATCGTCCTGGATCGTGAAAATATCGCTGGCCTGCAAATCCTCGTCGTAGGTCTGCGACCACAGGACGATGCCGGTTTCCGCATCGAGGAGCCGGCCTGTGATGCGCAGGCGGTGCGCTGCGGTCCTGACGCTTCCCTCCAGCACATACCGGGCGCCGAGGTCATGGCGGATGCGGGCGGCATCCGCTCCCGGCGAGATGCTGCGGGACGTCTCCCTCCCGAGGACGGTGATCTCCTTGAAGCGAGCAAGCTGGCTCAGGATCTCCTCGGTCAGGCCATCGGCATAGGTCCTGGCTGCCGGAGGCTCGCCAAAATCCGCAAACGGTATCACGACAAGGGTAGGTTCTCCGGAGGGCAAGGGGGCGGATGCTTGGGGTGCGCCGGTTGCATCGTCACGCAACATGCCCCACAGGACGAGGCCGGCAAGGAGGACGACCACGAGGGTTGCCGCTCCAAGCCAGGGCGTCCAGCGCCGTGGCGGCAAGCCGACAGGATGTCCGGGCCCAGCGGCTGGGGACGGATGCGATTCTGCGGCATGCGGCGTCCGCCAGGCGAAGTGCGGGACGTACGCTCCCTTCGGGATGGTGATGACCACCGGGTCTGACCGGCCATCGGAGAGATAGTAGCGCTCGAGGGCTCGGCGCAGCCGTCCTGCCTCGATGCGAACCACCGGATCGCTCTGGGCATCGAAGTCCGACGTTCGCTCGAACACCTCGGTCCCGATGGCATAGGCCTTGATGCGGTCCGCGCGACCGGCGAGCGTCTCCTCGACGACATAGCGCAGGAACCTTCGGGCCCGTGCGGGCGCGTCGAGGTCGGGGCTGGCGAGGAGAACCTCGAGCTGGGCGCGCACGTCGTCCGCCGCCGGCTGCGACTGCGCCTGCGGCGAGGCACCGACAGTGCCATCGCTTTCGCCGAGCATGAATCGGTCCGCTATCCGTGGGCGTCGCGAGACGCCTTCCCCGTAACCTACCGTAACATACTCCCCATGTGGGCGGTATGGGTCGATGCTGGCAATGATGGGACAGCGCATCCGCGCCGCCCGAACCCGGCAACGGGGTTACGCCATGCACTACGCCGTCCAGGCCGTCATCGCCCGCTTCCCGGACCGGGGACACGCCATCGAGGAATTGGCCCAAACGGACGAGGAGTTCCTGTCGCTGTGCGAGGATTTCGCCGAGGCTGAAGCGGCCCTCGCGCGTTGGGAGCGCTCGTCCTCGTCGGTGAAGGAAGCGCGCTGTACCGAATATCGGGATATGGTGCGGGAACTCGCGGTCGAAATCGAGGCCGAGCTGGACCGCCGCAAGGGCAGTGAGCTGCCATGATGACACCAGAGCCGGATCGCGATTGCACCGTACGACTTGGAGCCTGATCCGCTTCTCTCCGGGATCAGACTGCAGAGTTCGACTGCCGGGCCAAGAGATTGCGCTCCACACTCTGCAAATGGATCCGCATCGCCCCTGCAGCGCCGTTCATGTCGCGGTTTTCGATGGCTGCAATGATCGCCTCATGCTCGATGAAGCTGTGATGGTCGGGCTCTGGTTTGACAGGATTCGACCTGAGACGGCCCCATGTCACAGCACGGCGCAGAGAATTCAGCATATCGAACAATCCAAGCAGTGGCGTGTTCTGCGTCGCCTCAGCGATGGTGCGGTGGAGACGGGTGTCCCAGTTTTCATATTGCCGCCACGTAGCGGCTTCCCGTGTCCTGGTCTGGCACAGTCTCAACTCGGCGAGGTGCATCGGCGTTGCCGTCAAGGCGGCCGCCCGGGCAATCTCGGGCTCGATAATCAGGCGTGCGCGCATCAGCTCTGCCGGATTGGTCCGCTTCGCCAAGGCGGCGATATCTGAGAGACTGTCGGTGGGGCGGTTCCCCAAAAAGGTGCCTTTCCCGACGTGGCGCCAAATCTGCCCCTCGGCCTCCAGTGTCCCAAGCGCTTTCCTCAGCTCAGTCCGAGTGACGCCCAGGGCAACAGCGAGGTCCCGTTCGGGCGGCAAGCGGCCGTCTTCAGGCAGTTCGGCCTGCGCAAGGTAGGCCCTCAGCTGGGTGACGATGCCCCGATTGGATCCTGCCTCACTGTACATCTGCATCTGCCCGTCTCAACCAATTCGAGATTGGTCGGATCTTTGATCCAAATATTGCACCGCGTCAATAGAAATAATCCTTGACACTCTCTCAGCCAATTGCAACCAATGCATTATTGGTCGTAAATGGTGCGGCCGACATCCAGAGCGGGTAAACCGCCTAAAACAACGGGAGAGAAACATGTTCAAGGACTTAATGTGCTTAAAGGCAGGCGCTGCAGTTCTCGCGATTGGTACCGCGCTCCTGACCTCGAGCGCAGCGGAAGCGGCCAAGGTTCGTGTGGTTTATGGTGACATCGCCAGTGTGGAATCCCTGCACCTCCTGGCGGCCTTCGAGCGGGCCAAGGAACAGGGCGTCGATATCGAGATGACGTACCTGAAGTCCGAAGACATCGCTGCCCAGGCAGTGGTCGGGGGCCAGGCCGACATCGGCGTTGGAGGACCCTATGCTCTCGTGCAAAAGGTCAAGGCGCCGATCCGCATGTTCATGCAGCTTTCGACGCTGCGCTTCTACCCGGCCGTCAACGGCGAATTCTACAAGACCTGGAAGGATCTTAACGGTCAGGAGGTCGCCGTTCATTCACGCGGTTCCGGAACCGAAGCCATCATGAAGCTGATGGAGCAGCGGCAGGGCATCAAGTTCTCCAAAATCAGCTACATCCCAGGCGCCGAGGTTCGCACGGGCGCTCTGCTCCAAGGCAACGTCAAGGCGAGTATCGTCGATTCCTCAGGTCGCCGCCTGCTTGAGACTCAGGCTCCCGGCAAATTCGTCATCCTGCCGCTCGAAGGCGTGAACGCAACCGACGAGGCTCTGTTCGCCAACACGAACTTTCTCGAGAAGAACGCGGCGGATGTCGACAAGATCGTCGAGGCCATTCTCACCACTTGGCGCGAAGTGATGGCCAATCCGGCCGTGGTTTCGGAGTGGCGCGCCAAGTACAAGCTGCTTCCCGACTTGCCTGCCGCGCAGGCAAGTGACATCGGGCCTTATTTCGATGAACTCGCGAAGGGCAAGGCCTTCCCGCTCAACGGGGGCGGCGCTGCAGCGGCAAAGGACGACTTCGCCTTCTATACCCTCTCGGGCCAGCTCACGGGTGAGGCCGCCAGTCTGAAGGTCGAGGATTTCTGGGACACCCGACCGCTGGATCGCGTCCTCGCCAAAGTCGGCTCCAAGTAGGGCGCCGGCATGATGGCTTCCTCTCAAGTGAACGGCCCCGCGCGGGCCGTCCATTCGCCGGCAGGCTGGGGCTTGAGCCTCGGCCGCCTGTTCACAGGCCACCCGATTGCCACGAGAGCGATTTCACTGGGACTCTTCTTCCTGATCTGGGAGATCGCCGGGCGTGTGCCGATCAGCTATGCGTTTCCGACCTTCCTTGACACGCTTTGGGCCTTCGTCTCCATGCTGCTCGATGGCAGCCTCATCATTGCCTACGGATCTACCGTTCAGCCCTTGATCATCGGCATTGCCATTTCAGCCGTGGTGGGGGTTGGGCTCGGCATCGTGATGGGGTTGTCGCGCAAGGCCGAGTGGCTCGTGGCACCACTCTTCATCGTCCTTCAATCGGCTCCCATGGCAGCCCTCATCCCGCTCATCACCTTCGTGTACGGCATCGGCCTTGTGGCAAAAACCCTCGCTGTCATCATGCTTGCCCTGCCGGTGATTGTTCTGAACGGCTACAAGGCGGTACGAAACGCTAATCCGTCTCTGGTCGCCATGTGCCATTCGTTTCAGGGCACGCGGCTCCAGCAGATTTCCAAAATCATCATCCCCGATGCCAGTCCGGTAATCTTCGCTGGATTGCGCCTCGGCCTTGCCGCCGGGTTCATCGGCGTCATCCTGGCCGAGCTCCTGATCACGCCGACCGGAATCGGAGATCTCATCACCTACCATCGCTCAGTGGCCAACTATCCGGAAATGTATGCGGCAGTCGTTTCCATCATCCTGGTCTCGACCCTGACGCTAACGGCACTGGAAGCATTCGAGGTCCGTGTGCTGCGTCCTGAAAAGAAGAGAGGTTGATATGACCGTTCCCGCTTCTGCCATTCACGCCGTGCCTCAGGTTGCAGGCGACGTCGCCGTCGAGGTGCGCGGCATCTGCAAGAACTACGGCGACATCGAAGCGCTGCGCCTCATCGATCTCGACTTTCCTCGTGGCAAGCTTACGACGCTGCTCGGCCCCTCCGGCTGCGGCAAGACCACCCTGCTCAAAATCATCGCCGGTCTGGTCGAGCCGACCTCGGGCGAAGTGCGTGTGAACGGCAAGATCGTCGCCGGCCCGGGCCCGGAGCGCGCGTTCGTGTTCCAGGATTTTGCCCTGATGCCGTGGGCGACGGTGATGCGGAACGTGGCCTTCGGGCTCGAGCTGAAAGGCATGGGCAAGGCGGAGCGCCAGTCCATCGCCCGTCACTACATTGCCGAAGTCGGCCTCACAGGCTTCGAGGACAAGTACCCGCACGAACTCTCCGGCGGCATGCGACAGCGCGTCGGTCTTGCACGGGCCTTCGCCGTCAATGCAGAGGTGCTTCTTCTCGATGAGCCGTTCTCGGCGGTGGATGAGCAGAATCGCCGCAAGTTCCAGGAAGACCTGCTGCAGCTGGTGGAGAAGGAGCGCAAGACCTTCATCTTCGTGACGCACAGCATCGAGGAGGCCGTCTACGTATCCGATCGCATCGTGCTGCTTTCGCGGCGGCCCAGCCGCGTCGCACAGATCATCGAGCCGAAGATCGACCGAACGGCGTCTCCCGATGCCATCCGCCGTGACCAGGGCTATCTCGATACCGTCGAGGAGATCTGGCAGGGCCTCAAGCACTACGTGGACTGAGGGAGAGAGGCATGACGCTTTACGGCTACCGGGTGCCGATGATGGCATCCCTCCTGGTCTGGTGCGTGATCTGGGAGCTGGTCGGTCAATCCGGTCTGATGTTCCTGGTGCCGCCGCTTTCGAGCGTTCTGGTGGCCGGCATCACGATGGTGCAGACCGGGACATGGCAGGCGGCCGCACTGATCACGCTGCACAGTTTCGCCGTCGGCATGGCGCTGGCCATCGTGGTCGGCGTCACGCTCGGCGTGCTGATGGGGCGGTTCAAGGCCGTGGACGAGTTGTTCAGCATCTGGGTCAACATCTTCGTCAGTGCGCCGCTTTCGGCCCTGGTTCCGGTATTGATGATCCTCTTCGGCATGGGCGAGACGACCGTCATCGTGACGGTCTTCCTCTTCGCGGTGTGGATCATCGTGCTGGATACGCGAGCGGGCATTCAGCATGTGCCGAACTCGCTCATCGAGATGGGGCGTTGCTATGGCGCCTCTCCCTTCGCCCTTTACGGGAAAATCGTTCTCCTCGCCGCATTGCCGGAGATCCTCGCGGGGATCCGTCTCGGTCTTGTGCGCGGCGTAAAGGGTGTTGTGATCGGCCAGCTGCTGGTGGCGATCATTGGATATGGCGAACTGTTTGAACTCTATTCACGCAGCTTCGACATGGAGAACTTCTGGGCTCTGACGATCATCCTCTTCGTTGCGGCGATGCTGATGTCGGCGGCCATCGAACATATTGAGAAAAAAGTCGACTATTACGCAGGAGTAAGATGATGAATGCACCTCTCGCCATGACCGGATATGTCATTCAGCCGGCACCGGTTGCCACATTGCCCGTGCAGGGCAGCGACAAGCTCTTCCCGATCCATCGTATCTATTGCGTCGGCCGCAACTATGCCGAGCACGCCATCGAGATGGGGCACGATCCTTCGAAGGAGCCGCCGTTCTTCTTTCAGAAAAACCCGGACAGCATCGTCACGGACGGCAAGTTCCCCTATCCCAGCGCGACCTCGGATGTGCACCACGAGATCGAAATGGTGGTGGCTCTGAGCAAGGGTGGCACCAATATCCCCGTGGAAGCGGCGCTCGGTCACGTCTTCGGCTACGGCGTGGGCCTCGACATGACCCGACGCGACCTCCAGGGCGAGGCCAAGAAGCTGGGACGGCCATGGGAAGTCGGAAAGGCGTTCGAAGCTTCCGCTCCCTGCGGTCCGCTGATCCCGGCAAGCGAGATCGGCCACCCGACATCGGGCGCTGTGACCCTGAAGGTGAATGGCGAACTCCGCCAGCAGGGCGACCTGAACCAGCTGATCTGGAAGGTGCCGGAGATGATCTCGTACCTGTCCGGCCTGTTCACCCTGCAACCGGGCGACATCATCATGACCGGCACGCCGGCTGGTGTCGGCGCCGTCGTGCGCGGCGATGTCATGGAAGGTTTCGTCGAGGGCGTCGGCAAGATCGAAGTCGTCGTCGTCTGACCTGTGCCGTCCGTATTGTAACGTCTCGGTACGGGCGAGGGGCATTCAACACCGCAGTGCATTCGCGTGCGCTGCGGTGCAATTTTAAGGCGGGAGACAACCGCCGCATCCAAATCGGTCAGGAGCCAAAAGTGGCGAAGATCAAGGTAGCCAATCCGGTCGTCGAGCTCGACGGCGACGAGATGACCCGCATTATCTGGCACTTCATCAAAGAGAAGCTGATCCACCCGTATCTCGACATCGACCTGAAATACT
>Ga0182747_1000135_pt1 | contig 76406 bp, 71 predicted proteins | sample eDN3rd30CBELigBY_FD_128526 | JGI IMG/M metagenome (GOLD analysis project Ga0182747, IMG submission 128526) | Enriched backyard soil microbial communities from Emeryville, California, USA - eDNA 3rd pass 30_C BE-Lig BY (version 2) (version 2) | ecosystem: Environmental > Terrestrial > Soil >... | reverse complement strand
TCTTGCCGCAGCGCCCACGCCACGCCGCCGACCAGCAGCAGCGCCACCGCTCCGCCGCCCACCGCCCAGGCCGGCTTGACGGTTGTGCGCCGCTGATCGGCCGCCCCGCCCTGCCCTGCCCGGCCGCCGAGTTTGGCCGGCACTCGCAGTTTGGCGGACGGTTCGGACTCAACGACGATCCGCGCCACGGCCTGCGACTGCTGCTGGAGGTCAACCGCAACCTGGCGAATCGCCTCCGCAAGCACGGTTGCCGAACGGTATCGATCCCGCGGCTCCTTGCTCAGCAACCGCATGATCAAATCGGCCAGTGCAGTCGGCACAGCGGGATTGACTTCGTCAGGCCGCGGCGGCTGATGGGCGAGGATCCGGATCAACTGTTCCGGCAGCGTGGCCGCTGGCAGTGGCAGCCGTCCGCAAGCGAGCTGATACAGCACGACGCCCAGGCTGTACAGGTCGCTGCGGTCATCCAGCGGCTCACCGCGGGCTTGTTCGGGCGACAAGTATCCCGGGGTGCCGATCACCGACCCCCGAGCATCCGCTGGATCGATCGGACCGGCGGCCAGTGCGAGCCCAAAATCGAGCACTTTGGCCCGGCCTGAGGGCTCTTGAATCCAGATGTTGCCCGGCTTGATGTCGCGGTGAATGATGCCGCGCTCGTGAGCTGCCGCGAGGCCGCTGACCAACTGCGCAGCGGTCTTCAAAATCCATTCGGTCGGCTGCGGTTTGCCCTCGGCCACCCAGCTTTGCAGCGTCGAGCCGTGCAGCAACTCCATCGCCATGAATGGAATTCCGCCCGTCTCGCCGACCTCAAAGATCGTCACCACGTTGTCATGGTGCACCGCCGCCACGGCCCGGGCTTCGTCCAAAAACCGCTGGCGGCTGTCGGGGCGCGATGAGAACCGCTTGTTCATCACCTTGAGCGCCACCTGCCGCTTCAGCCGCACGTCTTCGGCTCGCAGCACATGCCCCATGCCGCCTCTGCCAAGCTTCCCCAGCACCCGGTAGTGCCCGAGCCAGCCAAGTTCCCCTGCTGGTTCCTCTGCCGAGTGTGCGGCGGGATTCGGGTCGCTTGCCATCGCTGGTCCTATTGTCGCATCAACCATTGGTGGACGACGTACACGACCGTCGCCAATGACTCTCCGCTGCAATTCTCCGGCACATCTTGCATCGTGTGCCAGTACTGCGGGGCGCCGATTCCTGGACGCGGGTAATCGAAATCGATCAGGTTGATCGTCGGGATGCGGCTGATCTGGTTCAGCGGCAGGTGGTCGTCACGGATCTCGTGGCGGATGCGCGAAACAAAGGCGTCCACGCCCAGTGACTGGGCGGTCGCAAACACCGACTTGCACACCTCACGCGCGAAATTCCAACTGTTTCGCTCGTAGTAAATCTTCAGCTCTTTGTCGCCGATCATGTCCAACAAGATCCCGGCGCGATACGGAACCGCGGGCGGATTGGCCAGATAGGTCCGGGCAAAGTAGGTCGAGCCAAGGAAATACTCGTCGCGGCCTTCCTCATAAACCAGCTCCTCGCCGTCGAACATCACCATGTCGACGCCCACGTCCGCTGGCAGCAACTCGATGTGGTTCGCCAGTTCCATCAGCCCCGCAACCCCACTGGCCCCGTCATTGGCGCCGACAAATCGGCCTCGCGGATTCACCGGGTCACGATCCGGAAACGGCCGTGTGTCGTAATGGGCACAGAGCAGAAACCGTTTTGGACGCTGGGGATGCCAACTGGCGATCAAGTTCGCCAGTTCCACTGCGTCACCCGTCTGCGGATGGCGGACATCGAATCGTTGCAGTTCCACCGTCGCTCCACGCTGCTCGAAGAACTTCGTCAAAAGCTCCTGCTGGCGATGCATAGCCGGCGTCGCGCTGGGGCGCGGACCGAGCTCACAGATCTGCAGCAAATACTCGTACGCGCGATCGGCATCGTACGGAGCCGGAATGACCGTGTTGGCCGGCGCCGCCGCCTGCTGCTGACGACCTGGCCAGGGCAGGACCATCGCCAGCCCGACCACCGTCACCAGCGCCAGCAGCCCCCGAACTGCCCAGACGGTTGCCGGTCGGCTGCCTCCCGACGTCACTTGAGGCAGGACATCGGCGGTCGACGGAGACTTGTGAGAGCTTGTGGCGGCGGTCATGAAAACTGGGTCCTGTCAAAACTGCGAGAGACGATCGTCAGCATCTTACCAGTCTCCGCCGGTAACCGCACCGGCAACGTCCGGCCAACGCCCCTCAGGCCCCCGCCGCTAAGCAGCTCTGGATTGATTCATCGGCCCGACGCCCCAGCGTGGATCGATCGCTCTGCCTGTTTTGCCCTGTTTTTGAAAATGCTCCATTTTGCCAAAGCGCGGCCCCGCTATCAGCCGATTCCAGCCTTGGACACACACCCTCATGCCAGAAAACGGCCCCATGCGCACCTTTTTTAACCAAAACCCCTTATTAGCCGTTGACCGCGACCGCGCGCGCCGATAACTTCTCGCTTCCTCCAAACGAGGAGATTGTCTTACCTGTTGACCGCATGGGTGTCTCTTGACGACCGGAACGAACGAAGTAATCCGCATCCGCATGGAAGCGTACGACCATTCTGTGCTCGACCAAAGCGCTGCTGAGATCGTCAATACGGTCAAAGCGACGCACAGCGAAGTGCATGGGCCGATTCCCTTGCCGACGCGGATCGAGCGCTATACTGTTTTGTCGAGCCCGTTCATTGATAAGAAGGCTCGTCAGCAGTTCGAGATCCGCACGCACAAGCGCTTGATTGATATCGTGCAGGCAACGGCTAAGACCATTGAGGCTCTCAATAAACTGAGTCTGCCGGCTGGTGTTGATATCAAGATTAAGGCATCGGCCCGCTAGGTGGTTGCCGCGGCTTTTGTGTAGTCATTTTTGTCGGCGCCTGCGTTGGGTGTCGGCGTTTCCGGCGGCTCTGTGAGTCGCTAGTAAATAAACATACAACGGTTTCCTATCGAACGGACGTCTGCTCGATATCCTTTTCTGCGGCCATGGTGTCGTTAGGTTTGGATCGAGCGGAAACCCCAAGGTTGAAACTGCTATTTCCTTCACCGGATGAGGCGTCTGACGATGTCGCGCGGAATACTTGGCCGTAAGGTCGGGATGACACAGGTTTATCGCGAAGACGGCACTGCTGTTCCGGTCACGGTCATTGCGGCCGGGCCCTGCAGCGTGCTGCAGGTGCGTGATCTGGAGCGAGATGGCTACGAAGCAGTTCAGTTGGGGTTCCTCGATAAGCCGCGCCGCCTGGCTGCTCGCAGTGAGCGTGGTCATGTGGCCAAGCTCGACAGCAAGCGTGCTAAGGCTCGTGCCGCTGCTGGCGTGCAGGCGTTGCCGAAGGCTGGTTGTGAGCCCAAACGCTTCGTCCGTGAGTTTCGTGGTTCGGCTGCTCTAGAAGTCGGCGCGGAAGTTACGGTCGATATCTTTTCCGCTGTCAAACGCGTGGATGTGGCTGGCCTCTCCAAGGGTCGCGGTTTCACGGGTGTCATGAAGCGGCATAACTTTGCTGGTCAGCGTGCAACGCACGGTGTCAAGAAGGTTCACCGTCATACCGGCGGCACTGGCTGTAGTGCTGATCCGAGTCGTGTTATCAAGGGTATGAGGATGGCCGGGCAGTACGGGGGCGGCAGGTCAACCTCTCGCAACCTTGAGGTTGTTCGCGTGGATGTTGAGAACAATTTGCTGTTGGTCCGCGGCGCCGTGCCGGGTCCCAATGGCGGATATCTCGAGATTCAAGAAACCAACGTCGTCCGCTAATTCGCGTCGTCTCACTGAGTTGCTTTATCATGGCTACACTGCCAGTTTTTAACATTGCCGGCGACGAAGTCGGTAGCTACGAGATCGACCCCGCGGCGATTGCGCCGCGGATCAGCAAGCAGTTGTTGCACGATGTCGTGGTGATGTATGAGGCGAATCTTCGTCAGGGTTCGCACTGTGCCAAGACTCGTGGTCAAGTCAGCGGCAGCACGAAGAAAATGTATCGCCAGAAGGGTACCGGCAACGCCCGGGCTGGAAGCAAGCGGACGAATGTCCGTCGTGGCGGTGGTGTGGCCCGGACGATCAAGCCTCGCGACTACAGCTATCGGTTGCCCAAGAAGGCGATTAAGCTGGCGACGCGGATGGCGATCGCTTCGAAAATCGCTGATAACGAGTTGGTCGTTGTCGACGCTCTGAGTCTCGAGTCGCCCAAGACCAAGCAGGTGGCCGCCGCCCTCAAGGCGCTTGGCCTTGATGGTCTGTCGACGCTCGTTGTCTTGGATACGCCCGACCAGTCGGTGTACCTGAGTGCAAGAAATATTGAAGGTGTAGCCGTTTCGCCGGTTCGTGACCTCAACGCTCTGTCGGTGCTTAAGCCGCGGCGTCTGTTGGTCACGCGTGAGGCGCTGGACCGGATCAAGGACGGGACGTTCGCTGCGCCCCTTGTTGCTGCGTCGGCTTAACGGATATCGCGGTCGGATTTTGTTGAAGTTTGGAATGAAGTTATGAGTCAAGTCTCTGCACCGCAAAATGATGCTGCCGGTTTGACGCTGCAGCCGCATCAGGTTCTGTTGCGACCGCTGGTCACCGAAAAGGGTGTTCATCGGGCGTCGCGGAATAATCAGTACGCGTTCGAAATCCATCGAGACGCCACCAAGCAAGATGTTCGCGCTGCGATCGAAACGCTGTTCAATGTGCACGTCGAGAAGGTGTGTACACAGAACCGTAAGGGCAAGTCGCGGCGTTACCGTTTCCGGTTGGGCCGAACGAATGACTGGAAGAAGGCGGTCGTGCACCTCAAGGGTGACGACAAAATCGACTTCTTTTAGTGTGTTGCTGCTGGCGGCGTGAGCCTGCCGGCATGTCGTTCGTGGCTACATCTAAGAATCACTGAATCAATTATGAGTATTCGAATCTACAAGCCGACTAGCGCTGGGCGACGCAATGCGTCCGTAAGCGACTTTTCGGAACTGACTCCCGGGTACACTCCCGAGCGGAGCCTGCTGAAGCGTCAGCGGAAAACCGGCGGGCGGAACAACCAGGGCAAGATCACCGCGCGGCATCGTGGCGGCGGTCACAAGCAGATGTACCGGATGATCGACTTCCGTCGCAACAAAGATGGTGTGACGGCGAAGGTTGACAGCATTCAGTACGATCCGATTCGTACTGCCAATATTGCGCTGTTGAAGTACACCGACGGCGACAAGGCTTATGTCATTGCCGCGGCAGGTGTCACGGCTGGCGACATTTTGGAGAACGGCCCCGAAGCGGCGGCGACCGTCGGCAATTGTCTGCCGCTGAAGAACATTCCGTTGGACACCACGGTCTGCTGCATCGAGCTGCGTCCGGGAACCGGAGCTGCCTTGTGCCGCAGTGCCGGAACTTCGGCCAAGCTCAAAGCGCGAGATGCCGGCTGGGCTCAGTTGGAGTTGCCCAGCGGTGAAGTTCGCCGTGTGCCAGCGAGCTGCCGTGCAGTGGTTGGCCGCGTCGGCAATGTCGACCACATGAAGGTCGTGCTTGGTAAAGCGGGTCGCTCGCGCTGGATGGGACGCCGTCCGCATGTTCGCGGCACGGCGATGAACCCGATCGATCACCCGCACGGCGGTGGTGAAGGTCGGACCAAGGGCGGTCGGCATCCGGTTAGCCCGCAAGGTAAGAGTGCCAAGGGCGGGGCAACCCGTCAGAAGCGGAAACCGAGCAACAGCGCGATCGTTCGGCGTCGCAAGAGCCGTCGCTACGGGCAGCTCAAGCTGCACAAGTAGGTCCGGTTGTTCGAGCGTGTGTTTGTTCAGGTTAGCAGCGTACATAGCGAATTAAGTCGTCATGAGTCGAAGTAGTAAAAAAGGGCCGTACGTCGACCCCAAGCTCTTCTTTAAGGTTCAGAAGCAGGCTGGCGGTCGGTCGGAGCCGATCAAGACGTGGGCGCGGCGGTGCACGATTGTGCCCGAGTTCATCAACGTCACGTTCATGGTTCATGATGGCCGCAAGCACATCAAAGTGCTCGTGACCGAAGATATGGTTGGTCATAAGTTGGGTGAGTTTGCTCCGACCCGGACCTTCAAGGGTCACGGCGGCAAGGGCGGCAAGAAGTAGTCTGTAAAGACATCACCGGCAGATTGAGATTTTCGTAAAGCAGTTCGGTTCATCATGGTAATGCAAGCAGTTCATCGCGGCGCCCGGATCAGCTCCCGGAAGGTACGGTTAGTTGCCGACCTGGTGCGAGGCAAGTACGCGGACGAGGCGCTGGCGATTTTGAAGTATCAGCCACAGCGTGGGGCGCGGATGCTTGAGAAGGTCCTGCAAAGCGCCGTCGGCAACGCACAGGATCCGAACCAGAACGAAGGCCGCAGCTACAAGATCGAAGATTTGGTTGTGACCGACGTGCAGGTCGGCCCCGGCCCGATGTTCAAGCGTGTTCGGCCGCGAGCACGCGGCATGGCGTTCATGATTAAGAAACGCACCAGTCATATTACGGTTGGCCTGACGCCAATCGACGAGCTGTAGGGCGCACCCCGGGGGTGCTGCTTTGCAATCAGGGATCGGTACAGAAGACCGTTAAACAAGCAGACGTGAACTGAGCTATGGGACAGAAAGTCAACCCAATCGCATTTCGGACCGGCGTGACCCGTGGCTGGGGTAGTCGTTGGTATGCTTCGAAGAAGGATTTTGCCGATCTTCTGCAAGAGGATCTCAAGATTCGTAACTTCATCACCAAGCATCCCAAACGCACCCAGTATAAGAGTGCGGGGATCGATCGGATCGAGATCGAACGGACGCGTGACGAAGTTCGCGTGATGCTGTTTGTCGCACGCCCCGGTCTGATCATCGGTAAGAAGGGATCAGATGTTGAGGTGCTGCAAAATGAACTTCAGAATCTGATCGGACGCCGCGTCAATCTGAAGGTCGATCAAATCGAGCGACCGGAGATTCAGGCGCAGTTGGTTGCCGAGGACATCGCGCAGCAGCTCGCCAAGCGGTCGAGCTTCCGCCGGACGCTCAAGCGTTCGCTGGAGCAAACGATGGACGCCGGTGCCAAGGGCATCAAGATTCAGATGGCTGGGCGGTTGGGAGGAGCCGAAATGGCTCGCCGCGAGAAGGCGAGCCTGGGTTCGGTGCCACTCAGCACGTTGCAGGCAAAGATTGATTACGGATTCACTGAAGCGATGACGCCGCAGGGGCACATCGGGATTCAAGTGTGGATCAACCAAGGAACCTACGGAGACGACACCGATGGCGCTGATGCCCAAACGGGTCAAGCATCGAAAAAGCCAAAGAGGTCGCATAAAAGGTAATGCGACTCGCGGCAACACGGTCGTGTTCGGTGACTATGGACTGCAGGCTCTGGAAGCCGGTTGGGTCAAAGCCACGACGATCGAAGCGGGACGTATCGCCGGCCAGCAATACGTCCGCGGCGAAGGCAAGCTTTACATCCGGATCTTCCCCGACAAGTCCGTCACCAGCACCCCGCTGGAAACGCGGATGGGTAAAGGTAAGGGTGAGCCTGACTTCTGGGCCGCGGTCGTGAAGCCTGGGACGGTCCTTTACGAACTTGGCGGCGTAACCGAGCAGCAGGCGAAGGTCTGTTTTGCACGGTTGGCGGCGAAGATGCCTGTGAAGGTCCGGTTCGTTAGTCGCCGCGCCGTTTGACCATAACCCTTTAATAGCAACCATGACCAGAGCATCCGAACTTCGCGAGATGAGCGACGAACAGCTTGAGCTGACCGCCAAGGAGGCGGCAGAGAAGCTCTTTCGTCTTCGTTTCCAAGCCGAAGCCGAGCGGCTCGACGTGCCGAGCGAGATTCGCAAAAGCCGTCGACTGATCGCCCGGATTCGTACCATTCAGACGCAGCGCGATCGGGCGCTGGCCGAATAATCGCTGAGCCGGCCGCCGAGTGGCGACCGGCCGTAACCCAAGACAAATTGATTCGGCCGCAGCGCCGTCCCAGTCCGAGCAAAGAAAATGCCCAAACGCGTTGTTCAAGGAACCGTCACCGGTGCAAAAACGAGCAAGACCCGCCGGGTCGAGCTGGCTCGTTTGACCAAGCACCCGGTGTATGGCAAATACGTTCGCAGCAAGACGATTTGCTACGCACACGATGAAAATAATGAGTCGGCGGTCGGTGATCGCGTCGAGATCATCGAGTCGGAGCCGTTGAGCAAACTGAAGCGTTGGCGGTTGGTCAAGGTCGTGGCCAAGAGCACCGACGTCGACCTGGCGGCACTGCGGGCGGCACGTAAAGGCGGCGCCAACCCCGAAGTCGAAGGGCTCGACGCGGCGGTTGAACCGAGCAGCCCGTCCTAGCCCATCGCGGCCCCACAGGGGCGCTCCGACTGAACCCATTTAACCCTCGCACGATTTACTGCCACGATAGCGTTCGATCATGATCCAGCAAGAAACAAGACTTGATGTCGCCGACAACACGGGTGCACGTGAAGTGATGTGCATCAAGGTGTTGGGGGGCAGCCGTCGCCGCACCGCCGGCCTGGGCGACGTGATTGTGTGCAGCGTCAAGAGTGTGATCCCCGGCAGCGAAGTCAAAAAGAAGGCCGTGGTCCGCGCCGTTGTCGTGCGGGTCAAGCATTCGACCCGGCGTGGCGATGGCAGCTATGTCCGCTTTGACAGCAACGCGGTGGTGTTGATCGACAAAGACAAAGGGCCCCGCGGGACCCGGATTTTTGGTGCCGTCGCGCGTGAGCTGCGGGACCGCAATTTCATGAAGATCGTCAGTCTCGCCAACGAAGTGGTCTGAGCGACGGTGGTCGGGTTTTGCCCTGCGGTTACTAGAGATATCCATTCCGGTTTGTGACTGATATGTTGTTAAAAGTTCATGATACTGTCGTCATCATCGCCGGTGCCGATAAGTCGAAGCAAGGCAAGATTCTGAAGATCGATCGCGAGAACAACAAGGTGATCGTCGAAGGCGTCGGACGCGTGTGGAAGCATGTGCGGAAGAGCCAGAAGAACCCGCAAGGGGGCCGGCTGAACAAAGAGATGCCGATCTCCGCGAGCAACGTGATGTTCGTCGATCCGGCTACCGGCCAACCGACGCGCTTGGGTGTGCGGTTTCTCGAAGACGGCACCAAAGAGCGTTACGCCAAGAAGAGCGGCAAGAGCATCAGCGTGATCCGCCCGGCGTCGAAGAAACAAGCGAATCATTCCTGATCCAGCGGCTGGTAGCGGTTCAGCACTTAACAATTCAAATGGCATGTGATCGGCCTCGGGCCGGTTAAATAAAGAGTCGGTTGTAGATCATGTCCGTACAAAAGCCCCGTTTGCAAGTTGCCTACGAAGAGCAGATTCGAGCCGCGCTGGTCGAACAGTTCTCGTACACCAATCCAATGCAGGTGCCTCGCCTGGAAAAGATTACCCTGAACATGGGTGTGGGCGATGCCGTCAGCGACAAGAAGGTGCTGGATTTGGCATTTGACGCGTTGACGGAAATCGCGGGCCAGCGGCCGGTGATGACCGTGGCTCGTAAATCGGTCGCCACCTTCCGTCTGCGTGAAGGCATGCCGATCGGCTGCATGGTGACCCTGCGTCGCCAGCGGATGTATGAGTTCCTCGACCGTTTGACGGCGATCGTTCTGCCGCGAGTGCGCGACTTTCGCGGGATCAGCCGCAAGGCGTTCGATGGACGTGGCAATTACAGCATGGGCTTGAGCGAACAGTTGGTGTTCCCCGAGCTGAACCCGGACAAGTTCACACGGCCGCAAGGCATGAACATCTCGATCGTGACCACGGCTCGGACCGATCAGGAAGGCCGCGCGCTGCTGGAGTTGTTTGGAATGCCGTTTCGACAGGATGCGAAAAAGACCGGTGCTGCCTAGTCAGCCGGTGCGTTTGTTTTGAGCCAGTTGTTGTTTTTCGATAGATCCGATAACGCGTCGCCGAGCCATTCGCGACCGAATATCCACCACCGCGTCAGGTAATCGCCCCGTGGCTAGTAAATCCAAGATCGCTAAAGCTGAACGAAAGCCGAAGTTCTCGACACGTCGCGAGAGCCGCTGCAGGAACTGTGGGCGTCCACGGGCGGTGTACCGCAAGTTTGGCCTGTGCCGAATCTGTTTCCGCGAACAGTCCAATGCCGGACTGATCCCGGGCGTCCGCAAAGCTAGTTGGTGAGAAGAGACGACAGGGACCCCTTATTATGATGACCGATCCGATCGCCGACATGTTGACTCGTATCCGTAATTCCGTCCGCGTTGAGCGGCCGTTCGTTGACATCCCCACCAGTGGTGTCAAGAAGGGCATCGCCGACGTGCTGAAGCGAGAAGGCTTCATCTGGGACTGGAAGGAGATCGAGGATGAGCCCGTTGCGCAAATCCGTCTTGAACTCAAGTACGGTCCCAATGGCGAACGCGTCATTCAGACCATCAAACGCGTCAGCAAGCCCGGGCGGCGATTGTACCAAGGCAGTCGTGAGCTGAAGCCGGTTCTCGGCGGCCTGGGCATCCGCATTATCAGTTCCAGCAAAGGCGTGATCAGCGACCGCGAGGCCCGCCGCGATAACGTCGGTGGAGAGGTGCTGTGCGAAGTCGCGTAAGCCGCAACTTTGCTGAAGCATCGAGTTAGCAGATCATTTACCTACAGTGATTCAATCATGAGTCGTATTGGCAAGAAACCCGTTCCCGTCCTCAGCGGTGCGAACGTATCGATCGAAGGTCGGCAAATCACCGTGGCGGGCCCACAAGGCACGTTGACCTATGAGCACCGGCCCGAGGTCACGGTCGCGCTCGATGACGATGGCAAGCATGTTGTCGTGACGGGTGACGACAGCGATCGTGAAGCAGCAAAGTACCACGGTTTGACCCGGGCGCTGGTCGCGAACATGATCACCGGCGTCACGCAGGGCTACGAAAAACGGCTGGAGGTCGTGGGCGTCGGCTACTTGGCAGCGATTCAGGGCGATACACTGCAACTGCGTGTCGGTTACGCCAACGAACTGCACAAGAAGATCCCCGCGGATTTGAAGGTGACCTGCCCCGATCAAACACACGTTGTCGTTCAAGGCCCCAACAAACAACGCGTCGGCCAATTCGCCGCGGAAGTTCGGGCGCTGCGAAAGCCCGAACCGTACAAGGGCAAGGGTGTTCGCTACCAAGGCGAACAGGTTAAGATCAAGCCCGGCAAGTCGGCAACCAAGTAATCAGTCATTGTGAGTCTCGCTTACGCGTCGTAGAACCATGGATAAGAACAAGAAGATCGGCGGGCAGCGCGAACGGCGTAGCTTCCGAGTACGCAATAAACTGCGCGGCGACGCGCAGAGCCCACGGCTTTGCATCCACCGCAGCCTGAAGCACTTCGGTTGCCAAGTGATCGATGATGCCAGTGGCAAGACGCTGCTCAGCGTTTCAACGCGCGATAAGTCGGTGCGTGACTCGGTAACCCTGGGCGGTAACTGCGACGCAGCATCGGCGATCGGCAAATTGCTTGCCGAAAAGGCGACTCAGGCGGGGATCAACAAGGTCCGGCTGGATCGTGGTCACAACAAGTATCACGGGCGAGTGAGGGCATTCGCCGAGGCCGCCCGCGAAGGCGGATTACAGTTTTAATTTGATCCCAGTAGGGTAGTCAGAATGAGTGCCGGACAGCAGCGCGGGCGCAAGACGCGAGACAGAAAAGAGAAATCCGAAGACAGCATGCCGGGCGATCTGCTCGACCGCGTCGTCAAGATCAAACGCTGTGCAGCGGTGGTCAAAGGCGGTCGCCGGTTCAGCTTCGCCGCGATGGTCGTTGTCGGCGATGGCAAAGGCAAAGTCGGTTGGGGCTATGGCAAGGCCAACGAAGTGCCGCCCAGCGTGAGCAAGGCGCAGAAGCAAGCCTCGCGCTCGATGATCGATGTCCCGTTGATCGAGGGCACGATCCCGCATCAGATTTGGGGCCATTTCGGCGCCGCCAAAGTGGTGCTGATTCCGGCCGGTGCGGGTACCGGGGTGATCGCTGGCCAAGCCGTGCGCGCCGTCTGCGAAGCCTGCGGTGTCCGCGACATTTTGACCAAGAGCTTCGGTACCAATAACCCGGTGACGCTTGTCAAGGCGACCATCGACGCGATGTCCAAGCTGCGAACTCACCAGCAGGTTGAGGCGCTGCGGGGTGTTGAGCTCGAGACGGTTCGATAAACGCGCTGCCTTCTGATTTCTTCATGGCTCGGCGGTCGGATATGCGTCCGACAGCCGCTCAAACAGTTCATCTCCCGGCCGCGTGATGGCCGGTTCAGTCTCAGTGAATCGCAATGAATCTCAACGACGTCCATCGCGGCATTACCAAGTTTAAAAGTCGCAAGCGGATCGGCCGCGGTGTTGGATCGGGAACCGGCAAAACGGCTGGTCGCGGTCACAAGGGACACAAGAGCCGCAGCGGCTACAGTCGTAAGCCGACCTTCCAGGGCGGCGCAATGCCGATGATTCGGCGGATTCCCAAACGCGGTTTCACCAATCGCTATGCCAGCGAAGTGTTCGCGGTCAACGTTGGGCAACTCGGATCGGTCTTCCCCGATGGCACCGAGGTCACACTCGAATTGCTGGCCAAGCACAACCTCGCCAAAGGAACCTTTGACGAAGTCAAGGTGCTCGGCGACGGCGAGTTGAACGTCAAGTTGACTGTCGCAGCGCATCGCTTCAGCAAGTCGGCTGAAGAAAAAATCGTCGCTGCCGGCGGAACCGTGGTGAAGTTGCCCGCGAAACGGACTCCGGCGGAGCGCGTTGCGGCTCTGGCAGCCGAAAAGAACGCCTAGTATTTCCCTGCATTGATCGACGCGTCATTTCGACGTCCAGTGAATCAGCGGACCGGGGGTTTTCGAAGGTGGCGGCCAGCTCGTCTGCGATTGACCGCGGACAGTCAATAGGTCACAGGAAGGAGCAGATGCCGCGGCGATATCAGCGGCACGCTCTCAAGCGCTTGTGATTTATTTTCCGGCCGCAGTAGGGCGGTGTGTGAAATAGCTATCGCCCCGGATTCTGTCGTTCGGTAGACTCCGGGACCATCTGACGGATCGTGGCCTGGTTGGTTTGAATTATGTTTGAGAAAATTCGCGTCATCTTCTCGATTCCCGAGCTGCGTCGGAAGATCCTACTGACGTTGGCACTGTTGGGAATCTACCGGATTGGATTCCACATTCCCCTGCCGATGGTTTCCCAGGGAATGGATGCGGCTGGCGGTGGGGCGGCAGACTTCTTCGAGAAGGTGAGCTTGTTCGCGGCGAGCGACCTGCGGAACGCCACGATCTTCGGCTTGGGCATCATGCCCTACATCTCCGCCTCGATCATTTTTCAGCTCCTCGGCAGCGTCTATAAGCCGCTGGAGGAACTGAAGAAGGAAGGCGAAGCGGGCCGTAAGAAACTCAACGAATACACGCGCTACCTGACCGTGGCGATCTGCTTGGTGCAGAGCTGGATGTATTTGAAATTCATGATCATGACCGGCGGCGAAACCGGCTATGGCAACATCAACCCGAACTTCCTTAGCGCCAGCGGCGATGGATTGTACTGGGGTTGGCAGGTGGTGGCCGTGATGGTCATGACCTGTGGAACCGTGTTCTTGATGTGGCTCGGCGAACAGATTGACGAGTATGGGATCGGCAATGGGATCAGTCTGCTGATCATGGCCGGTATCCTCGCGCAGATGCCGATGGCACTTTACGAATTGATTCGCAACATGCGAGTGGAGTTGACGGGGCTCAGTCGGGGTCAGGTCGGGGTCGAGACTCTCGTTGTGCTCGTGATCTTGTTCGTGAGTGTGGTGTTTGGGGTCGTGTTCATCACCATGGGCCAGCGCAAGATCCCGACACAAAGCGCGAAGTTCACCCGTGGTCGTAAGATGTTCGGCGGCACACGCCAGCACCTGCCGCTGCGGATCAATCAGGCCGGCGTGATGCCGATCATTTTCGCCAGCAGCTTGTTGATGATTCCCGGTGTGATGCTGGGCTTCCTCACGCAGTACTTTACCACCGGCAGTACGATGTTCCGCTCGTTGAACCTCGCCAGTTCGACGCTCAACGACCAGGCATCGTTCTTGTTTAACCTGCTGTACATCGCGATGATCTTCTTCTTCTGTTACTTCTGGACGGCGATCACCTTCAATCCGAAGGAAATGTCGGACAACCTCAAGGAGAGCGGCACGTTTATTCCAGGTTATCGGCCAGGGCGGCGGACCACCGATTATCTGGAGAAGGTGATGGTCCGAATCACCTACGTGGGAGCGGCGTTCTTGTCGCTTGTTGCGATCGTGCCGACGATCGTCTACGGCTCGCTCGGCGTGCCCTATTCGATCGCTGGGTTCTACGGTGGAACCGGACTGCTGATCGCTGTCAGCGTGGCTTTCGATTTGATTCAGAAGATCGACAGCCACTTGGTGATGCGAAACTATCGCGGCTTGCTCGAAGGTGGCGGCGGCAGTGGCCCAACGGGCAATTGAGCGAGTTCAGCGCCTCAAGGCTGAGCCTGAGGCCGTTTCTTTGCATTTGAGCGGGAGCCCAGTGATGCGAATCGTCTTCATTGGCCCTCCCGGCGCCGGCAAGGGCACGCAGTGCAAGCGTTTGTCGGAGTACCTTGGCATTCCGCATCTTTCCACTGGAGAGATGTTACGCGCTGCCCGCAGCGAGTCGGAGCTTGGTCGCGCTGTCGCCGAGGTCATTGACGTTGGGCGGTTAGCGCCGGATGACGTGGTGATGCGAATCGTCAAGACGCGGCTGACGGCCGCGGATTGCCAGCCCGGGTGCTTGTTCGATGGCTTTCCCCGTACGCTGGTGCAGGCCCGGTTGCTCGATGAGCATCTGGCTCAGTGCGGCGAGCGGGTGAATGTGGTCTTGGACCTCCGCGTGCAGCAGGAAGAATTGATCGCGCGGATGCTCCGACGGTCACAGGTGGAGAATCGGACGGACGATACGGCGGAGACGATTCAGTCGCGGCTGCAGGTGTTCCATACGCAGACCGCCCCGCTGCTGGATTACTACGGCGCTCAAGGGGTGGTGGAGCAGATCGATGGAATGCGATCGGCCGAGGCCGTTTTCGAAGATATCCGCAGCCGCGTCGATCGACATCGCGGCTAGGTAGCGGTCGCCGTGTTCCGATTCCGGTTGCCACTGGCCAGGCCGCGGCAATGGGAAATTGGAACAGAACAGATCGGCAGAAGTTTGCCCTACGGCAACTCAATCGTCGTCAGTTGGAGGCGGCTGTCCTGCTCAATCAAGACCACGCCGCGCTGGTCGTCGAGCTTGGCGAGTTGGACCACGTTCTGCAATGAGTCGACTTGTTGGAATGGCAAGCCGGCGGTGTCGCCGTCACTGACCGGCTGCGTGATTTCGGATTGGTCGGCGACATCGGCAGTATCGATTTTCATCACACCGCGATCGCTGTTGGTGACCAGCAGGTAAGTGTGATCATTTTGCTCATAGACGATCATATCCAGCGGGCGATTGCGGTTGCCAAGCTCCGCGATCGTGCTGCCGCGGACCTTGGAGCCGGTTTGTAGCGCGTCGAGCGAGAACTGGACGAGCGGTGTGCAGGTAAAACCGGCCAACAGGCTTGGTTTGCCATTGATGTTGATCGGAATGAACGCTCGGATCGCGGCGTAGTCTTCGGCGCGTCCGTGGGCACCATGGTAGATTTCCAGGTTTGCTAGAGTACCGCTGTCGCGGAATGGAAATGCGAATGCTTGGACACTGGAGAGCGGTGATTGCCCGGACAGTCCTGACACCAGCAGTGAGCCTTCGGCATAGGCCAAGTCGGTGATCGATTCGAGCCGCTTATTGCTCGCTCGGCGGCCTTCGCGGGTCACCTTGTCCTCGGGCGGATTTTGCAGCTTGACCGCGGAGGCGCTCGCTTTGTCGAGGTTCACCAGGTGCGGTTGGTTCTGACGGTTGACGGTGATCAGTTTCGCTGCGTCACCGACCGAGACCGAGAGGAACAGGGCGCCCGACTCATGGTCGATCGCCATGTCGGCGACTTGGACCGCCTCAGCCGGGACCGAAGCTGCGTTGGCGATGGCGTCGCGGAGGTCGGTGACCTCGTAGCTTTGAGGTGCGCCGTCGGTGGCGGGGCGAGACGGTTTGGTGTCGATCGCATACACGATGGCCGCTTTGGGGTCACCAACGAAGAGCACACCGTCGGGGCCGAAAGCCAGCGGTCCGGCCGATGAGAGCGTGATGCTCTGTGGCGAGAGGCCGTAATGATCGGCGGACATGGCTGGAGCGGCCAGACAGGCCAGCGCGGCACAAGCGAGCGGGCGGTACCACTGCGTCAATTGAAGCTGCATCGTGAATCTCCCGTGCAAGGATAAGCGGGAGCCGGCGCAAAAGCTGCGCGGCTCAGCGGGAGATTATAACGGTGAGGCTGGCCGTAGCGGGGGTGAGATGCAGCCACTTCGGCGAAAAAGCTGGGCCGCCGCTGGCTGAGGGCTCAGCCGTGATCAGGAGCCCGGCAGACCATCCGATGCCAAGTCGCCTTCGGTGATCAGCCGGAACCCCTTGCTGTTGAGCGTTTCCATCGCCAGCTCGGTATTTTCGACCATGATCGCGATCGCCGGCCGGCCGAAGGGCAGCGTGATCAGCGGATAGGCCTGCTGGATGTTGAGTTCGAGCTGCAACAGCGCCGTACAAATTCGTAGTAGCGGCTGCGGCCCTTCGGGAAGCTCGACACCGACCAAGTCGGTCTCGATGATCGCCAGCCCGGCGCGCTCCAGGATCTCGCGGCCGCGGTCATAGTCGCTGACGATGAACCGCACGACCGCGCACTCGGCGGAGTCGTTGATCGACAGTCCCGCCACGCGCAAGCCCGAGGTCTCGAAGCGACGCAGGACTTCGAGCAACTGCCCCACGCGGTTCTCGAGAAAAATTGTGAACTGCCGAATCGTGGGAAAGTTGCGCCCGCGAGCGGTTGCGAAGCTGGTGCCAGCTCCCTCTTCAAAGGTCATGGTGTAATATTCCGTTGTCTGTGACAGCCTGACGGTCAAAGTGTAGGCACGTCGATTCAGCTAGGTCAATTCAGAAGCCTTTGAACTCGTGACAAAATGCACGTCCAGCCCGACCACCAGCCCAGTCTTGACCGCTCGCGCTTTCAGATGACCGTGCGCGTGGGATACCACGAAACGGATGGCCAGCGGCGGGTGCACCACGCCAATTACTTGAACTACTTTGAGCAGGGGCGCGTGGAGATGCTGCGCGCCGCCGGATTGGACTATCGGCAGTTCGAAAACGATGGATTGATGTTAGTCGTGACTGAAATGCATGTCCGCTATCGCGGGGCAGCGGAATTCGATGACCTGCTGCGCGTCACGGTCCAGGTGATGGAGATGCGCGGGGTCCGCATCCGTCACCATTACAAAATTGACCGCGATGGTGAAGTGCTGGTCGAAGCCGATTCGACCATCGCCTGCATCGATCGCAGCGGTAAACCGCGCCGCTTCCCGCCACAGTGGAGCGAGTTGTTTTTTAAGGCCGCTCAAGATGCAAGTGCTGCTCCAAGTGACAGCAACGGAGCTTAATCTCGCTCCGGTATGGCATTGATGGTCCAGTAGATCTCCTCGGCAAACGGCTCGCCGAATTCGCTCGCTATGTTCAAGACCAAGTGCACCTGGTGGACCGGCTTGAGGTCGGTGATCCTCAGCAGCACGCTGCGCCCATCCGGGGCGACTTCGGCAGCCGTAAGCTGCATCGGTTCGACGGCGACTTTGCCAGTGGTCGGCGAATACATCTCGGAGCCGTAGCTGGCTTGCCAGCGGTAATTCCAGTGGTGGAGTTGATAGGCGGCGATCTGCCCTGCCCGCTCACGTTCCAGTGGGAAATTGAACGCGACACGCAGCCCCTCAGGCTCAACCGTGCAGTTGCTGACCATCAAGAACGGCTTGCCGGTGTACCGCAGCCGCTGGACCGCATGGTCGATCAGCCCCGGCCGGCCGCCGCCGTTCCAGCCGTCCAAACCGACGGCATAGACTTGACCGTCGGCTGGATTGACCGCAGCGCGCATGATTCCGCTGGCAAAGTTAAACGGCAGTTTGACAATCGCCGCCTGCGATAACTCTCGGACATCTTGTTGCATCAGGTAGCAGAGCCAGCCGCGGCCGAAACTGGTGTGCAGCAGTCTCCCGGCCAGCGGTCCCCAGCGGGGATCGTCAGCCCAGAGTTGGCCGCCGGACGAGTTGTCCAGCACCTGCGGCATCCACACCAGCGGCGGATCAAACGCTTTTGGCGGAACCACCTGATCTAACGCAATCGTGCCGCCGCCGGGCGCCCACTTGCCTCGACCGTTGTAAGTTTGCACCCAACCATAGAAACCGCCGGGACGCAGCAAGTTGATCTTCGATGCTGGGGTCCACTGGCCTTGGTTATCGCTGGCCGTGATCCGGTCGCCGGGCATGCTCCCCATCCCGTTGGGCGTGCGGAAACCAGTCGAATAGACTTCGCGATACTTGCCGTCAGGCGAAATCTTGTAAACCACGCCAGGCAGCTCAGTATCAGCCCCATGGCCGCTCTTGGCATAGTAGAAATTGCCCTGCGAATCGACTTGGAGATCAAAGTTGAAGGCATGGAAATTGACCGACACGTCGGGATCGGCTGCAAAGCTTTCATAGAAGTCCGCTTCCGAGTCGTTGTTGAAGTCATGCAGCCGCGTGATCCGATCCTTGCACGTGACATAGATCCGGTCGTCGACCACTTTAACGCCCATCGGTTCATATAATCCGCCGGCAAAGCGTTTCCAACGCAGGTCAAGCAGTTCGGAATCGACGCCGGAAACGATCCATACGTCGCCGCCATAAGTCGTCAGCACCATGCGCCCATCAGACAGGAAGTCGATCGCCGAGGTGCGAAACCAAGTGTTCCAAGGTGTTCTTTGTGGCACGGTGAGCGTGTCGAGGGCGTAGCCGCCGGATTCAAGTCCTGGGTAACCGATGGTCGACAGCACATCGGCCCAGCGCTGGGGGCCGCCGGCGAGCCGTGTCGCGGGATCGGAGATTTTGACGTCATTCGCGGCGATTCTGTCAGTGAAAAGATTGGCATGGCTGCTGTGGCCCGATTGACGGACAACTTGCAACAGGCGTTCGCTGTCGCTGGCGGGAATCTCCAGGATCAGCCGGTCGGAATCATCCACTCTCCAGGTGAGGCCTTCACGATCGCCGAGCAGTCCGACCGCCAGATAGGCCGAGCCAGGGGCTGCCGCGTCGCCAGGTTTCGATTCGCCCGCCAGATGTGTCATCAAAGCGTACGTGTCAGCATCGATCGGATCCCAGTGACGCCGCAGCCCTGCGCGCTGAGCGACCGCCAACACGAGCCGCTCCCCTGCCCCGATCTTCAGGGTTTGCACAAGCGTGATCGGCGCAGCGGGATCACCGGATGAGGTTTCGGCCTCCGCCAATTCTAAGACTTCACGGCGGTCGATCGCGTAGCTCATGATCACTCGGTCGCCGTGGAGGTAGTGGCCGTGGTAATCGAGCCAATGCTCGGGCAGCGGTCCGCGGGGCAGCAGGTTGCTGGTGTCGTAATCGAGCGTGCCGCCGTGGCCCCAACGCCAATAAGACAGCTCGTCGATCATCGTTCCGGCCGGATCGGCGGTGCCTTCGCCACGTCCGCGAATGTGCTGTGTTTGATCGAGGTTTAGAAAGCCGTCTCGCCACACAGCGGCGATGTCCATCCGGTGCAGGTTATAAGACAAGCTCAGTGAACCGAGTTGCAGCGTCAGTGCGCTGTTGACGTCGCGGCCTAACTGCGATGCCAGCGCTGGCCCAAAATCACGTTCAACGCTGAGCACGCGTTCGCCGGAATCCTCGCCTGCGGGCAAGCTGTCGAGGTATGCGCGGTCGACTTTGACTTCGTCCAGTTGAGCAGGTTTGACGAATTGCTCACGGATATAATGAACCACCTGATAGCGTTCTTTGGGCGTGAGCTGAGTCATTGGCGCCATCAGGCCGTTGCCCTTGGAGAGCGTCAAGAACATCCGGTAGGGATCTGCGCCGAACTTTAGCTTTTGCGTTCCAAAGGCTCGCGCGGTCGGTAGCGAGGGTGTATTGCCATCGGTGCCGTGACAACTGTAGCAATAGCCCTGATAAATCAATTCGCCCGCAGTGAAATCGCGTTTGGCGAGTTTGCTGATGATACCGGCATGATCGATATTCTCGATGTCATCGCCCACGCGGAGTTGTTCGGCTGACGGTTTGAGTTCGGCAGCGCGCGCTGGACCTCCGGTTGCCACCTGAATCACATAACTCGCTAAATCATAGAACTCGCGCTGGCTGCCGATCGCCCCAGCCAGCCCGTCGGGCATCATCGAAGTCGGCAGCGTGCGGATCGCTTCCACTTCATCCGCAGCGATGACGATCTCATGCATCAGATCGCTTGCATCGCGCAGCACCACCTGTTGGTCGTCTTGTCGCACGAGCATGCCGGTCACCACTTGGCCATCGCCTGTCAGCACCGCGGCGGTTCCAAAACCATCACGAATCTTCTTAGAAGGAAACAGAATCGATTCGATCAGATGCTCGGCCGATTGCGGCTCGGCGGCTGGATCAGCGGCGAGTGTGGCCAGGTCGGGACCGAGCGGCGATGCTTGCGCTCCCGATGCGTGGCACTGGGCACAGGCCGCGGCCGACTTGTAAAACAGCAGCGCCCCGCGGTGCGGATCGCCACGGAGTTCCACTTCGCGGGCCAGCACCGCCAGTTCGGTCGCTTGGAGTTGTTGTTGCAGCGAGTCGGGATGGCGCAGCGTCTCGGTCGCTGGTTCGATCTGGGCAAGCAGCGCGCTGGCATGCAAGGCGACCAGCAGCAGGGTGCAGGCTGCGGTCGGCTTTGCAGATAAAGAAAAAGGCAAATCAAACATGTTTACGGCGGGTTGAGTGTTGGGAACGCATCCGAAAAGGGAGCTGCCCCTCCCCGGCGAGGCCAGCATTCGCGAGAACCGGACGCTAACGCGTGCCGGCTGATCAAATTTTACCGAACCTCATCTTTGGTGCTGCTTAGTCATGCTCGTGAGGGGCATCGAGTGCGGCCAAACGTTCTTCAACGCCCGGAATCAGCTTAGCGGCATTCAAATAATAAATTTTTTGCAGCACTTCGTCGGGCAATTCGATGCCGTGGATTTGCCACAGCCCTTGGGGCGGCGGCGACTTTTCACTGTAGTCGAAGGCGTCGTCGGCGGTTTCTAGGAATCGCCAATAAATGTGCAGCCGGGTCTCAGGCCAAGGTCCATCGGTACCAAGCAGCACGCGGTCGGCATAGCGGATCAGGAATTTGCGGGCGGTGGTCGGCTGGCGTCCGAGTTCATTGATCCGTGAGGCGATATCGAGATGCAGGTTGGGGTATTGGTCGAGCCACTGGGCGGCGGTCGCTAAATCGTGTTCGCTGCTGGCGATGTGGGCACCGATGAACTGCGTTTGCGGATGACGCGCCAACACGCGGTTGCGGGCTGCGAGCACCTCCTGCAGCGATGGGAACTGCGATCCGTGAAAGCTCCAGTCGGGGTGTCGGCTCAGTTCCTCCCAACGCTCATTAAAACGGTCCACCGGCTCAAAAAAAGCTGCCGGGTCGCCCGAGTGAATCAGCACCGGGATGCCCAGCCGGCCGCAGGCTGTCCAAATCGGATCCCACCGCGGGTCGTCGATTCGCAGTAGGCTGCCGTCGGCATCGCGGAAGCCGAGCCCGAGCTGTTTAAAGATTTTCAGACCCGATACGCCCTTGGCGACCGCGGCGGAAAGCTGGTCCGCGGTTCGCTCAGCAAAGCCCGGTCGCTGGCAGGCCCAGGTCGCCGGTTCGTCCCCCCTGCCCTCCCCCTGCCAGTCGATATTGGCGAAGATCACGAACCGTTCACGGTGCTTGCGCCATAGAAAGTTCATGTGGCTGTCGAGTTGGTCACCGAGCCGGCCGTCAAGCGACACGCAGATCCGAATGCCGTTGCGGTCCATCGCCGCCAGGTAATCGTCCAGAGCCTGCTGGTTGTGCCGCAGCTTGTAAAAGAAGTGCGTGTGGACATCGACGACCGGAAATCGGGCTCGGCGAATGTCGCTGCGCGGTACGATCAGTTGGCTGCGGGGGGTGAACTCGCGGACCGACAACTCGCGGCCATCCTCGCCGTCGAGCGGTTCTGTTGCGCCGTCCAGCGATGTCGCGGTGTCGGTTGCCGCGCCCGAGGCGTGTGCGGTCAGCGGCTGGGCAGAGGTGGGCCGATCAGGAGTTTGGGCGGCAGCAGGCCGCTGCGAGGGCAGGCCGCCGACGCAGAGAACCGCGGCAATGGATAGAATGAGCGCAGTTGTGCCAGTGGGATTCATCGTGTTGATACGAAGTCAAAAGGAAGCCTGTGGCTGGGGAGCAGACCGAACAACAGAGCTTGGGGGAGCAGTTGCTGGCGGAGGAGTTGAGCCTCCGGCCGACAACGCCCCCGGCGGCATTGCCGGGCTACCGTTTGGAGCGGTTCATCGGGGCCGGGACGTTCGGCCAGGTGTGGTACGGCCACGACCTGAATACCGGGCGACCGGTCGCGATCAAGTTTTACCTGCATCGCGGCGGTGTGAACTGGAGTTTGCTCTCGCGTGAGGTCAAAAACCTCGTTCAGTTGTCGGCCGAGCGTTCGATTGTCCAAGTCCTCGATGTCGGCTGGGATGCCGAGCCGCCATTCTACGTGATGGAGTACCTGCCCAACGGGTCGCTGGAGGATTTACTGCAGACTCACACCCGCCTGCCAGTTGGTCGGGCGGTCGAGATGTTCCGGCAAATCTGCGTGGGACTCAACCATTGCCACGGTCGCGGGATCCTGCACTGCGATCTCAAACCGGGCAATATCTTGCTCGATTCGGACAACTCCCCACGGCTGGCCGATTTTGGCCAAAGCCGAATGTCCAACGATCAATCGCCGTCGCTCGGCACGCTGTTCTACATGGCCCCCGAACAGGCCAATCTCGACGCCGCGCCGGATGCGAGCTGGGATGTGTATGCGCTGGGCGTGATCCTGTACCGCATGCTGACCGGCAAAATCCCGCATCGCAACGAGACGTTGATGTCGCGAATCGACACCGCCGGATCGCTGCCCAAGCGGCTGGAACATTACCGCCACGCGATCGTGCACGACGCTCGGCCGGCTGCGCATCGTGCCCGTCGCGGTGTCGATCGGGAACTGGCCGCGATCGTCGACCGCTGCATCGCTCCGGATCCGGCCCACCGATTTGCCAACGTCCAGCAGGTATTGGCGGCGCTGGACCAGCGCGACCAAGCGCGGCAGCGCCGGCCGCTGATGTTATTGGGCATTGTCGGGCCACTGCTGCTGATGCTCGCCAGCGGGATCTTTGCCGCCCGGAGTATCAATGGTGCCAGCAGCCGGGCGACCGAGGCGCTGCGGACCGAAGCCCGGGCCAGCAATCAACTCGCTGCCCGCTACGCTGCCCGGTTGCTTGAAAACGAACTGCAGCGTTACTTTCAGATTCTGGCCCAGGAAGCGAGCGATCCCGAGACACTGGCCGTGCTGCGCGACCTGCTGCAGTCGCCCGAACTGACGGCGATTCGGCAGCGGATTGTTGAGGAGCCCGCCGCCGCCGAGGTCAACCGCTTGAGCTTTCTCCATCACCCCGATCGGCTGCCGATCGATGCGCAGCTCAAGGCGCGGCTCGCTCCGCACCTGGGCAATGCCAACGGCAACCGCGGCGATTTGTCGACGATGTTCATCACCGATTCACTCGGCACGATGCTCGGGATGGCGCTTGACGAAGAACTTGAGGAGTCGCAGATCAGTACCGGCCGCAACTTTACGTTTCGTACCTACTTTCATGGCGGCCGCGATGATCTAGGGCCAAACTTCCCACCGGCTTCGATCCCGCCGCTGACCCGGCCTCACCTTTCGGCAGCGTTTCAAAGTACCGCCACCGGGCTCTGGAAACTCGCGTTCAGCATGCCGATCTACCTTGATGGCAACAGCAGTGGCGTGCCCCTGGATCAGCGACAGGCCGACGGCGTGTTCGTGATCACCACCAACCTCGGCGACTTCGAATCGATGCGCGGTGGTCAGCAGGTCGATCAGTTGGCCGTCGTGATCGACGCTCGCAACGGTCCGCTGCGCGGCACGCTGCTGCAGCATCCGCTGATGGACCAGCAGAGCGCGGCCGGCGAAACGCTCGCGGGAAAGCGTTTTCAGATCCCCAGCCAGGTGCTCGACCAATTGCTGGTCAGCGGCGACGTCGATTATCGTGACCCGATGGCCCAGGTGCCCGGCGGCGGGAAGTACGCGGGTTCCTGGTTGGCGGCGCTCGCGCCGGTCACGCTGCCGCGTCAAATCCGTTCCGCGCAAGTCCAGCAGCCCAGTTCGGCCGAAAATACGAATCTGCTGGTGCTGGTCCAGTACCGGCTTTCCAAAGTGTTTGAGCCGGTCGGCGAATTGAAACGCCAATTGTTATATGAAGGCGCCTTCACCCTGATCACGATCTGTTTGTTGACCGTCGCGATGTGGTGGTATGTCAACCGGATCACCGATCCAACCCGGTTGGATGACGCCCCCGATCGCACCTCTGACCCGCAGCACGATCCGACCATCGATATTCGCTAAAGCCATCCCGCCGCGACCTCGCCTTGCCAAAGCAGCGCGCATCAGCTTTCCCTACCCCGTGCTCGTGCTCGTGCTCGTGCTCGTGCTCGTGCTCGCCGCTTCGAGCTATTTCGATCGCGTTGAGTTGAACGCGGCATCATCGGTTCTCGCGGCGGAAATATTGGCATTCATCGCACAGCAGTTGGCCATCAATGACGGTTGCACCGAGCAGTCCAACGATCCGGTGTGGCTTGCGGTAATCCGAGGCCAGTCGATTGCAGTCAACACAGCGACCGAAATTGGTCTTGGGGTCATTCAGCCAGTCGAAAACGATACCATCTGTTGGCTCGACGGAGTCGTCGGAGGCGAAGGCGTCGTTGATTGCGTCCAGCAGTTTCTGTCTAGTCATCTCCATCCTCGGCGAGCTACCACGCTCATCTGCATCGATGTCGACAACAATGGACGTAGTGAGGACAACCTTGTTTTCGAGCGTCATTTCATGGGAGAGCAGTGTCTCCGGGTTAAGCATGATTACAACAGTTTTCGGAATTTTTCGTTTGTCAGGCCTGCATCGCGGACAATATTTCCCATCGTCACTGCATGGATCGGATTGTGCCTCGGAATAGTGAGCACACGGCTGCCGTCGGTCATGACAACATGTTTGCCTTGCCTGACAATACGGAACCCAACCTTCTCGAGGGCGCGCACGGCATTCAGATGATGGATGCCGGGCAGCTTCGGCATGGCTAAACCTCCACCGCCACCCGTTTCTTGCCCGACTCGAGCGCGAGTTCCTCGACCACTTCGAGGTACTCACGGATCGCATCACGGATGTTGGCGATTGCCTCCGCCTCGGTCGCACCCTGGGAGTGGCAGCCCGGCAGGCCAAGAACAGAAACGGCAAATCCCTCCGTCGACTCCTCGACAACAACAGTGTAGGTCACAAGCTTTCCTCGGTTGTGTGAAGCGGCCACGATGTGCCGAGCCCATGTTACCGCTTGAATGCGAGTAGACAATCGTTGCGGCCGCAATTAATGCGACCGGCATAAGTCACCGTTCTGGTACGCTCTCTTCCTGTTCGAGCCGATCGGCCATGACACGCAAGGCGAGAGCTCTTCAATTATCTTGACTAGATCAATGCGTTTCATGGCATGATCAAGTCCTCGACTCGGCGATCGCCAGGAATCAACCCCGCCGAGAGGTCTGAATAAAGGTCCCTCAAGTGCTGCTTGAGGTCGTCCAGGGTGTTACCCTGGGTCCAGTAATCTGGATACTCCTGAAGATAGCCGAGCCACTCATCATCGTCCTGCCAAACCACAATTTTGACCACTTGCATGCTTTTACTCTCGTCTAATCAGGCGTTTCAACCTGATTGTATGCGTTCCGGCGATTTCCGGCCAAACCGAGTGCTCGGGAAGGAGCACAAAGTAGTGTTCGGTGAGCTCACTCCGGCCACTGGCCGCCAGCCATCGGTTTTAAAGTCAGTTTGGCTGGGTCGATGACGACGTGCTTCACCTGCTTGCGGTTCCAGGTGTAGGTGACATGTACGAAACCGTCGGCGGTTTGAATGATCGCGGGATAGCTGTATTCGCCGGCAGCGTCCTCGAAGACTAACGCGGCCTGCCACTCTTTCCCATCGATCGAAACGGCGAGGTTCAGCGGCGTCCGTTTGCCACCCCACTTGCCCGGTTCACCGCCGATGTGGTTGTAAATGATCAGGTGCCGGCCGTCTTTGAGCGTCAGGGCGTCGGTCCCGGAATTGTTGTTGGGCAGGCTGCCGAGCGCCATCGCTCCCCAGGTATTCCCGCCGTCCTGTGAGCGGATCTCGAACACCTTGTCCTGCCGCGAGCGACCCAGAGCAAGCAGGCTGCCGTCAGCCAATTGCAGGATGCTCGGCTGGATCGCCTGGATTGCCGTCCCGTCGTGCAGCGGGTCGGTCCGCTGCCAGGTGTTGCCGAAGTCGGCGGTGCGCTCGAAGTGCACCGTCCACCGCTGCTGGCGGTCCTCGCCCGGCGTCTCTTCGCTGCTCGGGCAGAGGATGCTGCCATCGGCCAGTTGGAGCGGCTTGTTCTTGACTGGGCCGAGAATCCCTTCAGGCAACCGCCGCGGCGGTTGCCAGTTCTCACCGCCATCGTTGGAGGTCGTCAGCATGCCCCACCACGTCTGCGGCGTCGGGCCAGCTTTGTAAAACAGCATCAGCGGGCCATCCTGCGGCTGGAATAACACCGGGTTCCAGGTCGGGTGACGAACGACCGTGCCGTCGGGCTTGGTGTACTGAACGCCGTTGGCGACCTCGACGCTCGGCGTCCACTGGCCGTCCACATTCCGGGACACCCAAATACCGACGTCCGGATGCTTTTCGTGGGTGCCCCCGAACCAAGCGGCGACGAGACCGTGCGGGGTTTCGACGATCGTCGAGGCATGGATCTGCGGGTACGGCCCCGAGTCGTAGATGAACTCGCTGTGCACAATCGCCGGATCGGAAGCCCAGGCAGCCGAGGCCAGCAGGCTGAGTATCAGTCCAGTCAAGCAGTGACGATCAATCACGGAAATCACCAGGATCAGAGGGGACGGCGGGAAGTCACGAGGCCGCTAAGGGCACCGAAGGTATGGTAAGCTCACCCTGGGTATGCCAGCCGCTTAGCGTACTCGAAAACGCTGCCGGCGGCATGCGACCTAGGTCACTACCGCGACTCTACCACGAGAGAAACATGACGATGATCCGCTGTGCCCCCTTGCGATGCCTCGCCGTGCTGCTGGCTGCAGCTCTGATGTCCACCCTCAGCGCTGCGGAGCCACCGGAATCGCTGCAGGGACTGCCGTTGGTGTTCGCCGACGACTTTCAGTCGGGCAAGCTCGATCGTTGGGAACCGACCGATGCCAACGCGTGGAAACTGACCCGACAAGGGGACAACCAGGTTTACAGCCTGACGGTGCGGCAAAGCGATTTTACCCCGCCGGTTCGCTCACCCTTCAACCGTTCGCTGATCAAAGAGCTGACGCTCGGCAATCTGGTGCTCGATGTCCGCCTGCGGTCAACGCTCGATACCGGAGCGCACCGTGATCTGTGTTTATTCTTCGGGTATCAAGACGATTCGCATCTGTACTACGTGCATCTGGGACGTGCGACCGACGATCACGCCAATCAAATCTTTATCGTCAACGATGCTCCGCGAAAGAAGATTTCGACGCAGACGACCGAGGGGGCGCCGTGGACCGATGGCTGGCATCACGCGCGGGTGGTGCGCGATGTCGCCAGCGGCAAAATCGAGATCTACTTCGACGATCTGGAGACGCCAGCGATGACTGCGACCGACAAAACATTTACCTGGGGGCGTGTCGGCATCGGCTCATTTGACGACATGGGCAACTTTGACGAAGTCCGCGTCTACGGTGAACCGGTCGAGAAGCCGCAGCCGTAAGCGATGATTGCGGGTCGGCTCAGCGGACGCCGGGGCAAGCCAAGCGTCCGCTGATCAGTAGCTAAGTCAGAGGAGCGTGCAGCCACCCGCTCAGAGCCCTCCTCATTTCGAGGTGAGCTCGAAGTCGAAGGTGTTTTGGCCCTTATTGACTTCCGCGGTTAAGGTCGACTGCTTGTTGTAGCGTGCCGGGATCGGTTCATGGACGATCGCTCGGTTGTAGTCGCTGAGGTTGCTGCTCGTTGCTTGTTTTAAGTATTCTTCGCTGTCGCTCGAAATTTCCTGAGTAGGAGCCGCGGGTTCTTGAACCGTGGCGATGACGACGGAGTGCGGGCCGAGCAGCGCGCCGCGGTCGCCTCGGCGGTAAAGCTCGTATTTGCCTGAGCCATCGGTCTTGCCGATCGCGTTCTGTCCGCCGTGTTGAGGCACGAACGTCACGATGGCATTGGTGACGGGCTGGCCATCCATCGTCACCGTGCCGCTGACATCGCCAGTTGGCGGGCCGCTATCGCAGCCACTGGTCGCGATCAAAGCCACTGAGCAAAGGGTGAGTGCAAGTACACGCGAGTAGAGTTTCATCCGCTGCCGGTCCTGGGGAACGCGATTCCTGTTGATGATCATTCAAGCTGCATGCAGCGGGCTGCATGCAGCAAAACTTGGAGCCTCAAGGCCGCTTATTGACTAACGGTTTCACCGCCGGTGCGCGAGCCCAATGCTCCCCAAATGCCATAAGGTGAAATGCGGCTTCCGGGGCCTTCGACATCGTCGATGGTCTGATTGCCGGCATCGATCGATTCGGAGATGAATGAGACCGAGCCGTCGGCGTAAGTGACTTGGACGCCACCGGGATGCCGTGAGGCGGCAGTCCCCATGTGCTCGTTACCATCGATCTCACCCCAGTGGCACGAGGGGCCGTTGGGAGCGACCAGGGTGGCAAAGCCGGCGAAATACGGGCGGCCGTCAAACGCGCGGCCACTGGTCGGACGAAAATCGGCTCGCACCGGAGCGGTCAGACGCCGGGTGATCGGATCCAGGCGGGCTTCGCAGGCCGCAGGGTTCCAGGACTGCATCACCAATGCCACGCCGCCGATGACGTCGTCGGGCGCGCCCCCGCCGGCCACTGCACCGAGCATGATCGTATTCGACAGCCCATCGACGATTTCGTTAAGGCCGCGCCAGCGCTGAATCTGGAAAATCCCGCGATTGTCGCGGTTATCATTCGGCCGGAAGTGATTTTGGTGGTAATCATCTCCAACGCATGCTTTGTAACTTAGCAATGAGGGACTCTCGCCCCGATTGCCTGGTGGCATGTCCGAAGGGCACATCAAGGAAGGGATGTCCTTCCGCCAAACTTCAACCTCAAAGGCCGACGTGCCAGTGACCCACGGGTAAGGCAAACCAGGCCCAGAGGGGAGTGCTTGCGCCATCATGCGATCATACATGGCGTTTTGCTCAATGAAGGGCAGGACGGCGAGCGTCCAAGCGTAGGGCATATTGACATCGGCCCCCATTCCAGCAGACCCGAGCGCGGGCAGCTTCTTGTACGTCGACTCGTAGTTATGCATCGCCAGGCCGAGCTGCTTGAGGTTGTTGCCGCAGCTCATTCGCCGGGCAGCCTCGCGGGCCGCTTGAACCGCCGGCAAGAGCAAGCCGACCATGACCCCGATGATGGCGATTACCACCAGTAATTCAACCAGCGTAAACGCAGACTTAGCGTCTCTTTTCGACATTGCCCGGCCTCAAATAACGCAAGGAAAAGAAAATTGCAAGGAAAAGTAAGGTGGGTGTAGATTCTACCGTTAACCCGCCTCGACTGTTATTCTACCTGCCTAACCGTAGCGAGCAAGCAAGGTCAATGGCATTGAGATGTAAAACTTGCCCAGAAAAGAGCAATTTGTGAGTACATCAAGATGGTAAGCAGAAACAAAGACAGTTGAGTGGCGCCGGGAGTCTCCCTGATCGGTGGTGCCGCAGCAGACGCCGAGGCGCGGCCCCTATTGCGCCCTGCAGACCGCAAGGCGTGGAGCCTTTGTGGGCCGGGATGAGAGGGGGGCAACACGACTCAGGTGCGGGCAGGGTTGACGCGGATTCCAGCGCAAGGTGGAGACGCTAGATCCCCAACTGAGCCAGCGCATCGGCAATTCGGCCAACGGTGTTAGTCAGCGCTGGGTGCGAGTCTTCAAATCGTGTCGCTGCCTGACGCAACTGCGCGACCAGGCCTTGGGAGTCGCCCTCGGCGGGCTCCGCCGCGTCGTCACATTCCAGTGCCTGGCGGATGTCTGTTGTGGTGGCGCGGAGCTGTTCGCTGAGTTCCGCATCCAGGTCGTTGGTGTTCGATAGCTCCACCTGCAGTTGCTGCAGCAGGTCCGCCAGCCGTTCTTTACTCATCGATTTCCTGATCCCCTGACCCTTAGCCTGAGCTGATATTCACGCTCCCCAGCATAAATCACTGGTGAGCAATCAGCGAGGCCGAGGCCAAGCCGGCTAAGAGCCTATGCGGGATGTCGATCCCGCTGCGAGGTCGTGCAGTTTGTAAGTTGGGTCTTGACCGATCTTTATTTCACTCTCCCCCTGGGAGAGTCGAGCCTAAGCGAGGAGAGGGTTCGGCCTGGCCCTCCCCGGCCGCTCCCGCGTCCGACCCTCCCGCGGAGCGGGAGAGTTAAATACATGTACCGCAACAGCTTAGGAGCCGCACGCCTTTCAGGCGGGAGAGTTTCTCCGGCCAATTTCTAAGTCCACATCCGCAGCCATTTCTCGAGGATCAGCAGGTTCCACAGCCGGTAGCAGTGGTTGTGCCGCAGCGTTTCATGCTCCGTCACCAGGCGTTCCAGCGCGGGGAGCTGAAAGTACTCATGGATCCGGGCTCCAGGAGCCAGCAGCAGGTCGTGCAGCATCGGATTGAGTTGGCCGCGAAACCAACCCGCGATCGGCACGCCAAAGCCCATTTTGGGGCGGGTCCAAACGCTCGCAGGAATCCGCTCACCAAACGCATCGCGGAGGATCCGCTTGCCGCGGCCACCACGAAACTTGAGTCCCACCGGCAGCGACGCGGCTAATTCCACCAGTCGATAATCGAGCATCGGGGAGCGGACTTCTAAACCGTGAGCCATCGAGGCGATGTCGACCTTCGTCATCAGATCGCACGGCAAGTAGGTTTCCAGGTCGACCAGTGACGCTTTCGTAACGACATCGCGGTCGCCCGATCGCTCCCAGGCGCGCTGCATGAACTCGAACGGGTCGGTCCCCGGCAACCGTTCCATAAACTCGTCGCGGTACAGGCTGGCGCGGAGCGACTCGGGAAAGATCTGCACCCAGGCCAAATATCGCCGCGCCGGTTCCTCGCCATAAGATTCCAAAAATCGCTTGCCTCGGCGGATCAGCGAGCGTTGCCGCGACGAATCCGGCAACCGCTGCACCAGCGAAATCCCCGGCACGCGGTGCAGCGGCAGCGTCGTCTGAATCATCCGGCTGAGCCACAGTGCCCGGTAGCGGTCGTAACCCGCAAACAACTCATCGCCGCCATCGCCCGAGAGCGCCACGGTGACTTCCCCGCGCGTCAATTCCGACAGGTACCAGGTCGGTACCGCCGACGAGTCACCAAACGGCTCGTCGTAGTGCCAGACGAGCTTGTCGATGATCGCGACCCCATCGGGGGCGACTTCAAATCGGGTGTGGTCAGTGCCGAGAAACTGTGCGACTTCAGCGGCATAACCGGTTTCGTCGTAATCCTTGTCTGGAAAACCGATGCTGAAGGTGCGGATCGGGCGATCGACATTTCGCTGAGCCAAGGCGACGATCAGCGACGAGTCGATGCCGCCGGACAGAAACGCACCCAGCGGTACATCGCTCTGCAGCCGAATCCGCACCGAATCCTCGAGCAGCTCGCGGACTTGTTCGATCGCGTCGCTCTGTGAGATGTGGGCTTCGTAGGTGGGATCGTAATTCCAATAACGCTGGACCTGCAGATTGCCGTTGCGAAAGGTGGCGAAATGGCCGGGCGATAATTTATGCACACCCTGCCAGATCGTTCCCGGATGAGGGATGTACTGGTAGGTCAAGAACTCATCGATCGCTCCGGGATCAATTTCGGGCTTGAACCGGGGAACTTGTGCAAAGCACTTCAGCTCGCTGGCGAACAGCAGCCGGTCGTTCTGCTGAGTGAAGTACAGCGGTTTCTTGCCCAGACGATCGCGGGCCAGCAGCAGTTGATTGCGGCGGCTGTCCCAGATCGCCACTGCAAACATCCCGTTGAGCTGCTCAAAGCAATCGGTGCCGAGGTCTTCATAGAGGTGCAGGATCGTTTCGCCATCGCCATCGGTGGCGAAGCGGTGCCCGGCTCCTTCGAGGCGGCGGCGAAGTTCGCGGAAGTTGTAGATTTCACCGTTGAAGACCAGCCAGATCGTGCCATCTTCGTTGCACATCGGCTGGCGGGCGCCGGCGACATCGATGATGCTCAGGCGGCGAAAGCCGAGCGCCACGCTGGCCAACCGCCCTTCCCCGTCGCGATGAGCCAGTTCCAGATGGCTCTGGCGATCGTCCGGGCCGCGGTGGCTGACCGCATCGGTCATCCGCTGCAGCGTTTGTGGATCGATCGCCGAAGCGGCCTCGCTCCACAGCGCGCCTGTGATTCCGCACATGAATTAAATCGGTTCCCTGGCGGCGACGGCGCGCGAGGCCACGCGGAGTTCGTGGATCAGATCGCGCATTGTTTGGAACCGCTGCGCCGGTTTCTTTTGAATCGCCTTCATCACCACCGCATCGATTTCCGGGGTGATTCCGGCGTCGGGAGCGCGCTCGCTGGGCGGCGCGACTTCCGCGTGCTTGATGTTCATGAACGTCTCGTCGATGTTCATGCCGCGGAACGGTTCCCGCAGTGCGAGCGCTTCGTACAGCACCACACCGACGCTGAAAATATCGGTCCGTTCATCGATACCGCGCTGCCCGTCGACTTGTTCGGGCGACATGTACAGCGGCGTTCCGGGGCGTTGGCCATGGCCGGTGAGCGTGTGGAGTTGGCTTTCGTTTTCTTGTCCCTTGCGGACCGCTAGCGAACTGTGGCGGACCGGTTCGTTGTCGTCGGGGTGCCCCCACACTTTGGCCACGCCCCAGTCGAGCAGCACGACTTCACCAAAGTTCCCCACCCAGATGTTCTCCGGTTTGACGTCGCGGTGGATCACGCCGCGGGCATGGGCGTAGGCCAGCGCTTGGCAGGTGTCGGCAACGATGTCCAGCCGCCGCGACAGCGGGTAAGCGTCCAACGTGCGTTGGTCCTTGCGAGCGATGCGTTTGAGCGCCTCGAACAGGTTTTCGCCCGAGATCCGCTTCATCGTGAAGTAGATGCCCCAGTAATCATCGTCAGCGATCTCATACACCGGCACGGTGCCCGGGTGTTGCAACTGAGCGGTGACGCGGGCTTCGCGCAGCAGTCGGCGGCGTTCGACGCGGTTGTGTATCTGCTCCGGCAACAGCGACTTGATCGCCACGGTGCGGCCGACCACGGTATCAAATCCGCTCCGCAGTTGAGCGTTGGCTCCGCGGGCCATGTCGCGGATATTCGAATACCGCAGGTGGCCCACCGGCGGTGTCGCTGGCAGATCGGGATCGGTGCCCGAGAGAATGATGGCTGGTTCCATCGGCTGATCGGTTGCAAGAGGAGGCGTCGCGAACGGGCTGTCCGTGGGCAGCAGTGGAAAGGCTTGATCGTACCTTGCCGGGGTGCGGATGGGATGGCTGCTGCATGAAAAAACCCGGCACCACCATCGGGTGATGCCGGGCGATCGTAGACCTCAGGCGAGTTCAGTCGCAGCTTAGACCGGCTGGGCGATCTCAGCGGTCTTCATCGTGGCGATGATGGCGCTGGCGACCATGTAGGGGTCAGCGTTGCTGGCCGGGCGGCGATCCTCCAACCAGCCTTTCCAGCCCTTCTCAACCGTGGCGATCGGAATCCGGATCGATGCCCCACGGTCCGAAACGCCGTAGCTGAACTTGTCGATCGACTGGGTTTCGTGCAGACCGGTCAGACGCTGGTTGTTGTCGGCGCCGTACACGTCGATGTGCTGACGAATGCGTGGCTGGAAGGCATCACAGACGGCGTGATAGACTTCCTTGCTGCCGCAGGTCCGCAGCAGCGTGTTGCTGAAGTTGGCGTGCATCCCGCTGCCGTTCCAGTCACCCTGAACCGGCTTGCAGTGGAAGTTGATCGCGATGCCGTACTTCTCCGCGGTCCGCTCCAACAGGTAGCGAGCGACCCAGACCTGGTCGCCGGCGAGCTTGGCGCCCTTGGCGAAGACCTGGAACTCCCACTGGCCCTTCATCACTTCGGCGTTGATGCCTTCGACGTTCAGGCCCGCCTGCAAGCACAGCTCCAGGTGTTCCTCGATGATGTCGCGGCCGACGGCGCGGCCGGTACCGACGCTGCAGTAATACGGACCTTGCGGCGCCGGATAACCTTCAGCCGGGAAGCCCAGCGGCTTGTTCTTGTCGGGGTTCCAGAGGGTGTATTCTTGTTCGAAGCCGAACCAGAAATCCTCATTGTCATCATCGATCGTCGCCCGGCCATTGGTGCGGTGCGGCGTCTTGTCGGGGTTGAGCACCTCGCACATCACCAAAAAGCCGTTGCCGCCCAAGCGTCCCGGATCGGGGCAAACGAACACCGGTTTGAGCAACAGGTCGGAGCTGCCGCCGCTGGCCTGCTGGGTGCTGGAGCCGTCGAACGACCAGATCTCGGCGTCTTCGACATTGCCGCTGAAGTTGTCAACAATCTTCGTCTTGCTGCGGAGCGTCTGCGTCGGCTGGTAACCATCCAGCCAAATGTACTCTAACTTGCTCTTGGTCATGAAACCGGTTCCTCAAATGGATCCAAAGTTGTGATAAAGGACGCCCGCCTTGACGACAGATCGGCCTGTCGTCATTTGGGCACACCATCCCAAACGTCTTCTACCTACCACCGCAGAAGCAATCCGGCATTGCGATCACTCACAATCGCGACCCTGACCGAGAAAAACCGCTCGTCAATAGGACGCATAACACTAGACAATAACCAAAATCCCAAGCTCCGTAAGTATCGGCTGACCGATATTTTCGGACGCAATGCTTCTTTTGATTTGGTTAAATCATTGCCGCGCTGAGCAGGGCGTGAGCGTTTGCAAGCGGCGATTGAGACGACGGCTTGAATTAGGGTTTTTTAGTTTCCGTCTCGCCGGTCATAATGGCTGGATCGGCAACGCTGCTTCTCCCTGGAAAGTGCTGCCCAGTAGTAGCCCGATTGTCGGGGGCCGCGCCGAGCGGCGGCGGAGGCGGTTGCCAAGGATCCGTCTCTGACCGGTCGGAGGGGCTCTCCCCATCGCTAGCAGCCGTTTCAACGCGGTTCGCTTCGAGCGCTAGGCGCCCGAGCATCTCACTCAGCGGGCGTTCGATTGCCGCCGTCAACGGGTCGGCGGCACCGCGCGGCGGCCGGTCCTGCGGCACCACGATCGCTTCGCCAAACTCGATCACTGCCTTCAGCGGGCCGGGGTTGTCGACTCGCCCCAGCAGCGCTTCTTCCATCCGCTCGAGCGTTTCGAGGATCTGCGTGTCAGTGGTCGGAAACTGAAACAGATAACGATCGGGAAAGGCATAGAGTTGCTGCGAGAGTTCTACCGCATCGATGATGTGGTAGAAGTGCTCCTTTTGCTGTGCTGAGCAAGCGGCCAACGCCGCCGTCAGCTTGGATCGCAGCTTGCGCACACGCCCCAGCGGTCCGCTGCTGCGGTCCAGCGGAAGGGCGAATTCGGCTTCCGCTATGCTCAGCAGGTGTTCGACGAGCCCATCGCGGCGGCGGGCCAGCGGCTGATCGGTCGGCTTGCCGAGGTAGCGGACTTCGTGAATCGAGAGCAGCGCTTCGGCTAGTCTGGCGATCCGGCTGAGCAGCGGTGCGTGGTGCGTCGGCCGCCAACCAAGACGCTCCTCAAGCTTGGAAGCGACCTGGTCGCCCCACTCGTGGATGTCGCCGAGGAACAGATACTTGATCGCGACCGGGTGAATCACGACGCGGCCACCAGACTGTTTGGCGCGCCGCTTGGCCGCGGTGCGGGCGATGAAGGCGACGCCGTCGAGCAGCGGTTGCAGCACGTCGTTGGTGCGGTTGGTCGTGCCTTCGGGAAACAGCACCAACGGCCGCTCCGCCGTGGTCAGGATCTCGACGGCGGTCTCGAGCGATTGCCGATCGGTCCCTTCGCGAAAGATGCTAAAACCACCCATCTTCTGGATCGCAAACGCCTGCAGCGGGCTCCGCGCGAACAGGTGCCAACTGGCCATCGCGTACAGGTGCGTTCGCAATTCTCGAGCGGGCCAGCCGAGCACCAGCGGATCGGCGTACCGGCAATGATTGGGCGCCAGCAGGATCGAATCGCCGGCAGCCAGCGAATCGCCGAGCCGCTGCAGATGGCGGCACTCGTGATCGACCACCCCGTCGTGCCTGGCCAAATAACGATCGACCAGCCGGAAGGTCTGGATGAAGGACGGCCAAAGGTTCCCGCGGTGCGGCGGCACGAACTGATAAGGTTTCTCGACGATGACGGTCATGGAGTCGCGTTGTTCCCGCTCAGTGCTTACGACGTGAGACGAGCAAGAACGTAACCGATCACGATCGCCAGCAGGAAGAACACCCCCAGAGAAAGCCCGATCAGGATGGGGTTGCTAAAAAAGCCCGAACTGCGACGGTTGGCGACGGGTGAACCGCTGGGCGCCCCGCGACCGACTCCCGAACGCCCGGCCGATGACTTGCCAGCGGCCGACTGGGGCGTTTTGAGCGAATGGTAGCTGCCGCTGCCGCCGGCCAGATCGCCGCCGATCTTTGATCCGCTGAGCAGTTCCGCGGTCGCCTTCGCTCCACCGGGCACGATTCGCGCCCCATCACTGCGGCGGCCCGAGAGTGTCGACGACTTACCGCCCGCCGAGCGGCTGGCCGCCGACGATGACTTGCTCCCCTTATATCCCGATTCGACTTCCAGGTCCAAGAAGCTGTCGCCAAACAGGTCGACGGCGGATTGGGTGGCGGTGTTGACCAGCCGCCCACTGTCGGAGGCTGACAGGCCACTGCCGCGAATCACCGCGGCCCGCTCCCCAGCCATCGTGGCGTCGCCCTTTTCGCTCACCGTGTCATGATCGATCATCGAGGAAGGTGATTTGCCGCCGGTTGACCCGCGAGCGCGGGACGACGCGCCGCGTGAGGCCGAGCCGGCACCGCGGCTGGGCAGCCCACTGCCACCGCGACTCAGCCCACCGCTGCGGCCAGCCCCGCCGATGTGGGCGGCGACGAGCGATTTTTCAGCAGGCGCATGTTCAGCAAACCGCCGCAGCGCCTCGGCCACGTCGGCGGCCGTTTGATAGCGGTACTGCGGGTCCTTCTGCATCATCTTGACGCAGATCCCTTCCAGCTCACCGGGACAATCGCTGCGGATTTTGCGGATCGAAGTCGGCATCTCGTTTTGATGCTTCGCGATCCGCTGGGCCAAGCTGCCTTCGGGGAACGGCGGCCGTCCGGTCAGCAGGAAGTACAACGTGCAGCCCAAGCCGTAGATGTCGGCACGGTGGTCGACGTTGTGGCTGTTGAGCGCCTGTTCGGGTGCCAGATAGTCGGCGGTACCGAGCACGTTTTCGTTGTGGACCACCGTCAGCGACTCTTCTTCTTGTGCGGCGACGAGCGCCAGTCCCATGTCCAGCAGCCGGATCCGGCCTTCCAGATCCAACAGCAGGTTGGCCGGTTTGACGTCGCGGTGGATCACGCCGCGCTGGTGCGCGTGGTGCAGTCCGTCGGCGGCCTGAGCGAGCAACAGCGCTGCTTCGCCCGGTGGCAGCGGCCCATCGCGGCGGACGAGGACTTGCAGATCGACCCCCTCGACATACTCCATCACGATGTAATGCACATCGCCTTCATTATCGATGTCGTAAGCCAGGACGATGTTCGGGTGACTCAGCGACGCGATCGCTTTGGCTTCGAGTTGGAACCGCGCCAGATAGGTCGCGTCCTTCACTCGGGTCCGCGGCAGCACTTTGATCGCGCGTTTGTCTTGCATCCGCACGTGTTCGGCTAGGTAGACACTGCTCATCCCGCCGGTGCCGATGTGCCCGAGCAATTTGTATTTGCCGAGAAAAAAGCCTTTGTACTTGCCGGTCAGCAGCTTGTCGGTGTGCCACTGCGTCAGCAGCCCGGCTTTGACCGCTGCGGCAGCGATCGGGTGAGCGTCGTCCGGCAGCGTCTCGCCGTAGGTCGCGTGCAGTTGCTGGGTGAACTTAGCCAACGCCTCGGGCGCAACGAGGCGGCTTTTGGCCACCATTTCGAGAAATCGCTGAGAGTTGACTTGAGTCGTCATGCCTGCAGTCGCCACGGCGGACTATTACTGCCGCTGGATGGAACGGTCGAGCGTCAAATGAAGGAGGCTTGTCGAAAAGGGGCTCCGAGCAGAGGACTGGCCGCCGATTCGGGTGGTGCGGGTCTGCCCTAGAAAAAAAAGGCGCATTGTGCAACTTATCGCGAACCGCTGGCCATTGTAAGTATTCTCTGACTTAATTGTCTAAAAAAATCTTTGCTGATGATCGCCAAGCACGGGCAGCGTTGACGGTTACTCCCGGATCGGCCTGCGCGGTAACATTCACTGCAGCCGCTGCCGGGCCGCCTGGCCACCGCGGCGCTCCGCGACCGATAAAGCTTCTGCATGGGCATCGGCTGGGGAGCGCTTTCCGCAGCGACAACCGCAACATCGACCATAACCACAATCAAGCAGATGGAAATCATCGTCCTGGGCGGCGGAGCAATCGGACTGGCGGTCGCCTGGGAAATGGCGCTGCGCGGTGCCGATGTCACGCTGCTGGAACGCGGCACGATCGGCGGGGGAACAAGCTGGGCGGCCGCGGGCATCCTGCCGGCGGCCCAGTCGGACCGTGAGCGATCGGCTGGCCAGCGCGACCCGCTCGACGCGCTCCGTGCCCACAGCCACGGACTTTACCCGCAGTGGGCCCAGCGGATCGAGGAGCAAAGCGGGATCGATGTCGGCTTTCGCCGCTGCGGCGGCCTGTACCTGGCCAGCACCGCTGGAGAAGCGGCCGCGCTGATCGCCGGGCTCGATTACTGGCACAGCGACGGAATCGCTGCCCAGCGGCTCTCGCCTGAGGAACTCGCCCAGCAGGAACCGGCGCTGGCGTCATGGGCGCACTCGCCCCGCTTCCGCGCAGCGGTGCACATCGAGGACGAACGGCAGGTGCGTCCGCCGGACCTGGTCCGCGGCTTGGTGGCTGCCTGCGCCGCAGCGGGTGTCCGGATCCGAGAGCACGTCGAAGTCTCGCTCCAGCGCCGCGGCGATCAGGCAGTGCTGCGAACCGGCGACCAGTCGCTCCTGCAGCAGTGGAGTGCGAAGCCGACGATCGTGCTCTGTGGCGGCGTTTGGAGCGGCCAGGCTGCGGCTGAGTTTGGTCTCGGGATGAGCCTGGTGCCGATCCGCGGACAGATCCTGCTGTACCGGTTTGACAACCCACGATTTCGATCGATCATCAATGAAGGCCACCGCTATCTGGTGCCGCGCGATGACGGACACGTGCTGGTCGGCAGTTGTGAGGAGGAAGTCGGTTTCACTCCTGGGACGACGCCTGAGATGCTTGGGATGCTCGCCGCTTGGGCCGGCGATGTGGTCCCCGATCTGCGGTCGCTGCAGCCGGTGAAGAGTTGGTCAGGACTGCGGCCGGGGACGTTCGATGGTTTCCCGATCATCGGCCGTGTGCCGGAAGTCGACAATCTGTTAATCGCCAGCGGGCATTACCGCAGCGGTATTCATCTGGCCCCGGCCACGGCGGAAGTGACCGCCGATCTGATTCAGCACCAATCTCCCGTTGTTGCTCCGGCGGCCTTCGCGGCCGGACGAATGTTTTTGACCTCGACCACCATCTGATTGCCACGCTGGCACCGGTTTGATGACTGAACACCAACACGAAATGACGCTCGACCCGCCCGGCCGGATCGCTGTGATCGGCGCTGGGCCGCTCGGTCTGGAAGCCGCACTTTACGGCCGATTCCTCGGCTATGACGTGACCGTCTTTGAACGCGGTGAGGTCGGGCACTCGCTCCGCGATCTGGCTGACCAGCCGCTGCCAATGTTGCCCAGCGCGTGCCTGTCGCCGTTGGCCTGGTCGGCGGTCTCGGCTCAGCACGGCAGCAGTGGCACCTTCCCGACCGCGGCGCTGCCGCTGACGATCGGCCAGTGGCTCACTGCAGGACTCCAGCCGCTGGCGAACAGCGACCTGCTTCGTGGCCGCGTCTGGACCGGGCATGAGGTGGTCGGCATCGAACTGGTTGAAGTCGAGCTGGACGATGCTGATGAATCTGGGCAAGGGCTAGATGATGAAGACGCCGACGCTTACATCGATGGCGAGGTGCCTGCGGATTTCCGGCTGAACATCCGCTGGGACCAGCAGCAGACCAACTACCGCAGCGGCAGCATGTGGCCGGCCGACGCCGCAGTCGATTTCGAAGCGGTGATCCTGGCGATCGGCAGCCACTCACCGGCCGCGATCACGGGCTTCGACCAGTGTCGGCACTCGCCCTATTTTTTCCATCTCGGGGGCGCTGGCGGTGAAGCTGCCGGCTCCGGCGATGCCGCCGATCAAGCCCTGCGAACGGGCTGGCAAGCGATCGTCCACATCTACGCCCAGCTCGGCGGCCGCAGCGACCTGGACCTCTACCGCCCTTTGCGCGTGTAACGATCCGCCCTTGCGCGCTGCGTGGACAACAAACCACGGGCCAGGTCATCCTCCGTGAGCCTCGTGCCTCTGTGAGAGACATGAAGCAGAGGTAGGGCGGAACGGGGCTCTCACGGCGGCACGGAGGACACAGAGGATGTGCATGACCGGGGACGTCGCCTGGTTGCCAGCTCACGCCAACGGCGTCGAACAACTTAGCCCAGGGTCGCGCAGCGCACCCTGGGGGCTATGACGCGACACCGCCAGGAACCCCAGCGGGGTTCAATACCCTCTAGGAGCCCCCCGGATGTGCTGAAGCATGCGCATAATGGATTGACATCGGGGGCCATTACGCCCAATGCGACCTTCTCCTCTTGTCCCAGGAAACTCCGCCATGGCCAAGTGTGCGTATTGTGGAACCTATATCCTGTTTGGCGGCGAGCGGGATGGTAACCGGCGGTATTGCAACGCGACTTGCCGCCAAGCCGGCTTCACCGTCGCTGTGGCCGAGCACGTGCCCGCGGAGGATCTGGCGGAGCAGTTGTATCTATGGCACAACAGCCTTTGTCCCAAGTGCGGCGGCGCAGGACCGGTCGATGTTCATACCTCGCACCGCATCTGGTCGGCGCTGTTCATGACGTCGTGGAATAGCCGGCCGGATGTCTGCTGCCGTCGCTGTGGCATCAAAGCCAAGCTCGGCGGGATCACCAGTTCGGTGTTGCTTGGCTGGTGGGGCTTTCCCTGGGGAGTGATCGGCACGCCGATCCAAATCTCACGCAACTTGCTGGGGATGGCGACCATGCCCGACGCCAGTCGGCCCTCGGCACTCCTGGAAAACATGGTCCGGTTGCACATCGCCGCCGAAATGATTGCCGAAGATCAAGCGGAGCAGCAGCAACAGAAATCAACGGCAACAGTATCGGGCTGAAGCAGGCCGAAGCCTGAACTCCAACGGCGCGGGCTGAAGCCTGAACTCCAACGGGGTTGTGTTGGAGTTCAGCCTTTAGGCTGTCGGGTCTTAGCTCTCGAGAAGCAATCGTCGCCACGATCTGCTGCACCTGAGCTCCAACGTAGCGTTTCACGCTTCTCCCTGCCTGCCTTTGCGTGGTCTGCCGGTTGCCGGCTTGCGGATTGGTTTCCGCTTGGTCGGTTGCGTCGCCGTCTCGGCTGCGCTCAGTTCGGCTTCAAGCTGCTCTACCGTCGGGAGGCTGCCGGCGAGTGATTCGGGTAGCTTGTTGACGAGCTGGGTCTCCCAATCCGCTACGCCTAGTGGCTGCGTCATCCCGCGCAGCGCGTACTCGACAGCCACATGCTGCTTGCCGCGACAGAGCAACAGACCGATTGTCGGTCCGTCGTCGGGTTGTTTCAGCAAGTCATCCACGGCGGATAAATACAGATTCAATTTGCCCACAAACGCGGGATCAAACGGAACGGCTTTCAGTTCGACCACCACAAATCTCCGCAGCCGGTAGTGGTAGAACAGTAAGTCGATGACGAAGTCTTCATCCCCGACTTCCAAAGTCATCTGTCGACCGACAAAGGCAAACCCCTGCCCCAGTTCCAGTAGCAGTTTTTCTACCTGCTCGATGAGGGCCTGTTCAACCTCGCGTTCCCGCCGAGGATCGGCCGTGCCGAGGAAATCGAACAAGTAAGGGTCTTTGAACGCCTGGACCGCTAGATCGCTGTCGGGCGGTGGGAGAACCGCCTGAAAATTGCTGATCGCTCGCCCCGATCGGAGGTGCAACTGCCCGCTGATCTGCATCGCCAGGATGTTGCGTGACCAGCCGTTTTCAAGGGTCTTCTGAACGTACCAGAGCCGTTCTTCGGCGTTACCCAGCTTGTCGAGAAGGATACAGTTGTGAAACCACGGAATTTGTGCAGCAGCTTGCTGCACAATTGCCCGGTCCGGCCAGGCCTGAGCGAAGGCCCGCATGTACTTCAGGTTTCTTGCGGAAAGTCCAGACATGTCGGGAAACGCTTCACGCAAATCCGCAGATAGCCGGTCGATGACTTTCGCTCCCCAGCCCTGCTGCTGTTGACGCTCGAGAATCGTCTGGCCAATATCCCAATACAGCAGCACCATGGCCGAGTTTGCTGCTAAGACGACACGGACTCGCTCGCTCGCGATTGTCCGTTTCAATTCGTCGAGCAACGAGCCGTAGCCGTCGGACATCTCATGACGAGGCGGCGGAAGCGGGATGGATGCCGCATCGCGGGCTCGGCCGAGCGAGCGGCGCGATGGATTGCCGCCGCTAGAGGATCGTTTTTTTGCCATCACAACTCCCTGCCGGTGAAGATGTCGGGTTCAGCGCTGCACCTCGCGACCCGCCTTCCGAACCTGAAAAGCTTACGTGGGGCTGGACACCGGCTCAAGCAGCTAGCCGATGGGGGCCGCTCCGCCGACTTGGCCGCTCGATGTCGTGTCGAGTGACCGGTTGCCCCGGCTATCTTCATCCGCTTGGGGCAGTGCGGACAATCGCGGATGGAGCTGCGCCGCAGCGGGCCTCACCGTGTCCGGCAAGGCCCTGCGGCTGGCGGCGGTGGCTACACGTAGCCGAGCGCCTTCATGGTTTTCTTTAGCTTATCGAGTGCCACTTTTTCATTCTTCTTCCCGTCTCCCTTGGTATGCGTGTTCATCGGCAGCGAGTTTTCGACCGAGCCGATCTTCCAGAGGACGCTGTCGGGATGCTGGCCGTCCCCTTTCTTGAGAGTCAGATTTGACTTCATGAAGTCATCGTCTTTCTTCAGTTTCATCAGCAACTTGGCAGCGTCTTCGGAACTCGAGAGACCTGCAAAACCCACGCTTTTGACCGTTGGCTTGTTCGAACCCTTGATGTCGACATCCATGCGGCAGGCGCGTTCGCCATCAACCAACACATTCATCTTATAAGAACCGGGATATTCATCTGCATCGTTGGGCAGGCCGGTTAGCTTGATGGTCGCCTTGATCGCTTTCGAAGCCAATTCGCGGTTTTTGACCATGCCTCGCATGTCCTTCCAGATCTCATCATCCTGGCGGCGTGGATTGTGGTCAGCAAACGTGGTTTTGTTGGCCCAGTACTGTTTGATGTCGGCGGCGGTGAAGTTGTCCTTGCCTTTGGTTTTGATTTCCAGCTTAAGGTCGCCCATGCTTGCGTCTTTCGGTAATGAGGTGGTGTGGCCGAATTGGTAACCCGCACTGGCGGAGCAATCTGGCACCCGCCCGGCGAGCTGTCAAGTAAAAAATGCTGCGCCTCAGCGGGGCCGATGGGCCGGGGGAATGAAGCGGCAGAGGTGGAGGAGTTCGACGGTGGAGAGGTAAAGTTGAGTGTGGTGAAGCCGGCTTCAGCCTGCTTCGCTGGGCTCCCGTGTCGCCTGCCGGATTGACCTTGCTGTCGCGGTGGATTTCGGCGACATCTAACGTCCTGTGGCCGGTGCGGGCTGTTGGCCGCGTTTGATCGCTGGATACCGCGGCTGGTGCAGGCCTGTGCCGCTGCGCTTCCCAAGGAGGCTTCCCTCGGATGAATCACACCCAAACGCGTTCGGGCCCATCGACCGGCGAACTCGAGCGGTTGCTCGATGACACGCAGGCGGCGCTGAGCGCAGCGCAACGCGACGACCGGCCGAGCGCGCACGGCACGCCGCCGCTCCAGGCGTATCAACTCGAGGATCTGCAGGGCACGCCGGCCGCCGAACCGCTGCACGGCATGGACCTATTGGGCGACGTCGAGCTCGATCTGCGGATCGAACTCGGGCGGACGCAGATGAAGCTCGAGGACGTATTGAAGCTGCGTCAAGGCTCGGTGATCGCGCTCGACAAGCTCGCTGGTGAGCCGGTCGACATCTACATCAATGGCCGCCTGATCGCACGCGGTGAAGTGCTGGTGATGAATGAACATTTCTGCGTCCGCGTCACGGAACTCGTCGGCAGTGCTGTTTAACCGCTCCCACACCTGCTGCCGAAGGTTGCTCCATTGGCTCGCGCTGCCGGCGCAAATCGCTCTGCTCACGCTTGCTAGCACCGCGACGCTGCCCGCCGACGAACCGGCGGCAGCGGCGGTATCCGACCGGCCGGCGGTATCGCTGGAGCGGCGCAGTTACGCGGCGATCTCGCTGCAGTCTCCGTCAGAGCCGACCGCAGACCAGCCCTCGCAGGGCCGGGCGCTGCGGCCGGCACCCGGCTCAGACGGTGCCGAGGCGACGAAACGATCGGCGGCGATGCCGCTGGTGACGATCGGATCGAGCTTGGCCGTCGTCTTGGGGCTGTTCGCGGCGTTGGTCTGGGTGTCGAAAAAGAGCGGCGTGGCGGCTGGCCGCAGCGGCACGCTGCCCGACACCGCGCTGCGGCTGCTCGGGCAAAAATCGCTCGGCACCGCTGGCTCAATCGCCTTGGTCCGTTGTGGCCAACGCGTGTTGGTCGTCGGTTTGTCCTCCGCCGGAATGCAGCCGCTCTCGGAGATCACCGATGCGGAAGAAGTCCGCAACCTGGAAACACTCTGCCTGGGCGAGAGTCCAGCGAGCTTTCGCGAAGTGCTCGGCGACGTGCACTCGGACGCGGGCGGCTTTGTCGGTGAGGATTTCAACCGCGCCGCGATGCGGCGGAAGCTATTTGCTGAAGGGTGATCGGCTCTGCCGTCAGTCCTCGGTTGGCGGCGGATCGGTGCGCTGCCGGCCGGTGCCGGACAGACGTTTGGGCACTGGAAACTCGATCACGAACTTGGTCCCCCGGCCGACTTCGCTCTGGACGCTGATCCGCCCGCCGTGGGCTTCGATGATCTTCCGCGCCGTCGGCAAGCCCAATCCTGAACCGCCGTCTTTGGTGCTGTAAAACGGCTCGAACATGTGCAGCAGCGTGATGTCGTCGACGCCGCAGCCGGTGTCGATCAACTCCAGCGCCGCCCCGTCGCGGGTCACCGAGGTCCGCACCCACAGTTGCCCTCCGCCGTCCATCGCTTCGATCGCGTTCTTGACCAGGTTCGTCAGCGCCGCCTGCAGCGAATCGCTGTGCAGCAGGATCGCTGGCAAGTCGGGGTCGAGGTACCGCTGGATTTCGACACCGGCGGCATCGGCCTGGGCACCGTAAGCTCGCAGGATCCGGTCGACTTGATCGTTCAGGTTGCCGGGGACCAGATCGATTTGGCTCAGCCGCGCATACCGCAAAAAGTCGCGCAGCAACGCTTCCATCCGTTCGCACTGTTGGCGGACGATTTCGACCTTGTTGAGCGCTCGGCGGCGGATCGGCGAATCGATCTCAGCCAGGTCCTCGCTCAGCAGGTCGATGTTCATGTGGATCACCGACAGCGGGTTTTTGATCTCGTGCGCCAGCGATCCCGCCAACTCGGCCAGTTCTTCATAGCGGTTGCGAATGGCGGCGACTTCCGCCTCGACCTTGTCGGTGGCTGTCATGCAGAGCGATTCCTGGGCAGCAGAAGGGTAAGCACCGGAGAGACGGGCGGTGGACACGGGCATTCGATCAAAGCTGACGATTCTAGCATCGAGCGTTGGCGGGCTACAGGAACCGACGGCCACGTGGGCTACGGGCTTTCAAAGTAGCAGGCACAGTCCCTGTGCCGTCCGCAGTTGCCGCCTCCAAAAGCTTCGCTTTTGGAGCGTTACGGCACTCGGAGAGTGCCTACTACTTTGTGGCTCCACCTTCAAAAAATAGCGGATGTTGCTAGGCTTAAGCCGCGTGTTTTCCATCCCTGCACCACTCGAACCCGCTTGCTTGCCATGTCGATCGCTCCTGCCGACGCGTCGTCCAAGAACGCCGCTGACCCGTACTTCCAGCAACTGTTCGCCGAGCGAATTGGCGGCGCGAACTACGGCAAAGACACCGAGATTTACAAGTTCGAGAAGATCAAGCGGGCCAAACGCAAGGCGCTCGCGGAGCATCCCGAGCGGCAGTTACTCGACTTCGGGATCGGCGAAAACGACTCGATGGCCCCGGCCGAAGTCCGCCGGGTGATGGAGCACGAGGTCAACCAGCCTGAAAACCGCGGTTACGCGGACAATGGTGTGATCGAGTTCAAACAGGCGGCCGCGCGGTTCATGCAGCGGCGGTTTGGCGTCACGCTCGATCCGGCCAGCCAAGTCAATCACTGCATCGGCAGCAAGCCGGCTTACGCGATGTTACCGGCCTGCTTCATCAATCCCGGCGATGTCACGCTGATGACCGTGCCGGGATACCCGGTCGCTGGTACGCACACCCGTTATTACGGCGGCGAGGTGTATCGCCTGCCGCTGCTGAAGGAAAACGGGTTCCTGCCGGACCTCGATGCGATCCCTGAGGAAATCTACCAGCGCACCAAACTGCTGGTGCTCAACTATCCCAACTCGCCGACCGGCCGGACCGCCCCGCCGGAGTTCTATGAAAAGGTCGTGGCGCTGGCCAAGGAAAAGCAGTTCGTCGTTGTCCAGGACGCCGCGCATGCCCTGCTGACCTTCGACGGGCCGCCGCGGAGTTTTCTGCAGACCCCCGGAGCGATCGACGTGGGCGTCGAAGTCCACTCGATGAGCAAGGGATTCGACATGATCGGCTGGCGGATGGGCTGGGTCTGCGGGCATGAGCGGATCGTCTCCGCGTTTGCCGATGTCAAAGACAACAGCGACAGCGGCCAGTTCATCGCCACGCAAAAAGCCGCGGCGGCAGCGTTGGACGACGATTCGATCCCGCAGCGGATCAACGACAAATACCGTCGCCGCATGACCAAACTGGTCGCCGCACTGCAGCGCTGCGGCTTCGATTGCCAGATGCCCGGCGGGACCTACTTCCTCTACACGCCGGCTCCCAGCGGCACGGCCGCGGGCGAGCGGTTCGCCAAGGCCGAGGACGCGACCCGGTTCCTGATCGAGCAGCACGGGATCGTTACTGTGCCGTGGGACGATGCCGGAGCCTACCTGCGGTTCAGCGTCACCTACGTCGCTGACGATGAGCAAGCCGAAGACGCGCTGATGGACGAAACCTGCCGCCGGCTCGAGTCGGCTGGCTTGCAGTTCTAAGCCGCCCAGGACGTGCTGCTGGGACAAATTCAATCAACCGGCACGCGCTTGGGTGGCACGCTCAGAGCCCCAGCGATGGGCATGGGCGCTGGCCATTCAACCGAGTTGACGAGTCGCGCGATGATTGCCCGGTAGCGTTTCTCAGCACGCCCTTCGTTCCTCAGGGACGTGCCACCCTGAGGAATCAGCGGCCACGCCCTAGGTGATGAGCCACGAAAACTTGCGGAAGAAGCTGAACCACTGCGTCCTTCGGCGGCTCGCTTGCCGTTCAGCCGTAGGGGCTGCAACCGGCCGCCGGGCGCGCTTCCGCCTCGGCATCGCGGGCCAGTGTCGCCAACTTGTTCAACTGCTCGTCATCCAAAACACGCATCGCTTCCGCTGCCGTGGTTTCACCGCGGAGCACGCGGGCCTGAGCGGACTCGGCCAAGCTGACCATGCCCGCGGTGATCGCCATCTCGTGGAGTTGTCCCGCGGGCTGATCCGCCACAATTGCCTGTTCCAGATCGCGATCGGCGACCATCACCTCGGTCAAACAGGTCAACGTGTCATAGCCGGTATGCATGCAGGCATCACAACCGACGGCGCGATACAGCTTGGGCGGCATGTCACCGAGCCGGTTGATCACGTGGGGACTGTCCACAAAGACTCCGGCGCTTGACAGCTCTTGCCGGCACTCGGGACATAACCTGCGGATCAACCGCTGATTGATCACACCGACCAGAGTTCGCGCCAAAAACGTTCGGTTGATGTCGTATTGCCGCATCGTATCGATCGCTTCCGCCGCCGAGTCCGAATGCACGGTCGCCAGCACGAGTTGCCCACTGCCGCCGGCGCGGATCGCCGTGGCCGCGGTCGGAGCATCGCGAATTTCACCGATCATGATCACATCGGGACTGTGCCGCAGCACCGTGGTCAGCAATTCCGAAAAATCGACCCCCGCTTTCAGATTGATTTGCGATTGATTGACGCCCGCGATCACATGTTCCACCGGATCTTCGAGCGTGTGAATCTTGCGCGTGCCGTCGTTGAGTTCGTTGATCGCGGAATATAGCGTGCTGGTTTTTCCGCTGGCCACCGGACCGCTGACCAGGATCACACCTGAGGAATGATTCAGTAGGCGCTTGAGCAACTTGACCACATCGGCATCCATCCCCAGCGCGTCGATGCCGCGATTGGTCCAGGACGAGCTGAACAGCCGGATCGCGACATCTTGACCCAGCAGTGTCGGCAGCGAACTGAGCCGGAAGTCGACGGTTTGCCCGCCGGGCAAGCCGATGGAGCCGCGGCCCTCGGCTGGATGGATGATGTCGCCGGTATCCGTTCCGGCCAGGGCGCGAAAGTAACCCTGCAGGCGATTGCCGTAACCGCGCGCTAGGCGACGCACCATCTCGACGCGCCCCAGCCGCCGGACCGTCACCGTCACGCTCAGTTGATCATCGGAGATGAAGATATCGCTGACCTGACGCTCCACCGCCCATTCGATCAAGTTGTCGCCGTAGTCCTCAACCGGAACCAGCTCCGTTTCTCCTTCAAGCTCCTGAAAATCAATGCTTGTATCATCAGACACGATGGTGTTGTCCCGTTGCGAGATGGCTGGATTGATGAACCCGGAGTGGCCCCCAGTTTAGCCGATCCTGTGCGCAGCAAGCAGCAATCCGCGGCCGATTCCACCGCCGCTCACACCCCCAGCACGCTACCTTCGGGAAAACCGCTGCAGCTTCTTGCTTTCCAGGGGCTTCCGCAAACGTTGTCGCTCATCACCTGAGGCGTGGACGCTGGTCCTCTGGGTGGCACGTCCCTGAGGAACGAAGGGCGTGCTGTGAGAACCGCAGGATCACCAAGGAATCAATCTTCGGCTCGATCTTAGATTCCAGTGCCCACGCCCATCGCTGGGGCTCTGAGCGTGCCACCCACAGCCAGAGTGATTCCCGTTCTGGGACGGGAGGCCAATTAAATCCTCAAAAAACCTTTCCAGAGGCTCTCCAGGCGGGGCAGAAGCTCATGCGCTGCAGCCCACGTAACGGTTTGATCGCTGCTCTGGACTCGTCAACGTATATACTGCACGGCGGAACGCTTGCCCCGAAGACCTTGTGAGGATGGACTGTGATCGCTTGTCACCCCCGTATGTTGGCTGGCTGGACCGGCGCGGTGTTGGGACTCGTGCTGCTGCTGTCAGCGGCACGAGCGGAGTTTGACTTCGAACGCGCACCGATTTTTTATCGCGATGCTCCGGCCAACAACGCGGTCGCGCGGCTGGAAGAAAAGCTCCGCAGCGGCGAAGTCCAATTGGTCGCGGACGAGCGTGGCAGCTACCTGCGATCGTTGCTCAACGCGCTGGATATCCCGGTCTCATCGCAGACCTTGGTGTTTTCCAAAACGAGCTTGCAGCAAAATCGGATCGCGCCCGACATGCCGCGAGCGGTCTATTTCAACGACGACTGCTACGTTGCCTGGGTACAAGGCGGGCTGATCGAATTGGGAGTGATGGACGATCAGCTCGGCGGTCTGTTCTATACCATGCGCGACGGCGGTCGCGCGCCGGCCCTGCAGCGCGATCGCGGCGGCTGCATTGCCTGCCACGCATCGGGACGGACCCAGCAAGTGCCCGGCTTTTTCATCCGCAGCGTTTACCCTGACGCCGACGGGCGACCGCGCGGTTTCGGCACCGTCAGCGACCACCGCAGCCCGTTTGAACAGCGCTGGGGCGGTTGGTACGTGACCGGCTCGCACGGCCAGATGCGTCACCTGGGCAATGAACTGGCGACCGATCCAGACGATGAGGAGCAACTCGATATTGAACGCGGAGCCAACCTGTTGTCGCTCGAGGATAAGTTTTCCAGCCGCCGGTATCTGTCGCCCCACAGCGACTTGGTGGCGCTGATGGTGATGGAACACCAGTCGCAGATGCACAACTACATCACCCTGGCCCGCTATGAGACGGTGCAGGCGACCGCCAGTGACCAGGTCATGAACGAGGCACTCGGACGTCCAGAAGATCATCGCACCGATTCGACTCAGCGACGAATCGCAAAAGCCGGCGACCAACTCGTCGAGTACCTGTTGTACTGCGACGAAGCGCCGCTAAACGCGGAGATCTCCGGCACCTCGACGTTCGCCGCAGAGTTTGCCGCCCGCGGGCCGTTTGATTCCCAGGGGCGCAGCCTGCGGCAATTCGACCTGCAAAGCCGAATGTTTCAGTTCCCCTGCAGCTACCTGATCTACTCGCCAGCGTTCGATGCATTGCCGGAGCCGATGTTGCAGCACGTCCGCACGCGGCTGCTGGCGGTGCTTCGCGGCGAAGACCAGAGCGAGCGGTTTAGCCATCTGTCGACCGCGGATCGCGAGGCGATTTTGGAAATTCTCGCCGAGACGAAACCGAGTTTGTTTGAGGCAGCAAAAGCCGCGCAGTAGATCAAAGTCGCCGATCGCTCTTTGTCGCCGATCGCTCTTTGTCGCCGATCGCTCTTTGTCGCCGATCGCTCTTTGTCGCCGATCGCTCCGCGATCGGAGTCTCCGGCAGAGTTCGACCGGCGGAGCGGTCGACCACCATTGTCGCCGATCGCTCCGCGATCGGAGTTTTGGACGTCTCGTCCGTACGACTTGTAACGCCAATGCGCCAGCGTGCGGCCTAACATCTGCCCGCTGGTCTCGGTTCGACCGGCGGAGCGGTCGACCACCATTGTCGCCGATCGCTCCGCGATCGGAGTTCTGGACGGTTCGGCCGTACGACTTGTAACCCCAACGCGCCAGCGTGCGGCCTTACATCTGTCCCCTGAGCTTGGTTCGACCGACGGAGCGGTCGACCACCATTGTCGCCGATCGCTCCGCGATCGGAGTTTCCAGCGCCTGTTCTCCCGACTTGTAACGCTTACGCGCCAGCGTGCGGCCTTACATCTGTCCGCTGGTCTCGGTTCGACCGGCGGAGCGGTCGACCACCATTGTCGCCGATCGCTCCGCGATCGGAGTTTCCAGCGCCTGTTCTCCCGACTTGTAACGCTCACGCGCCAGCGTGCGGCCTAACATCTGCCCGCTGGTCTCGGTTCGACCGGCGGAGCGGTCGACCACCGTTCACTTACTCCACGTCGCCGGTGGTCCAGTTGCCGTCGATGTTTCGCCAGGTTTGGCCAGTCGGGTTCTTATCCGCTAACAGCCACGGCAACCGTGAGGAACGCACGTTGTCGTAACAGGTCAGCTTCGCAAACCGGAAGATTGCCGTCGGGATCCCGACCGACGTGAATCCGGGATGTCCCGTCGCTGGGTACGGGCCACCATGATTCATCGCCGGACTGACCGCGACACCGGTCGGCATTTTGTCATTGAGCAACCGGCCGACTTTGGGCGTCATCGCAAACGCGACCGGTTCATAAGCGTCATCGTCACGGTCGTTGGCGGAGTAGATGCAGCCGGTCAAGTTCCCCTCGAGCGACTCGATGACTGCCACGAGTTGGTCGACATCCTTAGCAACCACGAACAGCGACGCATTTCCAAACGCTTCGGTCTGAAACAATTCCGGGTCATCCAGGAACTGCTGGCCGCTGGCGGTCAACAGCGTATTGGGCCGGGCGCAGCGGTCGTTGGCCGCTTCGCCGCCGCCGGTCAGCAGTGTCGCCCCACCGCCGCACAGCGTTTGGATCGCTTCGCCGAGCGAGCGGGTGACCGCAGGGGAAAGCAGCGTTCCGGGCGTTGCCTGAGCGTATTTCGCTCGCACCGCTTCGATGAACTGCTCGCTGGCGTCGCCTTGCACCAGCAGCACCAAGCCCGGATTGGTGCAGAATTGGCCGGCTCCCATCAGTGCGCTGGTGACAAACTCATCGACAAGTTCCTGACGGCGCTGCGCTAGCGCCGCTGGCGTGATCACGACGGGGTTGACGCTCGAGAGTTCCAAATAGATCGGCTTACCGGCGGCATCGGCTGCGGCCTTGAGCGCCAGTCCCGCGCGGCGGCTGCCGGTGTATCCGGTCGCTCCACACCGCGGATCACTGACCATCCGTTCGCCATCGCTGTGCGACGTGCGGTAGATCAGTTGCACGGTTGCCGCGGGCAAGCCGGTCGCTTCGATCGCCTGCAGGGCCAACGCCGCGAATCGCCGTGTCGTTTCCGGCAGCGTGCTATTGGCCTTGGCGATCACCGGGTTTCCGGCAGCGATCGCGGCAGCAAAGTCGCCGCCCGAAGCGCTGCCGAAAGCGAACGGAAAATTGTTGGGGCCAAACACGCAAATCGGCCCCAGCGGTTCGTAGCACGACCGAATCGACGCTTTGGTGTCGATCACCGGCATCGCCCACGTGCCCGCCCGCGCCGCCGTGGCCGCCAGCCGCAATTGATTCACGGTGCGGGGTAATTCGACATCGGCCAGCCGTGGGCTCCGCGCCAAGCCCGATTCTTCATGTGCGGCGTCGACTAAGTCCTCCGCATTGGCCTGGATCAAGTCGGCGTAGGCTTCCAAGAAGGCTGCGATCTTCTCCGCCGGCGTGCGGCGCAGTTCCACCGCGGCTGCGGCCGCTGCATCCAGCGCTTCGTCGATATCAGCCCAAGTGCTGACCGGAAAATCGCGCTCAATCGCGCGGTTCTGGCTCGGGTCGGTGGCACGAAACGAATCGGCGAGATTGGCCTGACGCCACTGTCCGGCGATCAACACGGGTTGGCAGGTGGTCGTGGAAGCAGATGACATCGTGCACATTTCCTTCAGAAAACGAGGGGACAGAACCGCATCGCCGCCGCTGACCAGCGATACCGCTTCATCAGAATCCACTCGCTGCGATTGTGCAATCCGCACGACTAACCACGGCGGCCGGGCGGATCAAGCGATCGCGTCGGCCTCGTTGGATACCATGCCCGTCTCGTTGTGTCCGCTCAAGTCGCCGAGCAAATCAGCGACCAAACACGCCGCCACAGCGACAACGGCGGGATCGCGTCGCACCGAATCGGTCTCCGGCAACACGTCCTCGGTCAGATTTTTGGGCCGCCGCAAATCGAGCAATTGCAACCGCCCATCGACGTATTCAATCAGTGCCGTGGCGTTTTCCATCCAGTCGCCGAGATTGACATACTGGACATCGCCGAGCATCCGATGCGTTGGCCGATGGATGTGGCCGCAGATGATGCCATCGCAGGATTTTCCGCGAGTGTGCTGGACCAGACGGCTTTCGAACCGGCTGATCCGCTGGACCGCTTGCTTGACCAGTCGCTTCACCGCGTGGCTCATCGGCTTGGGTGTCGCACCGACCCAACCGAGCATGCGGTGTGTAACCCGGTCGCCGAGCAGCATGACTTGGTAGCTCGCCGACCCGAGCTTCGACAGCCAACGCAAGTTCGACTCAACGTCGTCGAACTGATCACCGTGAATGATCACCATCCGCCGCCCGTCGGCACAGGTATGGATGAACTCGTCCTGGATCGCCAGCAGCGGCGAGTTGGCCTGACGCTGTCGCAGAAAATCGTCGTGGTTGCCCGGCGTGTAAAAGACACTTGTGCCAGCCGTCGCCATTTCCACCAACCGCTCCCACAGCAGCGAGTAGGCGGCTGGCCAGTACCACTGCCGCTCCAGCGCCCAACCGTCGATGAAGTCGCCGACCAGAAACAGGTTTTCCGGCTGGTGCGCAAGTAAAAAATCGAGCAGTTCCTCACAGCGACTGAACCGGCTGCCGAGGTGCAGATCGCTGATGAAAATCGACCGCACCTGTGCAGCCGGGATCTCGCCAGGACCAACAGCGACCGGCCCGAGCGGATGGCTCGTCGCTGAACCGTCGGTATCCACTGCGCCGTCAGCGGGTGAGCGGAGTGATATCACCGGCTTAGAGCTCACCATGCTTGTATCGAAAAGAAAACCTGCTGCGGGCCCTGCGCCGCACCTAACTTTGGCCGCCCGCCCACGCGCTCGGCCTTCTGCATGCTAGGCAATCATCGAGCCAAAACAACCTGTCTTTCCATGTGGCTGACTGATTTTCGCGCCAGCAAATCCCCTGGCGGCGGTAAACCACGTAGGCCAGGCAGCCGATAACACCGCGAAACTCAACGAGCCGCCTGGAAACAAACGCTATTGAGTCGCCCCCCGCCCAACCACTATGGTCGGCGCAGAATGGACACAGCCGCCGTTACGTCGTCGACGAGCTGATTTGATCGCTTTGCAGAGGCTTGCTTAACAGCGATCCATCGATGAACGACGGGCGTTTACTCAGAACGTTTGCAGATGCTTCAAGTTGTGTTTGTCAAGTGGGGGGAGAAGTATGGGCCAGAGGTCGTCGATCGTTCGGTCCGGGCAATTTTAAAGCATACAACTTGTAAGGTTCAATTCACCTGCATTACGGACGACCCCGCAAGTCGGTTCAACCCGCTGGTGGCGGTGAAGCCATTTCCACCCTTCACCGCTTCCCTGGACCATCTTAAAAACGGCTGTCGCCTAAAAATGGCAATTTTCTCGCCGGGCATACTCGACGAGGGGATTCCGGCGCTCTATCTCGATCTGGATACTCTGGTCAGAGGTGACGTCGCGCGCGTCCGCGACCACATCCGCGCCCATTCGGGCATTCACATGCTGAAGAGCCATTATGTTCCATGGTGGCCCATCCAGCACTGGGCCGGCCCGCTGATCGGCAACAAGTACTATCATGCTAATTCATCCGCTATCGGATTCTATCCCGAGAATTACTATTGGCTCTTCGATCGCTTCAATACCATCGTCGTCGGCGATTCAAGCGAGACCTCCAAGACCTTGCGCTGCGACGACCGCTTCATCAGTTGCTACTGCCGCGACACGCTGCGAGTTTTTCCGGCTTCATTGGTGACCAAGTTTTCCGCGGAATACATGTCGCCAAGCCACGTCTATGAACAGGTGCGCAGTCGTTTGCCATGGGTGCAGTCTCGACGACAACGGCAAGTCGCCGTCACCTTCGCTGGAGCAGCGCTCAAACCCGAAATGCTGACCAAACTCAAGCTTGGGGATGAAGTCAGGTACAAACGGCTGAAGACGTATTGGAACCATTTGGATTTTCAAAACTATTGGACCGAACCGGTGGCCTGATCATCGAACCTGCGAACTCCTCCGGTTCTCAGCATTACCCTCGGCCGACGAAGAAATTAAACGGCTCTCCGTTCGAACCAAATTTGGAGCATTTGCACTTGCTTTGCCGCTGCAATTTTGTCTACAGATGCTTTGGGCGACTTTGTCGCCGCTCCACGCTGAGGCATCGCCTCGGAGCTCCGAATTAGCAGATGGCAATGCCTTGCGGAAACTGTGGCAAGGCCCCGAATCCACGGAGGTGGTTTGTGCATGAAATCACAATCAATCGGTCTACGCACCGGTTCCTGCGCGAACAGGATCCTGCCCTGCAGGAGAGGACGCACGAGGGGGCAATGGTCATGGCCCCGTCGCTGGGGCTAAGGTTTTCGGGGATTAACGCCACGATGGAAGCCTTGCTGCCACTGATGGCGCAATCGATCCCGATTGCTTGCTGTGGCCAGAACTTGAGTGACCAGATGCCGACTGCCCGCTTGGTCCGTTGGCTGGCCCACCCCAACCGTCACCGCTGGCGGCTCTGGCATGCCCGACGCAACAACGACATGCTGCTTGGCTTGGTGCTCCGTTACCTTTTCCGACAGAAACTGATTCTCGTCTGGACCAGCGCGGCCCAGCGGCACCACACGTGGCTGACTCGCTTCTGTTACCATCGCATGGACGCCGTCCTGGCCACTACCGAGAAGGCAGCCAGCTACCTGCGGTGTCCGGCGGGCGTTAGTCATCATGGCGTCAATGTCGATGCGTATGTGCCGACGGATCGCAAAAGCGAGGCGCGCGCGAAGCTTGGGATCGCGGACCGGCGGACGATCGGCGTGTTCGGGCGCGTGCGGCCTCAGAAAGGGGTCGGAGATTTCGTCGAAGCAGTTCTCGCGGTGCTGCCGCGCTATCCCCAATGGCAGGTTCTGTTCGTCGGCCAGGTGACGCCTGAGTTCGCGGCCTACCAAAGTGACCTCATCGCAAAGCTGACTGCGGCCGGTCTGGCAGATCGAGTTCGGTTCACCGGTTTTCTAGAGGATTTTGCCGACTTGCCACACTGGTATCGGGCGATGGACGCGGTCGCCTGTGTCTCCCGAAACGAAGGCTTCGGCGTCACTTGCTTGGAGGCGATGGCTTCCGGGGTTCCAGTGCTAGCAACTGAGGCCGGGGCGTGGCCGGACATCCTTGAACACGGAGTCGATGGGTGGCTCGTCAAGCCCGCCGACTGTGCCGATCTGGCCACTGGTCTCGAGCACCTGTGCCGCGCCACCCCCGATGAACTGCAGGTCATGGGACGACGGGCGCGAAAGAAGGTCGAAGACCGTTTTGCGATCCGACATGAAAGCGACAGGTTGATCGCATTCTACCACCAGCTATTTGAGCAATTCGGTGAGCCGCGGTGGGCCGAGTCAGAAGTCGTTAGTGATTGATTGGAGCGACTTGAGGGCCAGCAGGATACCGGTGCAGACCTTGCGATGGTTTGGCGGTTGACCTCCGGGATGCTGGCAGTAGCGAGGCGGAGATTGCGGCAGCAGTGGCTTAACCCTAGCCCGCCCCGTCTACCTCACAATCTGGACATCTCGATTGACTTTTTATCGCTTGCGCGACCTTCGAAAGCTTTGACATGCACCTCGGCCGGCAAGAGCCTCTTCCAAAAAATCAAGCTTGCGAGTTCATTGGCAACGCGCTTATAAATCCCAGGTGGTGAAAAACTAGCGTCACCGGCATTCACGATTGTTGAACCGACAAGTCCTTTTTTGCAGGCGCGATCTCATGGAACTGAACGCTTACGTGATCACACTTCGGCGGAGCGTCGAGCGTGCGAAACAAACTGCGAAGCTGGTCGCCCATTGCCCGGTTCCCTGCACGCCCTGGGATGCGGTCGACGGCCGCGAGATGACACTGGAGCAGCAAGCGGCACTGCAGCCAGTGCATCCTTATACGCCCCCTTATCCGTTTTCACTGAACCCTGGTGAGATCGGCTGCTTCCTTAGTCACCGCAGTCTTTGGGAGCACATGGTGGAGCGGGCGATACCGCGAGCGCTCATCTTGGAAGACGACGTGGAGTTTCTGCCGAACTTCGCTGAGACACTGCAGTTCGCCGCGCGCCATGCCGACGTCACGGACTATATCCAGTTTCCAGTCCGCGAGATTCATCCGCGCGGCAAGATCGTCGTCAGCGAAGGTGGCCTGCGGCTGTTGCAACCGGCTGTCATCCCGCTGCGGACATCGGCACAGTTGGTCACGCTCGGGGCTGCCGAAAAGTTGCTGCAACACACTGAGACGTTCGATCGTCCTGTCGATACGTTCTTGCAAATGAAATGGCTGCACGGCGTCCAAGTACTGACCGTCATGCCGCGAAGCGTCATCGAGGTGTCGATGAGCCTCGGTGGCAGCACCATTGGGAACAAGCAAAAGCGTAAGACGACGTTAGGTGTGGTGTCGCGAGAATGGAAGCGGACACTGTACCGATGCCGAGTTGCCTCATTTGCCAGCCGCAATAACCGCTCGGTTGATCAACGCGTGCCCGCCTAACAGATTCGCAAGGAAGCTCAATCATGAAGATCGGCGTGCTCTATATCTGCACCGGAAAATACATTCGATTTTGGAACGAATTTTACCGCACTGCTGAGCAGCATCTGCTGCCGGAGGCCGAGAAGCATTATTTTGTCTTCACCGATGGCGATTTCGCAGAACAAACCAATGCGAATGTGACAAAAGTCTTCCAAAAGAATCTTGGCTGGCCAGACAACACCTTGCGACGGTTTCACATGTTCCTCGGGATTGAGGACCGTTTGGAACAGTTCGATTATCTCTACTTCTTCAATGCCAATTGCCGCTTCGAGCAGACGGTCGGCACAGAGTTTCTGCCGAAAGCAAGCGATCAGTTGCTGGTGGTCCAACACCCAGGACAAATTGGCAAACCGGCCGACCAATTTCCGTACGAGCGAAATCCTCGCTCTCGAGCTTCCATCCCCTTCGGCACAGGCAAGCATTATGTGTGCGGCGGGATCAATGGCGGGCAAGCAAAGACATTCCTTCGTTTCGCCCGCGCCGCACGACAAGCCGTCGATGCTGACTTTCACGATGGCATCGTGGCGACTTGGCACGACGAGTCGCACCTCAACCGCTACATCCTCGACCATCCATACACCTTGCTTCACGCAGGTTATTGCTACCCACAGCACTGGAAGCTCGATGTGCCGATGATGATCGAAGTGCGAGATAAACGGAATCATGGAGGCCGGGAAACCCTGCGAGCGATGACGAGCACCTCCGGTACTGAGGAAATAGTTACTGTTGCCATTTCCGGCGGCCTAGGTAACCAGATGTTTCAGTATGCCGCTGGCCGTGCGGTCGCCAATCGGCTCGGATGTCGACTACAACTGGACACGCGACACTATGACCGCCTGAAGACGTTCCCTTATGGACTCGGCGAATTCGCGATCGATGCCATCATTGGTACCTCGCGGACGCTTCCACCCGCCAAGGAAACCCCGCTTAAGTATCTCACCTGGCGATACCTTTCCAAACGAACACGGTTCATTAGGGAGCAGGGGCTCAGTTTCAATGATCGCATCCTTAAGCTAAAGGGGAGCGTCTACCTGCACGGTTATTGGCAAAGCGAACGGTATTTCAGCGACTGTGCTGCGCAGATTAGGAATGACCTCCAGTTTGCCTCTTCGCTGAGTGATGAAAGCAGTGAAACGCTTGGCCAAATACGTGCTACGCCTTCAATTGCTGTCCATGCCAGACGTGGCGATTATGTTACCAACCGCCGTGCTAATGCACTTTATGGAACTTGCTCGCCCCAGTATTACGAAGACGCGGTTTCTGAAATCATAAGAAAAGCAAAGATTGAGCCCACTGTATTCCTGTTTTCTGACGACCTTGAATGGGCAACGCAGTATCTCCGCTTTTCGGTACCGACGGTTGCAGTCAACCATCATGGTCGAGATACAGCCCATCAGGACCTGAGATTGATGGCTGCGTGCCAGCATCAGGTGATTTCGAACTCCACGTTTTCCTGGTGGGCGGCGTGGCTCAACCCCTCACCCGATAAGATCGTTGTCGCACCGGATAAATGGTTTGCGTGTCCGCGTACAGAAAATGCCGACATCATTCCGGCCAATTGGCTGCGACGCAATAACCAAACAGAAGTAGCTAATCTGCGAGCAGCCTGAATATTGTGAGGGAGCATGCGTTTCTACCTTATTAACCTCGACCGCTCTGCGGATCGGCTCGAATGGATGAACGATCAGACGGCGCCGCTGAATCTGGTCATGCAGCGAGTGCCGGCGGTAGATGGTCATTTATTGTCGGCTGATGATTGGAGTCGCTGGGCTGCGGTAACGAGTAAGCGATTTGGGATGGGCCCGGGCGAAACCGCCTGTTTCCTCAGCCACCGCCGCGTTTGGCAGATGATGATCGACAATGATGAGCCCTGGGCATTCATTGCGGAAGATGACATCCACCTGTGTGAAACAGCATGTCACTTCATGCAAGATTCCTCTTGGATTCCCGCAGATGCTGACTTGGTCAAAGCTGAAACCGCTCGACAGCGGGTGTGGCTGGCGCCGCGAGCAACCAGCATTTGTTATGGGCATGCACTGCACCGGTTGAGATCATCGCACGGGGGCAGTGCGGGATATTTCATTAGTCGCCATGCCGCGAGCAAGCTGCTTTCGGCTACAGAGACACTCTGCTCGATTCCCGACCAGGTGCTCTTCAATCCGGTGTTGGGAATCGCGCCGCAGCTCAAGATCTACCAGATGGATCCTGCGATTTGCATCCAGGACTGGTTGGTCGCAGCACAGCCTCGCGAGAAACGTCTAGGCAGTCTATTGTTGTTCGAGCGGCAGCAATTTCATGAAGCACTGCAACCGCGTCACCGTCTAAAATCCGCCTACCTGTGGTACAAGCTTTCCAATCCCGTTCATAAAGCGGGGCGTGCAAGCATCAGCCTTGCCGCCAATAAACTCGGCACCCATGTCGTTAAAAAAATACCCTTTGAGGCGCGTCCCGCCTATCAGCGAGCTGCGAGTTGATGGCAGGTTTTCCTACAGATTCGAGGCCTGTCAGAAATCAAACTGCTGTTTCTGTACCAATTCCATTTTTCTCGTACGCTCAAGGATGGACAGCCTGTGTGCGACCGGAAGCGTAGTGGTGAAGGATGTCGCGCCGGGCCTGTGGGTCGAAGGAGATTCGGCGGAGCCGCTGCGCGGTAGGTGACAGATAGCGGGTGGACGGGGCCGAGTTGTCGATCAAAGCGGCTAGGATCAGTGAGTGGGTGTAGGGGGGCTATTGGCCCTGCTGTTAATCATCGCCGAAGAGTGGTAGGTTAAGTTGCTCTGGCGAAGGCAGCGTTACTCTCTGGCTTCGTCGCAGAGCGGGCGGACTTGGGTCTGAGTCAACGGTCCATCAGCCGGAAACCTGTTTTGGGCTTGGTATCGTGTCGCGCCGTGGAAGGTACGTTTTCGGCAATGGAAATCCAACATGCTGACCTATTTTAAGCGCCGACGCAGACGAAGGATTTCGATCCGACGGGCTGCCGTCGCCATCGGACCGATTGGATTGTCCGCCGCTGTTCGATTGTGGCGATACGGACGATCGGACACCAATTTTGAAATTCAACCCAAGTTTGTTGCCCATCCTCTGCTGATTCGTGCCAACACAAGCGATTATAATGTGTTTCGGCAGGTCTTTATCGAGGAAGAATACGCCGGTGTGGCCGGCTTGCCTGGCGTGAGTCTGATCGTGGACGCCGGTGCTAATGTCGGCTATTCAAGCATCTATTTTCTTTCCAAATACCCTGATTGTCAGATTGTGGCTATCGAGCCCGACCCCAGTAATTTCGCAGTGCTACAACGCAACTTGGCGCCCTATGCCGACCGAGTGACATTGCTGCAGGCTGGGGTCTGGTCACATCGGACCGGGCTGGCACTTCAGCCTGCAGCCTATCGAGATGGACGCGAATGGTCTAAGCAGGTGCGAGAATGTGAGCCTGCCGAAGCAGCCGAGATGGAGGCAATTGACGTGCCGACCATTCTGGGCGATTCGAAATCAGAACGCATCTCGCTCCTGAAGATGGATATCGAAGGCGCTGAGGCGGTGGTGTTTCGCAGTCACGTCGACTGGCTTGATAAGGTCGACGCCATGGCGATCGAACTCCATGATGACTCGGAGTTTGGAAATGCCTCGGAGGCTTTCGATGCCGCAGTTAAAGGGCGAGGATTTCAGATTTCCCGCAGTGGCGAACTTACAATCTGCCTTCGTGCTGGATCCACTCTGCGCGACGCTGTTCCCAGCGGTTGATGGTAGCGACGGCCGGTTTTTTGTCAGCTTTTAAGGCTGTGATGGGCTGGTGGCTGCGAGTGTCAGGCTGCCAGCGGGGCGACCTCAGGGTGCGCCTGTTGATCTAAGGTGTGGCACAGATCGATGGGGCGGCGTCTGGCGCAGTGCAGGGTTGCGAGACGCACCGACGACTTAATGAGATTGGTTCGCATGCGCCGAAGCTTCATAGTAGGGTGTTTGAGCCACACGCTCAGCCGTCGCTCCTCGGAGCCGGGCCGAGAATTACTGGATTGTGCGGCAGAACGCACAGTGCTACTGAGCACTGATGTTATGCATTGCAGTTGAACTGCCAATGCAGGCTCAGATTGGTAGGTTTCGACTTTCGGCGAGTGATTCAAGAAGGCGTCGGCCGGCGCTGTAGCCTTGCAGGAATGTTCGAGAGCAAGTGCTGCCGTTCGGTGCGTGAGGATGTAGGCGGCGGCACCTCCACGGCCGTAATAAATGCGGCGCAATGAGTATCCGGAAAGCAAATGTCAAAGCAGCCGAATTGGCAATCAATTTCGGCGAAGTTGCCCATTTAAGGTTAAGCCGGATCGGTTCATCGGACAGTTCCAATGAAGCGAGCACCTGTGTGATGTGGCTTGAGAGTACTGCATCGTCTTCGAGCACGAGCGTGGGGCGATTCGCTTCAACAATTCGTTACCAGGCTAACCGACAGCTTAAAAAACAAGCGATTTCATTGCGTCACAAGGAACGTTCCCACTGATGACTGCGGGTGTCAAACTCCAACTTAGCGATGGTGCTGGCATGTATGGCTTCGATTCGTTCAAATGGCAACCTAAGTTGCTCGAGCTGGCGTTGCTGGAACGTAGGTGTTCCGTTGTTTGTTGCAATTTGATTACCAGCGCTAACGCATCCATTTCTGAGTTCCCGTCGTCCGATTACCATTACCGGTGAAACATTAACGAATTGTATTCCCTTCTGGAAACGTCAATGTGGGCATTGTTTCCTAGCTGATGGAAAGCTAGATTACCGGTCGGCTTTCTATTAGCTGGAGGCAAGGCTACTGCTTGGCGCTGCTAATCCGCCGGGTGCAAATCGGTTCAGTGCCTCGACTTGCGATTTCCGTCGCTCCCCAGAACACGAACAGGTAACCAAATAGTTCTAGCCCTTCTTGGATTACCGTTTTGGTGAGGGCGACGTTGCCGTCGCCGAGAATCGGCCGCCACATCAGTTGGCTGCCGAAGGTGCGGCTGAGGACCAGGACGATCAACAGGCCGACTGAGACCAGCAAGTAAGACTTGGTCTGCGCGTACTTGGCCCAGGACGAGAGCACCGAGGCACGCTGCTGGCCGACGGAAATGATCGCGATGGCAGCGACCATGACCGCCGGGTAGACCCAGAACCCGTGAGTGACTTGATCCCAGAAATGATCGAGCTCACGGACCAACATCGTGGCAAACAGGCCTGACGCCAGCAGCAAGATCGGACGCATTTCACGATTCCGTGTTGCCGCGGACCAAAACATCACCGCCGAGATCAGCAGCAACAACTCCTGAGCGATCTCCGTGGCTGAAGCCTCCGATGGGCCACCGCCGCTCAGGCGTGCATCGAGCAAGGCCAATGCGGGAACGGCCAGCGAAAAGAGGGTGACCCAGGTGAGGTTCTTCAGCGACCGGAGGATCACGCGGCGATCATCGCGGGCGGCAGTCTCTACGGCTGCGCCAGCGGAACGCGGGTAGTAGTCGGAAAGAGAGAGTCCGCTGTGCCGGGGCAAAAACTCAGTCGAGGTGGACATCCGTGTCGCCTGTGTGCAGAGGAGATGAAGCTCGTTGCATCCTGCTCGCTTCTAAAGGTAATTTCGGAGGTTTTGTGGCGCTTTGTTAAGAAGAAGTAAGGAACTGGGGGGAATCCCCCGCATGGCGTCAGGTTGAAATGGCACAGCCGCATGCGAGCGACGTTCAGCAGCGCTAAGGCAGTGCCTGCCCAAGCCGCTGCTGGACGATGACCAAATGGTGCCGCAGATGCCCGGCCGTGAGCCAGGCCAGAGCGCGAACGCTCAGCCGTTTCCCTTCGGCGAGGCCGCTGTGGTCCCAGCACTGCGGCTCGATCCGCTGCAGCAGCAGGAGATTCGTCTGCCGTAACTGGTCCAACTCGCTGACCAAGTGCTCAAAATTGCCCAGCCCAAAACGGCTGTCGGCGTAGAAGTTTTCGTCCCAGCCGGGCAGTTCCGTCGGATCACCGGCGGCATACCGCAGCATCCGGTAACCGAACACCCGCTCAGCGTCGGCGCAGTGCGCCAATACCTGACGAATCGTCCAGCCGTAAGGCGCGTGGACCTGGTCGACTTGATCCGGGCTCACCGCGGACGCGACCTGCTGCAGCCACGCCCGTTGTTCTTGCAACACCGCCAGCACATCGCTCCCCGGAGTCGCTTCGATCAGCCCACGGTGGTAGTCCGCGGAGATTTCATGCGGCTGGCAGCGGCCAGAGACGAGTGTGGACATGGAACGAACTCTAGGCAGCAGGGATGAAATGCCAGCGGCGACGATTGCTGAAGCGATACTCAGGAAGTGACGCTGGATCTTGGTGAGCGGTTAGGTGGCGGCGCAGGCTGAAGCCTGGACTCCAACGGGGGCTAGGCGCCGAACTTGCCCATTCTGCCGGCATTGCTCAGGGCCAGCAGCATCAGGTACTTGGCTTCAAAATGCCCCAGCCCGCCGGTGATGCAGGTCGATTCGTTGAACGCGGTGTGCGGGTCGGGGCGACAGCAGTCGCTAGCCAGCAGCGTCGGCACCGGGTGCCAGGAGTGCGCCATCAGGTAGCTCGGGGTGCTGTGGTCGCCGGTGACGATCAGCACGGTTGGCGAGAGCTTTTCGATCTGTGGCAGGATCGCGTCGAACTCCTCGATCCGCCGCACCTTCTCGTCAAAGTTACCGTCCTCGCCCGTGCTGTCGGTGTACTTGTAGTGCAGGAAGAAGAAGTCGTAGTCGTTCCAGGCCTGGGCCAGCACGTCGACTTGCTCTTGGAGCGTGTTGGCCTGGCCGACGATCTGCATGCCGACCAGGTGTGCAAGGCCTTTGTACATCGGATAGACGGCGATCGCCGCAGCCCGCAAGCCGTAGACCTCTTCGTAGCTAGGCATGTCGGGCTTGGCCGCAAACCCGCGCATCGTGTGAAAGTTCGCCTTGGGTTGATCTTTGAGGATCTCGCGGGCCTGGCGGAGAAACTCTTTGGCGACAGCGGCTGTTTTTTCACTTGCCGCATTACGGGCGACCGGATCGAGCGGCGGGACGCCGACAGCCTGCGGATCGGTGTCGTTGACGTCGCCGCCGAGCCCTTCACCGCGAAACACGACGACAAAGCGATGCTCTTTCACCGGTTCGACGAAGATCTCGACGCCGGGGATCTTGATTTGGCGGAGGCTGATGGCGATCGGAGCGCTCTCGTCGGTGCTGATCCGGCCGGCGCGGCGGTCGGCGATGTTGCCATCGGGTCCCAGTGTGCAGAAATTGCACCGGATCGCCACGTCGCCGGCTTGCAGTGGAAACCCGATGCCGGTCGCTTCCAGCGCCCCGCGGCCGATCTGGTACTGCAGCGGGTCGTAGCCGAACAGGCCGAGGTGCCCGGGGCCGCTCCCCGGGGCGATGCCGGGTTTGACCGGAATGCTGGCTCCCTGAACGGCCCGGGCCGCGATCCGGTCGAGGTTCGGGGTGTTGGCGGTTTCAAGTTCGGTCTTGCCGCCGGGCGTCATCGGCAAACCGCCAAGGCCGTCGGCAACCAGCATGACGATCTTGGAGTCATTTTTGGCGATCAAGCCGCGGGTTAACTGATGCATGTCCATGAGCGGAAATCTCGACAGGGTCGGGGAGAGTGCCAAAGAAAGAGCGATCGCCATGGTTTAACAAATCGAACGTTGCCGTCCCAGCGGCCCCCGCTACGATCGGCCCGAGCAATCGGCTACGTTATGACACCGAACCCACTGGCATCCCCACCCTCGCAACGAACCACCATGACCCTATTGCGATTTGACCCCTCTGGCGCGATCAATTCCGAGTTCGGCGTCACCCCCGAGCAACTCACCGCGCTCTATCCCCAGCTCGAGACGCTGCGGCGGGAAATGGTGGAGGTCGATCCGCAGCAGTATGCCGAATGCGAAGTGCCGGAGGCGAAACAGCCGCTGGACGCACGGTTCTACTGGCTGCCCCAAGAACAGCTCGACGCCTACAAGCAGCACCGTGAGGCGTCGGAACTGGGGCGGATTTTCAAGGTCGCCAATTCGCTCGCCAGCGACATCGATGCGGTGGTCGTGCTCGGCATCGGCGGTTCGTACATGGGGGCGCGGGCGATGATGGACGCCTGCTGCGACCCGTACCACAACGAGCTGAACCGCGCCGGCCGTGGCAGTCGGCCGCGGATGTATTTCGAAGGCAACAACGTCGACAACGACGCCTCGCAGGCGCTGCTGAGCCGCTTGGCCGCCGGCGGCTACGGCGACTCGCCCGCGGAACAGCGGCACGCGCTGGTGGTGATCAGCAAGAGCGGCGGGACGCTCGAGACCGCGGCTGCCTTCCGCCAGTTTCTCGCGGCCCTGCGGACTTCGCTCGGTGACGAGGCCGACAAGTGGCTGCCCAAGCTCGTCATTCCCGCTACCGGTGATGGCGGCAAACTGCACGACCTGGCGACCGCGATCGGCTGCGAGGAAATCTTCAGTGTCCCCGACGGCGTCGGTGGCCGCTTCAGCGTGCTCTCGGCAGTCGGGCTGTTGCCAGCAGCGATGCTCGGGCTGGACTGCATGAAGCTGCTCGAAGGCGCCGTGGCAATGAACCAGCACTTCGAAACCGCGCCGCCGGAAGAGAACGTGGTGCTGCAGTACGTCGCCGTCAATCATTTGCTGGCCCAGCACCGCGACAAGTCGATCCGCGTGCTGAGCGTCTGGAGCAAGGAACTCGAAGCGGTCGGCCTGTGGTACGACCAACTGTTGGCCGAATCCAACGGCAAAGATGGCAAAGGCGTCACGCCGCTGACGACCGTCAACACGCGTGACTTGCACAGTCGGCACCAACAGCACCAGCAAGGCCGCAACGACAAGGTGTTCAACAACTTGATCGTCGAATCCTACCGCACCGATCCGCTGCCGATCGGAACAAGCGAGCTGAATCAGGACACGCTCAACGACCTCGCCGACAAGACCTTGATCGACATCATGAGCGCCGCGATCAAGGGCACCAACGACGCGCTGCACGCCGACGGACGGCCGACGACCGACATCATCCTGCCGACGATCGACACGTATGTGCTGGGTCAGCTGTTTCAAATGTTGATGATCGCCACCGTGATCGAAGGCCGATTGCTGGGCGTGAATCCTTACGGCCAGCCAGGTGTTGAGCAGTACAAGGTCAACATGAATAAGAACCTCGGCCGAGCTTAAGCCGGCGGGGAACCTGTATTTTGACAGAATCCAATCAGCCGGAATGCATGAGTGTTCCGGTTCTCACGAACTTATAACCCTTGTTCTTATGTCCGCCATCGATCAACTGTTCGCCGAGCTGCGAAAACGCGGTGAGAAGGCGTTTCTGCCGTTTATAACCGCTGCGGATCCCGATCTTGAAACCACCGCAGCGGTCGTCCGCGCGTTGGCGGAGTGCGGGGCGAGTATGGCGGAGATCGGCGTTCCTTATAGTGATCCGATCGCTGACGGACCGGTGATTCAAGCCTCGTATCAACGGGCGCTGGAACAGGGGTTTCGGCTTTCGCACTTGTTTGACCTGGGACGGAAGCTGAAGGCCGAAATCACGATGCCGCTGGTGACGATGGCCAGCTACAGCATCATCCACCGGATCGGGCTGCAGCGTTATATCGAGCAAGCGAGCGCAGCGGGGTTTGCCGGCGCGATCGTGCCGGACCTGCTGGTCGAAGAAGCCGAACCGTTTGCCAAACTCTGCCGGGCCGCCGACTTCAACCTGATCCAACTCGTCACACCGACCACGCCGCGTGAGCGCCAGGTGCGAATCGCTGAACTGTCCAGCGGCTTCCTGTACTTCGTCTCGGTCACCGGAATCACCGGCGAACGCAATCAGATTCCGCCGGGGCTGGTGGAGAACGTCGCCTGGCTGCGCGAGCAGACCGAACTGCCGATCTGCATCGGGTTCGGGATCAGCAATGCGGAGACCGCCGCGACGCTCGCTCCGGTCGCCGATGGGGTGATCGTCGGTTCGGCGATTGTTCGCCGCATCGCCGAAGCCGATTCGCGCGAAGCAGCGGTCGCCAGCGTGACGGCGCTGGCCCGCGAGATCATCGCGGCGATTTCCGAAAAGTAACCCGGTTTTCGCCCTCGATGGTCGGCACGACCGCGGTCGTATCGATCGCCGCGCACACATCGATGTCGCGTTCATAGCCGGCGGTGACGAGATTCCGGCCGCCGAGCGTTTGCCACAGGCGTGTGGCCAGCGTCTGACCGCTGTCGAGGTGCGCTTGCCAGAGTTGCAGGGCCGCAGTCGCGCTTGGTCCAAGTGAGGCCGCAATGGCGTCTGCAGAGGCTGCCGGCTGCGGCGCTGCGGTTGCGCTGGGGGACTCCGATCGCGAAGCGATCGGCAACTCTGGCGACTGTAGCAGCGCATGCAAAATCGCGCCGGCCAACAGCAGGTCTTCTTCCGTCGGCTCGCCATCGGTCCCGGCACAGATGAGCGACACTTCGGGTTGAGCCTGCAGCCGGGCGACGACGGCTGAGAGGTTATTGAAGCACGCGGCGTAAATCCGCTCAAAACCGGCTGCGGCGAGCACGGCGCGGGTGCCGTTGGTGGTCGTCATCACCAGCGTTTTACCGCCGACTTGCGCGGGGCTGTATTCGCTCGGCGAATTGCCGAGGTCAAAGCCTGCAATCGGTTTACAGGCTCGTTCGCCACACAGCAGCGGCCGCGGTTGCGCGCCGGCTGCTAACTCAAAGGCGTCGCTGATTTCGCCACACACGACGACTTCCGCGGCTCCGGCATGCAGCGCTTGGGTGATCACGGAGGTGGCCCGCAGAACGTCGATCACGACCGCCGTGCCTCGGGGCGGCCACGTCATTTCACTGGGCAAAGAGGCGACGCGAAGCTTCATGGCTGATCGGTTTCCTGGAGGTGTCCGCGGTGCCTGCGGCCGTCTGCTGAGGACGTGTCCGTGGGGGTGACCGCTACCGCGCCACCCGCTCACAGCGGTAAACTGGTGAAGAGCATCTCCTTTGTACCGCCGCTTCCGCAAGCCCTCCATTGTTATGTTAGCAGGTAGTCTTCTGGTTGGCTTTACGGTCCTGCTCGTCGCGGTGTGGCTGGAATATCAAGATTCGCTTGCCTCATCCGCAGCGGCACACGAGCAGCGTTATCGCCGGCGGCTCGATGCATCAGACCAGGCGATCGAGAGCCGGTATCAGAAGGTTCGCCGGCGCTGGCGGCTGGTCATTCATTGGCTGCTGGCGGTCTGCGGCGCGTTGATGATCGCCGCCGGTTGGGCGGGGCCCGGGCGGTTTTGGATTGCCGCCTGGACCGCGGTGACGCTGTTGCTGCTCTGCATCATGATGCTCGCGCTAGGCGACGCGATCCGCACTCGGCATCACCGCACCCGCACGTTACCTGACGAATTCAATCGCTAAGCACCACAGGACATGATCTTCGGCAAAATTCGATCAGCCGGCATGCGTTAGCGTCCGGTTTCTTAGGGCCGTGGCGTTGGCGGTACAGGGATGCGATTCAAGGTGTAATAGGCCATAGAGTGCAGCAGCGGTTGCCCCTCCTGATTCCGTACGCCATGGGCTGCCAATTCATGAACATAATGTTCCCGCAGCCCAGCGACTCGCAACCGCACGCGTAAACCGTCAGCGGAGACTTGTGCATCCTGAATAATCAGCGACTGGTTGTCGATCTCATCACTGCCATAAGCTTCCTGATAACGGTAGGTATAACTGGAGAGCGCATAGGAGTTGACGTCGCTGGCGGAGGCGGGATCGACCGGCTGAGTGAACACCAACTCAAAGCTATCGTGTTGGGCCCGCATTTCTAAGATCTCGAATGGCGTTTGCCCTGTCCACACGAGGCGTTGCAACCCATAGGATGCCGAACCGAGGCTGCTCCAGCCCCGATTGGTCAGGCCGACGAACACGCTTCCATCTTGCCCCTGAGCCAGGCGGAGCACGGCGGAGGCCAAGCCGCGGCGAAAGGGGAAACACGCGCCTTGGTATTCGCCATCGACCTTCTCCAAAAACACACGGTTGATGGCGGCCTGAGTGAACTCGCCGACCAACAACTGGCCAGCGAAGGGCCCAAAGGCCCCGTCACTGGCATCAAGCAGGATATCGGTGGTCGACTGCCCCATTTTCTTATAGGGAAACCAGACCGCCGGTGGTTTCATTTGTGGGAAATTCTCCAGCGCGACCGGCAAGGGCACATCATTGGGAATTTGTTCAATCCCGCTCACCGGCGATTGAGGGAGGCCCATCGATGCCAAGGCCTCGGGGTGGTGAAAGAACACACCGGGTCGCATGTGATGTAAGGCATTGGTGGCGACCCAGTTGCCTTGTTGATCGGTATAGAACATGTCGCCCTCAGCGTTGGCGCCCAAACCGCTGGGTGAACGCATCCCGGTGCAGACGGGAACCAGTTCTCCACCGGCAGGCAGCATCATTCCCCAGCCGCGCCAGCGCCCCTGGCGGACACCGAGCACCGGATCGACGATCGCGTGGGCAGCCTGGCCGCCCTGCAATCCCAAGCCGATATTTAAGGTCAACCACAGATTGCCCTGGCCATCGCGTTTCGGGCCATAAGCATATTCATGATAATTTCCGGTGACTCCCCAGCCAGCGGCCAGCGTCTTGTACTGGTCGGCCACGCCGTCACCATCTAGGTCGCGTAAGCTCGTCAATTCGGTCCGCTGGACGCTTAGCAATGCCCCGTCGTGTTCAAGCAGACCCAGCGGTTCGTGCAATCCCGAGGCAAACCGCTGATACGTCACACGTGTAGGCGGATCCTCATAGACGCCATTGAGTATCCACACTTCACCTTTGCGGATCGAGACCCCGAGACGACCATCGTCTAGCACCGCAATCCCGCTGACCTCCAGCGCAATCCCTTCGGGCCCATCGCCGGGCTTCCAGTTTTCGGAGCGTGACGGAGTGCTCGCTTGCGACGTGGCGATCGAGACGATGCGGTAGTAGTCGTCTTCGCGCGGCGGAGGCGGTTCCGCGAATCCTCGTCCGGCCTGAGCGACTGGGAACAGTAGAATCACCAGCAGCATTCGCAGTGTGCGTGATAATCGCTTCATTACCATTGATACCGCACCTCCAAGTCGAGCGTATCAAGCTCGCCACTCGGTTGCTTGCCTGCGTGCTTGAAACTCAAGCGAGCGCCGGCCTCACCGCGCTCGTTAGACGGATCCTGCAGCAGCGGCAGCACCCAGGACGTAACGCCATCGGCGGTGTGAAGTTCTGCAAACTGAGCGAGTGTTTCGTCGATCATCACCACCAACCCACGTTCGTTCTCCATGGCGCCACTTCCCCGCTGCGTCAGTTGCTGACCCGATAGTAAGCGGATCGCCAGCGGGAATGGCGACGCCTGAGACTTACGACTCACGGGCTGCGGTTTGAATCGCAAGAGTCGCCGGAGTCCAGGGGGAGCCGCGGCACGGTCGCTCGGTGGTGACGCATCCGGCGTGATCCGGTCCTCCACATGCAAACCGCCGAACTCATAAGAAAACGTCGGGACGCCCTGCTGATCGAACTCAAACCCGAGAAAGCGCCGCACGGGTTCGGCCTCGGCATCACGAGCAAACAGCAGCAGATCTTGCTCACAAATTGTGATCAGCTCATTGCCCAAGGGGTCGGCTGGCGGTGCCGAGCGGACGAACCAGGTGCCTTGCGCGTCGAGAAAACGGCCGCGCCAGGCGGAGACCAACCGTAGCGAATCGGCGTCCAGTGCGAAATGAACCTGCTGGGGAAACCCGACCGCAATGGCGCGTGGGCCTGCGTCGCGCATAAAAGTGCGGATCAGGATCGGCCGCTCCGTCGGCTTCAGCTCGTAATCGCGTGCTCGGACCTCTTCGATCTTCGCAGGCAGCGGTTGGCGGGAAAGCGATTTTAAATAGCCCCACATCGCGGCGATCTGGCGGTCAGGGTCGCCGCCGAGCAACTCCGCGTTGTGACTTTGACCATCGGCGAAGAAGCTGGGCATCCGCGTGCGCGGTTTGACGGCGCCCGGATTAAGCACAAACTCCCGGAACCACTGCGGTTCAACCCGCTCGCCGATCCCGTGAAGATCGACGCCGATGACTCCTGGCAACGCCTCGCCGCGGAAGGTGTGGCACTGGATGCAACCGGCGTCCATCAGGCGGTGGCCGGCTTGGAACTGCTGCTCGTCTACTGCGGCAGGCCAGTTTGAATCCGGCTTGGTAGCGTTCCCATTCGCCTGAGCAACTCCGGCTGCTCGATCGACCTGTAGCAACCAATCGCCGAGTTCCTTTGCCGCAGCGGCAGGAAACTTCGGCATGCGGGCGTGCATGTGCGGACGGATTTCACCGGTCCCTTGCAACACGCGGTTCAACCAAGCGGGCCGCGCCTTCCGTCCGACGCCGCTCAGCGGCGGTGGGATCCGCCCTTCATCGCCCAAATCCTCGCCGCCAACCGTCTCGAAGTAAGCTCGGCGGTCCCGGCTGACGCCACCGAGCTCGTCGCGCTGGTGGCAGGCATAGCAATTGAGCTGTAGCAGCTTGAGCCGCAATTGCCCGTCCGCCGTGGCTGCCACCGCGTCGGTCGCCGAGTTTGCCGCCAATGCCTGGACAAGGCGATCACGTTGATCGGCATCCAAATGGTATCGCGGCATTCCGCTCGTTGTAACTTGGCCGCCGGCGTCTTCATGCGGCGCTAGACAACCGGTCGGAGCGGCGGAGGTGAGCTGCGCGAGGGTCACGCTGGCAGGGGCCGAGTTCTCTCCAGCGCCGGTGTGACAGTTGGCACAGCGCAACTCGGCAAACCATTTCCGCCCCTCAGCAATCAAGGCGGTTTCCGAGCTGGCTGCGGCCTGCTGGGAGAAATCCGCCCTCACCCGCTGAGGCTCTGAACGCCGTAGCAAATAAGTCGCGAGATCCGCAGCCTCGACCGCCGTGAGCTTGAAGTTTGGCATCCGCCCACCGGGACGCACAGCTTCTGGATCAAGCAAAAACAGCGTCAGCGACCGGAGCGAGTACTGCGCAGCCAGATCCCCAAGCGGCTGGACAGGCCCAGAACGCGCGGCCGAGGCAAGTCCAAATTGCTCGAGTTCCTCGGGCTCAAGCAACTCCAGCAGTTGCTCCGTTTGCGATGCGGGCAAGTCGGCGGTTTCATAATCGGAATCGGGCTGATGACAGGCCACGCAACCGACGCGGTGATAGAGAATACGTCCCTGCTCAGGATCACCGAGGTTCCAGAATTCATGCGGTACCGGGTTGGCTCCGGAGCCTTGGACCTCACGCAGCGGTTGCCGCAGCGAACCCAGATACGCACGCAGCGCGGCGGCGATTTCAGCACGCTGGTGCTGCGGGCGCTCATGCAGCACGTCCGGCATCGTCGTCCCCGGCTTGACCGCAGCAGGATCGGCGATGAACCGCTCGGCCCAGTCGAGGTCGAGCCGATTCCCTACCGCAGCGAGATTCGGCCCGAGTTTCGGTTGTAAGATCGGGTCAGCGTTGGCGTGGCAAGCGGTGCAATTCAACTCACTGATCAGCAACTGCCCGGCCACGGGGCCAGCGATCTCGTGATGCCGGGCAAACCGCTCGAACGCAGCGACCAGCGGGGGCTGCTCGGCCGACGCCGTGCCCACCCCTGGAGCGGCGCGGGCGGAACTGAGGGCCAACAGGGTCAGCGGAACAACGAGCGGCAAACGGACGAGCGATTCGGAGGAACCAAGCAGCAACTTACAGAACACGGGCAAGGTGACGCCTTTTACGGGATGATCGCTGGAGAGCTTTTAGAGTTAGTCGTCGTCCCCCGAACCATGGTCGTCGGCCGCACCGGAGTGAATCCCCTGCATGCGTTCCCAATCTGCCATCGAGATGACGACCTCGCGGGCTTGGCTGCCATTATACTGGCCGACGATCCCGTCTTCAGCCATGTAATCGATCAACCGCGCGGCTCGCCCATAGCCAATTCCGAGGCAGCGCTGCAGCAGCGAGACACTGCCGCGGCCTTCACGCACCACGACCTCGATCGCGCTTTCATACAACTCATCACGTTTCTTCAAGCCACCAGCAGACAAGGGCGCTGCATCGGCGGAGGCATCTTCCACCTTTAAATTCATCAGCTCGCCGACAAAGTTTTGTTCCCCGGTGCTGCAGTGATCGACGACGCGATCGATCTCGCTGTCCGAGAGGTAGGTGCCTTGTCCACGAATCAAAGTGCTCGTGCCTGGCCACAGGAACAGCATGTCGCCGTTGCCGAGCAACTTGTCGGCACCGTTTTCATCGAGCACCACGCGGCTGTCGGTCCGGCTGGCGACTTGGAAGCTGAGCCGCGCCGGCAAGTTGCTCTTGATCAAACCGGTGATCACGTCGACCGTCGGTTTCTGCGTCGCCAGAATCAGGTGAATCCCGACCGCTCGGCTCTTCTGTGCCAGGCGGATGATGTGGGTCTCCACTTCCTTACCGGCGGTCATCATCAGGTCGGCCATCTCGTCGGCGATGATCACGATGAACGGCAGTTTCTCCGGCACGCCGCTGGCTTCGTCGGCTTCATCGATTTCCAGCCGGCGATATAGTTCCTCACGCCCCAGATCGTTGTAACTGTTGATGTGCCGCACGCCGGCTTTGGCCAGCAGCGCATAGCGTTCTTCCATCTTGTCGACGGCCCAAGCGAGGATCGCCTCGGCCTTTTTCATGTCGGTCACGACCGGGTGCATCAGGTGCGGCAGGCGGCCGTAACCGGAGAGCTCGACCATCTTCGGGTCGATCATCAGCATCCGCACTTCGTCGGGACGGCAGGTCATCAGCACCGAGGTGATGATCGCGTTGAGACACACGCTCTTGCCCGTACCGGTGCGGCCGGCGATCAGCAGGTGCGGCATCTTGGCGAGGTCAATCGTCAGCGGGTTGCCCGAGACGTCTTTGCCGAGGAACACCGGAATGTTCATCTTCCGCGTCGCACCGGCGCACTCTTCGATCACCTCGCGCAGCCGCACCACTTGCCGCTGCTCGTTCGGGACTTCGATCCCGACGGTGTTCTTGCCCGGAATCGGCGCGACGATGCGAACGCTCGGCACACGCAGTGCGATCGCCAAGTCGTCGGCCAAGCCGGTGATCTTGCTCAGCCGCAGTCCCGCTTCCAGTTCGACTTCGTACTGGGCGATCACCGGTCCGGTTTCGATCTCGACGACGCGGATGTTGAAACCGAAGTTCTTGAACGTCTCTTCCAAGATCCGCGCCTTGCGACGGACTTCGGCGGTCTGGTCGTCGTAACAAATGTCGTCCGACTCGTCGAGCAACTCCAAGTTCGGCAGCCGGTATTCATCGGCACCTTCGGGTAGATCTTCATTGACGGCATCCATCACCGCCTGCAATTCATCACGCTTCTTGGGCATGCGGATCTTGGGCGACGTCGGTTCGTCATGCGGCTCGTCACCGCGGAGCGTGACCGGTTCGCCGTCGACCTCCAGTTCGCGGATCGGCGGCTCAGACAGCTCCTCGTCATCTGCCTCATACGAATCGTCAGGGTCGATCCATTCGTCGTCCAATCCGTCGCCGCTCCCCGCAGCTTTACCGCTGCGAGCTGGGCTGCTTGGCTCGCCGGATTGCGTCGCTTCCGCGTCAACTCCGGCAGCCGCGCTGCTCGACTTGGGCCGTTTGCGCAGTTTGATGGTCGGTTCGGAGTCGTGCGGCTGCCGCGGATCGCGGTTGCCGCTCAGTTCCACCGGCTCGCTGATAGCACCCTCACCGGCAATGGCCAGCGGATCGTCCAGGTCGGTCGTGACCGCACGAGCACGCTTGCGGCGATGCGGCAGCACGTCGTGGACGGTCTCAAACCCGCGCCGCGACACGAGCGCACCGCAACTGAGTACTTTTGCTCCGGCGTACCACAGCGCATAGTCGGTCGTCAGCATCAGCCCGATCAGCAGCACCGTGATCGTCAAGATCCAGGCGCCGGGCAGCGCAAAATGTTCTTGTAGGTAGGTGCTGGTCATCGCTCCGAGATACCCGCCGGCGCCGACCGCAGGAAATCCGTCGAGCCGCAGCGGTGCGAGTCCGGCAGCGGTCGAAACCGCCACCAACACCACGGTGGTGCCGAGCGAACGTAGCACTGGCGCGTTGACAAAACCCTGTCCGAGAATCACAAACGCGACCGCCGCCGCGGCGGCAATCACGATCACAATGCTGACCCCGACCGCATCGATCAGCATCGACGAAAACAGCGCTCCCCAATAGCCGCAAGCGTTGGTGAGGCTGTCGTTGAGCGGGTAGTGCGTGACATCGGGCGTGTACAGCAGCCGTAGCGGCCAGGCTGGCGTCGTCACCGGATCGCGCGGGTCGCGGGTGACCACC
>Ga0182747_1000132_pt1 | contig 77883 bp, 77 predicted proteins | sample eDN3rd30CBELigBY_FD_128526 | JGI IMG/M metagenome (GOLD analysis project Ga0182747, IMG submission 128526) | Enriched backyard soil microbial communities from Emeryville, California, USA - eDNA 3rd pass 30_C BE-Lig BY (version 2) (version 2) | ecosystem: Environmental > Terrestrial > Soil >... | reverse complement strand
GGGCACCAATTTCTTGGTCAGCGGCGCGACGTTCGCAGTGAAGACGAGGACCGGGAAATTCGTCAAGGTCCAGGTCCTTAACTACGGCTACAACCTCAACCTTCGCTGGCAGGAGTGCACCCCACCTGTGCGTTATGCAGACGTCAAGGTAACACTAGGCAGTACGCCCGAGTGGCTGGTCACTCGCTACGAAGTGAGCTGCACGTACCAAACCTCGGACGGTCCGCGCAGTTGCGGCAGTGGAACCTTCGACCACCACGGCGGAATCGTCCAAGGGCAGGTGTCAAACGAGTTCGGGCCGTTCCCCACGACAATCACCGTTACTGTAACGATTGACTTCCAACCCGACACAGGATTGCAAGGTGTCGTCAGGACCTTCACACCCAATGTCACTGACACGGGAGTTAACTTTCTGTTCGAACCATATCAGGTAATGCAACGGACAGATGTTCTGTTCGACCTCGGCCATACGCCCAAACCCGAGGATTATCTGCTATTGCGCTGGAAGCATATTGCGAACGGTGTGCCCGTGACCTCCGGCCAGCGTTTCCTCAGCGCCGCCGAACTCGGGGCGCAGGCCGTGACGCGGTATGAGATCGTCTTCGTTCCCGATCCGCTCGACGCTGAGAGCCTTAACATTGCGATTGCGGGTCGCTTCCAGGGACAGTCGCTTCTGCCATTCGCGCAGACCTTCGAATTATCTGACCAAGCGATCCTACTTAGGAGTGAGATGACGCAGAACGGGCAGTTTAAGCTGGTGGCAACATGATAGGATCAAAGCATTTAGGCATTTGGACATTCATTGGAGGGGCATGACGCTGGTCCTGCAATAACTGCTTAATATGGGCGTATCCGGGTTGATTGTTTATGAGTAGCGTGGCGACGCTTATGGCAAATGGAGATGAAAAATGGTTGGAAAGGTCATATGTTCATTGGCGTTCCCCGTTCTGGTCTCATCACCAGTTGCTGCGGCCAAATTTACTTGTCAGCTAGTTCAGGGCGGACAGCCAGTGATAGCGGAAGGAATGGAGTGTAAACTGGACTCAGCAGATGAAAGTCAATCCTACTGTGAGCATACTTTCAGCACCGGAGCTTCGGTGGTTGGCTTCTGCTATGCTTACCCGCTTGATGCAGGGCATGGTCAAGCTCAGACTAGTGAAAAAATTTTACTAGGATGTGGATTTGTTAATTCGGAAGGCAAAGCGCAGGCCAGATCTGCTACTCGTCAAAGGGCCCAGTCTGCTGTAAACCGCAGCTCTCAGGCTGTGACTCTACCCTCTGATTTCGAGGCATTAGGTGACACTGTCGGTGTCAATCATAATGTCGTAGTTCAGTATGCGCCAGGCCAACTTTTTTACATTGGCTTGTGCAACAATCCTGCTCAATAGAACTAGAACCTCATGGGAGAGTCTTCAGTTCCAGGGCCTTAGGCTCTCCCATTTGAAAATGGGTCTTAAAGAAATCCATATGATTGCTAGGGGGGCCATCTCGCAGCAATGCAGTTGCTAGAGCATCCGACTAGCTAGAAGCCAAAAGTCCCGCGCCTTCAGGCCTAAAGAATCGCCCTTCATACTCTGCGACTTCGCTTAGTCGATGGCTGGATCTGTAATGAAATCCCATCGCGATCCAAGCGTCGGTGGTTTCAGGTCCCCGCAACCAACACACAACACAAAAGCCCTCCGACGGTGAAAACCACGGAGGGCTTTCTGCTGTCTGCACGCCTGCTGTCCTGTCGAGCATAGGCTGAGGATGCGAGCGAGATCGCCGTGCAACAATGCGTTCAGGCGCTGACGCTGACCCCGTAGAGCACGCCAATGATCATCGTGGTCGAGTGCCCGATGGCGAACAGGCTGACGTAGAGCCCGATGTCCTTGAATCGGTAGAGGAAGAAGATCATGCCGAACAGGAACAGGATGTGGTCGTAGCCGGTCACCATGTGCTTGGCGCCGAGATAGATGAAGGGGATCAGGTGAACGCCGGTGATCTCCTGGATGTAGCCCTTGTCGCCCTCGGCGACGCCATGGGCGAGCGCTTCGAGGCCGGACAGGAAAAGCATCAGGAGAGTTAACGAAGGATGGTCGAGCGTCGGGAGTGGATGGTTCGACTGATCAGGATCGCAGGACCTAGGTATCCATTATGTCATTGCGACGACAGCTCAGGTTTTCGCGGTTCTACGATCACTCAACCTATCGAGGGCCAGCTCTGATGCAGGTCATCGATTGTGAAGGCATGCGAATGACGCCCCATCTTGTGCTCCCTCAGGTGCGGGTGGCCTGGCGGCAGGTCGGGATGCACGTGCTCGATCTCCTCCGGATCATTCGCGGGCCAGGACCAGGCGGCCAGGAGGAACCCGAGAAGCGTCACCAGGCCAAGGGTCCCGAGCGTCGCGGAAATGCCGACCTCGCGTCCAAGCCATCCTGCCAGCGGATAGGTGATGAGCCAGCAGGCATGCGAGAGCGCGAATTGGGCCGCGAACAGGGCTGGGCGGTCCTCCGCCTGGGCGGAGCGCCGCAATAAGCGTCCGGTCGGAGTCTGAACGGCCGAGTACCCGATCCCAAGCAGGAGCCAGGTGGCAAGGAGAGCCGGCCATCCGATCACGCCTCCCCATGTCGCTGCCGCAAAGGCGAGCAGGACCACGGCCAGGAAGGCCGCCGACGGCAGCATCACCGATCGATCAGGCACCCGGTCGAGGATCCGTGGCAAGAGGAGCGCCGCCACCATCGAGCCGCCGCCGAAGCAGCCGAGGGCCATGGCGAGATCGTTGTCCGAGAGCCCGAGAATGGCGCGGACGATCACGACCGTGTTGACGATGACCATGGCGCCTGCTGCCGCCACCGCGAGATTGAGCGCTAGCAATCCCCTCAGCCGCGGGGTCCTGAGATAGATGCGCAGGCCCCGGGTGGTCTTGTCGTAGATTCCGCCCTGGCGGTCGGATTGCGGCGGCCGGGGCAGCCGGACTGAAAGGACGAGGGACGCGGAACACAGAAAACCAACGACCGTGCCGCCGAACAACCAGTGAAAGTTGATCATGGTCAGAAGCACCGCCGCCAGGGTCGGGCTCAACAGGCTCTCGAGATCATAGGCCAGGCGCGAGAGCGACAGCGCCCGGGTGTAATCCTTCTCGTCAGGCAGCACATCCGGGATCGTGGCCTGGAAGGTCGGCGTGAAGGCTGCCGAAGCTGATTGGAGCAGGAAGATCAGGATGTAGATCTGCCAGACCTCGGTGATGAACGGCAGAAGCAGCGCGATTGCCGCCCGGACGAGGTCCATCGACACCAGGAAGGCGCGGCGGGGAAGCTGGTTGGCGAAGGCGCCGACGATCGGTGCCACCCCGACATAGGCCACCATCTTGATCGCCAGCGCCGTGCCGAGAACCACGCCGGCATCCGCCCCGGCGAGCTCATACGCCAGGAGACCCAGCGCCACGGTCAGGAGCCCCGCGCCGGCGAGCGCGATCACCTGGGCCGCAAACAGGTGGCGGTACGTGCGATTGGCGAGAACGTCGAGCATGCGGGTTCCTGTCGAGGTTGGAATGAGCGAGGCCGCCCGGGGAGGAACGTCTGCGGCCCCGGTCAGTCACATAGGACTTGCCCTATCCCCTCCTGGGGGATAGGAAATTCGCATGATCCATGCAAGCCATCCCGACATCATCGCCCGCCTCAAGCGGGCCAATGGCCATCTCGCCTCCGTCATCCAGATGATCGAGGCCGGCCGTCCCTGCGTCGATCTCGCCCAGCAACTCCACGCGGTCGAGAAGGCGATCGCGAACGCCAAACGCGAGTTGATCCAGGACCATATCGATCACTGCCTCGAGGACGCCGCGGGCCAGAACGGCCGAGGGGCGAAAGAGGCGATCGCCGAGTTCAAGACGCTGACCAAATACCTTTGAGACGCCGATGCCCGATATCGCGCAACTCATCCAATCCGGCGCTAACGGTTGGCTGTATCTGCCATTCGCCATCCTGCTCGGCGCCCTGCACGGGCTTGAGCCCGGCCACTCCAAGACCATGATGGCGGCCTACATCGTGGCGATCCGCGGCACTATCGGGCAGGCCGTGCTTCTCGGCGTATGTGCGGCTCTCTCCCATTCGCTGATCGTCTGGATCGTGGCCATGCTCGGCCTGTCGCTCGGGCGCGAGATCCTGACCTCGCACTTCGAGGCGTGGCTTCTGATCGCCTCGGGCGTGATCATCCTCGGCATCGCAGCCTGGATGTTCTGGCGCACGGGCCGGAATCTCGGCTGGTTCCGGCGCTACAATCACGACCACCCTCCTCACGATCATGGCCATGACGATCACCACCATGACGAGGTGAGGACCATCGACACCGGGCATGGAGTTGTGGAGCTCTCGATCTTCGAGGACAGCGTGCCGCCCCGCTGGCGCCTACGCGCGATCAGCGGCCCGGCGTGGCGGGCGCAAGACGTGATGGTCACGACAGAACGCGAGGACGGTTCGGGTGAGCGGTTCCGGTTCGTGGAGCGGGACGGGCATCTCGAATCCGCAGGAGAAATCCCGGAACCGCACGAGTTCACGGTTCGGCTGCGGCTCTCGCATGGCGATCATGCCCATACGTACGAGCTCGCCTTCGCCAAACACGATCATGGTGATCATGATGATGTCGAGCATGACGAGGACGCCCACGAGCGTGTGCATGCGGAGCAAATCGCCCGACAGTTCGCGGCGAATGGCGGCAACGTCACCACAGGACAGATTGCGCTGTTCGGCATCACGGGCGGCCTGATCCCATGTCCGGCCTCGATCACGGTGCTGCTGATCTGCCTTCAGCTCGGCCAGTTCACACTCGGCGCCGCGACGGTCGCCGCCTTCAGTCTCGGGCTGGCGATTACGATGGTGTCCATTGGCGTTGCCGCCGCGTGGGGCGTGCACCATGCCTCGAAGCGGATCACATTCTCAGACCGCCTGCTCCGGCGCCTGCCGCTCGCCTCGGCGGGCCTCGTGGGCATCCTCGGTGTGATCATGCTGGCGCAGGGCCTTGCCGATCTTGCGGCACCGGTGATGCCCCTGTCATAGCCGATCTCGGCAGCCATCTCCGGGGGCTCAGTCGGTGAGAAAGTAGGACGTGCCGAGCAGCCAGGGTGGACCGCCGGAGCAGTCGCCTCGATCTGGCTCATCAGCGTTCCTCCGGCGGCTTGATCGCCGAGAATTGCCGCAACAGCATCAGGTCATAGGCAGCCTTCAACGTGCCTGCGAGGACGAGCGGCCAGCCGAACGGCGACACCGTCAGCAACCATCCCGACAGGAGCGGAGCAAGGGCCGATGCCAGACTGCGGGGCACGGCGGTGACGCTTGCGGCGGCGGGTCTCTCCTCCGGACGCACGACCGCCATGACATAGGAGGATCGGGTCGGCACGTCCATCTGGGACAGCAGGCTGCGGAGGATCAGGAGCCCGAACGCGATCCAGATGGTCGGGGCGAAGGCTGTCAGGACCAGGAACAGGCTCGAAGGCAGGTGCGTGAACACCATCGTGTTGATCAGCCCGAACCGTTTGGCCAAAGGCACCGCCACGAAATACGACGCGGCGGAGCACAGGCTGGTCACGAAGAAGATCGCCCCGATGGCGGCGACGCCGATGCCGAACCGCTCGCTAAGCCAGATCGTCAGCAGGGCGTTGATGACGAGACCACCGCCGAAGGCGTCGACCGAGAACAGAGCCGCCAAGCGATAGACGATCCCGCGCGACGGGCCGAGCGGTGCCGGCGGGCTGTCGGCACCGGCCTCGACCTGCGGCGAGAGATGGCGGTAGAGCAGGAACGTGAGCAGCCCCAGCAGGCCGTAGACGCCGAAGAGAACCGCTGACGTCGTCCCTGGCGTGAAGACTGGCGCCAGCCAGTCGACCATACCGACGGAGAGCGCTCCGAGTGCGCCAAAGTAGGCACCGACGAAGCTGTAGCGGGCGAACGCCGCCGTTCGCTCCTCGTCGGCGACGACGTGCGAGAGGACGGTGTGCTCGAGGGGCAGGAAGACGCTGACGTCGCCGCCCGACGGATTGAGCGTGCCGACGAAGGCGATCACGAGCAGCGGCCAGAACGCCTCGATCCCGGCGAACCCCAGCCCGGTTGCAAGCATGAGAAGGGCTGCGACCAGCAGCGCCCGGCGCCGCGGGATACGGTAGGCAACCAGCCCGAGGGTTAGTGTCAGCATGGCCGAGCCCATCAAGGATGCAGTCGAAACAAGACCGACACCGAAAGCATCATAGCCGAGACGCGAGAGATGCACGGGCAGCAGGATCGCGACGTAACCGTCGCCAAACGCGCGGAGGGAACGCGCCACAAGAACCCGTCTGATGTCTGGGGACGGACGTCGGCGCGGATGGGTTCGGACGCCTGCTTCGGCACTGGGATCGGCTTCAGCGGTGCGTATTGATGGCATGCGGCGTCCTCTTCGAAACACAGGACGCGATACTTGGGCATGCCGCCTCGTGGGGAGATCGCGATCCCCATGGGTTCAGTAGATGTCCGCCGGAAACCTCTGTCAACCGCGCGAGCATCCTCATTTTCTTAAAGTCACCGTTCGGGTCGACCAGATCCATCAAAGTCGTGTCTATAAAGATAAGCTCGCACCGCCGATACGGATTTTCGGCTAAGGCCCACCCGGTGCCACAACCGGTCATTCCAGTGGAACGAGACGGCAAGAAGGTGTGCGCCGATCCCATGGCCCCGCTCGTCAGAATGGCTGCCCCAGGTCACGTCAGATGAAGAACGAGATGGGTGGCCTCCGGCTCCTGCTCTGTCTTGATGTTGAGCCCGCTTGCCCTGAAGACCTTCAACATGGCTGTGTTCCCCGGCAGAACGTCGGCGATCAGCTCCTTCAGCCCGGCGTTGCGGGCGATGGCTACGAGGTGGCGCATCAGGACCGTGCCGACGCCCTGTCCTTGGTGGGCATCGTCCACCGCGAAGGCCACCTCGGCCTGGCCTGGTTGCACCACGATGTAGCGGCACCCGCCAACGATCACCTGCTGGCCATCCTCGTCCAGCAGCGCGATCAGGGCGACGTGGCCCACGAAATCGACATTGAGATAGAAGGTGATTTCTTGGTCCGTGAAGCCGCGTTTGAAGGCAAAGAACCGCCGGTAAAGGGACTGGTCGCTGGTGCGGCTGACGGCGGCGAGCAGCCCGGCCCTGTCCTCCGGCCTGAGGGCGCGGATTTCAACCGCGCGGCCGTTCCGCAGCGTCTCGTTGGCCGAGTAGTCTCTCGCCTGCACTGCCGCCTCCTGGAAGTCCTGCCGGGAACGAAGTCTCGGACTCGCACTCCAACACGCGACTCGTCCCCATCGATACCCGCGATGTGTCCATGACGCTTCATTTATAGGTAGTGTAGCACCCATCGGGTCGATGACATCTTGCAGTTACTTTCCCCGCCGATCTGACCATGTCACGGTGATCGTAGCCAGACCGGCCGGAAAGAACCGTGACTCGCGCAAGATGACCGGCATATGTCAACCGGCCAAAGATGCCGCCTCCCCTATCCCGCGAGTGCTCGCTTCGCGACGTATAGCGCGACAAGGGATCCGCTATGCTATCTTGGGCGCCGCCGGGCGATGTCTCTGGTTCTTCGCCGCCCGGCAGAACGCCTCATCGCTACTGCACACGGTGGACCATGACCTCACCGGCGCACGCGATGGGGATGCGAGCCTGGAGCTGCCGATCATACATCGTCCGGCACGGCACTCCGTTGAATGTCCGGATCTCGTTCGGAGCCGCATAGGGGAAAAGGGAATTTGGTGTGCCCGCAATGGGGACGCCAGTGGCGACAGCCGTCCGTGTGCTCCCGGTCGTGGCCACATCGACTCTGGCGACCGGGACGTCTCCGGTGCACGCGATCGGGACACGAATGCGCAGTTGCCGATCGTACATCGTCCGGCACAGCACGCCATTGATCGTCGTAACCTCGTGAGCGGCCGCGTACGGGAAAGGCGAGCCCGGAGTGCCTCGCACCGGATTCGGCTGCGCCACAGCGAGCCCAATCCCACCAAGGAAGATCAGAGCGGCACTAGCACCAACCGTCGACATCTTCATGGAAGCCTCCTTGTAGCTTAACAAGACACTTGCCCTGCTGGCTCATCGTGCCTCCAGGCGGCAAGCGTCGGTCATCTTGAACGAGACGAGATTGGAAGATGGCCTCCGCTCCGCCATTCTCGGGGCATTCTTCGTCACAGAACTTTGAATTATCTTCTGCATCTCACGGCCGTACTTGATCGAATACGACAGACCCTTGACGGTTTGAGCCAATGCACGAATGGAAGCTTGCCGCATCATCCCAACCAATGGGAACGGAGGACACCGGGCCTGATCTGCCTCGATTGTTCAGCCAGCGCCCGGCGCACCGTTAAGCGCCAAAAACCGGGTCCACTTTTTCGCACGATGCGCTATGAGCACGGGGCCGACAAGCACTCCGGAGTGGAGCGAGCGCGTGAGGCGCTGACCCGTGCCAAACCGCAACGGCTCGGGTGGTTTTCGAGTGGCGTCGGCACCATCTTTTCCAGTGGCCTTAATCGTCTGGCGCCTGTTTCCGGGAGGCTGCCATGTTCGACCGAGATATTTTCTTTGACGCTGTGCGCTCCGACCCCTTCGGCGGATCTTTGATGCAAGATCAAGTCGATGGAATGAACTACATTCTCGATACCTGGGAGGACGCGCCGCCATCCGATGATCTGCGATGGCTCGCGTATGCACTCGCCACAACCTATCATGAGACAGCGGCCACCATGCTACCGATCGAGGAATACGGGTATGGCGCCGGCAGGCCCTACGGCGTGCCCGATCCCGAGACCGGGCAAACCTATTATGGCCGAGGTTTCGTGCAACTGACCTGGCGGGACAATTATGCCAGGGCCGACCAAGAGCTCGGCCTATTCGCCGGCGATTCCTTGGAATGGCATGCCGATAACGCGCTCAAGCCGCCGATCGCTGCCGCGGTCATGTTCAAGGGTATGGCCGAAGGGTGGTTCTGCGGGTGCACGCTTGCCGATTATTTCAACGATCACGAGGATGATCCCTACAATGCGCGGGACATCATCAACGCCGATAAATCGGCGGTTCCTTCCTGGTCGGGTGGGATTTCGATCGGCAACCTGATCAAAGCCTATCACGAGGCATTTCTGGCGGCCCTCGAAGTGGCTTGGCAAGAGGATAGTCCAATACAGGTGGGTACGGAAACGATCCTAACTCTGACCCTGCGACTATCGGCGGCCGGCCCAGTGAAGGTGGTTTCGGTCGAGGCCCATACGGATGCACCAGGGCCTCGAAGCCGGTCTCGTGTCACAGGACAGGATTGCGTCACGGTTGGCCGAGCTGCTATCGATGACGATCCGATCCGGTCGGCCATACGGCCTCAAGGCTCGGATCAAGAAGCGCGTGGCAGCAGGTAGGATTCCTCGCTCGCTGCGCCAGAACGCGACGGCGTCGCGTTTGCCGGCGATGGCACGATACAGATACCGCCACTAATCAAGGCCTCTAATATAGGTCTCAGCCACATGCCATTTGCCGCGAACCTGGCGCCTGCGCCGATTAAGCCGCCACATGCACAGGAGGATCACTGAGCGATCCAAATTCAGCCGGCTGAACATCGTGCACCTCCGGAGCGTACCGGTGGGGATACCTGACTAAGTTGCCAAACGGTTTGCGACAGTGTCTGATCGCCTTACAATATGGTCAGGGCCAGACATGGCAGCTTGCGGGACCCATGGAGGTCAGGTGTGATGTCGGTACTTCTCATAACAATTCTGATGTACGGTCCCCCTTCACAGGTTCACTTCGCGCCTGTCGTTCATAGTGTTGATTTTGACACCAAGAACGGATGCCAGACGGCGCGCGACGCTTACCTGCGTGAACTCGAACCAATTACCACCGCGCTCGCGGCAGCCATAAAACAGGCAAAGGATGTTGGTAATCTCCAGGACCCCGCCGGGATCTTCGTTACGGCGCAATGTTTCGATCGCTGATCACAGTGTGCCAGACCACCGAGACTTGGACCTGACGGCACAGCCGAAAGCCAAGGAATCCTATTTCGTCAGCGCAGGCCCGTGACGCATCCCCGCCCCGTCCGGCATCCCGATGTCAGCAACTGACAAGGGGATGTCCGAAACGGTCAAGCGCTCCCTTTTGGGAGTGCTAGGATGCGCAAATCCGGCAGAGCCACGTGGCCCATCAGGCGTCTTCGGTTGTCGGAAGGGCCAGCCCCTAGGCCGTTCGGTGCCAAGCAGGGTCCGCATTGTTTCGACCGGAATAGGCGGTGGTGCCTGAGCGAACGAACTGCCCGCCGCCGACCTAAGGTGGTTCGTTTGGTCCTGCTCAATCATGGCAGGAGGTCAACACGACAGGCACCGATCACCGAACCACCAAGGCTTCGATGCAATAGGAGGAAGTCATGACCAGAATGACAAGGATGGTCTCCCGACTGATCCGCGGCGCTGCAATCCTGGGAGCCCTGTTCGTGGGCATGTTCGTAACGGATACGATGCCGACGAATTGGATTGCCTCGGGCACTGCGCTCTCGCAAGCCAGGGCCGTTGTCGGCCGACCGGCAACTCCCGGTAGCGTCGCCGGCGTTGCCCGGCGCTCCAGCCGACGCGCCGTGCGGCGGAACTACTACTGATCCATACGGTCTACCCGCCCGAGCACCGGATTTCCAACCGCGTCCAGGCCGGAACAGACCCGCCAGGAAACCTGGTCCGCCCGCGGTTCGTGACATGGTTTGCTGTCTTTCCGGAACTCTGACGACACCATCGGACGCGGTTGCAGCCAGAGCGTTTCGGCGGCCGCCCGCGTCTTCGGACGACAGCCCTTCACGTTCTCCCATAGACGGGAGAACGGCCATGCCCGAGTTGGAATGCCGGCACAGGATCTCGGTGCCCCGGCTGTCGAATGCCTCCGCATTGGCGTCCGCACATGCAGCGCCGGCTGAACCCGGCGCTGCATCAGCGTGATCAAGGCGATCTGGACGGTGCCGTTCCCGGAGTTGGCCCGCCTCCTGACGGCATCGCCGTGCGTGCCCGCTCCAGCAACGTCGTGGCCGCCTCGACGCAAGCCCTCATGGAATCACGCGGATCACACCGCACGGCCAGGGTCGCATCCCCGACGCGAAGCAGAAAACCTGCGCCGCGTGAGGGTCCTCCCCGTCCCATTCCGCCCCCGTCGAGCCCGCGCAGAAGATCATCGAGGTCGCGATCCCGCTGACTGTAGGACGAGCCGCGGTCGCCGGTATCGTCCGAACTTTGGCCAAAGGCAGGCAAGGCGATCAGCATCAGCCCGGCTGCCGCAAAAAGCGCTTTTCTCATAGCATTCCTCCTCTGGGTTGCGTTCGGGGCGGATCAGTCGCGGCACACGCGCCGGCGCACCAGGACCAGGAGACTGCCGTCCTGCGCCCGCAGGCTGCGGGTGAGGAAGTAGCAACCGCTGCCGTCCATTCGCGCGGCCAGGCGTTCCCGCAGGCGACCGCGCACGCCGCCGCCGTTGTCCTCGTCATCCCATCGCGAAGCCAAGCGCTCGCGCAGGCGCTCCCGCACGCCGCCGCCAACGTCCTCGTCGTCCGATCGCGCGGCCAGCCGTTCGCGCAGACGCTCCCGCAGGCCCGGATGATCCCGCAGGAAATCCGCGAGTTCGCCGCGGCGCTCCCGGCGCTCCTGAAACAGGTCCAGGAGCATGTCCCGCTGGTCACGGCGCTCCTGGATCAAATCCATGAGCATGTCGCGGCGATCGCCGCGCTCCTGAATCCAGTCTCGCAGAAGGTCGCGCAAGTTACCGCTGCTGATGTCGGAGCCACCGGTGCTCCAACCATCATCCTGGGCGGCCGCCGGAGTCGTCGTTGTGAGAAGGAGGGTGGGTGCGGCGAACAGGCTGAACGCCGCAATCGCCAGAACTGGCAATCGGGTCATGATGCTTCTCCAGTTAGGAGCCAGAAACAGTTTCAACTTGGACGCACACTCGCGCCGTCCTACAAGCCTCCTCACGCCTCGAGCGAGCTAGGGTGGATGCGGCGTGAGAACCCAGGCTTGGTCGGGAAAGCGAGTGTCGCGGGAGCAGGTTCTGGAAGCCCATGGCTTGGAGAGTTGGACCGTCCGGGACACCAGCTTGCCAACCTGTCCATTCTATCGATCCATGGTGGCCTCTTTGTGTCTGCGCCAGCGCTTGACTAAGATCGCCGCTGCACAAAAGCGATGGCACGCCGCCTCCTCCCGCAGATCATCCGAGCAGAGCACCAAGACGCAAGTTCGTGAACGATTCCGTCGCGAAATGTTTCGTCAATGTCCTGATCGATCAAGCAGGCCGCTTCCCGACATGGTTCCGTTGGCCGGTGTGAAGGCAGAAGGACAGACACTCCGAATTCAGGCCTTTGAGGGAGTCATGCCATGAAGGCTACTTTGATCCCGCTGGTGCTCGGCGCCCTGATCGTTGCGGCGCCAGCCTGGTCTCAACACAGAACCGGTCCGTCGACGACCTCCAGAGAATTTCAAATTCCGTCCCAGCGCCAGCTCGAGAGAGAAGTGTTCACGGAACCGCGGAATGACTTCTCGTCGATCGACACGGTCGCTGACGGCGAGATGGAGCGCATGGACCGCCAGATCGACAGCCTCGTCGAACGGGGCATCTGCGACGGATGCTGACAACAGAGCCGGTGGCAGAATTTTTTACCGAAAAGCGACCGGTCGGATCACACTTTGCCGACCGGCACGTGCTTGCACTTCCTCCTCAGCAGGTGCGGACCCATTGCCATTGATAGGTGTAGCCGGTCCAGACCCGTTGTTGGCGCAGGCAGGGATTGCTGGCGGGATAGCCATATCCGTAGCCGTAGGTCGCAGGGTACCCGTACCTATTACCGTAATAGGATCCTGCGCCCGCTGCGATGGCGCCGGTCGCAACCGCGCCGGCGGCGATGCCGGGACGATAGTAGCCGTAATAGGCGCCGCGGCGGGCATTCCGGCGAGCCACGCCGGCCACACTTACAGGCGTCCCGGGCCGACCGATGCGAGCTTGAGCCGTGTCGGCTTTCACCCTGATGCGCAGGTTATCGGATCTCTCGATCGAGACGGGGATCGCACATAGCCACGTGGCAGTTGCAAACACGATGGCAGTCCTCGCCCTTGTCTTCCACATGATCTCCTCCCATTCGGCTGAGATGATCGCCTGCGCAGTCGAAAGCTGTGCAAGAAGGCTCATGGAGGATCCTAACAAGGCAGCGGTCGTCATTGATGATGGCCACCGGCTGCGGGATCGACAACTCAATGTCCCCGGTACAGAAAAGCAGCGACACACGATCTGACCTGCACGCAGACGAGTGCTCATCTGGAGGGCCGCCGTGCTTGGTCATAGTGACCTTCCAGAGGCAAGTATAAATATATCACATCCCGGCCAAACCGCGGTGACATAAATCAAGAACCAAAGCCATTGCCGCGACCGGGGATAGCCGTCTCAAGGCGGCAGGAGCGCCGGCGCCGGATGACGAAGCGCCAACCTTGCGCTACAGCCGCTGTCGAGCGAACGCCGGTTTCGTGTATAATGGCATTTTCGGCATCGGGTTGTCGCCGCGGACTGGAGATTTCCCATGACGCTTTTCGAAGATCGCGAGCGCGCCTTCGAGCAGATGTTCGTCCACGATGAGGAGGCGCAGTTCCGGGCGCTGGCACGGCGCAACAAGCTACTGGGCCAGTGGGCGGCCAATCAACTTGCCCTTACGGGCACGAGGGCCGACGCCTACGTCAATGAGATCAGCAAAAGCCTGGTGGCGCGAGTGGTCGACGAAGGCCTGGTCGGGAAGTTGCGGGCCGATTTCGAGGCCAACGGCGTCAACCAGTCCGACGATCAGATCCGCGAGAAAATGGCTGAGCTGATGGCGATCGCCGTCAGCCAGGTGCGCTCGAGCACCTGGTGATACCCCAGGATGAGGCGGTGACGCCTTCATCATCGCCTGCCCGCGCCCTACTTGAATGAAAGCGTCGCTTTGACCTGCTCCAAGCGGCTGATGGCAAAATCCGCCTCCCGCCGCGCGCGATCATTGCCCATGGCCTCGCGCATGGTCTCCAGGCGCAGGATCTCCTCATCGAGGCGCTCGCGCGTGAGTTCCTCCGGCGGCAATGCTCGCTCGGCCAGGACCGCGACGCTGTCACCGGTGATCTCGATGAAACAGCCACGGACGAAGGCGCGGTGGCCATGTCCCTCGGTATCGGTCACTGCGATGATGCCGGGATTGAGCATTGCCATGGTCGGTTCGTGGCCGGGCATGACGGTCATGTCGCCTTCGGTCGCCGGCAGCATCACCGCCCGCACCTCGCCGGAGAACAGGACCCGCTCCGGCGAAATCAGTTCGAACAGCATCGTGGCCATGACAGTTCTTCCTTATTGTGATGTCGGCGCCTGGATGTGCCGATCATGGAGTGCACTTCCTCAACAGCTTTCACCGCGTGCAGCGCATGGAAGGCACGAACGATCGCCAATGCGACCATGCCGCCACTTCCGACGAACCTGGGAAGTCCGCGTGTAACGCCCGCAGTCGATCGGCTTTTCGCGGCAGCGAGCATGGCTCTCCGCGCATTCATCGCTTGATCGTTCTGGCCACCGGTTTCGCACTTTGGGCCCGCCACGCTGCGGAGCTGATGCCTTTGTAGGCATGCCGGTCTTCGATCGCGTCCAATCGGCGGACCCGACAGACGTATTGCCTTTGCGTTTAAGGGTTCGGGGGAGTATTCTCAAGAACCCTGCCGGCAGGAGACGCGGCCATGGCGAGCCCCATGGAGCAGTTCGTCGTCAAGCCCATCATTCCCCTCGGACAGCATTTCGCCGTCACGAATGCGGACCTGTTCATGGCGACCGCCGTGGTTGTCATCGTGGGCGGCCTGCTGCTGGCTACGCGCAAGCGCGCCGTCGTCCCCGGTCGTGGACAGTCTGTGGCAGAGGTCCTGCACGAATTTGTCGTGCACACCATCAGGGACACGGCAGGACAGGAGGGCATGAGGTTCTTTCCCTTCGTGTTCTCGCTCTTCATGTTCGTGTTGACATGCAACCTGCTCGGTCTGATCCCCGGCTTCTTCACCGTCACCAGCCAGATCATCGTCACCTTCGCGCTGGCGATACTGGTGATCGGAACGGTGGTGGTCTACGGCACCATGAAGCATGGCGTGCATTTCCTCGGGCTTTTCGTTCCTTCGGGAGTGCCGAAATGGCTGTTGCCAGTCGTCGTCATCATCGAGGTGATCTCCTTCCTTGCCCGTCCGATCTCGTTGAGCCTGCGTCTCTTCGCCAACATGCTCGGCGGGCACATCGCCTTGAAGGTGTTCGGCAGCTTCGTGGTGTCGCTGGGTGCGGCCGGCCTGGGCTTTGCGTTGCTGGCTCCTCTTCCCCTGGCCATGACGGTGGCGCTCACCGCGTTTGAGTTCCTGGTCGCGAGCTTGCAGGCCTACGTGTTCACGGTCCTGACATGCATCTACCTGAACGACGCCCTTCATCCCGGCCATTGATCGCACCGATCCTTTTTTCGTCCTAGGTGCTGATCTTTTCGGAACCCGAGAGTGAGTCCCTACGGCCTCACGAGCCAAGGACGTTGATTGCACGGGAAGCGACGACGACCAGCGTGGCGATCAGGATTGGCGGCCTCCGGGAAGAGCCAATCGGCCTGACGGCCCGGATCCTCCATCCGGCCAGCGGGTCCGCCACGGTCGAGTTGCCAGAACAGCACGGCAAAGGCGAGCACGATGCTGGTCCACACATTGAGACCGGAGGTCAGAAGCGTGAGGCCGGAGGGCCGCGCGGCACCACCGACGATCTGATGGATCACTGTCGCCAAAGACACCACCTGCGTTGCCAGGGCGATGACCGTGATGATTCTCATGATGGCGGTCTCGATCCGCAACCAGCGTGGCTTGTCAGCGGCCCAGGAGACGCCAGCCATCGCAAGGCAGGCAATCGCCACGACAGCAACGGAAACCCACAAGGGCATGGCCCGATGGTGCTCAGGCAGCACCACGTTCAAGCCCAGCAGTACGAGGACCGTGAGCATGATGTGCCAGCGCGGCTCAATGCCCGATGTCATGACGAGGCCTCACACGAAGCCGGTCGACTACCCCAGTGGTGCGCCCGAGACGAACATCGCCCCCTTCCACGCGAGGCCTTGGCGCGACTAGAGCATCGGACGGAAAAGTGGATCCGGTTTTTCGTCTCGACCGATGCTCTCGTTCAAGGAGAAAGCATCGGATTGATCCCAAAAGTGCAAGTCCACTTTTGGGTCCGATGCTTTAGTGTCCCTCGAAGAAGATGTAGCTCACCCAGCTCCGCATGCGCAGCAGGATGCGCCGCAGCAGCGCCAGGTGCTCCGCATGCTCGGTCAGGATCGCCACCTGAGCGGCGGACCCGAGCGGGATCTGGTATTCGGAGATATCGTCCAGCAGATCGATCTGCGCGACAGCCCGGTCGTTGAGCGTCGTCGACGCGAAATCCTGGAGCACGCCCGTGGCCTGGAACTGGCCCGCCGCGATCACGTCGAGGACCTGGGTGACCTTGGCCCTGAAGACCCGTCCCGGCATGGCGTCAAAGGCAACCTCGGCGGCGTCGCCGGGATGGACCCGTTGCAACGAGTTCTGCTGGAACGCCGCCCCGAGCAGATTGTCATGGGGCCCCTGATTGACGAACACGACGACCGGCCGGAGCGGCGCCGGAACGACATACATCCCGGGACGCAGCGCGACCTGGGTGGCGAAGCCGTCCGTCGGCGCCCGCACGGTCGTCTGGTCCAGATCAAATTCCGCATCGCGCAACTCCGCCTGGAGCTGCGCCACCGTCGTGTTGACGCCGCCAATCTCGGGTGAATAGCCAAGGGCAGCCCGCTCTTCCTCGGCCCGTGCGCCGATCATGCTCTGCAGTGACGTCTCGAGATTGCGCTCGTAAGTATCGAGGGTGGCGCGCGCGACAACCTGCCTCTCGAACAGTTGGGCCTGGCGATCGTAGTTCTGCTGCGCCAGATCGAATTGCGCCTGCGCCCGATCGGCTCCCGCCTTGGCTTGGTCGAAGGAGGCCTTGAGTTGCTTCAAGTTCTGCTCGGCCTCCGCCAGTCGGGCCTTCTTCTCATCGACGACGTATTGATAGGGCTCTGGATCGAGGCGAAAGGGAACGGCGCCTTCCTTCAGCTTGAGGTTCGGGGTGACGGGAACCTCGACGACCCGTCCCTTGACGCCCGGCAGGATCGGCGCGACCGCGAAATAGATGCGGGCGGTGGTCGTGAACGGATGGTTGTAGTTCATGAACAGCAGCAGGAAGAAGATGCCGACGATGCCACCGAGGGCCGCGGTCGACAGGGTCCACTGATTCACAGGGATGCGAAACAGCTTGAATACCGCCACGCAGATCGCAACGTACATGAGAATGAGCAGCAGTTCCATCAGCTGGCTCCCACATCCTGTTGTAGGTCTGCAGGCGCCCCGGCTCTTAGGCCGACCGGCGCTTTACCCCCTGGTATGCCGTCTGGCTTGGCTTGCGTCTCAAGCTGCGCGACGCGCCGGCGAAGTTCGGCAACTTCCTCCACCCCTGTTCGGGCCGGTAGGCCATGGCCCAGATCCAGAGGAAGGGCCACAGGGCGTGGAGTGTGAACAGGCTCACCCACCCGGCCGCGTGAATGGCGTCCTGATGCGGGTGGTGGCGCGACTCGGCGATGCGGTAGGGAATGTCGTGAATGGCGATGATGCCGTAGAACAGCACGATCGCCACAAAGAAGAGGATACCCAGCGCCAGATAGTTCAGGAAGGGATCGCCCATGGCTTGCTGCCTCCGGCAACGTGGCCGCGTCCGAACGCTTCGTCAGGGCCGCCTCCGGCTCCTGATCAGGCCAGCGCTTCCTGACGCTCAGCCCATCGCATCAATTATACGTCCGTAAGGTACTGATGGCGAGTTCTTTGCCTGGCGTCCCCTGAATCTTAAGGCCGAGTGGATCGGTCGGCTTGATTGCTTGGGACGGTGGCTTATCCATTTGAGACATGATGCGCGAAGGGTGCGCCACCTGCATCGCGGCCGACCCTACGCACCAAAGCCTGCCCGCACTGCCAGCAATCCCCTCGGGCCTCGCCTCACGACGCACCGTGTATCGCGAGACAGATCAGGGTTCCTCGCGGAGCGTTCATTGCGGGGTTCGTCTTACAACTCTCCTTCGAAATCTGGCTTGCAGGTCGCGTCGGTGGTATAATCACCAGGTCAATCGCCCTTGGCTCTATTTAAGGTGCGTGTTGGGCCGCCTGACATCGCGCCTTACAAGCGGACGCGACATTGTCCGAGCACCCGCCAGCCATTGCACCTGCTGCAGCCCCCGTAACATTCGCGCGACGCCTGCTGCCCATTATGGAGTGGCTGCCTGCGTAAGTGGCTCTATCATGCTTTCGCGGCTTCCAGCCTTGCCAGCAGGGTGGCATTCTCCGCCTCCAGGTGCGCGATCCGATCCCGCATGGCCTCCACCCCCTCCTCGATCTGGGCGAGCGTGAAGCGTGGCGTGATGTGCTGCGGGCAGTTCCAGTCGAACGCTTCCAGATGGAAGACGAAGGCGCGCTCGACCTTGGCCTTGTATTCGGGATCGACGAGTTTCTCCGCCAGATCCGGCGCAGCCGTAAGGTCGACCACCTCGACATGGGCATAGATCTTCAGCCGCCGGCGCCCTGCGTAGTCCATCAGGAACAGGGATGCCCGGTCATTGGCGGCCAAGTTGCCAAGCGAGATGTACTGCCGATTGCCGCGAAAGTCGGCACAGGCCAGCCTCTGCTCATCCAGAACCCGCAGAAACCCGGGCGGGCCGCCGCGGTGCTGGACGTAAGGCCATCCACTCTCCGAGACGGTGGCCATGTAGAAGCTGTCCCGCTGGGCGATGAACTGGGCTTCGGCATGCGTGAACCTGTTGAATTCGCGATGTCCCTTGAAGTCCTGCCAGAGATGATCGCTTTCCATGCTGGCCTGTGCGGCACGCACGCTTGGCGTGATGGCGATGTTCAGAAAGCCATAAGACATGAAGGTCTCCCTCAGAAGGTCATAGGGGTCAGCACAGGCTTAGTGAGGGGATTGTAGTCATTCCGCTAGGGAGGATAATCCGCTATTCATGAGAATGACTCTCTCATCGAATGGAATAATAGATGGACCGCCTTGAGGCCATGTCGATCCTGCTCCTAATCGTTGACAAAGGCAGCTTCTCGGCCGCAGCCCGGGCGTTGCGCATGCCCCTACCGACCGTCAGCCGGAAGGTGGGCGAATTGGAGGCCCATCTCGGCACACCCCTGCTGCTTCGCACGACCCGCAGGTTAAGCCTCACCGAGGCAGGCATGGCGTATTTGGCGGCTGCCAGGCGCATCCTGGAGGAGGTTCATGAGGCCGAGCGGATCGCAGCGGGTGAGTTCATGACGCCTCGCGGCGAGCTTGTGCTGACGGCACCGATGCTGTTTGGCAGACTTCACTTGCTCCCCATCGTCACCGAGTTCCTTGATGCGTATCCGGAGATCGATGTGCGGCTGCTTTTCTCGGATCGGAACCTGCATCTGATCGACGATCACGTCGACATGGCGGTGCGGATAGGGCCTCTCCCGGACAGCAGCATGATTGCGACCCGGATTGGCACGATGAGGACGGTGGTCTGTGCCAGTCCGCGGCTCCTTGGCTCGCACAGGTATCCGAAGACACCGGCCGATCTGGCAGGCATGCCATGCGTGAGTTTCGACATGCTGGCGGCGCAGTCGATCTGGGTCTTCCAGGGCAGAGGCGCCAAACCAGCCGTTCAGGTGCAGGTCCGGCCGCGTCTGATCACGTCGACGGCCGAGGCGGCGGTGTGGGCTGCGATGCAGGGCGTGGGCATCACGCGGGTGCTGCACTATCAATGTTCGCAGGCTGTCTCGGATGGATTGCTTGAGATCATCTTATCAGAGTTCGAGCCGACCCCTCTGCCGATCCATCTTCTTCATGCGGGACGAGCTATCCTGCCGTTGAAGATGCGGGCCTTTCTTGACTTCGCAAGCCCGCGATTGAAGGAAAGGCTAGCCAGACTTTGAGCGGCAACTTTTGGCGGTCGCAACCGACCAACAATGTTTTGCTCTACTTTGCGACGCTTGAGGTGATCGATGCAATAACCTCCGAGGCCTTCTGGAAGGCTGTATCTCGATCGCTGATGCCGTGCCGGCCGGCAATGTAGGCAAAATCATTGTAAACCGCCCAAACCTCACCTTTCTCGTCTTCCACGACGAGCAGGCGTACCGGCCAGTCAATTCCCGCGATCGGGTTCGAGGTCATGAACTGAGAGCCAAGCGCCGGATTGCCGAAGATGAGAAGAGTCGATGGCCGGAGCTTAATCCCGGCATCCGAGGCGAGCTTTGACTGATCCACTGCGAGGAAGAACATGATGCCTTTTGAGGAGACGTCCTGCTTGATCCGTTTGATCGTCTCGTCAACCGGATAGGCGCTCCTCACCTTCACGATACCGTTCTCGAGGGCCTGCCTGCCGGGATCTTCCGCTCTGGTCGGGACGGAGGAAACGGCGAGCAGGAAGGGGATCAGGGCAGCGGCGCATAGTCCTGCGATGCGAGTGGCCATGGGGCGTTCCTTCGGGTTGCCGCTCATGCACCACGCATGAGCCATGACAGCAGCATGGACAGAGTCACCTGTCTGTTGAAATACCAAGTGGCTCCCGATTCGATACGCGTCAGCTATCGTGGTCCGTTGAAGAAGCGATCGTGTGAGGAGGGAAAGCTCCAGATAAAACGGCAATTGCTCAGGGCCGGGCGCGGTCATAGCATCCTGCTATCGGTTCCATTATTCATTGATATTTCACCAGTACGGCCATTTCCGGAATAATGTCCAACCGGCAGCGCAAACATGGGGCGGTGATCATCCGCTCGAGTCTGCGGAAACGGGAGGAACCGTGGGACCGTCAGCCTCCATCGTACGCCCCGACTTCGCCAGCCTCACCGAGGCTTTGGCAGCCCGGTTCCCTGTCTGCCGGTCGCTCGTCGGAGATGATTTCTTCCGTACTATGTCGCACACTTTCATTGCGATATCGCCGCCGCACTCGCCGGATCTCATGACATGTTGCAACGACTTCGGTGACTTCATCGACACCATCCCGTCCGCTCGATCGATGCAGTATCTCGGGGACGTGGCGCGTCTCGAGGCAGCGATCATTCGTGCCTCTCATGCGCCTGACGCCAACCCTCTGAGCGTCTGCGAGCTTGCGGCATTCGCCGCTCATGCGTGGGAGCGGTGTCTGGCGGTTCTCCATCCGACCATTCAGGTCGTCAGGTCCCGTTATCCCATCGTGACAATCTGGGAGGCAGAGATTGCGGAGCCGAACGGCGTAGCTGGAATCTCAACACCAGAGGATGCCTTGGTCGCCCGTCTGGATCTCAAGATTGAGGTCCATCGGCTGCCACCCGGCGGCGCGGTTTTCGTCCAGCTTCTGATGAGCAGGGCAACATTCAGGGAGGCTGCAGAAAAGGCGGCCTTGGCTGATCCCGGGTTTGATCTCGTCACAAGCCTGAGCGCGCTACTCGGCCGTCACCTGATCGTCGGACTCGCCTCCCCATCATGAATCAACGAGATGCCATCTCGTTCGTAATCCTCTTGCCAACATCATCGTCTCCTCTAACCAGCGAGCGGATTCGGCTCGACATGCTCGCGACCGAGAAGGTCGCCGGTGGCCTTGAACCAGCAGATCGAGTCATGTGCGGACACCACCGCGAGCCTCGTCGGTTCGGAGGCCCCTTTATCGGCCAGTGCAGCCCACTTGGTGCTGTCGGCCGCCTGCTCGAGTTCAACCACCGCCTCGCGCTGGCCAGGGCCAGCACTGCCTTCCACGGCCGGTCGGGTCTTCGCGAATTTCCGCCGGAATTCCGCGAGAACGGCCGCAAGCACTGGTGATGCGCCAGTGTCGGCTGCGACGGCAGCCTCAGCGGCACTCAATCGGCTGTCGAGTTGCGCACAGACCTGCTCCGCAATCGTCGCCATGATATCCTCCACGTCGACGGACACTAGTCCTAGGCATGATACCCCAACTTGCTGGAGAAACGTGCGCCTTGCCTCATGCGGGTTCCTCCGCCCGTTGACGTTCCTTCTCACGTTCCAGAGCAAGGGCCGGCAAACCGAGCCATTGAGCCTGCATGGCTTCACGCACAAGGGCTCCTACAGCCGGGGAATAAGGGCGCCCGCGTACCGTCACCAGATTGACCTCGCGCCAGATTTCCGGATCCACCATCGGGCGGGCGACGACCATAGGATGCCTGGCACAGCTCTTGGGCATGAAGCCAAAGCCAAGCCCCGCCGCTATCATGGCCAGGATCCAGTCGTCGCGCTCGCTGCGGTAGACCATCTCGCAGCCTTCTAATCCGTGCTCCCGCCAAATTGGACCCGCATGGCCAGTGAATTCGCAATTGATCCGGTTCAGGTAGCGATCCCCCGTGAGGTCACGTGGCATGATCGCGTCCCGGAGAGCGAGCGGATGGTCGGGTGAAACGACGATCATGAACTGCTCCCTGAACAAGGGCATGTAGTGCAAGCGCTCGTCAGGCTCTCGACCCGGGATGCAATAGATGGCCACTTCGAGCTGGCCGTTGACGAGCCGTTTTTCCAAGTCGGCCGCGCTCGCATCGACGATTTCGAGCTCGATCCCGGGGTGACGCGCCTGGAGACCGCTGACAAGATCGACGAGCTCATCCGGCTGGATCGTGCACATCACACCTAGCTTCAAGACTGTTTTCTTCAGCTTGGCGAAGTCGAAGGCCTGTCGCTTGGCGGCCTCTGCTTGGGCATAGACGGACTCAAGATGCGGCTTCACCATCCGCCCGAGCTCCGACAGATGGGTGTTGTTCCGCTCGCGATGAAACAGAACTCCACCAAGCTCCTCCTCGAGCAGCTTGATGGCTCGCGTGAGGGAAGGCTGCGCGACATTGCAGCGCTCGGCTGCCCGCGTGAAGTTGAGATCTTCGCAAACGGCGAGGAAGTACCGGATCTGATGCATCTCCATGAGGACCCTCCTACCCGGTGGCTGGCTGGTGCTAGCGATGCAGGCGCTGCCGGCATGCGGGGCTCATCCTCAGACTACCGCCGATCGATCAGCTGCGGTGATAGCTTCTGGCTATGGAATTGAGGCCTACTCGGCATTTCACATCCCAGTCTGCCTGACCGACGATGATGCTACCGCATCGCGCCGGCACCCTCGGATTGCCTCCATCTGGGCGAGGCGGAACAGAGGAGACATTGACATGCTGAACCAAATTCGAGGCCTCTTTATGCCCTGGCACGGATTCTGCGCGGTCGCTTTCCTGGCGGGCGCCGTTCTGGCGGCTCCTGCAAGCGCGGGAGAATGCCCTGCGGACAAGATGAAGGTTGGCGCCCGCACCGAGGGCGAAACACAGCCGAAGGGCGTCACGGACACGGTCCTCGCCGCGATCGACCTGTCGAAGGAGAAGGTCAACTTGCAGGACCGCCAGATGCGGATTCGGAAATTGGTGGTCCAGCCCGGCGGCGTCGTCCCCTGGCACAGCCACGAGGACCGGCCGGCTCTGATCTACATCGTTTCGGGCACGATCGAGGAATATGCCAGCAACTGTGCCGTGCCGATCATACACAAGGCCGGCGAGGTTTCAGTCGAGAAGCTCGGTGTCCAGCACTGGTGGAAGAACACGAGCAAGACCCCGGCAGTCCTGCTGTCCTCCGACGTCTTTCACGAGATGCGGAAACAAGACGAGCACATGATGTGATCATGTCTCAAAGCGGTCAGCGCCCGGCATTTCCGCCCGGGCGCGTCTCCGCCGCTTGGCGGGAGGAAACCATGGCGAATATCAGCCAAAGCCAATTCATTCCGATGCATGGCCATCATGCCGGCACGTTCGAACGGACTCTCCTGATCGGCCTGATCGCCTTCCTGACGGTGGTCGATCTCTTCGGCACACAGGCGATCCTTCCGGCCTTGGCGAGGAGCTACGGCGTGACGCCAGCGGCGATGGGCCTTGCCGTGAACGCCACGACCATGGGCATGGCGGCAGCTTGCCTGTCGGTTGCCTACTTCAGCCATCGGATTGATCGCAGGCGCGGCATCCTGGTCAGCCTCACGCTGCTCGCGATCCCCACCGCTCTCCTCGCCATTGCGCCAGATCTTGCAACCTTCACGATGCTACGGATCTTCCAGGGGCTGTGCATGGCGTCCGCCTTCACCCTCACCCTCGCCTACCTCGGCGAGCATTGCAGCGCAATGGACGCTGGCGGAGCTTTCGCCGCCTATATCACCGGCAACGTCGCCAGCAATCTCTTCGGCCGGCTTCTGGCCGCGGGGCTCGCCGACCATCTGGGCTTGCCGGCGACCTTCCTGTCCCTGGCAGGCCTGAACCTGCTCGGCGCGGTGATCGTCTATGTCTGGCTCACGCAATCCGCGATGATGCCGGCTCAACACGAACCCGGGCGTGCGCCTTTCGCGATCTGGGCCGAGCACCTGCGCAACCCGCTCCTGCGCCCCAGTTTCGCGATCGGCTTCTGCATCCTGTTCGGCTTCATCGGCACCTTCACTTACGTGAACTTCGTGCTGGTCCGCGAGCCGATCGCAATCGATCAGATGACCCTCGGGTTCGTCTACTTCGTCTTCGCCCCCTCCATCGTCACGACTTTGCTCGCTGGCCACGCGATACAACGGTTCGGGACCCGGCCTGCCCTCTGGGGATCCCTGGCCGTTGCAGGCATCGGTCTGCCCCTCCTGGCCGTTCCGAGCCTTCCGGCAATCCTGATCGGCCTGATGCTCGTGGGGATCGGTACCTTCTTCGCGCAGGCGACCGCCACGGGCTTCGTCAGCCATGTGGCAACGACGGACAGAGGCTCGGCAAGTGGGCTTTATCTCGCCTCATATTTTTCCGGCGGGCTGGTGGGCAGCGCGATCCTGGGTCAGGTTTTTGACCGGTATGGTTGGGCCGCGTGTGTCGCGGGCGTCGGGATCGCGCTTTTGGCCGCGGCGTTGCTGGCCGTGCGGTTACGGCCCGTGGCCGAGAAATCGTTGCCCGAGACGGCGCGCGGTATTCCGCCCCGCTCGCCGGCCGCTATCCGCTAGGCCTATCCGGGAGGCTCGATAGCAGCCCTCTATCAATACGACAGCGAACCGGCATTTCAGATTCGAGCCTCTCGCTGCCATCGTCGAACGGGCTGGACGTCAGCCCACCGGAATGCATCACGACAACTCCGCAGGAGGACCATCATGAACGTCGCTCTCACCCGACCAGCGACCGGTTCCGCAAGAGTTCTGGGCGGCAAGGTCGCCATCATCACCGGCTCGACAAGCGGCATTGGCGAAGGCATTGCTCGCGCCTTCGCTTCCGCCGGTGCCTCAGTGGTCATCAATGGGTTTGGCAGGTCCGAGGAGATCAACAACACCCTCGAAGATCTGCAAAGAGAGACCGGCAGCAAGGCAGTCTATTCTGCGGCCGACATGACCAAGCCGGAAGAAATCGCCGGAATGGTGGATCGTGCCCTGGAGACCTTCGGTCGCCTCGATATCCTGGTGAACAATGCCGGCATTCAGCATGTCAGCCCAATCGACCAGTTCCCGGTCGAGAAATGGGACGCAATCCTCGCCATCAACCTGTCCTCCGCATTCCATACGATCCGCTTGGCACTGCCGGCCATGCGGCGTCAGGGCGGAGGCCGCATCATCAACATCGCATCGGCGCACGCGCTCGTCGGCTCACCATTCAAGGCCGCCTATGTGGCGGCGAAACACGGGATCGTGGGCCTGACCAAAGTCGTTGCCCTTGAGACGGCGGAGGAAAATATCACCTGCAACGCCATATGCCCGGGCTATGTCTCGACCCCGCTGGTGGAAGCGCAGATCGACGACCAGGCCAAGTCCCACGGCATTCCGCGGGAACAGGTCATCCGGGACGTGCTGCTGGCGCAGCAGCCCAACAAGCGTTTCGCCACCGTCGAGGAAATCGGCGCCTTCGCGGCATTCCTGGCCAGCGATGCCGCGGCCTCGATCACGGGCGCCGCCCTGCCGGTCGATGGCGGCTGGACTGCTCATTGAGGAGGACGTCATGCTCAAACACGTCACACCCGATGTCCTCAGGAAGGGCAAGGGCTCCGACGAAGCGGTGATCAGCGAACTCGAGCGGACGGGAACACCACCGGACGCGATCACCGAACAACGGCTCCCGGACGTCGTACCAGCCCGCCTGCGACGGGTTCCGAAGGAACTCGGCCAGGTCGTTCTCGTGCTGCAGGGCGGCGGCGCGCTCGGAGCTTACCAGGTCGGCGCTTATCAGGCTCTCCATGAGGCCGGGGTCGAGCCGGACTGGGTGATCGGCACCTCGATCGGGGCGATCAATGCCAGCCTAATCGCCGGCAATGCGGTCGAGAACCGGATGGAGCGGCTTCGGGAGTTCTGGAGCCGAATGCAGCACAGTTCCTGGGTGGAGCTCCTGGGCGCGTGGTCCCTTGCGGGACCGCTAGCCACCAACCTGACGACCATAACCCAGGGCATCCCGGCCTTCTTCAGGCCGAACCTGCCGGCATTTCTTGGTCTGCAGGTGCCCCTCGGATCGGAATCCGCCGGCTATTACGATACCTCGCCTCTGGCCCGGACCCTATCCGAGCTCGTGGATTTCGACCGCATCAACGGGAAAGAGACACGCCTGACGGTGGGAGCCGCCAACGTGCGCACCAGCGAGATGCGCTACTTCGACAGCCGTGGCATGGATCTCGATGTCCGGCATGTGATGGCATCCGGCGCCCTGCCCCCGGCCTTCCCGGCCGTTCGTATCGACGGCGATCTCTACTGGGATGGCGGGATCCTGTCGAACACGCCGGTCGAGGCCGTCTTCGATGACGACCCACGGAAAAACTCGGTCATCTTCGCAGTCCATATCTGGAACCCCCAAGGGCCCGAGCCGGATACGATCTGGCAGGTGATGAGTCGGCAGAAGGACATCCAGTATTGCAGCCGCGCCGTCAGCCACATCGCGCGGCAGAAGCAGATCCACCGGTTGCGCCATGTGATTTCCGAACTTGTGCGCCGGTTGCCTGAAGCCGAGCGGAAGACTGAAGCCGTGCGGGAGCTGGCCGGCTATGGCTGCCTGACCCGCATGCATGTGGTCCGGCTGTTGGCGCCGCCTTTCGAAGAAGATGATCACACAAAGGACATCGACTTCAGCCCGCGGGGCATCCGCCGACGCTGCGAGGCAGGCTATGCCGACACGAGCCGTGTTCTTGAGCTGGCGCCTTGGTCGGGCGACTTCGATCCCGTCGAAGGCTTCATCCTGCACGAGGCTCGGCCAGGTGTGATGATGACAGCCGGATAAGGAGCCGATCATGCGGACCGGTGCCCTGCCATCAATGAACAGACCTCATGAAGAAGCCGAGGGAGAAGTCTCATGAACATCGCTCTCACTCAGCCTGCGGTCGGTACCGCAGGGAGGCTCGACGGCAAGGTGGCGCTTGTGACGGGCTCGACCAGCGGAATCGGCCTCGGCATCGCCCGCTCATTCGCGAGTGCGGGAGCCTCGGTCGTCATCAACGGCTTCGGCAAGCCCGAGGAGATCCGCGACGCGATCGGGACCTTGCAGAACGAGACCGGCGCCAAGGCGATCTACTCCGCCGCCGATATGACCAAGCCGGACGAGATCGCCGGCATGGTGAACCTTGCCCTGGAAGCATTCGGCCGGCTGGACATCCTGGTCAACAACGCCGGCATCTTTCATGTCGGCCCGGTTGATCAGGTCCCGGTCGACAAGTGGGATGCGGTGCTGGCAGTCAACCTATCATCTGCCTTCCACACAACCCGCCACGCCCTTCCCGCCATGCGCCGCCAAGGTGGGGGCCGCATCATCAACATCGCCTCGGCGCTTGGTCTCGTCGGTTTGCCGCTCACATCGGCCTATGCGGCGGCCAAGCACGGGATCGTGGGGCTGACCAGGGTGGTGGCACTCGAAACAGCGGAGCAGAACATCACCTGTAACGCGATCTGCCCGGGCAACGTCTGGACACCCCTCGCGGAGGCACATATCGCGGACCAGATCCAAGCGCGTGGGCTCCCGCGCGAAGAGGTGATCCGGAACATCCTGCTGGCCGAGCAGCCGAACAAACGCTTCGCCATGGTCGAGGAGATCGGGACCCTCGCCGCTTTCCTGGCGAGTGACGCCGCGGCTTCGATCACGGGCGTCGCCCTGCCGATCGACGGCGGCTGGACGGCCCATTGAGGAGACAACGACAAATCCTGGATTCCGGCACCATAGGGTATCGCGGTCACGCAATCGTGTTGCGATCTGTGCATCGGCGCATCCGGATTGGGTGTAGCGTGAGTACCGCATGGAGCCATTGCAACGGGAGACGACCATGGTCGAACGACCCACGGCTTCCATCCGCCGACATTCCATCATGGTCCGTGTGACCCACTGGATCAACGCGGCGTGCCTGTTGATCCTGCTGATGAGCGGCCTGCAGATCTTCAACGCCCATCCGGCGCTCTACTGGGGCCAAGCCTCTGCCTTCGATCACCCTCTCCTCGCCTTGACGGCAACCGACAGCAATGAAGCGGGTATCAGGGGCATCACGCAAATTCTCGGTCATGCGTTCGACACAACGGGCCTTTTCGGCGCATCAACCGGCCCCGGAGATCAAATCTGGGCGCGCGGCTTCCCATCCTGGCTGACGCTTCCAAGCTATCAGGATCTGTCGACTGGACGGCGGTGGCACTTCTTTTTCGCCTGGCTCCTTGTTTTCAACGGCGCCGTGTATCTCGTTTACGGTCTCACCAGCGGCCATTTGCGCCGTGACCTCCTGCCGACCCGCCTGCAACTCAGGAAGATCGGGCATACGATCCGGGAGCACCTCCTCCTGCGCTTCCCGCATGGCGACGAGGCCCGACATTACAACGTGCTTCAGAAGCTGACCTATCTGGCCGTCGCTCTCGTGCTGCTGCCGCTGGTGGTGCTCACCGGCCTGACGATGTCGCCCGGAATCGATGCCGCCGTTCCGGAACTCCTCACCATCTTTGGAGGCCGGCAGTCCGCCCGCACGATCCACTTCCTGGCAGCATCCGGACTGGTGCTGTTCGTTCTTGTGCATGTAGCCATGACCCTGCTGTCGGGGGCCTGGAACAACCTTCGCTCCATGCTCACTGGAACTTATGTCCTTCCGGGAGGCCCTCATGCGCACTGATCCCGGGCGACGCAGCTTTCTCAAGCGGACTGCCGCGCTCGCCGGAACGCTGGCGCTCGGCGGCTGCGATCGCCTGTCCGAGACGCCCTGGTTCCGGGAGGTCCTGGAGAGCGCCGAGAGCGCGACTTCGAGGGCGCAGCGGTTTCTCCTGGGTTCTGGCCCCCTCGCCCGCGAATATACCGAGGCGGATCTCTCGCCCGTGTTCAAGGCAAACGGCTCGACTTCGGTCGATGACTCCGACTACCAGATCCTCGCCGAGAAGCACTTCGTCGATTGGCGGCTGCAGGTCGACGGCCTGGTCTCGCACCCGCAGCAACTCTCTCTCGCTGAACTCCGGGCGATGCCGTCGCGCACACAGATCACCCGTCACGACTGTGTGGAGGGCTGGAGCTGCATCGGCCAGTGGACGGGTGTCCCGCTGGCGCACGTGCTGGAACAGGCTGGCGTGCAATCGCGGGCACGCTACGTGGTGTTCCGCTGCGCCGACACGCTCGAACCGACGTCGGATGGCACCGGCCGGTATTACGAGAGCCTCGGGTTCGAGGATGCCTATCACCCGCAAACGATCCTCGCCTACGAGATGAACGGGCGCCCGTTGCCGATCCCGCACGGGGCGCCGCTGCGGCTGCGCGTCGAACGTCAGCTCGGCTACAAGATGGCAAAGTACGTGATGAGGATCGAACTCGTTGAGAGCCTTGCCGGGATTGGCCGTGGCGGCGGCGGCTTCTGGGAAGATCGCGGGTACGAATGGTATGCGGGCATCTGATGATTCTCACAGCTTGTCGATCGATCGTCGCCAGTTTGGTCTGCCCTATTTCGGGTCAGTAAGGAGCAAACGATGTCATCCGTCACAATCGTCAGCAGGCTCGCAACAGCTTTTCATCGGCAAGTGAAGAAAACTATCGGTGGACCGGTCCTGGTGGCTGCCGCCATTGGTTTCGGCCTCTGGCGCCTGGTGGACTTGTCCGCCAATGCAGCGGTCACGATCCCACCGCCGACGATGGACGAGCCAGTCGGCGGGGCTTCAGAAACCGTTGTTCTGGCCGGCGGATGCTTCTGGGGCGTCCAGGGCGTGTTCCAGCATGTCAGGGGTGTGACGAGCGCAATCTCGGGCTATTCCGGCGGGAAGCCGGATACGGCACAATACGAAACCGTAAGCTCGGGTCGGACCGGTCATGCGGAGTCGGTCAAAGTGACATTCGACCCTCATCAGGTCAGTTTGGGCCAGATCCTACAGATCTACTTTTCGGTGGTGCATGACCCGACGGAGCTCAATCGGCAGGGTCCTGATGTCGGATCGCAGTATCGCTCTGCGATCTTCGCAGACAACGACGCCCAACGCGAGGTGGCGCGCGCTTACATCAACCAGCTGAACCAAGCCCGGGTGTACCCGAAGCCGATCGTCACGACGGCGGATCGGCTGACCGGGTTCTATCCGGCTGAGGCCTACCATCAGGATTTTCTGACCCTGCACCCTAGCTATCCATACATCGTCATCAACGATCTTCCGAAGGTCTCTGATTTGAAGCGGATCTTCCCGGAGCTTTATCGCGAAAATCCCGTCCTGGTTACAAAACCGGGAACCTGATCGGCAACGGCACGAACGCCAGGCGGAGCAAAGCGCCATTCATCGGCGGGTGGCATCGCCGGACGGCACGCAACACTACGGCTCGCTCGTGATGGGCAGGTCGGCTGTTTCCAGCATGTCTTTGGAACGCTCCACCGCCAAAGCCCGCCTTCCGAACCAACGCATGCTCGTGGCCTCGCGCACCAATGCTCCGACGGCCGGTGAGTGAGGTCGGCCCCGCACCGTGACCAGATTCACCTCGCGCCAAAACTCGGGCTCGATGATGGGCAGGCCGAGGACCGCAGGATGGCTGACCGAATTGGCCGGCATGAACGCCCAGCCAAGACCTGCCGCGACCATGGCCAATGTCCAGTCATCCCGCTCACTCCAATAGACGGCGGTGCATTTGACGTTTTGCGCCTGGAACACCGGATCGGCGTAGCCCGCGAACTCGCAATTCGTGCGGTGGATGTAGCATTCGCCGTCGAGATCCTTCACCCGGACGGCGTTCCGGCTCGCCAGGCGATGCTGCCTGCCGAGCGCCGCCACGATCTGCTCCCGGAATAGCGGAAGAGCATGGAGCCGTTCGTCCGGCCCTTGGCCGGGAATGCAGTAGATGGCAACCTCCAGGTCGCCTTGGAGGAGACGCTCTTCCAGTTCCCAGGCATTGGCGTCGGCCATCTTCAGCTCGACCCCTTCGTGTCGGACTCGCACCGCACTGACAAGATCGACAATCTGATCGGGAGCGATGGTGCACATGATGCCGAGCTTGAGCGGTGTATGCGTCAGCTTGGCAAAGTCCCCTGCTTGGCGTTTGGCCATCTGCATCTCGCGGTAGACCTGCTCCAGGTGCGGGTGGACGATCCGACCTAGCTCCGACAGATGCGTGTGCGCTCGCTCTCGGTGGAAGAGCGGCCCTCCGAGTTCCTGCTCCAGCTGCCGGATCGCCCGCGTCAGGGAGGGCTAGGCTACATGGCAGCGCTCGGCCGCCTGAGTAAAGTTCAGCTCCTCGCTCAGGGCGAGGAAATACCGCACCTGATGCATCTCCATGGCATACCTCCCGCAATCTTGGTCTTCATGACCAGCAGGGGTCTGATCTTCTTCCTGTTGAACTCTGCCTCTTACGATGCAAGGAGCGTCGAATACGCTGATTCGGGCACCGAGAGCATGTCCAGCCGGCGACCGCGAGAACTCTCGAAGGGCACCCGGTTTGTAGGGTGGGGCCTCCTGCAGGCGCTTTCAGACGACCGCCAGACGCGACGCTGGTGAAAGAATTCTGATTTCCGTAGTTTTCGCGGAAAAGCGGCGAACTGAAGGACAGGCCCGCTGTTTCGGACGGCGGAGAAATGCCTGCTGGCTTGGCGCCGTCATGCGGCCATCCAGGACATCGGCAAGGTTCCGGCGACGACGGCCACCCCACCTGCAACGAGCGCTAAGCCGATGATGGTTGAGAGACGTTGGCCCAAGGGGAGCACTTTCTCGGCGAAGACCAGCAAGGTCAGCAGCAGCATCCAAGCCAGGTTCATGACACCTGCGGCCCCCAGGATCCCGAAAAGAGCCCAGCAGCAGCCGAGACAATACAGGCCATGCCGGACTCCCATCCAGAGGGCGCCGGCTCGCCCTTCACGCCAGTGCAGCGCCACGAAGGCCAGTGGCGAGCGGCAATGGCGCAGGCACAGGCGTTTGAGCGGGGTGAATTGATACAGCCCGGCTATGATCAAGGTGCCAGCCAGGGCAAAAGGTGCCCAATCGGCAAAGCCCCTGACGTTCGATCGGGAAGCCAGCTCGGGGCCCCATTGAACGACGGGATAGACGAGCAGACCGGCGACCAGCCAAACCAACAGATAGCCTGCGATGAAGACCCAGGTAGGGATGAACACCGCCCGGCCACGCCGCGCCTGAGCCTGGGCGAAGGTCAGGATCATCGGCGCTGCGGCCGGCAGCATCATCGCGGCCATCATCACCGTCCAAACCACGATGAAGGCGACCGCCCCCACAATCGAAAAACCAGGATCGGCCGTTCCGCCCATGTCCATTCCATCCATGGCGGCGGAAGGCTGGCTGCCAGAGTCGATCATGCCTGCTGACGCACTCATGGTGAGCGCTTGATACAGGGTCAGCCCCCAGGCGCCAGCCGTCAGGACGATCAGGGAAACGAGAAGAGACAAGCGCGCATGCTTGAGAAGGGCAGTCACACCTGGGCCGGGGATGTGCTTGCCCTGATTCATGCCTTCGCCCGACACGCCGGCCTCCGTAAACCTAGGCCGAAGCGGGCCCCGACCAGTCGAACGGGATGTGCTTGCTCGACCGGCTCTCGCCCGTCCACTGGAAGCCGAACCCCTCCATCCGGGCCTCGACCGACCGGCCCCAGGTGGCAACCTGCCCGGGGCCAACCTCCGAACCGGGTGGGTTGAGCGTCTGGACCCGCTGCCCCGGCGGCGTGGTCGGCCCGGTCAGCGCCTCAGCCCGCCCGGCGACCTTGCCTGGGATTTCGGCCCGCCAGAAGGCGAGATCATTGGCGACTTCGAAGATGATCGGGACGAATGCGACCCCGCGCAACTCACCGATGTTGGCGGCAAAGCTCGCGGGCCATCCACCCGCCTGACCCGAGAAGATCGTCTGCAGCACTTGGCGCTCCTGCTCGCCGGCCCTCTCGTCGATGAACAGGCCCATCACGACCTTCGCTTCTCCCGCCCACAGATTGCCCTCAAAGGCCCCGAGCGCAAGCAGATTGAGATCATCGAGACGGATAGTGCCGAAATGGCCAGCCCGGATATGCCACGCGAGCATGCCCTGGCAGGCGTTATCGGTGGGAGCTTGAGCAAATTCGCAGGGACAAGGAATGTCGCAGCTGCAGATGTCGAACCAGTCGCCGGCCAGATGCCAATCAGGGATGGTGCTCATGAGAACATCCCTCCTCGTCTGCCGCATGATACTCCCGAGAGATGCAAATGTCAGGCACAACAGCGAAAGCCTCACCTCACCTCCGACTGCCAGTGGTTCTACGCACCGGGGATCTTGATGAAATCGCTTGATCCTTATCCTTGACCCTGGCGGACCTGGCTCATCCGGTTCTGATCAATTGCCAAGTTTCCAAACCAAATTAAGGTGCCGTTTCTGGGAGGAACCATGCACTACACCCTTCATGCCGCGCCGGGCGCTTGCTCGTTCGCCCCTCATATCGTTCTCGAGGAGCTCGGCAGGCCATACACGCTTGCTTTGATGTCCGGCGGGCACCCCGAGACCAAGACCGAGGAGTTTCGACGGCTCAACCCAAAGGGCCGCATCCCCGTCCTGACCGCTGATAACTTCGTGCTCACGGAAGCGGCTGCCATTCTGCTGCATCTCGGCCTGACGAACCCTGATGCGAAGCTTTTAGGGTTTGACGCGGAAAGCATCGCCCGATCCGTCGAGTGGTTTAATTGGCTATCCGGTTCAGTGCATGCCGTGGCAGTCCGCATGATCTGGCGGCCAGACACCTTCTTACTCGAGGAGACGATGTTTCCGCCTCTGGTCGAGAAGGGGAAGGAGCACCTTGCGTCGGCCTACGCCTTGATCGAGGCGAGATTGACGGAAAGAGCCTGGGCCTTGGGAGATCATTACTCGGTGGTCGATCCTTACCTGCTGGTGTTCTATCGCTGGGGGAATCGCATGGCCCTTGATATGCAAGGCACCTACCCTGCCTGGACTGCTCATGCGCGCCGTTTGGAGGAACGGGAAGCTGTGCAACGCGCCTTGTCCCAGGAGGGGATTTCTCTTTGGAAATGATCTCCTGAGTCATGGAGCCTTCAACAATGACATGAGGCAGGCAGACAACGGTCTGCACTGGGTTAGGAACCAAGATTCCCTGCGCTCTCGGAACGTCCAGGTCGATAAGGATAGCTGTCTTCTTCCTGGTCGGCCCTATTCCGAGGGTGGCAGTTCCCGAAGTGGTCGGTCATTTCGCTTTACCGACTCATTAACCGAGCGATATCGGCAGCGAAGCGAATCTCAGAATCGTCCTGTGGCTGATAGTCGATTACACGACGAGCATTGGTGATGCTCCAGAAAGTACGGGCGTTGTTGGAAACCCCGTAGAATATGTGAAACGGCACCCCGTGCTCGTCGTCGATCTGAGGTGTCTCGATGGATTTGCAGAAGAGCTGCTGCAAGTCGCGCTCGCTGATGTAGCCTGCGAGCTCGCGCACATAGCGATACCGGGGCAGATCGGCAAAGTTGTCGGCGTCGATCTCTCGGGGAACGACAATCCGCAGCTGGATCACCTCCAGCTTGCGGCCCAGACTGCCACATGCATACAGAAACCCTAGCGACTCGTAGGCGGCTTTGGCCCAACCGTAGAAGTTGTCCGGCCGCGGGTAATCTTCCGGGCCGACACGATCGCGCAGACCAGCGAAGTAGGGTTGCTCGTACCACTTCGCAGCCTGATTGGTGCTGGCCGCCACGACCCGTCGTACGCCCTGGTCCAGAGCCGTCTGGTAGACCCGCTGCATCATGTCGATATTCCGGCGCTCGCCGTCGTACTGGCTCTGCGGATCAGGTCCGGCTGGCCGATGGTAAGCCGCATGAACGACAACATCGATGCCCGCGAAGATGCCTTTCAGATCAGCGGCGCTCGCCGAGAGCAGATCGAACAACTCGACGCCGCTGATCGCCTGACCAGCTCCATTCTCTACCCGGGAGTCGATGAGGAGCAGATCATAACGTTCGCGGAAGGCTGGCAGCAACTGGCCGGCGATGTAACCGGTTGCGCCTGTCAGCATCACCCGTAGTTTTGCCATGGCCTATCTCCTCCATGTCCCTCGCTGCGTCTTGTGTAAGCCCGTGCCAAGAACAAATCTTGCCCTTGGGCTCATAGTCGGGCCTTCGCCGACCGCGAAACGCCGGGAGGGTACATGTCCCTCCCGGCAACTCGTCCGAGCCTGTTCTCCCAGATCGGCTTTCCGTAGCAGTATCGCACGGACTACTGCTGCTTCTGAACCCCCAGTCGGATAACATTCCACGAGGCCGGCGAGAGCTTGGCCCGCACCTGTTCTCCCCAAACCTCCACACCCTCCAAGGGAGCGGGCTTGATCTTATCCGGTTCATCCTTCGTGTTGACGGCCATCAAGTCGTCGTTGCGCAGCTGGTGCGCCTCTTTGACCGCAAGACCCTCGAAGCCGCGCACGACAGCCTCCATCGACAGGCTCTCATCCAGACTGCGGTTGAGCGCAAAGATGGTGATGCAATCCTCATCAGGGTTGTGAACCACAGATAGCTTAAGATAAGGCACTTCCGAGAGCGGGAAGCGCAGGTCGGATGTACCGCGCGGATCGTAGTATGTCGTCTCGTAAGTGGGCGAGTCCACGTTCGTTTGCAGGACCGTCCCGCGGCCAAGCGTACTCATGTCCTTGAACGGGTAGAAGATCGTCTGCCGCCAGGCAGGTCCGCCCGTCTCGGTCATGATCGGGGCAATGGCGTTCACCAGTTGCGCGAGGCAGGCCGATTTCACGCGATCAGCATGATTGAGCAGCGAGATGCAGGCCCCGCCGAAGGCAAGCGCATCCTGCATGTTGTAGATTTCCTCGAGAATCTGGGGCGCGACCGGCCAGCCGAGCTTCACCCGGCCTTCGTTCTTACGACGGGTCCGGTACCAAACGTTCCATTCGTCGAAGCTCAGCATGATCCGCTTGGACGAGCGACGCCGTGCGGCCACCGCATCCGCAATGGCGACAACCTCTTCGATGAAGCTGTCCATCAGGTCCGGGCTCGCGAGGAAGGCTGGCGTATCATCAGCATAGTTGTTCAGGTAGGTGTGCAGGGAGATGTACTCGACGTGATCGAATGAGTGCTCGAGCACCGTGTCCTCCCAGGTGCCGAAGGTCGGCATGTTGCGCGAAGAGGAACCGCAGGCTGCGAGTTCGATCGTCGGATCGATCCATTTCATGAGCTTGGCGGCCTCGGAGGCGATCCGTCCGTATTCCCAGGCCGTCTTGGTCTCCATCTGCCAGGGGCCGTCCATCTCGTTGCCGAGGCACCAGAACTTCACGTTGTGCGGCTTTTCCCATCCGTGAGCGCGGCGCAGATCGGACAGTTCCGTCCCACTCGGGAAGTTGCAGTATTCCAGCAGACGACGGGCATCGTCGGGACCCCGGGTGCCGAGGTTGACGGCCATCATGGGCTCGACGCCGGCGGCCTGACACCAATCCATGAACTCGTTGGTACCGAACGTGTTGGGCTCGGTCGACATCCACGCGAGATCGAGCCGGCGCGGACGGTTCTCCACAGGGCCGACGCCGTCCTCCCAGTTATATCCGGAGACGAAGTTTCCGCCCGGGTAACGGATGATCGTCGGTCCGAGTTCACGGACGAGTTCAAGCACGTCCCGCCGAAAACCTCGCTCGTCGGCGTCTGGGTGGCCCGGCTCGTAGAGGCCGCCGTAGACGCATCGTCCCAGATGCTCGACAAAGGCTCCGAAAAGACGAGGATCCGTTTCCGCGATGGAGAAATCGCGGTCAATGGTGACTTTGGCTTCTTTCATGGGGAGGCTCCGATCAGTGAAGTGCGGTCTCGGTTTGTTTGAATCATCGGCGGGAATGAGGATTGGATCAGGTGGCGATCGCGGGCATGCCGCCCGTGAAGCTGCTATCCCGCCAGGCGTCGTCGACCGACAGCACCGCTTGGCGAAGCTTGATGGAATAGGGATGCTGCGGCGCGGCCAGCACAGTCCGGGCGTCGCCGCCCTCGACCACCCTGCCCTTCTGCATGATGATCAGACGGTCGCTGATGTAATAGGCAGTCGCCAGATCGTGCGTGATGTAGATGATCGAGACGCCGAATTCATCGCGGAGCTTTTTGAACAGGTTGATGACCGTCATGCGCAGCGACGCGTCGATCATTGAAACCGGCTCATCGGCGACGATAAGCGATGGATTGGACACGAGCGCGCGGGCGATCGCCACGCGCTGGAGCTGGCCGCCCGACATTTCATGCGGATAGCGTCCTCGCACCTCGGCAAGCGATAGGCCGACCTTGTGCAAGGCCTCGTCCGCCCGCTCCTCCGCCTTCTCGGACGTCCGGCATTCGGTGAAGCGCTGGGCCGCGCTGAACAGGTAGCGGTCGATGCGCTTCAAGGGGTTGAACGCATCGAACGGGTTCTGGAAGATCGCCTGCACATGGCTCATGAATTCGAGCCGGGCGCGGCGACTGCGGATTTCACGCAGATCCTTCCCCCGGAAGCGGATTTGACCGCTCGTAGGGGGCAGGCTGTTCAGGATCATGCCCGCGAGAGTCGTCTTCCCGCTGCCCGACTCGCCGATGATGGTGAACACCTCGGGCTTGTCCGCCGCGAGGGAGAAGCTGACATCGTTCACGGCATGATTGACCCGCCGCGATACGAAACCGCCTCTTGTGAAGATCTTGTTGACGTGTTCGACCTCAAGAAGGTTCGGCCTCATGCGCTCGCTTCCTTATGCGACCGGCCGGACCCTGGCGGGGTCGGCTTGGGCAACGTGGCAGGCTGTCCGGTGTCCGGGCAGGATTTCCACCATCGGGGGAGCCTCGCGGCGGCAGATGTCGATGGCGAGGGGGCATCTGGGATGGAACCGGCAGCCCGGTGGAGGATCGGCAAGACTTGGAGGCGATCCTTCAAGCCCCTTTTTTGGCGCCTCGTCCCCGATGCGCGGCAGGCTGGAGATCAGATGCGCGGTGTAGGGATGGAGCGGCCTCTTGAACACGTCCCTGGTCCGGCCCTCCTCCACAAGCCGGCCGGCATACATGATGCCGAGCCGGTCAGTCAGGTTGGCGTGAACCGCCATGTCGTGGGTCACGAACAGGACCGACGATCCGAACTCCTGCTGGATCTCTCGGATCATGGAGAGAACGCCCTTCTGGACGATCACGTCCAGGGCCGTCGTCGGCTCGTCGGCGATGATGAATTCCGGACTGCAGATGGTCGCGAGGGCAATGGTCACCCTCTGCCGCATGCCGCCGGACAATTCGTGCGGATAGGCCTGGAGGACTGCGGGATCCAAGTGAAGGCGTTTCAGGTGCCGCTCCACGAGGCTCGTGAAGTCGCCGCCTTTGGCGCTCACATGCGGCAACGCGAAATCCGCGAAGGCGTGCTTGATCCGCCGAACCGGATTCAGCACGCTCATGGAGCCTTGCATGATGTAGGACAGGTGGCTCCAGCGGATCGCCGACAATTCGTGCGGCGAAAGTTTGTAGACGTCCCGCTCCCCGTCCTTGAAGGCGAAACGCACCGATCCTTCGACCACCCTGAGCGGCGGACGAATGGCGCCCGCGATGGTTTTGATGAGGGAAGTCTTGCCCGAGCTCGACTCGCCTGCGAGGCCGTAGATCTCGTTGCGATTGATCTTGAGGCTGACATCGTCGACCGCCCGCACCTCGCGGTCGATGCCAAATAGCTTCACCTTGTAATAGGCCTTCAATCCGTCGACAGAGAGCAGCGGAACGGCCTGCGGTGCCTTCACGACGTCGGAGGAAGGAATGGAGCGAAGTTCTGCGATCATGCCTGCCCCCCAAGACGGCTGAGGCGGCTGCGCGGATCGATGTACTCGTTCATCGAGATGGCAAGCAGGAACAGCCCGATGAACAGCATGATCACCAGCAGGATGGGGAACGTGATCCACCACCAGATACCCGAAACCATAGCGGTATGCTGGTTTGCCCAGTAGATCATCCCGCCGATAGTGGGAGTATTGATATCGGTGAAGCCCAGGACCGAGAGCGTCACTTCGATGCCGATCGACCAGTTGATGTTGTTCATGGTCGTCGAGAACACGATCGGCAGGACGAACGGCAGGTGCTCCTGAAAGACGATCTTGCCCGTGCTCATGCCGGAGAACACCGCCTGGCGGGTGAATTCGCGGGTCCGCAGACTCATGGCGATGGACCGGATCAGTCGCGCGTCATAAGCCCATCCCAGCAGTGCGGTAATGATCGCGAGCATCGCCCAGGTCATCTCGTCACGCATGATGAAGTAGAACAGCACCAGGATGGGAAAGAGCGGGACGACGACGAAGGTGTCGTTGATCGACATCAGGATCCGGTCGACCCAGCCGCCTTTGTAGCCCGAGATCAGCCCGACCAGGAGCGATATGACACGGCTGAGAGCCGCGACCACGATGCCGAAGAGAAGGGTGTTCCGAATTGCGAAGGTGAGTTGCCAGAACACGTCCTGCCCGCGCGACGTCGTGCCCAGCGGATATTCCCAGGAAGGCGGCACATCGGGCGGCACGACGTACACGTCCATCGGCGGATAGGGTGAGAAGAAGGAGCAGCCGGCTACAGCCAGCACGATCAGGACGAGCATCAGGCCGACGGCGAACTCGCCGTTGTACCGTAAAAGGTCGCGAAGAATTCTGAGCGTGCTCATCAGCGCGCCTCCACCCGCGGATCGATCAACGGATAGAGCAGATCGATCAGCAGGACAGTGGCGGAGACGGCCACGATCGAGACTGTGGTGATGCCGAGAACCAGGCTGTAGTCGCCGGCATGGACCGCACTGATCAGCAACGATCCGACGCCCGGGTAACCAAAGACCTGCTCGGTGATGATCGCGCCGTTGAAGATGGCGCCCAACTGCAAGGCGAGGCCCGTGACCTGGGGGCCGAGGGCATTGCGCATCACGTAGGAGCGCAGGATCTTGCCGCGCTTGACACCTGCGAGCTCCGCATAAACCACGTAGTCCTCCGTTACGATGTTGGACACGAGGGCACGCATCCCCATGAACCACCCGCCGATACCGACCGCCATGAGCGAAAGCACCGGAAGGATCGAGTGGACTACGACATCGAGTGCAAATGCGAAGGTGTTGGAGCGGTCCGACGCCATCGTGGCGCCGCCGCTGATCGGCAGAACCGGCCAGAGGAACCCGAAGATGATGAGAAGAACGAAGGCGACCACGTAGTATGGGATAGGGTGGATTCCCATGCTCAGAACGCCGAACGCCTTGAGGATGCGGCTGTTGCGGTAGTAGCCCGCAAGGCCGCCGAGCAGATTACCGAGGATCCAGGTCAGGAGCGTCGAGACCAGCAGCAATCCGACGGTCCAGGGAAGGGCTCGCAGGATGAGTTGCGAGACCGGAGTTGGAAAGGCCGACAAGGAGGGGCCGAAGTCACCGACCAGGACCCGCTTCCAAAACGCGACGTACTGTTCCCAAGGCGTACCTTCGAGACCATAGAGCTGGCGCAGCGACTGCCGCATCATCTCGATGGCTTCCGGACTGGTCGCCCCGTAGGTCGTTGCGGCCGAAATCGATTGCTCGACCGGATTGATCGGGGTCATATGCGTCACCAGGTAGGTGATGTTGATCCCGACGAAGACGACGACCGCGAACTGCACGAGCCGCTTGGACAGATAGGCCAAGTAAGCCCTCATGGACCCCTCCTTGTCTGAGGAAAGTAAGGAGTTGTCTGTGGGCTATGGCTGCTTGGGCTTCAGCTTCACCATCATCGAGCGGGAATTGCCCCAGTTTGGAACGGGATTGGCATAGGGATTCTCCGCAGTCGGGTACCCCACCCAATAAGTCTCATCCATGGCCGTGAAGACGTTGTATGCCATCAGCGGGATGATCGGCATCTCGCGAACGATGAGCTTGGCGTAATCGCGACCGAGCTCGACCGTGCGCTTGTCGTCGAAGGAGATCCGGCGCACCTCCTCGATGATCTTGTCGAGTTCCGGATTGCTCCAACGCTGCCAGTTGCGGGGCGATTGCGTCTTGCCTGGGGCTGCGACGAACTGGGAGTGCCAGCTGTCGAGGAAGAACGAAAGGTCGGGATGGCCGCCGTAAGTCTCGACGCTCCAGGAAATCAGCGTCTCGAAGTCACCGGCGATGCGCCGGTCGAGCATCGTGGTGCCCTGGGCGACCTCCGTCTTCGCATCGATGCCGAACTGGCGCCATTGCTGCACGATCATGGTTCCGGCCCGGGTCAGGATCGGGCGGCTATCGCCCTCGACCATGAGCTTGATGGAAAACGGTTTGCCGTCGGGCGTGTACCAGGCATTGCCGCGTTTCGTGTAGCCGGCCTTTTCGAGGAGTTCCGTCGCCGCCTGCGGGTTGGGCTTCCACCAGCCGTAGCCGAACGCCTTCCTGATCTCCGCCGGATCCGTCGGGATCTGCTCCTTCATCGTGGGACGCAGCATGTCGGCGATCTGGTTGCCGATGGTCGGATCGTACGGCTTGATCTTGCTCTTGCCGGTGTCGATCTCGTAGGACGCAAGCCACTCCTGGAGCGGGATGTGGTAATCGTCCGGATGCGTCCCCGTGGGTGGGATCCCGATCGGCGAGAGCGTCGCGGCCCCGCGATAGGATGCCATCGACACAGCCTTGACATCGATCAGCAGAGCCAGCGCCCACCGCACGTCGCGGTTCTGGAAGGCTGGATTCTGCATGTTGAAGATCACCGACGGCAGAGTCGGGTCGGGATGCGCGAACGGGAAGTTCGGGAACCAGGTCTTGAGGCTCGGTGACTGCTTGGTCAGGGTGAACATGCCCTCGGGGGCAATGTCGTGCACGACGTCCAAGTTGTGGTTGAGCTGCGCGATCACGCGCTTATCCGGCGGGCCAGGATCGATATAGGCCGCGTATTTCGGACCGGGCTCGCCGTAACGCCCAAGGGTCGTGCGCTGCCAGTCGTCGCGCTTCTGCCAGATGTACCACTTCCCATCAGGATCGAAGCTGTGAATCTTGTAGGCGCCGAGCGAAATCGGAGGGTTGAAGTCGAACCTCTGCGGATCGGCCGCCTTCTCGAAGACATGCTTCGGCATTATCCAGATCGCGTTGAACCGGACTGTGAAGAGCGAATGGAACCGCGAGTTCGGCTTCTTCAGCTTGAATCGGACCGTCCACGGCTCAGGCGACGACACGCTCTCGACGTTCAGCGCCAGCAGAGCACTCCAGCGCATGCCCGGGTTCTTGATTTGAGTCTCGACCGTGTAGATGAGATCGTCAGCCGTGAATTCGACGCCATCACTCCAGTAGATTCCAGGGCGCAACTTCACCGTCATTTCGGTGAAATCCGCGTTGTAGATCGGCTTTTCCGCAGCAAGAGAATTTTGCCAGACGCCGTCGAGACCCCGTTCGGGATCGATGTACCAGAGCGTATCAAGCGCGAGCTGGTGCAGGCCGGTGTACTGACCGCCGGCATTGATGGTCCAGATGTTGAACCAGCCGGGGTTCTTGATGGTGCCCTCCGGGTTCTCGAGAATGATCGTCTCATTCCGCGGCACACCGGGGACATTGGTTTGAGAAAGGGCGGTGGTCGCTGCCAGAGCCAGACCGGTGGCAACGGTAAGCAGGCGTAGAATTCGCATTGGCGCTCCTCCAGGGTTGATTTTTATCTTTTTTCTTAGTTAGCCCTCAGTTTTCGGTAATGGTCAACAGTATCATTGATACATATCGAAACTTTCGATACATATGAGCGACGTGCAGACTGACTTCTTCCATTCGAAACCTTCTGACTGAGCGACTAAATGACTACATTTAAAAGAAAATTCCTGACCCTTGTCGCAGAGGAAAGCTCTGAGGCGTTGCGCGGGATCGCCTCACCCGGTCGGGTTCGGATCCTCAAGCTCCTGCGAGCAGGAGGACCGCTGAATGTGAATGAAATCAGCGACGCACTGGATTTGCCTCAATCCACGATCGCGACCCATATCCAGGTGCTTGAGCGCGCGGGGCTTATCGAGACTGAGATCGTCAAGGCCGCGAAGGGTCAGCAGAAGGTCTGCAGGATCCGCTATGACGAGATCATCATTCGCTTCGACGATGAGGATCCGCTCAAGAGCAAGGACCATATTGAAGTATCCATGCCCATCGGCCTGTACACGAGTTGCGACGTGAGCGCCCCCTGTGGGCTCTGCTCGACCGATAACGTTCTGGGTGTTCTCGACGTACCGGATTTCTTCCTTGACCCCAACCGAATGAGCGCATCGCTGATCTGGTTCAGACGCGGCTTCGTTGAATACAAATTCCCGAACAACGGCAAAGTTCTCGGAGCCAGAATCGATAGGCTCGAATTTATGATGGAGCTTTCATCCGAGGTGCCAGGCACGAGCCTCGACTGGCCATCCGAGATCAGCCTGTGGGTCAATAACGTCAAAATCGGAAGCTGGATCTCGCCGGGTGACTTCGGCGACAAGCGCGGTCTTTACACACCGCAATGGTGGAAGCTTGAAGGCTCGCAATATGGCAAGCTTGTCACCTGGCAGATCTCACGGAGTGGAACATCGGTCAATGACGTCAAGATATCGGACGTAACGCTCGACAAGCTTGAACTCGACAAGCATCACGGCATTCGGGTGAGGATCGGTATTGACGAGACGGCCCGCCACCCGGGTGGAATAAATATCTTTGGGCGAGGTTTTGGGAACTATGATCAGGACATCGTCATGCGTATCCATCTGAAAGAACAGCCGAACGGTAAGTTGTGAGTGGCGGGGCTGAGAGACCCGAAAGGTCCGAGTTGGGTCAGGCAGCGACGACTCCCTACCCTTCAGGAACGTCCGCTGCTCCCTTCCAAAGCTGACATTCGGACTTCCGCCTCGTGCCATTTCCAGACCATGAGGGCCACATCGCACGACCTCTAACGGCCGCAACAAAGTGACACAACGGGCTGCTTTGGATCTCGATTAAACAGCTAAGGTAATGAACATTGTTCAACAGTGCGCGTGGGTGCTGGATGAGCCGCAGGCTGGCGCTCTCGGTCAGACCAGCATCCATATCGATGGAAATCCTACTTGCCGAATGTCAAAAAAGTATCGGCGCAGGCATAAAAACGTGCTGGCACGTGTCGGTGTCGGAGATTACCGTCAGTTCTAGCGAGAGCCGACATAAAGTTGGCCGGCCGGGAGCGAGGGCCGCTGTGGGTACCCGCAGCGACCTGGAGGAAACGGACATGGAGCCGGATCTCGAAGTCGTCCAAATAAGGCCTGGCGAGTCTTTCGCTGCCTGGTCGCACGGCTACCCCTATCGTACCGTGCGTTGGCACTTTCATCCCGAATACGAACTGCATCAGGTGGTTGCCACCAGGGGCCGCTATTTCGTTGGCGACTTCATCGGCGAGTTCGAGCCCGGCAACCTGGTGCTGACAGGACCGAACCTTCCGCACAACTGGGTGAGCGATGTTCCGAAGGACACGATCGTTCCTCTCCGCTGCCGCATTATCCAGTTCAGCGAGGGCTTCATCACCGGAGCCATGACGGCGCTGCCTGAACTCGCTGTCCTGGCGCCGGTCCTTGAGTCGTCCCGGCGCGGCGTGCTCTTCAGCCGGGAGACGAGCTGCGAGATCACGCCTCTTATGACCGAGGCGATGGACGCCCAGGGCGTGCGCCGCATTGAATTATTCATGATGATCGCCGGTTTGCTGAGCCGGGCGAGAGGATCGCGGATGCTGGCCAGCGCCAGCTACCTGCCCGACCCCTCCGGCTACATGTCCGCAGGAATCAACAAGGCGCTCGCCTATATTCGCGAGAACCTGACACGGCCCTTCGGCGAAGCGGATCTCGCGGTGATTGCCGGCCAATCGACGAGCGGATTGTCGCGCGCCTTTCGCCAACACACCGGCATGTCCATGGTGCAATACGTGAAGCGGCTGCGTATCAATCTCGCATGCCAGATCCTGATGAGTGACGAGAAGGCCCCGATCACCAGCATCTGCTACGAGGTAGGCTACAACAACTTGTCCAATTTCAACAGGCAGTTCCTGGCCGAGAAGGGCATGACGCCCTCCCGGTTCCGGCGTCTGCTGCTCGATAACAGCAACACGGCAAAGGCTGCTCAGGGAGGGCCAGAAAACACCACTTCAATCATCGAGAGAACAACGGGCTCCGCAAGGAGACTTGCGGGAAGAAGCGCTCTGCTGAGGGCGCATTGAGGGGCGGCACGTTCCTGTCGGGCTTGTCGACAGGACAAGGAGTTCGCCCACCTTATAACGAGTACCACTGGGAGAGAAACGAATGATCAAGTCTTCATGGAAACTCGGCGGCATTGCAACGCTCACCCTTTACCTACTCGCCGGAACCGGCGCTGCCGTGGCCCAGAACGCGAAGGTGTCCAACGCCACGGTTGCATTCCTGATGCCCGACCAGGCTTCCACACGCTACGAAGAGCACGACTTCCCCGGCTTCAAGGCCGAGATGGAAAAGCTCTGTCCGACGTGCAAGGTCATCTATCAGAACGCTGATGCGAACGTATCGCGCCAGCAGCAGCAATTCAACTCCGCGATCTCGCAGGGTGCGAAGGCGATCGTGCTCGATCCGGTCGATTCCGCCGCAGCCGTCTCGCTGGTCAGGCAGGCGCAGAGCCAGGGCATCAAGGTGATCGCCTATGACCGCCCCGTCCCCGATGCGAAGGCTGATTTCTATGTCTCGTTCGACAACCAGGCCATCGGCAAGTCCATCGCGAATTCGCTGGTGCAGCACTTGAAGAAGGCGAACGTGACTGCCGGCAGCGGCATGGGCGTCCTGCAGATCAACGGCTCGCCGACTGATGCGGCCGCGGGCCTGATCAAGAAGGGCATTCACGAGGGTCTCGACACCAGCGGCTATCCGATCCTGGCGGAATACGACACGCCGGAATGGGCGCCTCCGAAGGCGCAGCAATGGGCCAGCGGTCAGATCACGCGCTTCAACAAGAATATCCTCGGCGTCGTGGCGGCCAATGACGGGACGGCCGGTGGTGCCATCGCGGCGTTCAAAGCCGCCGGCATGAATCCGGTTCCGCCGGTCACCGGCAACGACGCGACGATCGCAGCCCTTCAACTGATCATCGCGGGCGATCAGTACAACACGATCTCCAAGCCGAGCGAGATCGTGGCTGCGGCCGCCGCGAATGTCGCCGTCCAGCTCCTGGCCGGCGAAACGCCGAAGGCCGATACGACGCTCTTCAATACGCCGTCCAAACTATTCGTTCCTGCTGTGATTACGGCGGAGAACCTGAAGGCGGAGATCATCGACAAGAAGATCAATACGGCCGAACAGCTCTGCTCGGGCCGTTATGCGGAAGGCTGCAAGAAGCTGGGCATCACCCAGTAATCGGCAAACTCCGTCCGGCCACCCGCCAGGTGGCCGGACATCAGGTGCGCGGCTGCAAAGACGCCTTTGAGGTTAGGGAAGAATGGACAGAACTCAAGATCTGCGCGACACGCGCGAACTGGTGCTCAGTCTGCGTGGAATCTCAAAGCATTTTGGCGCCGTTTCGGCTTTGACCGATATTGATCTGGACGTGCACGCAGGTGAGGTCGTGGCCCTCGTCGGCGATAACGGCGCAGGCAAGTCGACGCTAGTGAAGATCCTGGCAGGCGTGCACCAGCCGAGCTCCGGATCAATCACTTTCCGCGATAAGCCGGTAACGCTCGCAGATCCCAGCGCTGCGCTCGGCCTTGGGATCGCGACCGTGTTTCAGGATCTCGCCCTGTGCGAAAATCTCGATGTGGTCGCCAACATCTTCCTCGGCCGCGAGCTCAGTCCCTACCGGCTCGATGAGGTGTCCATGGAGCTGAAAGCCTGGACCCTGCTCAACGAATTGTCCGCGCGCATCCCCAGCGTGCGCGAGCCTGTGGCCTCCCTCTCAGGCGGCCAGCGCCAGACCGTCGCCATCGCTCGCTCACTGCTGCTCGAACCTAAGCTCATTCTCCTGGACGAGCCCACCGCCGCCCTCGGCGTCGCTCAGACGGCCGAGGTGCTCGACCTGATAGAGCGCGTCCGCGACCGGGGGCTTGGGGTCATCATGATCAGCCACAACATGGAGGACGTGCGCGCGGTCGCGGACCGCATCGTCGTGCTCAGGCTCGGCCGGAACAACGGCGTCTTCGAACCCGACGCGTCGAACCAGGAACTCGTCAGCGCAATCACGGGCGCTGCGAACAATTCGGTCTCGCGCCGCGCCAGCCGACGCCAGGCGCAAAGCGGACAAGCCCCGGCGCCGGAGAGACGCCCATGACCAAGGGTGCAGAGCAAAACACACAGGCAGCTCCGCTTCTCGACCGCAGCGACGAGCGCGTGAAACATGCGGAAGGAATCGGCGGCTCGGTCCGCGCCTTCTGGGACAGGGTCCGCTCGGGCGATCTCGGTTCGCTTCCGGTCGTGGTCGGCCTGGCAATCATCTGGACGGTCTTTCAAAGCCTCAATCCGGTCTTCCTGGCACCGAACAATCTCGTCAATCTCCTGTTCGACTGCTCCACCGTCGGCGTGATCGCGCTCGGCATCGTTTGCATCCTGATCGTCGGCGAAATCGATCTGTCGGTGGGATCCGTCAGCGGCTTCGCGTCCGCGCTCGTCGGCGTGCTCTGGGTCAATCAGGGCTGGCCCGTCTCGATTGCCATTCTGGCAGCGCTCCTGTTCGGCGCTCTGATAGGCGCGCTCTATGCGGTCCTGTTCAACCGCTTCGGGATGCCGAGCTTCGTGGCGACCCTGGCAGGCCTTCTGTCCATTCTGGGCCTGCAGCTCTATCTGCTCGGCTCGACCGGCTCGATCAACCTGCCCTATGAAGCGCCCCTGGTGAACTTCGGCCAGCTGCTCGTAATGCCGGACCCGGTATCCTACGCTCTTGCGGCTCTTCCCGGGATCGTCATGTTCGTGCTGGGCTACCGGACCGCGGCCCGGCGGCGTGAAGCGGGATTGTCGCCTCAACCGCTGAGCAGCCTGCTCCTGCGTCCCGTCGTGGTCACCGTCGTTCTCGAATTCATCGTCTACTACCTCAACCTCGATCGCGGCATCCCGTGGATGTTCGGCCTCTTCGTGGGCCTCGTCGTGGTGATGAACTATGCCCTCACCCGCACCAAATGGGGCCGCCAGATGCTGGCGGTGGGCGGCAACCGCGAGGCGGCGCGCCGCGCCGGCATCAATGTCCGCTTCATCTACATGACCGCATTCGTGCTCTGCTCGAGTCTCGCCGCAGCCGGAGGCATTCTCTCCGCGGCGCGTCTGGCCTCCGCAAGCCAGCAGGCAGGCACCGGCGACGTCAATCTGAACGCCATCGCCGCCGCCGTCATTGGTGGAACCAGTCTGTTCGGCGGCCGCGGCAGCGCCTATTCGGCCCTGCTCGGCATCATCGTCATCCAGTCGATCGCCAGCGGACTGACCCTGCTCGATCTCTCCTCATCGCTCCGGTATATGATCACCGGCGCCGTGCTGGCCATTGCGGTCATCGTCGACTCCCTGGCACGTCGCTCGCGCGCATCCCATGGCCGGGCTTGAATCCAAAAAGAAGGAAAAACCATGGGTGACAAACTATCCGGCAAAGTCGCCGCCATCACCGGGGCGGCCTCCGGCATCGGCCTCGAATGCTCCCGGATCCTTTTGTCCGAAGGGGGGCGCGTCGTGCTGGTCGATCGCGACGAGGAAGCGCTGAACGCCGCCTGCGCCGAACTCGGCCCACAAGCCATTCCCTTGCGGATCGACCTCACCGATCCGGCGAGCGTATCGCGCATGATGCCGCAGATCCTCGAACGGACGGGTCAGCTCGACATCTTTCACGCCAATGCCGGCTCCTATATCGGCGGCGAGATTCTGAAGGGTGATCCCGATGCCTGGGACCGCATGCTGAACCTCAACATCAATGCCGCTTTCCGCTCCATCCACGCCGTGCTTCCGCACATGGTGGAGCGCAAGACCGGCGACATCATCGTGACGAGCTCCATTGCCGGCCTTGTTCCTGTCGTGTGGGAGCCGATCTACACCGCCTCCAAGCATGCCGTACAGGCCTTCGTGCACACGGTCCGGCGGCAGGTTGCCCCGCACGGCCTGCGCGTCGGTGCCGTCGCACCCGGCCCCGTGGTCACGGCCCTGATCAAGGACTGGCCGAAGGAGAAACTCGATTCGGAGCTGGCGGCAGGCGGCCTGATGCAGCCTGTTGAAGTGGCCGAAGCGGTCCTGTTCATGCTGACGAGACCTCGGAACGTCACCATTCGCGATCTCGTCATCCTGCCGCAGAGCAACGACCTGTGATGCGCGTCGGCGCAGGGCCTCGCTTCTCAAAACCTTCTCTGGATGATTGACCGGTCATGGCGAACCATTTCCTCGGTATCGATGTCGGCACCGGCAGCGCACGCGCCGGTCTCTTCGACGAGCATGGCACGCTGCTCGCCTCTGCGAAGGCGGATATCGCGATCTGGCATGAATCCGGGGGTATCGTGGAGCAGTCGAGCAACGATATCTGGCGGGCCGTTTGCACCAGCGTGCGCGACACTGTGAGCAAGGCGGGCGTTCCGCCCAAGAGCATCGCGGGCATCGGCTTCGACGCGACCTGTTCCCTCGTCGTCTTGGGACAGGATGGCCAACCCCTGGCCGTCGGGCCGTCCGGCGACCCTGAGCGCAACATCATCGTCTGGATGGATCACCGCGCCACCGAGCAGGCGCGCAGGATCAACGGGACGGGCGAGACCGTTCTGAATTACGTCGGGGGCTCCATCTCTCCGGAAATGGAAACGCCGAAGCTCTTGTGGCTCGCGGAGAACATGCCACGGACCTTCACGGCCGCATGGCAGTTCATGGATCTGGCCGATTTCCTCACCTGGAAGGCGACCGCGAGCCTTGCGCGATCCGTCTGCACCGTGACGTGCAAATGGACCTATCTGGCCCATGAAAGCCTGTGGGATGAAGGCTATTTCCGAAGGGTTGGGCTTGGGCAATTGGCCGATGAATCCTTCAAGCGAATCGGCACCGAGATCGTGCCGGGCGGCACCGCCCTCGGCAATGGTCTGACCGCGCAAGCGGCGGCCGATCTTGGTCTGGAGCCTGAAACCGCCGTGGCGGCGGGCCTCATCGACGCCCATGCCGGCGGCGTTGGAACTGTAGGCGCGCGCGGGGACGTGGGCAATGTGTTGACCCGCATGGCCTATGTGTTCGGCACATCCGCCTGCACCATGTCATCGACCCGGGAGCCGGCTTTCGTGCCCGGCGTCTGGGGCCCGTACTTCTCTGCCATGGTCCCTGGGCTGTGGCTCAATGAGGGCGGTCAATCGGCGGCGGGTGCCGCGATCGATCACCTGGTTCAAATGCATCCGGCTTCGGAGCAGGCCGCCAAGATGGCCCGCGACAGCGGCATCGGTCTCAGCCAATGGCTGTCGCAGGAGGCTGAGCGGCGCGGTGGCGCGCTGGCGGTGTCGCGCCTCGTCGGCGACGTGCACGTGGTTCCCGAGTTCCTCGGCAACCGTGCTCCGTTCTCCGATCCCGATGCGCGCGGCCTGATTGCCGGACTGAGCATGGACACCAGTCTCGATGGCCTCGTCGCTCTTTATCTCGCAGGGATCTGCGGTCTTGGCTACGGCGCTCGGCAGATCGTGCAGGTGCAGGCCGGGAGAGCTGTTTTGATCGACACGATCGTGGTGAGCGGCGGCGCAGGCCAGAGTCCCCTCGTGCGTCAGCTCCTCGCCGACACGACGGGAAAGGTCGTCGCGGCCCCTACATCGGAGGAGCCTGTGCTCCTCGGATCCGCTATCCTGGGAGCTGTTGCGGCAGGCCAGCACCGCGACGTTGCAGATGCTATGTCCTCGATGTCGGCGACTGGAGAAACCTACCAGCCCAACCCCATGACGGCAGAATGGCACGAGAAACGCTTCAAAGCTTTCGAAATGCTTCAGCAGACTGCAAGGACGATAAGAAACGGCAGTCTTTGAAGACCAGCACCACTTGACAGAGAAAGGTCTCAAAGGGGAGGTACACCCCCTCCCCTGAACTTCTTGAACACGGCGCACAACGATCTGAGCAGCCCGTGCGCAATGCAAGATAGGCTTAGAGCCGTGGCTCAACCGTGCCGCGCGGCGCGCAGCTGCAAGGCAAGATCGGGGCGATCGCTGGTGATCTGCGAGATCGGCTGGCCCAGCCAGTAGTCGAGCTCACCCACCGTATTCGGGACCCAGGCGCCGAGCTTGTCGCGCCCCACGATCCCGACGGCGCGATCGACCGTCAGCCGCAGCAGTGACTGCTCGACGGCGACGATGCAGCCGAGATCGACGAAGCGTCGCAGGGTCCGGTCGACGCCGCCGAAGGCTTCGCAGGAGCGGCGATCGACCGACGCCAGCCGGCGCATGCCTGGCGCCTTCGCCCGGATCTCCTCGATGACCTCCGGGACGAAGCAGGTAAGGACTACGCGAGACGCCATGCTGCGGGCTTCGACGAGCGCGATGACCTTGTCGAGCAGGCCCGGATAAGGATTGCCGAAGGCATCCATCTTCATCTCGATCTCGAGCTCGATCCCGGTCGGGCCGAAAACGTCGAGAACCTCTGGCAGCGTCGGGATCGTCTCGCCCAGCGTGTCGTCGAGCCTGACCTTCGCGAGGGCGTCTCGCGACAAGTGCCCGACGGGCCCCTTGTGGTCCGTCGTGCGGTCGAGCAGCGGGTCGTGGATCACCATGATCTCGCCGTCGCTCGATAGATGCACGTCGAGCTCGACGGCGTCGACGCCGAGCCTGCAGACGTTGCGGAAGCCGCCGAGGCTGTTCTCCGCCCAGATGTTGCGCGCGCCGCGATGTCCGATGATTCGCATGAAAGAAAGCCCCGCTTCGGTCTATTGATCGCTATTTGCCGCTGTCGACCAGCCCCTTCACGAACCAGCGCTGGAGGATGAGGATGACGAGGGTCGGCGGCAGCATCGTCAGGAAGGCCGCGTTCATCAAGAGATGCCAGGTCGGCAGGGAATCGCTCTGCGGCATCAGCTTCTTCAGGCCGATCACCGCATTGGCCATGGCAGGCTCGGTGGTGAGCAGCAGCGGCCAGAGATATTGATTCCAACCCATCAGGAACAAGATGATCGCCAGCGCCACGATGTTCGATCGCGACAGAGGTAGCAGGATCAGCCGGAAGAACTGCCAAGGGCTCGCGCCGTCGATGCGGGCCGCCTCGCAGAGCTCCTCCGGGATGGTGAGGAAGAACTGGCGGAAGAGGAAGGTCGCAGTGGCGGAGGCGATCAGCGGCAGGATCAGGCCTGAATAGGTATTGACCAGATTCCAGTCGAGATCGACCAGCGCCTGGATGCCGAGCCAGGAGCCGAGGATGTTGAGCGGCAAAGCAACGTTCGCCGCCGACTCGTAGGTCGGCACGATGCGCACCTCGATCGGCAGCATCAGCGACATGAAGATGAGCCAGAAGGCCGTCATCCGGAAAGGGAAGCGGAAATAGGTGACGGCGAAGGCCGCGATCACCGAAACGGCCAGCTTCCCGACGGTGATGCCTGTGGCGATGATGAAGGAGTTGAGCAGCAGCCGGCCGAAATCCGCGCTGCTTAGCACGGTCTGCATATTGACGAGGAACTGGTTGCCGGGCAGCCAGGACATGGGCACGCGCATGATCTCCGGCTGCGAGAGCGAGCCGGTGACGAACACGAAATAGATCGGCAGGCAGACGAGCGCCGCGCCCACCAGCAGGATGAAATGGCAGACGGCGTCGAGGATCGGCGTATGTTCGTTCATCGTCGGCCTAGACGCTGTAATTCACGCGGCGCTCGACGAAGCGGAACTGCGCGAAGGTCAGAAGTAGCGCAAGGGCCATCAGCACGACGGATTGCGCGGCGGAGGAGCCTAGGTCAAGCGTGACGAAGCCGTCTTGATAGACCTTGTAGACCAGGATGGAGGTCGCGCCGGCCGGGCCGCCACGGGTCGTGGCGTCGACGATGGCAAAGGTCTCAAACAGCCCGTAGACAAAGTTGATCACGATCAGAAAAAACAGCGTCGGCGTGATCATCGGCAGCGAGATGCGCAGGAAGCGCTGGACTGGCCCCGCGCCATCGAGATAGGCGGATTCGAGGATCGACTGCGGCACCGAGAGCAGAGCCGCGACGAGGAAGATGTAGTTGTAGCAGATGTGCTTCCACGAGGCCGCCATGACGATCAGGGAGAGCGCATGCCAGGAATTGCGGTTGGGGTCCCAGTCCAGCCCGAGCCCCTGCAGCATGTGCGCGACGGGGCCGACGCGGGGATTGAACAGGAAGGCGAGCATGATGCCGGCGATCGCCGGGGCAACGGCGTAGGGCAGCAGCAGCACGGTCCGGTAGGCGCCGCGCCCGCGCAGGATGTGGTTCGAGGCGAAGGCGAGCAGCAGCGCTATCGACAGCGTCAGCACGTTCTGGGCGATGGTGAAGATCAGCGTGACCTGCGCCGAGGACCAGTAGACGCTGCTGCGGAACAGCCGCTCGAAATTCTGGAAGCCGACCCATTGCGTCGTGGCGCCGAAAGGGTCGGTGAGCTGGAAGGCCTGGATCAGAGCCCTGATCGAGGGGATGAAGAAGAACAGCAGTAGAATGAAGAGCTGCGGCGCCAGCAGCCAGAACGGCAAGCGCCATTCCTGGAAATGCGCACGCTTCAGCCCGCTTTCGGACTGTGCATCGCCGGCGCTCTTGAGGAAAAGGCGCCTGAGAGGCTGGCGGAGGCGCAAACCGCCACCGCCAGCTGCCACGGGGAGCGCAGCCGTGTTATTTCTTGCCGGCATTGAGCTGCTCGTAACGGCGCAGCGACTCGTTGCCGCGAGCCACAGCGTCGTCAAGTGCCTGCTGCACCGGCTTCTTGCCGAGGAAGGCGGCCGAGACCTCTTCCATGATCGCGACGTTGATCTGGTTGCTGTTGCCAATGCGGAAGCCGAGCGAATTGTCGCTAGGCGTGCCGCGCATCAGCTGCACCACGGCGATCTCGCGCGTCGGGTTCTTCTGGTAGTAGCCTTGCGCCTTGGCCGCTTCATACGCCGCGGTCGTGACCGGCACATAGCCCGTCGCCTGATGCCACCAGACCTGAGTGTCGGTCTTCGCGAGGAAATCGTAGAAGGCGGCGACCGCCTTGTACTTCTCCGGCGTATGCCCCTTCAGTGTCCAGAGCGCGGCGCCGCCGATGACGCTGTTCTTCGGGGTGACCCCCTGCTCATAGGGCAGCTCGGCCGCGCTCCAGTCGAACTTCGCGGCGGCGACGACGGCGGCGTGCGAAGCGGTGGAGGCGATGATCGTCGAGCATTCGCCGGAGGTGAAGAGCTGGATCGGAATGATGCCCTGGCCGGCGAGCTGCATCACACCGGAAGATACCAGCCGCTTCATGCGCTCGACCTGGCCGACGAGCTTACCCTTGTTGAAGACGTAGCTGGTGTCGAGGCCATCCATGCCGTTGCGCTTGGTCGCATAAGGGATGTCGTTCACCGCGCTATAGTTCTCGAGGAAACTCCACTCATAGTCGCCGGGCAGCACCATCGCGCATTTCGAGACGCCCTTGGCCTTGATTGCGTCGAGCTGCGGCTCGAGTTCCTGCCAAGTCGCGCCGGGCTTGTCGAAGCCGGCGGCTTTGAAGTGGTCGCGGTTGTAGAACAGGATCGGCGTCGAGGAGTTGAACGGCATCGCCTGAAGCTTGCCGTCGATCGCGTAGTAGCTGACGACCGGGGCGATGAACTGCGAGGCGTCGATCGGATGGCCCTGCTGTGCCATTAGCTCGCTCGTCGGAACGATTGCGCCGGAATTGACCATCGTCAGGAAGGAGCGCTCGTTCGACTGCACGATCTCAGGCTGGCGCTTGGCGCGATAGGCCGCGATCGTGCCGTTCAGCACCTCGTCATAGGTGCCCTTGCCGATCGCCTTGACGACATATTCCGTCTGGGAGTCGTTGAACTTCTTGACCAGCTCCTCGACGCGCTCGCCGAGCGCACCGCTCATCGCGTGCCAGAACTCGATTTCCGTCGCCGCCTGCGCGGAGGAGAGCCCCGCCAACAGCATTGCGCCCGCACCCGCCAACACACCGTAGAAACGTCGCATGTAAAGCCTCCCTTGTGAGATTATGCGAGCATATGCTCGTTATTGAAGCATATGCTCGCACACTGGCTTTCTATGTCAACCGTTGATGACGCACGGATGACACTCCGCCGTGTTGGCTCGCGGGCAGAGGGCGACGGGCAAGGTTGGTGAGCGGGTCAGTCCGCGAGAAGAGCGCGGGCGGTGTCCTCGTCGGTGACGAGGCCGTTGACGATTCTCCCGCTCAGCGCGGCACGCAGCGGCGCGACCTTGGCCGGGCCTTGGCCGATGCAGATCCGTAACCGCGCACTGCCGGGCTCCGGCGGCATGCTGGTCACGCGCAGGTTGGTGCCGCGGTCGAGGAATCGGCCTTCGGCATCGAAGACCCAGCCGGTCACCTCGCCGACGGCGCCGTGGCGGACCATGTCGAGCAGCTCGCCGCGCGTCATGAAGCCATCCCGATATAGCACTGCATCCTCGCCGATCTGGCTAATGCCCATCACCCAGAGGTCGGCCTCGCTGGCGATGGTGCGAATGCGCCTGATCGACTCGATCTCGATGAGCTGAGCGCGCTCTTCGGGGCTCGACACATAGAGAGGCAGCGGCATCGGAAAATACTGCGCCCGGGTGATTTCGGCGAGCTTGACCAGCGTATCGAAGGGGCTGGCCGAGCCATCGGGCGAGATGGTCCCGACCAGCGAGACGAGCCGGTGCAACGGGCAGGACATCGGCGGAACGCGCTCGATGCTGGCCCGCATCGACCGGCCGGTGCCCAATGCCATGACCAGCGACTTGCGCGAACGCAACCAACGCTCGATCAGCACGCCGCCGAGTGCGGCGAGGCCGGCGGCACTCGTCTCCGCCGAGCCGTCGGAGGGGGCGACGTCACAATGCAGCAGCTCGAAGCGATCACGTAGCCGCGCTGCGAGCTCCATGCAGGCGCTGATCGGGTGGTTCATGCGGAAGCTGATCAGGCCCTCGCTGCGGCAGAGCGAGACGAGGCGCTGCGCCGCCGGGCGCGATATGTTCAGGATCTGCGCAATGTCATCCTGCGTTCGGCCGGCGATATAGTAGAGCCAGCCGGCCCGGGCGGCGTCTTCGAGACGGGCGCTGTCGTTGTCGGCCATGGGAAAATCAGCCGTCCACGGGCATCGGTGCCAGTTCCCGCCAGGATTCGAGCACCTTGTCGGCTCCGGCGTCAAGAAGCGCCTGTCTCTGATCCAGGACTGCGAAATGGCTGCCGGCGGCCAAGCCGTAGGCCGTCATTCGAGCGGCCTTCGCAGCCGTCACGCCGCTGACGCTATCCTCGATCACGAGGCAGCGCTCCGGCGCCACGCCCCGCTCCCTGGCGGCCAGCAGGAACAGGTCCGGCGCCGGCTTGCCGCGCCGTACGCGCGTCGTGCTGAAGATCCGCCCCTCGAACAGATCCCATAGCTCGGCCTTCCGGAGGCAGATCTCGATGCGCTCCTCGTCGCTGGACGACGCCACGCAGTAGTCGCTCGCGACGGCCTCGACCATGCTGCGCACCCCTTCGACGGGCTGGAGCTCGCGAGCGAATGCGGCAAACAGGCGGGCCCGCCAGTCCTCCATGAAGTCGCCCGAGGCCGGGCGGCCGGTCATTCTCTCGTAATCCTCGACGACTACACTGGACGGGCGCCCGAGATAGCGACGCATGACGGTCTGCAGATCGTAGCTCGGATCGAGAGGTGAGAGAATATCGACCAGGGTTCGGCAGCTGATGACTTCGCTGTCGACGAGCACGCCGTCGCAATCGAGGATGACGAGGTCGAAGGGCGATCTTTGGACGGGCATGGGACAGCAACAATCTTGAGCGGATGCTCGCATGAAGAGCATCTACCCGATTTCCTGTCAAATCCAAAAAGGCCGGGGCCCTTCAGCACCGCCTGGATCGTGGCCGCACGAGCCGTCGTGTGGCCGAGGCACGAGGCCCCACCTCATATGTGCGGATCATTGGGAGGTCTCCGTTCGCCCCGATAGATAGGGCGCGCGGTCATACTCTGAAGCGTCCCTATCCTCCAGGAACGTCAGCTATTCCTGCCCTGAGCCGGCATTCAGGGAGGCTATCTTGCCCTAGCCTTGGAAGCTGGCGGATGATCGAGACTACGCTGCGAAAGGTAACCGCTGGCGACCAAATGGCCGAGAGGCTCACCAATGACGAAATGCTTCCGCGTGCTTACTAGGTGATTACTGGAAACTAAGCACGTGGCGTGCCGGAGGACCCCGTGGAACCTAAACCCCTGGAAGATATGGTGAGCGCGCTGGAACTCGAACCCAGGACCCTCTGATTAAAAGTCAGGGGCTCCATGAGCGTCCCGAACTAAAATAATTCCCTTTCGCTTCTGCAGCTTAGCCCAAGCGATTGTGTGTGTGCGTAGATGAAATTTCTTTGCGCGCGAAGCGTCGGTGGTTTCAGGTCCCCGCAACCAAATCTTCAACCTGGACACAATGCCCTCGACCAAAATCGCCGGGAGCCTTCGACGTTCACGGGAGGCACACAAGTCCAGTAAAGGCCTCCTTGCGAAAACCTTGACGACTATCGCCCCGCAGCGGCAGGCGGTCCCGGCGGCACGGGTTCCCTTTAACCTCGACAAAGCCCCCTCACCCAATGCCTCGGACCGGAAACGATCTAAACGTGGATCCGCTGTTCGAAGGTAGCCGCTTTCACACGACGAATTTCAGCGTAGGTCGAGCGTGTATGGCTCAACGCATGAAGGCCGGTCTCGCAACCGGCCTTCTCGCTGGAACAGATGCCAGATGCTTAAGCAACCAGCTTCATGCCAGGCGTACCGATGGTCCCAACTACGCGTGCTCTCACACGGCGAGCATCACCGGGAAGATAGGCGATCGGGATATCCTCGGCGTCGACGAGGCTGATCGTGTTCAGATCGGCTCCGGCCTCCACGGCGCGCTGGGTTGCGATCTCCTGCGCAGCGGCAAGTGCCGCGTCGCGGCTCATGTCGGAAAACACCTGGTCGACTTCACCCGACACCTGAGCCATCGCGGCGCCGAGCGCGTTCGCGACACCGGCATGCTCCACATGGACCACCTCGCTCACCCCCGAGAGCTCACGCGGCACGAGGAAGGCTCCGCCACCCACGACGATGATCGGCATGTCGCCGGCCGAGGTCTTCATGCGATCGACGCCATCCTCGATCATCTGATGAATACCCTTCAGGCGGCTATCGACCAGCGAGCGGTCGAGGTGCTTTACCCGGTCACGATCACCAATTTCGACGATGCCTGCAGCCACCGCGATGTCGGTCGTGGTCAGCGTATCGCCGCCGAAGACGAGCGCCTTCTCGGTGATGCGGTAACCGACGCTCCGCGGGCCGATCCTGCCTGTTTCCGGATCGATGATCGTGCCGCCTCCGAGCGCCATCGGCAGGAGGTCCGGCATGCGGAACAGGGTCCTGACGCCACCGACCTCGACGATGTTGTTGGCCTCGCGCGGGAAACCGTTGACTAGGCAGCCGATGTCGCTGGTGGTACCGCCGACATCGATCACCATGCCCTCGGTCCGACCGGACAGGAAGGCGGCGCCGCGCATGGAGTTGGTGGGACCGGATGCAAAGCTGTAGACAGGGTTCGCCGCCGCGACCTCGGCCAGCACAACGGTGCCATCGTTCTGCGTCAGGTAGAACGGGGCACGGATGCCGACGCTGGCCAGGGCGCTCCGGAACGCCTCGACCGTCGTCTGCCCCAGGCTCTGCAGCGAGGCGTTGAGGAGCGTCACATTCTCCCGCTCCAGCAGGCCGATCCGACCCAGCCGATGGGAGAGCGTGATCCTGGCCTCAGGGAGCACCGAGGACACGATCTCCGCCGCTTCGACCTCGCACTCCGCCGTCAGTGGAGAAAAGAGAGCCGTGATGCCGACGGCGGTGATGCCTGCGTCGCGCATGCGCATGGCCGCATCGCGAATCGCATCACGGTCCAGCGGAACCAGCGGACGTCCGTCATATTCATGGCCGCCCGCAACCATGAAGGACAGGGGATTGACGGAGGCGCGCAGATCGGCGGGCCAATCCACCATCGGCGGCAGGGAGGCCGCCGCCGGCATGGCGATGCGGATCGCCGCCACACGGTCCAGCCGTGCGCGCTCCACCACCGCGTTGGTGAAGTGGGTGGTGCCGATCATGACGGCGTCGATATCCAGTGGAGCATCGCCCTGCGCTTTCACAAGACGCTGGATGCTGTTGATCACGCCGGACATGACGTCCGAGGTCGTAGGTGACTTGACGGCTGCCAGAACCGTCGATTTGTCGATCAGGACGGCATCCGTGTTGGTGCCGCCGACGTCAATGCCGATGCGCTTCATGCTGCGAATACCGATTTGAAATCGAGGTCGTAACCGAAGGCCCTGGGACCGACATGGTCCAGGCCCTTGGGGGTGAGAAGGACGTCCGGTGCCGGCAAGGCAATGACCGTGACCCGCTGGCCGTAGCGGAGCGTCTCAGTCCCGATGGCCTCTCCGGATACGGTGTCCAGAACGCAGATGAGATCCGGCGTCATCACGATTGGCTCGCCGTCGCGGAAACCCACCGCCCATTCGTTCTGGAAGGCGAGCTCGAGCTTGCTGCCACGATCGGCATCGAGGCCCTCCATGGTCGCCGTACCACGCAGGAAGCCGCCGGTCGTCGTGCGGTCCATGTCGGCAACCTTGCCCTTGAACAGGATCTTTCCACCTTCGTGCTCAAGAACCGCGGCGATCGGATCGGCGTGGGCGGCCCGTGCTTCGAGCACCGCCCGGCCGAGGCGGGTTGCCTTGGTGACCGTGTGCAGCACGCCCCATTCCTTCACTTCCTTGCCGGTGCGAGGCGCCTTGCAGGTCGCGGAGGTGGAGCCGACTTCGGTGCAGACCTTGCGCGAGATACGCTCCATCCACTTCCATGAAGCAGCGCGAGCCACCACGACCTCGTTGTCGCGGCAATCCACCAAACTCAGCGGGTACATCCGCAGATCGCCGATAGCGAAGCTGGTCATCTGCGCTTCGGGGTAGGCGCGTCCCATGGCGTCGGCATCGACGACCGGATAATCGAGGATGGCGCCGGCAAGGAACGGCGAGATCGCGTTGCCGCCGCCAATCTCCACGCTCATTATGGCGCGAAACTTCTTGCCCAGGTACTCTTCCATCACCTGCACGGCGCGGGCGAGATGTGCCGGGTCGACGAGCCTCTCCTGCCCCACCAGGGGCGCGCCCATCTTGGAGACAACCGCAACATAATCGTCGTCGGCCAGGGCGGCCGGATCGATCAGCTTGCAGGTCTTCCCTTCGGCATAAAGCTGTTTCAGGTTGAGTTGGGCAAGATAGGGACTGCCGCCACCGCCAGTTCCCAGGATCCAGGCTCCGATAGCCAAAGGATCGATTTCGTCTGCCCCGAATTCGCGGATCATTGATCTTCCTCCGGTGATATCGGAAACCGTATCGATCCCGGGAGCACGCCGAAATAAGGGTGTGCACCTAATTGGTCGGGGCACGCAGCGATAATGCGGTCCCCGCTTGTTCCGCCACCTACTCTCGCTGTACATGTTTATCATGCAGACGAGCACCGAATGTAACGTTACTCAGAGCCGAGATGCTGGTGCGCCAGCCCTGCTGAAAGTGGCATTCGTCAGCGTCGGACAAACGCCACGCTTCGATCTTGTTCCCGACCTTCTGGCTCAGCTCGATCTTCCGATAGCGGCCACCGAGTTCGGCTGCTTGGACGGCCTGTCCGATGAAGAGATCACGGCACTCGCACCGCACCCCTCCGAGCAGGCCATCGTCTCGCGCCTTGCAGATGGAAGTGATATCGTTCTGTCCAAACCGAGCATGGCCGAGCGCATGGCGCAGATCGTATCCCGATTCGCGCCTTCGGATTTCGACCTCGTGGTCATTCTCACCACAGGGCTTTTCAGGGATTTCGAAAGCCGCTGCCCGACCGTGAACGCTCAGCGTGCCATCGAATCTGGTATCTTGTCCCTGGCCTCTCAAGGAACGGCAGTCGGCCTGATCCAGCCGCTCGCGCAGCAGGTCGATGAGATCGCCCTCCCCGCCTTGTCAGCCTACCGGGTTCTGAAGAGCCACGCATCACCGGGCGACAAGGGCGCGCTGGCGCGGGCCCTGGTCGACCTTGCAGAGAGCGAAATCATCGTCCTGAATTCCGTAAGCTTCACCGATGCGGACCGGATGATGGTGACCCGGGCCAGCGGAAAGCCTGTGGTTCTTGCGCGCCGACTTGTGGCAGGTGCCATGAGGCTCCTTCTCGATGGGCGCCCGGAAATGTCCCGCTCCTACGATTCCTCGCCGATTCTGGCAGAGCGGCTGGCGCGTCTGACCCCGAGGGAGCGGCAGGTCCTTTCCCTGGCAGCGGAGGGCCTGTCCAACAAGGCGATCGGACGCCAGCTCGGCATCAGCCCGAAGACCGTCGAGATCCATCGCTCCAAGGTCATGAGCAAAATGGAAGTGTCCTCGACGGGAGCGCTAATTCGGCTCATCGTTTCGGCAGAGCACCCTGGTTTTTGAGGCAATTGCCAGGTTTTTAGCCATTAGTATTTGTACGGGCATTCCCCTATAGCCCGATCCGCCTGCCAAATTTAGCCTGCTTCAATCTACTGAAGCGGGATGAAGATATGACGAGAAAGCTGCGGCTTGCATTCGTGACCATCGGCGAGACTCCGCGGGTCGACATTGTCCCCGAAATGCTGGCGGATATTGGCGGCGACGTGGAAGCTGTCGAATTCGGTGCGATGGACGACCTCACGGAAGCGGAGGTCGCTGCGCTGACCCCGCTCTCCGGCGAAACATCGTTCGCGACGCGTCGGCGGAACGGCAGCGAGGTTACCATCTCCAAGGAGCGGATCGAGATCCGTCTCGAAGAGCTTCTCCAGCGTATCGACAACGAAGGCTTTGATGCCGTCGTTCTTCTCTGCACAGGCACGCATGTCGCTCCCCTGAAAAAGACGCTGATGATCGAGTCGCAGCGCATCGTCGATTCCATGGTCGAGGCGATGGCGGCCTCCTCGAAGCGCCTGGGCGTTTTGCTTCCTTTGGAGAGGCAGATCGAAGAATTTCCTAAGCGTCACGTCTTCAACACGACCGCGACGCTCGCCGCAGCATCGCCCTATGCCGGGGACGACATGGCAGACAAGGCGAAGTTGCTAGCAGGGTGCGATCTCGTCGTCATGCATTGCATGGGTTACTCGAACGCCATGCGCGCGGAGGTTTGCAGTGCGATCTCCGCCCCCGTGCTTCTGTCGCGCCGGATCGTTTCCGGCGCGATCCGTCAAATCCTCTGACAGTCAACTGAAAAGCTAAAGGGAACAGGAGAGAGTGATGAGGAACTGGATTTTCGGAGTTGCTGCGGCAAGCCTCATTGCCGGCATGGCGCAGTCCCAGCCGGCCTTCGCATTCGAGCGCGTGGAAGGCGGCAAGGTCATCGTGTTTGGCGGACGCCAGCAAATTCCCGTGCTCGATCCGCACGTGCGCTACGACTGGTCGACACGCATGATGCAACAGGCCGTCTACGACGCGCTTGTGAAGTACGAAGGTAATCCCGCCGAGATCAAGCCCTGGCTGGCCGAGCGCTGGGAAACCAGCGAGGATGGCAAGACCTGGACATTTCACCTGGCCGGCAACGCCAAGTTCCACAACGGCGATCCAGTCGATGCCGAAGCCATTCGCTACTCGTTCGAGCGCGGCCTGAAGCTCAACAAGGGCGTGGCCTGGATGCTGAAGGACTTTCTCGATCCGGAGGGCGTCGAGGTCGTCGATGCCCGCACCGTTCGCTTCAAGCTGAAGTCCCCCTACTCCGCTTTCCTGTCCTTCCTGCCCTGGTGGTACTTGGTCAACCCGAAGGAAGTGAAGGCCCACGAGGTGGACGGCGATTATGGCCAGAAGTGGCTGACAGACAATGCCGCAGGCTCAGGCCCCTTCAAGCTGAAGCGGTGGGAGCCGAACGTCTTGTACGAAGTCCAGGCCGTCAAGGATTACTGGAAAGGCTGGCCGCAGGGCGAAGCCAACCGTCCCGCGGGCGTCATCTATCGGATCGTCCGGGAGCCCGCAGCTCAGAAGGCCGCTCTCCTGCGCGGCGAGGTCGACATCGTCGAGGGCCTCACCCCGGACGATTACGTGCAGATTGCGAAGCAGCGTGGTGTGACCATCCAGGATCACCCGGGCATGACGACGTTCAGCATCAAGTTCAACAATCAGCAGGGCCCGACTGCAGACAAGAACCTGCGCAAGGCGATTGCCTATGCCTTCGATTACGACGGCCTCGTGCAGATCTACAACGGCGCCGCTAAGCTCCAGACAAGCCCCTTCCCGAATGCCCTGCGCGGTCATGTCGATGTACCGAACCTGCCGCGCAAGGATCTCGCCAAGGCAAAGGAGTTTCTTGCCAAGTCGCAGTATCCGAATGGCGGCCTGACTCTCGAGTACTACCACGTGGCTGGCCTGGAGGAGGCGCGCCGCATCGGCCTTCTGCTTCTCGACAATCTGGCTCCGCTGAACATCAAGGTGGAGTTGCGTCCCGAGCAATGGCCGAACATGGTTGCCAAGGGGTCCAAGGTTGAGAGCTCGCCGGCCATGAGCTCGGTCTACGTGACGCCAATCTCAACCGATCCAGACGCGGTGGCTTATCAATACCATCCGAATTCCTATGGCCAGTACTTTGCCATGTCGTTCTATCAGAACCCCGATGTCACGGCGAAGATCGATGCTGCACGCCGGAGCAGCGATTGGAACGAGCGCGCCAAGCTCTATGAAGAAATTCAAAAGCAGATCGTCGAGGATCAGCCGGAAGTGTTCGGCATGATGCAGGACCGCCGCTGGGCGCACCGGGATTATCTGAAAGGCTTCTCTTTCAGCCCGGTCCGCTTCACGGGCGAGGTGGATCTCTATCCTCTCTGGATCGAAGCCAAGTAATGAACGCAGCCAAAGATTTGGCGCAGTTCGACTGCTCACGTGACGGATGCGGGGTCTCAACGACCCCGCATTCCGGGAACATTGTTCTCGACGGAAGGACATGACGCCATGCTGACGTTCACCTTCCGCAAGGTTGCGGTGCTGGTTGGCACCATGCTCGGCCTTGCGGCCCTGACTTTCCTCATCACCAACGTGGCGCCGGGCGATCCGGCGCGCCTCGTTGCAGGACCTGATGCCACCAACGACATGGTCGAAACGATCCGTCAGGAATATGGTCTGGATCGACCGCTCTACGCGCAATTCGCAATTTATATGGGTGACCTGCTGACGGGCGATCTTGGTCGTTCCATTGTCTCCACCCGCCCGGTCATCGATGAGCTTGCGCGCTACGTTCCCGCGACCCTTGAGCTGGTGCTCGTTGCGATGGTGCTGGGCATCCTGGTCGGCGTGCCCTTCGGCATGCTCTCCGCCGTCTACAAAGACAAGTTTCTCGATCAGGTCACGCGCATCTTTTCCATTTCCGGCGTCGCCCTGCCCGCCTTTTGGTTCGGCATCCTGCTGCAACTTTTCTTTGCCGTCCGCCTGGAATGGCTGCCCGTCTCCGGCCGGCTTCCGCTAACCGAGCTGCCGCCTGAGCCCATCACCCATCTTCTTCTGGTAGACAGCCTTCTGCGTGGCCAGTTCGACACGTTCCGGGCTGCCCTCTCTCACGTCATTCTGCCCGCGATCGTCTTGTCGTTCCCATGCCTGGCATCCATTCTGCGCGTGAATCGGGCCGAGATGATCGAGGTCCTGCAATCCGATCACATAGTGGCCGCCCGTGCGCATGGCATCAGCTCGTCCCGGATCGTCATGATCTACGCACTCAAGAACGCCCTCCTTCCGACACTCGCCATGATCGGCCTCCGCTTCGGCTGGATGCTGGGTTCGACCGTACTCGTGGAGACCGTGTTCGACTGGCCCGGAATCGGCCTCTATGCCGTGTCCTCGGCTCTGGCCTCCGATTTCAAGCCCGTTGTCGGCGTCACTCTCGTCATCGGCTTCTTTTTCATGATTACGAACACGCTGGTCGACTTGGCCTATGCCTGGATCGATCCTCGCCTGAGGAGCGCGTGAAATGTCGGCTGAACTTCAGAGCACCGCCGTGCACGTTCCCACGTTCCGAGAGCGCCACGCCAGCACGATCCGGCAGTGGCGCCTCTATATCCACCTGTTCACCGGCAGCTTCTCTTCGATGCTGGGGCTCGCGCTCGTGCTGCTGTTCCTCATCCTGGCGGCTTTCGGACCGATGCTGGCCCCCTATCCCGAGGATACGATGGGCGCGGTGAAGCTCGGCCAGCGTCTGCTTGCCCCGAGCCTCGCGCATCCCTTCGGCACCGATGAAATGGGCGCCGACATCCTCTCGCGTGTGATTGTCGGTGCGCGCACATCGTTGTGGATTGGCCTCGTCATCACCGGCATCGGCGCGGGCATCGGTGTGCCGCTTGGCATCATCGCCGGTTACAAGGGCGGTTTCGTGCGCGCAGCGATCATGCGTGTCACGGAACTGTTCCTGGCGGTTCCCGGCCTCGCGCTTGCCCTTGCCATCGTTGCCGCACTCGGGCCGGGCATCACCAATTGCGTGATCGCCCTCGCCATCGTGTGGTGGCCCGGATATGTGCGGCTGGTCGAGGCGAAGACACTCTCCATCAAGGAAGAGCTTCACGTGGAAGCCGCCCGCGCGCTCGGCGCGAAGACGCCCTGGATCCTGCGCAAGCATATCCTGCCCAATTGCATGACGCCGATCGTCGTCAAGGCCAGCATGGACATGGGCATGGCCATTCTCTCGGCCGCAAGCCTCGGCTTCATCGGCCTCGGCGCCAAGCCCCCTCATCCGGAGTGGGGCGCGATGATCTCCGTTGCTCGCACCTACATGCCCGACTGGTGGTGGTATTCGGCATTTCCGGGTCTCGCAATCTTCCTGACCGTGCTTGGATTCAACCTTCTCGGCGATGGTCTGCGCGACATCCTCGACCCTCGGAGCCGTGGCCGATGACAGCTTTGCTCAACATCGACAACTACCGCCTGGACATCCCGACATTCGACGGCGTCCTCAAGGTGCTCGACGGCATCGATATCGCGCTCGAACAGGGCGACACTCTGGGGATCGTCGGAGAGAGCGGCTGCGGCAAGACCGTTCTCGCCCGCTCGATCATGGGCATCGGCCCTCGCAACGCCAGGCGCGTGTCGGGACACATCGTTTTCGATTCCACTGCTCTCGACGAGTTGAGCGAGGCGGATTGGCGGCGTGTGCGCGGCGTGAAGATCTCCATGATCTTCCAGGACCCGATGACGTATCTGAACCCGCTGCTGACGATCGGCCAACAATTATTCGATGTGATCACGGCCCATTATCGGGCACAGGGCAAGCCCGCTCCCGCGAAGACTGACCGGCTGGCACGCTGTGTGCGGCTGCTTGAACAGGTCCAGATCGCCGATACGCAGCGTGTGCTCAAGAGCTATCCTCACCAGCTCTCCGGCGGCATGCGTCAGCGCATCCTGATCGCCATGGCATTGGCAGGCGAGCCCAAGCTGCTGATAGCGGACGAGCCCACGACCGCGCTGGACGTGACGATTCAGGCGGAAATCCTGAAGCTCCTGCGGGATCTGGTCGATCGCCTCGGACTGACCGTCGTCATGATCAGCCACGACGTTGGCGCGATTGCCGCCCTCTCCCGCCGTGTGGCGGTGATGTATGCGGGCACCGTGGTGGAGCAGGGAACGGCCAAGAGTATCCTCACGAGGCCGCGCCATCCCTATACCCGCGGCCTTCTGGCAGCACTTCCCGACATCGAGGGGGACGCGCAGCCGCTGGAAGCGATCCCGGGCACGATCCCGAATCTCATCAATCCGCCGTCCGGGTGCCGCTTTCATCCCCGCTGCCCGCGAGCCACGGCGATCTGCCGTCAAGAGAAACCCGAAACGCGTAGCGTTGGAGCCGATCATGTCGTCGCTTGCCACCATGCTTTCGACTGAGACGGGGCCGGAGACGGAGCCCCTCCTCTCCGCTCGCGATCTCACCAAGGTCTTCCATACCGGAGGGCAGGACTTTCGCGCCGTCGATGGCGTCTCCCTGGACGTCAAGCCTGGAAAGGTGCTCGGGATCGTCGGCGAGTCAGGATCGGGCAAGTCCACGGTCGCACGTATGGTGATGCGGCTGATCGAGCCGAGCTCCGGACAGATCATGTTCGAGGGCGAGAATCTGACTGCCAAATCGGGAGAGGCCCTGCGCCAAACCCGCCGGCATATGCAGATCGTATTTCAGAATCCGCATTCCGCGCTGAACCCGCGCGATACGATTGGGAGCGCGATCGCGGAGCCCTTCCTCGTGCAAACCAGGATTCGAGGCGCGGAGCTTGAGCGCAGGGTCGAGGCGCTGCTCGATATCATCAGTCTACCGAAGGCATTCAAATACCGATATCCGCACGAGCTTTCCGGGGGGCAGAAGCAGCGCGTCTGCATCGCCCGCGCCGTTGCCTTGGAGCCCCGCCTGCTCGTCCTTGACGAACCGACCTCTGCTCTCGACGTTTCAGTGCAGGCTCAAATCCTCATGTTCCTGCAGGATCTCAGAGTTCGCCTGAACCTGACGTATCTCTTCATCTCCCACAATCTGGCCGTCGTCCGACATCTTTGCGATGACGTGATCGTCATGAGCAAGGGTAGGATCGTAGAGAGTGGGTCTACCGATGCCGTCTTCAAATCGCCTCGTGAGGCCTACACTCGGCAACTGATCGATAGCGTGCCTCGTATTCCGCGGCTTTGCATTTAATCTGCTTCTCGTGTTGCCGGGTTCGCCAAGCCTCAATCACAATCCGCGGGACCTCAGTCGAAAAAAGTGCCATCCTCTTCGGCAAGATAAGCCCGGGCGAGTTCGGGGATGAGGTCAAAGCCCATTCCCGGCCGGTCCCAGACCGCAATCATGCCGTTCTTCACGACAGGCGACGGCAGGCCCTCGATGATGTCGGGCCACCATGGAGCATTGGCGCCGGGGTACTCGAAAGCGATAAAATTGTGTGGCAGCGTTGCGCAAACCTGGACGAGCGCGGCGAGGCCCAGAAGACCATTAGCGGTCCCATGAGGTGCGATCAGAACACCGTGGAGATCGGCATACTCAGCAATCCATTTCAGCTCTGCGATGCCGCCGACATCGCAGGGGTCCGGCCCAATGACGCGCACGGCCTTCTTCTCGATCAGCTCCTTGAAGTTCTGCCGCAGATAGATCTGCTCACCGGTATGAATGGGTGTGGAGGTCGAGAGCGTCAGCTCCCGGTACATATCTGCATCGACATAGGGGATGTAGTCACCGGTGAGCATGTCCTCGAGCCACAGGAGGTTGTAGGGTTCGACGGCACGCGCGAAGCGGATCGCATCCGAGAGCATCCAGCCGGGCCCACAGTCGAGAGCGAGGCCGACGCGATCGCCCAGCACCTCCTTCATCGCCGCTACGCACTCGACGGTATGGGACAATCCACGCTCGGTTAATGGCCCCCTGTCGAGCGCGCCGTGGAAGTGACCCAGCTCGGGTTTTCCGTAGTAGTATCCCGGCACCTCGCGCTTCATCGGGCTGTGGAACGAAATGGGTTGTTTGATGATGGTGAAACCCTCGGGTAGCGCCATCATGCGGCGCACATCCTCCGCATAATCCTTCGGGCCGTAACCTGTCATGGGGAAGCGCAGCGAACCATTGTACACACGAACCTCATCCCTCACCTTGCCCCCTAAGAGCTTGTAGACCGGTACTCCGGTGGCCTTGCCGGCAATGTCCCACATGGCCATCTCGATGGCGCTCACGGCGCTGCCATATGGCTTGAATGCACCGCGCTGACGGATGCGCAACATTACCCGCTGAACGTCGGTTGGGTCGGCTCCGATCAAGGCCTCACGGAAGGAGAGCACATGCGGCTTGATGAACGCCTTGTGATGCTCGATCTGCGCGTAGCCGCTGATCCCCTCATCTGTCACGATGCGGATGATGGGATGGCCATCCATCAGGGCGCATTTCAGGTCGACGATCCTCATGAATGAATGCTCCTTACGGAGAGCGCTCACGCGCCTCCCGGGGCTTTCCAGGCGAGATACTCGGCCTCTGCGTCCGCACGCAAAGGGTAGTATTTGCGCAGGTCTCCGCCCTGAGAAAGACGGAGCCGCGAGAACTCCTCCCACTCGGCATGCCTGCTGCCGACCTCGATCACCTGTTCGGCCAATGAGATAGGAACGACCACCGCACCGTCATTGTCCGCGACGATGATGTCACCCGGCACGACGAAGGTGTCGGCGCAGGCAATGGGCACGTTGACGGCAAAAGGAAAGATGTTGGTCTGGGCATGAAAATTGGGCGTGACGCCACGGATCCATAGGCCGACACCGAGGTCGCGAGCCTTAGCCGAGTCGCGGATGCATCCGTCGATCACCACGCCCTCGCCGCCGAGACCAACAAAATAAGTGAGCATCATCTCGCCGAAGATGCCGCTATCCATGTCACCGCGGGCATCGACAACGACCACGTCCCCTTTTTGCGCATGATAGAGCACGTGACGATGGAGTTGCTTCTCGGGATCATCATACTCCGCGGAGCCGAACTGATCCTCGCGCATGGGCATGAATTGCAACGTCAGTGCTGGGCCGGCTGCGATCCTCCCAGGAGTGAAGGCGCGCGGCCCGGTGATCGCGGCATTGCGGATACCGAGATTGCGCAACTCGCTCGAGATGGTGGCGGTGCCGATCTCCCGCAGAGCTTCGACGAGGTGGCGGTCGGGACGCTTGATGTCCGGCGTTTGGGTCATGATAGGCTCCTCTCGCAAATCGGCCTAGTCGTCCCAGATGGGTGCCTTTTCGGGGTTGATGCCGCGTTCGCCGCGATGCAAGGCGCGTATCGCCTGCATGTCCTCAGCATCCAGAATGACGTCGCGTGCCTGCCAATTGGCACGCAGGTTAGCCTCGCTGGCCGACGCCGGAATGACCAGGTGGCCCTCCGCCACCAGAAAGGCGAGCGCAGCGGCCGAGGCCGAGACGCCATGCTTATCGGCGATCCGTCGCAGCACAGGATCAGATGCCACAGCACCACGACAAAGCGGCTGGTATGCAGTCAACGTCAGGCCTTTGCTTCGCGCATAGGCGGTCAGCTTCGGCGCCTGCATATAGGGATGGATCTCCACTTGATTAGTGGCGATCACGCCAGGCCCGAGCAAGCGCTCCGTGCGCTCCAGCAGGACGCCGGGAAAGTTCGAGACTCCGATCAGCCTTGTGTGACCGCGCCGCTGTGCCTCGGCCAACGCCAGCATGTAGTCCTCGAATGGGATAGCATCATTCTTGCTTGGCCAGTGGATCAGAAGAAGGTCGACGGGACCGACGCCGATTGTCTCCAGGCTGCGCTCGACGCTGTCCATGAATCGCGACTTGTCGAGCTGCGTATCTGCCACCTTCGTGGTGATGAACACCTCGGAGCGAGGAAGGCCGCTACGACGCACGGCATCACCCACGCTGGCTTCGGTGTCGTAGCTCTGTGCTGTGTCTATATGGCGATAACCGACCTCCAGGGCCTTGAGGATGGCCAGCATGCCGTTCTCGCCTGTGCGGCCATATGTGCCCAACCCGAGTTTTGGGATCTCAACCATGGTGTGACATCACCCCTTGCTAGCTCCGGCGGTGAGCCCGCCAACGAAGTGTCTCTGGAACACGAGAAAAAGGAGCGCGATCGGAACCGTCATCACCATCGAAGCCGCCATAACGGCCCCCCAATCCGTATTGAATTCTGTCGAGAATTCCGCAAGCCCGATGGGCAGGGTCTTCACGCGCGAATCTGTCGCAAAGCAAAGGGCGAAGATGAATTCGTTCCAGGTCGTGATGAAGGCATAGACCAGGACCGCCACGATGCCGGGTAGCGACAAAGGTAGCGTGATGCGAAATAGGATGCCAACGCGGCTCGCACCATCGATGATCGCCGCCTCCTCCAATTCGAGGGGAATAGCCTTGAAATAGCTCGTCAGCATCCACACGCTGAGCGGGAGCGTGATGATCATGTAGACAAGGATGAGGCCCCAATAGGTATTGACCAGTCCCAGCACCCTCAAGGTAATAAAGAGCGGCACGATGATCGCCGCCGTGGGAAGGAGTTGCCCGACGAGGATGCAGGCCTGCCAGAAGGACCTCCCTCTGAACCGAAACCGGGCGAAGCCATTGGCAGCGAATACCGCAAGGACCAGGGCAAGACCCGTAGCAGCGACCGAGATGATGATGGAATTCAGGAAGTAGCGCGGGATGCGGCTCTCGAACAGAACCTTATGATAATTCGCCAGCGTCGGATGTTCCGGCCACCATTGCGGCGGAATGGTGTAGAGCTCGTTCAGTACCTTAATCGAGGACAGGCTCATCCACACGAACGGGAACAGGCAGACGAAGACTAGCACGATGCACCCGAGAAAGATTGAAGGGCGATTGAGGCCGGGCCGCCTCAAGGATCTGCTGGTGAACCGCGAGCGTCTCACTGGACTTCTCCCGGCTGGCTGGCGAATGCCTTGATGTAGGCGAGCACGATCAACATCACGACCGCGAAGAACATCACGCTCAGCGCCGCGGCCTGATTGAACTCGACGTTCTCGAAGGCAAGCCGGAAGATCTGAATCGGCGTGATCACCGTCCGATTGGCGGGTCCCCCCCTGGTGATGGCGTAGATGATCGTAATGGCATTGAGCGCCCAGATCACCAGCAAGAGCGTAACCGCGGTGATTACGGGCCGGATCTGCGGCAGCATGACATGGCGCACCTCTTCCCAATAACTCGCTCCATCCATCCGGGCAGCTTCGTAGAGTTCCTGCGGGATGGTCTGCAGCCCAGCAAGCACCATGATTGCCACGAAGGGAAAGAGCTTCCACACATTGATGGCGATCATCGCAGGCATGACCGTATTGGATCGGGTGAGCCAGCCCACCGGTTCGTCGAGCGCTCCAGTACTTGTGAGCATATAGTTGATGATGCCGAACTCGGTGTGAAACATCCACGCCCAGGTCGTCGCCGCGACGATCCCCGGGATCACCCAGGGAATGAGAGCAATAGAGCGCACGAGCGCGCGGCCCATAAAGTTCTGGTTGAGCAGGATCGCCGCGGTGACCCCTAGCAGCACCTGGAAAAAGATGGAGCCCGCAACCCACCACAGCGTGTTCCACAATGCCTGCGTGGTCACACGCGGGCGCAGCACGGCGGAGAAGTTCTGCAATCCCGTGAACTGCCCCTGATCGTTCGTCACGCTCAGCCAGCCGGTATAGAACACCGGGTAGGCGATGAGCATGAAGAGTACGATCAGCGCGGGCAGTGCGAAGACAAGACCCGTATTCGATTTCACGGCATGTGACTCCGATCTTCGGGGAGGGCCGGCTCCTTGAATGAGCCGGCCCTTCTCCTTCAAGACGGCTAGTTAAGCAGCGCCTGGATCTCTTCGTTGGCTTCATCCATCGACTTCTGGACACTCTGGTCGCCAAGCAGGATGCGCTGGATGCCATCGAAATAGGCCTGAACGATCTTCACCCAGTTCTTATGCACCGGAACAGGCCGCCCATAGGGCAGCATCTCGGCGAAGGGTTTAAGCATGGAATCGTCGAAGCGTGGGAGCTTGATCGAGGACGTCCGGGCTGGGAAGGTATCGGTGTAATAGCCCTGGTTTTCGGTCGTGTTCAGGAACTGAAGGAATTTCTTTGACTCGACCGGGTTCTTTGCGCTCTTCGGAATGACATAGCTCCAACCGCCCAGGACCGCCGCAGTCTTCTTGCCAGCCGGTGCGGGTATCATCATCGCTCCTAGCTTGATGTTGGGGTTCTCCTTCTGGATCGCCGGAAGATCGAATTGGCCGGACTGATAGGCGGACACCGTGCTGGCGATGAAGAGACGGCGCAGCGCGAGGCCATCATTCTCGAGTGTCGACTTGGGCGCGAGACCCTGCTTGTAGAAGTTCGTGTAGAATTCGACCGCCTTCACCGCTTCCGGCGAGTTCAGCACCGCTTTCTTCATGTCCGGCGAGATGATGTCGCCGCCATTCATCCAGATGAAAGGCAGTGAGCGGAAGATCGTGTTGCCTACCTCGCCGCCGCCCGTAATGCCAAAGCCGTAGCGGCCGCTCTTCGTGAGCGCCTTGGCCGCCGCAATCAGGTCATCCCAGGTCTTCGGCGGCTTCTCGGGGTCAAGGCCGGCTTCCTTGAAGTGATCCTTGTTGTAGATCACTCCATGCGTCTCGATGCGATAGGGCATCGCCCAGATCTTGCCGTTCCAGCTGACATAATCGATGGCCGCCTTGACGTAGTCCTCCTTGTCTTGAATCGTGTCGTCAAGCGGCACGATCAGATCTCCTTGCGCGTATCCGTTCACCCAACCATGCTGGACCTCGATGATATCGGGAGCAGCGCCAGAGCGCAGGGCTGTGAGCACCCGCTCGGGGAGGCCGTTCGCGACAGTCACCTCGATTTTGATGTTGGTCCCGGGATTGGCGGCCATGTATTTCTGGGCCAGCGTGCGCGCCCTCTCCTCGCCCCAGTTCGGGGCCCACCACACCACGTCACCGGCCTGGGCGCCTGTGTTCATCGTCACTGTCGACAGCACGGATAGAGCGAAGAAGCCTGCGAGTTTGAGCGATTTCATCGTTTCCTCCTGTGCCCCTAATTATCGAACCCTCGGTTATGCGTTGGAGCGCTGATGGTCCGAGGCGTTCCTTCCTTCTCGTGGTGGGATTGTACGGCCGACCACGATGGTCCGAGCATCGGTGCGAGCCCGATCAAGGCCTTCATGTATCCGACCGTGTAGGCATGGCCCGCATGCCAGGGCGCAGCGCAGGTGAGCTCCGGCACGTGATCGGGCACCAGCACGCCCTCGAAGCCCTCGTCGCGCAGGATGCGGACGATCTCCGTCATATCGACATCGCCGTCATCGACGAAGGTCTCGACATAATTGGGCACGCGGCCACGCACGTTGCGGAAATGAACATAGGCCAGCGCCTTTCGGCGAGCATAGTGGCGGGTGGTTTCGTAGATGTCGCAGCCAGGCATTTCCTGGAGCGAGCCCATGCAGAATTCCAGTGCATTGACGAGACTCGGCTCAAGGGCGAGCAAACGATCATACTTCTCCGGCCGGTTCACAAGCCGCGCCGTTCCGCGCAGAGTTTCAAGGGGCGGATCGTCCGGATGGGCGGCAAGACGCACCCCCGCCTCCTCCGCTACCGGCACGAGTTCCGCCAGGAACCGCGCGAAGCGCTCCCACAGCTCCTCCTCTCCGACAGTTACGGCAGCGGCCGCCGGATCGCCATCGCGATAGCGCATGTTCCAGACCATGCCGTCTGGGATGGGCGTGTCCCGCTCCTCGTCGGTGAGGTCCATGACGACAGTCATCGCACCGCCGCGTGCAGCCCGACGCTTGCGCCAGCCCCATACGCCTGCGATGGAGAAATTGTAGCCGATGATCGGAATGCCAACCCGCCCTGCATCGCGCACCAATCGCTTGAGGCCATCCATCTGCGCAGCCCGGTTCGGGCCATCGAGCAGGATATCGGACCAGAAGGCCGGCGAGAAATTTTCTAGCGCAGCGATCCTCAGCCCGTGCCGCGCCAGCATGGCGGCAGCGGCTGCCATCCTCTGATAGTCCCAAAGTGGAACTCCGTGGCAATCCTTGAGGATCGGCCCCACCGCATCCCCCCGCAAATAGGGTTCTGCATCAGGACCAGCTGCGTAATCGTTGAAATGAACGACCACGTCGGTCACCCCGAGCTGAGCAGCGAACATGGCGCCGTCCTCGCTCAGATTGTCTCCGCTGAGGGTCAGACCGACGCGCATTGAGGCAGACTCCTCCAGCTAGTTTTCCCTACTCATGACGGCCGCACCAGTGGCCACGCCGCTCAGATTGATGGAGCCGTCGAAGAGCGGCACATCATGGGCCACATAGGGGAAGCGGGCGCACGCCTCCTCGTTGAGCTCGACGCCGAGGCCCGGCGCCGTCGGAGCGAGCAGATGCCCGTCCTCGAACACGAGCGTCTCCTTCACAAGTTCCCTGCGCCATGACACGTCAGTGCTGATCGTCTCGAACACAGAGAAGTTCGGGATGGCAACAGCCGTATGCAGCGTCATGGCGTTCATCACCGGGCCTACGGGATTGTGAGGTGCGACGGGTATGAGATGCAGATGGGCGAGATGAGCGATGCGCTTGGTTTCCGCAAGGCCGCCCGCGTGCGATACGTCAGGCTGCAGGATATCGACCGCCTTCTTGGACAGGGCTTCCAGAAAGCGGGCCGGCTCGTACCAGCGCTCGCCCGAAGCGATGGGCACGGGTGAGTTCGCTCGCACCTCAGCAAGTGCATCGATCGACTCAGGGGGCGTCGGCTCCTCTATCCACCTCAGGTCGAAGCGTGCGAGTGCCTTGCACATGGCGATGGCGGTTGGGACATTAAGGCGCCCATGGACGTCTAGCATCAGGTCGATGTCGGGCCCTACCGCGTCTCGAACCGCCTCCACGATTGCGATGGTGCGGTGGCGCTGCGCGCGATCCATTTCGAGGTCGGACGCCTCGAACGGGTCCCATTTGAGCGCATGATATCCCATATCGACGCCACGCTTCGCCGCTATGTTATACTCCTCCGGCGTGCATGCGCCGAAGAACCAGTGATTGGCATAGCAGGCGACCCGGTCACGGTACTTGCCGCCCAGGAGTTCGAACACCGGCACGCCAAGCGCCTTGCCCTTGATATCGAGCATCGCAGCCTCGACCGCACCAAGCGCTGTACGGAAAACCGCGCCGGTGCGCCAGTAGCTGTCGCGATGGAGTTGCTCGACAAGCGCGTCCGATCGGAAGGGATCGCGACCGATGAGCTGTCGCTCCAGCTCCTCCAGCGCGGCCGTGACCGCGAGCGTCTTCCACTCCAGCGTCGCCTCGCCGACACCGTCGATGCCTTCGTCAGTATAAAGTTTCACGAAGACGAAGTTCGTCCGCGAGACGTTGGCCACGAATGTCTTGAGGCCGGTAATCTTCATGGCAACCGCCTAGTCGCCAGCCGCCATGCGAACGATGGCCTTGGCCTGGAGGCTGTCGGGCATCATCTGCATCAGTTCGATGCGATGACCGTCAGGATCCTCGATCCAGGCCTGCCAGTTGCCGTCCGCACCCATTTGCCTGTCTCTGATCAGTGGCACACCTGCGGCTTCCAGCTCACGCAGCGCGACGTCGATATCCGCAACCTCGAGGCAAATGTGGTTGAATCCCACCGCATCGCGCTCAGACGCCCGCTCGCCCACTCCCTCGGGAAACACTTCGAGAAACTGGGTATCGGTGATGCGCAGATAGAGCAGCCACAAGCGGCCGTCCCGGTCGAGCCGCATCATCTCGCGCATGCCGAGCTTGCCGGAATAGAAGTCGAGGGTGCGCTCCACATCCTTCACGCGGATGGCCACATGGGTGATCGACGACACTGTCAGCATCGGCATTTCCTCCGGCCAGGCAGCCGTTCGATCGGCTTGCTCAAATTTTATTATTCAAATATGAATAGTTAGAATTCATATTTGGATCATCTTAAGAACGAGCCGGATCACAAGTCAATGAGGAAAACGAGGACCGTTGCACCCCGAAGTATGGATGCCGCAGCGATCCAGCACACCATTCCGGCCATTGACCGCATGATGAGCGTGCTATCCGTTCTGGAGGATCAACGAGACGGCGCCTCGATAACGGCGCTGACGACTGCCTTGGTGCTGCCCCGCAGTACGATTTATCGCATTCTCAACACCCTGGAGGTGCACGATGTCGTGCAACGCGACGGCTCCGGCACCTATCGGCTGGGCCAGCGTCTGCGGAAGCTCGCCGCTCACGTCCCGTCCGGCGCAGCCGAACTCGATCTTGCCGCGCTGGCTCAGCCCTTCCTCGATCAGATCGCGATTTCCGCAGGGCATAGCGTCAAGCTGTCAGTGCTTGAGGGTGGCGGCGTGCTCGTGCTCGCAGCGGCGCAGGGCCGACGCCCCTATGCGCTGGGAGTGACGCCCGGCCAGCAGATGCCCATCAATGCGGGCGCAGCCGGCAAGCTTCTCTTCGCCTTTGAGCCGCCCGAGAGGCAAGCGGATTGGCTCTCCCGTCCTCTTTCCGCCTTCACCTCACGAACGGTCACCGATCCCAAGCGACTCAAGGCGGAAGCAACACGCATCCGCCGCCAGGGCTGGGCACAGGACCGTGGCGAGAGCGCGCCCAGCATCTACGCCTATGCGGCACCGATTCGGGATCATAGCGGACGGGTGCTTGCCGCGCTGAGTATCCCGTTCCTTCACGGTACCGAATCCGAGCAGGCCGAGAATATCCGGCACGCCGTGATCAGCGTGGCGCACGAGATAAGCACGGCATTGTCTGGCTGACGCCGTCCTTGGCTGCGCGAGCGTTCAGAGTCGTTTTCCGGTCTGCTCGTCGAAGAGGTGGACGAACTTCGGATCGGGCGTGATGCGGATCTCGTGGCCCGGCTCGGCATTCACGCGCTCGCGGAATACGCCGACGATGTCGGTGC